>Ga0209698_10006516_pt1 | contig 12391 bp, 11 predicted proteins | sample LitLauG_LLR_2012_FD_187203 | JGI IMG/M metagenome (GOLD analysis project Ga0209698, IMG submission 187203) | Freshwater sediment microbial communities from Pennsylvania, USA - Little Laurel Run_MetaG_LLR_2012 (SPAdes) (version 2) | ecosystem: Environmental > Aquatic > Freshwater > Creek >...
GAAGTGGGCGGTGCAGATTGGCGGTTTTCCTGACGAAGCCATTGCCACCGATTTGGCCGATCATCTAATGCGCCGCTATCACACGGCGAAAGTGCAGCGCTTCGCCAGCCCGGCCGGCGACTGGTGGATTCGCGTCCGCGTGCTCGACGACGACCGCAATCGCGCCCAGCAAATGGTTGACGAAACCACGACTCCGGAAGGCGCAGTGTTTCTGGTCCGATTGGACTAAGGAATGTAGCCTCGGACGCTTTGGTCCGGGCCGTTCCGTGCCACCGCGCTGGCCGAAACCTCAAGCCATGAGGGGCACCAGATACTTAAACGTCAGCCACGTCCCGATTACCAATCCGGCAAGAATCAGCAGCAGGACCCACAGTAACTTCCGTTCCTTCTCCGGCGGCGGCGGAGTGATCCCGGTGGCAATCAAGATCGCCTTCATGATGGATAGAAGAAAATTCAAAATGGCCGTCCCGCCCAAATCTGAAGACGCCACCAGCATGGCATCAGACCCCGCAAAGAAGCAATAAACTTCAGAACGTCCAGGCAATCATGGAGCGGTGGACGCCCTCGTCCGCCGGGGAAGCGCAACAAAACTATCCGAGAAGTTTCGTGCCCCGGATCAGGGCATCCGCGGAATCACAAGAGGTGAGCGAGGCTCCCTACAGGCCGCCCCGGCTGACATCACTGCGGGTTCGGTGCTATCGTTTGGTTTCAATGCCAATCTGATCGGATCTCCCAATGACCGACCCCACCGCCAGCTGCCTGTTCTGCCGCATCATCCGCGGCGAGATTCCCGCCAAGAAGGTTCACGAAGACAGCCACGTTTTCGCCTTCGAAGACATCCACCCGCAGGCGCCTACGCACGTGCTCATCGTTCCGAAGAAGCACTTTGCGGGCCTGAAGGAGGCCGAGGCCGCCGATGCCGAAGTGATCGGGCGCTGCCATCTGGCCGCCGCCGAGATCGCCCGCCAGCGCAACATTGAGCATGGATATCGGACGGTCCTGAACGTCGGCCCGGGCGCGGGACAATCCGTCTTCCATCTGCATGTGCACCTGCTCGGCGGCCGCACGCTGACGTGGCCCCCGGGATAGTCGAAAGCCCGCTCACCACGTGCCTGGAGCAGTGCGAATTGGGCGGGCAGTTAGAGTTGTAAGGCCCAGGTTCAAGGCAGCCTTGTCATCCTGAGCGGCGCTTTTTGCCGCGAAGGACCTGTGCATTTCGCCGGCGGCATCCTCGCTGCCGGCAGGGTGCCTGGGTCCCTTCGACAAGCTCAGGGCAAGCCTTCGCTTTGCTCAGGATGACAAATCGGGAAACCGCGGAGACGATTTTCTGAGACCGAGTCGTCGTTGCGGGAGCATCGCATGAGGATTCCAATCGGATCAGCCGTCATCGAGTTAGTCAAAGGCGACATCACGCTGCAGCAGGTCGACGCTATCGTCAATGCCGCCAACAAGCGCCTCCGCGGCGGCGGAGGCGTCGATGGAGCAATCCACGATGCTGCCGGGCCAGCGATCCTCGAAGATCTGCGCACGAAATACCCCGGCGGATGCCAGACGGGCGACGCCGTCATCACCGGCGCCGGCGAACTGCAAGCCAAGTACGTGATCCACGCGGTCGGTCCGAGTTACATCCCGCAAGAGCAGGACTGGTGCGCTGACCGTCTCAAAGCCGCGTACGCCAACTCGTTGCGCCTCGCCGCCGAACGCGGCTGCCAGACGGTGGCGCTGCCTTCGATCTCGACCGGCATCTTCCACTATCCGACCGCCGAAGCCGCGCGCATTGCGCTCGCCACCGCCCGTGATTTCCTGGTCACGCCCACATCACTCGAAGTCGTGCGCTGGGTCCTATACGACGACAGCACATACGAGGCGTATGCCGAAGCGGCCAGGGGTGTGTTTGGCGATTCGATCTAAACGATTCTCAAGCTCCGAAACGTCAAGAAGGCATTCACCGCGAAGCGCCTAGTGGAGTGGCGGACGCCCTCGTCCGCCGAGGAGGCGGCAAGATCCTTCGCGGAACCTTCCGGAGCGCTCTCTCACCGGACGAAGGGGTCCGGGGCTCCAGTGCGAGGGACGATTCTAAGGCTCTAGGGCTTGGATTGATTGAGCAGCCGCTCAGCCTGCCGATATTCGCGAATCTCGCCGACGCGATCTTTCTTGCTCGTCAGGCAAGCCTGGGCCGCGGTGGGCGGCCGCGCCTACTGGACCGTCGGGCTTTCCTCTTCCGGAGCGCCGTGGCGGCGCAGAAGTTGCGGCAGGTTCTGCGAGAACGCCGACCGCGGCAGCACCATGTCGCAGCCCACCTCGTGCGCCTTCTGCTTCAGGTCGCCCTGCACGTGCGACAGGAACCCGATGATCGAGGTGCCTTTTTTCAGCTTGCTCTTGAGCTTCGGGATCAGCGTCAGCGGCTTTACGCTGGCGTTGTTCAGGTCGAAGATGATCAGCGACGGTTTTTCTTCGCCGTTCTGCTCCATGCGATCCATCAGGTCCTTGTCGTTCTTCACGAACTCGACCTTGACGTTAAGCTTGCGCGCGGTCTCCTGGATTTTGGCCAGGAAGAACAGGTCGTCGATGAAGGCAAAGATGCGGGAGTTGGTGTCTTCGGTGGGCGCCGTGGGCAGTGGTTCCGGCTCCGGCTGCGGATACTGCGCGGCAAATCCGGGACGTTGCCGTCCGGGTTTGTGGCCGTTTCCGCCCGAAAGCGCAGCCCGGTAGCTGTGATCCATGGGCGCGGTGTAAATGCCATCTTGATTCTGGCGGTTCTGGCGGTTTTGCCCCGGTCCGCGCTGTTGGCTGTGCGGACGGCGTCCCCGCCGCCTTCTTCCTCTCCCTCCTCCACCGGAGGGCTTGCCTGGTCCTGCGTTCATATTCCTCTCAAGTTCCTCTCAAGCTGAGTGCGCTGGTTGCAACCCCTTGCAGACTGCCATGACGCCGCGGATGGGCGGTCTGGCATTGGTGAGCGCGAACTCGGGCACACTCACATGGCAAGACGCGAGACTGTGGGCTGCGGCTGGACAACACCCTGAACGAACCCCAACTCCAGAATGAAACTAGTACTCGTGAGCGAAATTCCCGTTCTTCGTTTACTCGGTTTTTCCGTTTTTGCGGATCCGGGTGCGCCGCCTCGGAGCGGCTGGCGCGGGAAGGCCTGCGCGGGAACGAGGCCTACGTGAGAACACCCTTATGTTACTCGTCTCGCTCACCCCATGCAAGTGCCCAGCCGCCTGTATTTTGCACAGGCGGACATGTCCCGGCGGCTTCGCGCCGGCTGCTGCTCCAAAAGCCTTGTTCTCCGCCCGCCGACCATGTCATGCCAATCCCTGCGTGACTTCCCGCGCCCACTGCTGGGCGACCCAATAGTAGCCAGCGACTTCTTCCGGTTCCAGGAGCAGTGCGGTGCTCAGATCCGCGGCCGCTTCCCACTCGCCGCTCTCGTGCGCCAGCATCAGCTGGTAGACCGGCCGCAACAGGCTGGGCTTGCCCAGCAACACGGCTTTGGTTTCCTGATCGAGCGGCAGCCGCTCCAGCACTTCCGCCATCGGCATTTCCAGCATGGCGTCGAGCAGCGAGAGCAGACCGAGCAGGAACAGATCTGATTCCCCATGCCGCACCAAGGGTTGCAGCAATTCTCCAAATCGTCCCCGCACCAGGGCTGATAGCAGCAGGTCGCTCGGCGTGTCCTGCCCGGCGCCGACCGCCGCCACCAGCCGCACCCAGCGCCGCACTTCGCGTTCCCCCAGCAGCGACATCGCATGCCGCACCGAATGAATCTCGTTCTTCAATCCGAACACAGCCGAGTTCAGATAGCGCAGCAGCCGGTAGCACACCGACGCCTCGAACTTGATCAGTTGCTCGAGCCGGGAAAGGTCGAGTTCGGGGCGCGACACCTCCTGCAGCATGCGCACATAATTCAGGCGGTTGGCGGGCATCTCGCGCGTGTTCAGTTTCTCCGGCCGCCGGAAGAAGTAACCCTGAAAGTAGACAAAGCCTTGTTGCTTGGCGCGCGCAAAGTTGGTCTGCGACTCGATCTTCTCCGCCAGCATGCTGCAGTTGGGACCGCTGCACCGGGCGATAATCTCCTGTTGCTGTTCGACGCTGGTCAGGAGCATGTCTACTTTGATGATGTCGGCCATTCCGGCCAGCGGTTCGCGCGGATCATCCGCCACGAAGTCATCCAGGGCAAGCAGATATCCCCTCTCTTTGAGGCTGCGGCAGGCCGCCAGCACGTCCGGGTCGGGGGGGACGCTCTCCAGAATCTCCACCACCGTCGAGGAGGGCGGGAGCAATGTGACCAGACCCTTGATCAATGTGTCGCGAGTGCAGTTGACGAACGCGCGCCGCCCGTCGCACAGCACATCCAAACCCATGATCAGCGACCGGTCGAGGGTGGCGCGCGTCGCTTCATCGGTATCGCCGGTAAACGTGCTCTCCAGACCGTCGCGCAGCAGCAGTTCGTAGCCGAATACTCTTTCTTCGCGATCGAAGATGGGCTGGCGCGCCACGTAGCGCAGCGGCTTCAACTTGCTTTCGGGATCGCGGGCGAGGCCATAACCTGCCGAAACTTTGTTCACATCGTCTTTATCGGCAAGGATTGGGAAAACTTGGCGGCGAGGGCTGGCCGCCAGTTCTTCGCATTAGAGCATCTTCAGGAAATCGTGTAGCCATTCCCGAATTTGTCATCATGGGCCAAGCGAAGGCTTGCCCTGAGCTCATCGAAGGGACGCATGCACTCTGCCAACGCCAGCAGGAATGCACAGGTCCTTCGCTTCGCTCAGGATGACAAAGGCACGGATTACACGGCTTCCAAGAACTGCCCTAGTCGTTGTTTTTCACTTTCGCGCCCTTCCCGTGAGGCCACGAAAAGCGGCGTCCTACGATGCACTTCACCAATAAATGATCGGTGGCGCTCGTAGTTCCGATGCCCACGCCAAAATTGAATTCCCAGTCGGGCCCGAAATCCACGTCAATCGTCGGAATGAACTGCTGCTGCTGCTCGCGCAACGGATCGAATCCTCCGAGCGATCCGTAGGATGTGTAGTACTCCAGCCCGCCCGCGATCTTCTTGGTGAAGTCGTAGCTGAACTTCACATTGGGAGAAAACTCCACGCCCTTGTGCACGCTGGGACCGTGGAACGAGCGGTCCAGCGCGGGATTGAAGGCGAAGTACCACGGTCCGATCTTCTTATCGACGATCGGCCGAATCTCCCAGGTCCACGTGTCCGGAGAAAACGCCGCCCGCTGGTAACCGATTTCCTGCGACAGGCTCACGCCCACCGGCCAGTGCCACTTCTCCGGCACGCGCACGCGTGGACGAATGTGATCGCCCACCCACTGCCATCCGCCGTCGGACTGAATGCTGGTGAAGACGTAGAACCCGACTTCCGCCCAGTCGTTGATGCCCTGCGTGATTTCCAGCGTCTCGTGCTCGGCGTGGTTCGAGGGCAGCACGCCACCCACGACGGTCTTGCTGCCCTCCAGGGTGAAGTTGGAATGAATCTCCACCATCGTTGTCCGCGGCAGCACAGTGTCGGAGCCATATACCTGGATTTCGTAGTTGTCCTGGGCGTGAGCGGCACTCGCAACGGCGATGACGGTACTGGTGATAGCCGCAATTAGGAAAACTCGCAGGGGACGCGCCATCCGTGGTCTTTCCCGGCCCGCCAAATACCGCAGCGCGCCCAAGTTCCATGATGCACGGTCGCAAGTGCCCGGCGCAACCAGCGCACGAAATGTAGGGACAGCCGTCCCGGCTGTCCGCCCGGCGCAGCCCGGCCTAAACGGGAACTCGCGCTGCGGGAGAGGTGTCTGATCCTGCAGACACGCGGGTGCCCGCGAGGAGCGATCTCAGATGGCCTTTTCGTTGTCAGGAAATGGGGCAGGCGGAGGTGCGTCCCGGCCGCAGATCAACGTCACCCCGCTGATCGACGTGCTGCTGACGCTGATCGTCATGTTCATGCTGGTCGTGTCGATGGACAAGGCATACCAAGAGCGCGCACAAATCCCGCAACCCGACCAGAAACCCGCCGACAGCACGACTCAGCCCCGCACCATCATCATCCAGGTCGTGTGGATCGCGAAGGATGTGCCACCCACGGTGAAAATCAACCGCGACGAGGTCCGCTGGGAAGATCTCGAGATGAGCCTGGCCCGAATCTACCTGAGTCGCGTCGAGAAGGTAGCCTTCGTGCGCGGCGACGCCGACGTCGACTTCCAGTACGTGGCCGACGCCATCGACGCCGCCCACCACGCCGGCGTGCAGCGCATCGGCCTGCTGACCAAAGATCGAATCGTGGAAGGGGAATAGCAAGGTACGTGTTGGGACAGCCGCCCTCGGCTGTCCGCCGGGCGCAGCCCGGCCGCTATTCCGTCGCGTCTGCGTACGAGGGGATGTTACGCCAGTGATCTTATGTCTTGAGCAGAACGTGATGAAATACCGGAAGTGCCACCATGTTGTGGAGACGCCGTCGATCGCCGAAACTCTTCACCGACTGCAACACGTTTTCTTTTGCCATAGTGACGGCAGTCGTATTGTTGGTCCCGTTGCTCATCCTCATGATGCAGGAGCCCTGGCACCACGGTACCTACGCTGATCTGCCTAAAGTGTCCCGGCCGGTCTCCATGCCAGGCGCACTTCGCGAAGACGCGATGAAAGTGTACGTCCTGCGCGATGGTCGAGTTTACTTTGGCGTGGATCAAACCGCTCCAGTTGCATTGCCGGAATTGATTGCCAACCGACTGAGAGATCGCGGCGTCGAGCGCAAGGTCTACATCACTGCCGACACGCGCGCCCGTTGGGAGTCGGTGAAACCGGTGCTGGAAGGAGTCCGTTCGGCGGGAATTTTGCGGGTGGCGTTTCTGGTGGACCAGCGCAGATAGTCGGCCCCTGCACCACACTAAAGCAGAGTTGCCAGAGACTATCCTCCAATGGTTCTTGGGGAAGGGCACGGCTGCCGTGCCGCTCAGACCCAAAGATTACGCGGGCTTCAGCCCCTGGGGGAACACCCACTCTTTCGGTTCATGATGAGATGGCCTGATGACCGCTATTCCCTTGCCCGGTTCTTGATCCAGATCGGCGTCCCCACGAATCCGAACTCGTGCCGGATCTGGTTCTCCAGGAATCTCTGATACGAAAAGTGCAGCTTCACAGCGCGATTGGTGAAGAGCACGAAGGTGGGAGGGCCCACCGAGGCCTGCGTCATATAAAGGATCTTCACCCTCTGGCGCACCGGCACCGACGCGCGCTCGAAGTCCACATGCTCGAGGAACTTGTTCATCTGGGAGGTCGTGACGCGCTTGCGCCGCTCCGTCGCCACTTCTTCGAGCAGCGGGAAGATTTTGTCCACACCCTTGCCCTGGCTGGCTGAAACGAACACGATGGGCGCGTAGTTGAGGAACTTAAGCTGATAGCGCAGCCGCTCCTCGTATCCGTCGCGATCGTGAGGCATCTGCTTGTGTGGCGCGGACGCCCCCGTCCGCGTTGGCCGCGCTTCTGCTACTGACTTCCCACGGGCGTGGGCGCCCGCGCCATCCCAAAGGTCCCACTTGTTCACCACGATCACCACCGACCGCCCGCTCTCGTGCGCATATCCGGCAATGGCCGCATCCAGTTGGCTCACGCCTTCCGTGGCGTCGATCACCAGCAGTGCAATGTCGGCCGACTCCAGATGCTTGCGCGCCATCACCACCGAAAGCTTCTCGGCCATCAGGTGCGTCTTGCCTTTGCGGCGAATCCCGGCGGTGTCGATAAACCGGAAGCCGCGTCCATTGTGCTCGATGACTTCATCTACGGCGTCGCGGGTAGTGCCGGGAATGGGCGAAACAATGGCGCGATCGGAGGCGGTGAGGCAATTCAGAAGCGTCGACTTCCCGACGTTAGGATGCCCGATAATCGCGACTTTGGTTTCGTGGGCGCCGTCGCTCGAAACAGCGTCGTTCGCCGGCAGTTGTTCGGCGTCCCCCGCAACCTCTGTGACCCCTGTGTCCTTTGTGGTGAAAGAAGTGGGAAGACCAGCCAGCACCGCATCCAGCAAATCATCAATCCCGCGCCCGTGCTCCGCGGAGATGGGAAACATCTGCTTCACACCAAGTCGGTGAAAATCGTCAATCAGCGAGGATTGCTTTTCGCTGTCGACCTTATTCACCGCCAGAAACAGCGGCCGGTTCGCCTTGCGCAGCAGGCGCACCAGTTCCAGGTCGGGCCCGGCGATTTCGGCGCGCCCATCCACGACCATGACGATGGCCGCGGCTTCGTCGAGCGCCACCCGCGCCTGGCGGAAAATCTCCGACGGGATCAAATCTTTCTCTTCCGGCAGGATGCCGCCTGTATCCACAATGCGCAGCGCACGGCCGCGCCACTCGGCGTTGCCGTACATACGATCGCGCGTGATGCCCGGCTCATCTCCGACGATGGCCCGCCGCGAACCCACAATGCGATTGAACAGCGTGGACTTCCCCACGTTGGGCCGCCCCACGATGGCGACAGTTGGAATGCCGGACGCGATGGTCGCGAGTGTGCCGGTCGAGTTGTAAGTGGGCCGAGTCAAAGTGATCCTGATGTGGGGGCAGCCGCCCCGGCTGTCCTTGGGTCGTAAAACCCAATGGTGGTGGAAGTAGCTATTATAGAGACTCCGTGGCTTCCACGACCTCAAATCGGTCCGCGCCCAGTGCCTCGCTGCACCAATTCTTCGCCCCCGGCGGAGTGCTCTCCCGCACGCATCCGGCCTACGAGTTCCGCCGTGGACAACTGCAAATGGCCCAAGCCGTCGAACAGGCGCTGGAGGAAAAACGCCATCTAATCGTTGAGGCCGGCACCGGAACGGGCAAAACCCTCGCCTATCTCTACCCGGTGATCCGCTCGGGCAAGCGCGTCATCATCTCGACCGGCACAAAGAATCTGCAGGAGCAGCTGTTCCACAAAGACGTCCCTTTCCTGGAGCAAGCGCTCTTCGGGAATCATGCAGGGACAGCCGCCTCGGCCGTCCAGTCCGATCGCCACCTTTCCGTCTGCTACATGAAGGGACGCAACAACTATCTCTGCCGCAAAAAGCTCTACGACCTGACCGACCAGCCGGTCCTGAGCGGACTCGACGAAATCGAGCAATACCGCGCCATTGCCGCCTGGGAGAAAACCACCTCGACCGGCGACCGCGCCGAACTCGCCGAACTGCCCGAAGCCAGCCTGCTCTGGCACAAGCTTGACGCCCGCGCCGACGCCTGTATCGGACAGAAATGCAGCCAGTGGGAGCGCTGCTTCATCACCGAGATGCGCCGCCGCGCGATGGAAAGCGACATCATCATCGTCAATCATCATCTGTTCTTCGCCGACCTCGCAATAAAGTTGCAAGCCGAGGACGCCCCCGACGCCGGCATTCTGCCGGAAGCCGCTGCCGTCATCTTCGACGAAGCGCACGAACTCGAAGACATCGCCGGCAACTACTTCGGCATTTCCGTCAGCAACCTGCGGATCGAAGACTTGGCGCGCGACGTCGAGCGGTCGCTGCAGCACAACCGCATGCTGACTCCCGCGCTGTCGGGCGCGCTGGGCAGTCTGCGCGAGCGTTCGCAGCTCTTCTTCTCCGTGCTGCCCGCAGGAGAAGGCCGCTTCGCCTTCGAAACCCGCAAGGAATTCCTGGAAGAAAGCGGAGACGAATTTCTGGCCATGGACCAGGCTCTGTCCCGGATCGCGGGAGAACTCGAAGGCGCGCCGCAGAAACCGGAAGAGATTTTCGGTTTCGTCCGCCGCGCCCAGGAGATTCAGGTGCAGCTTCGCTACGCGCTCGAATCCGACGACCGCAACACCGTCTTCTGGATCGAACGCCGCGGCGGGCGTACCACCAACCGTGGAGCGGCGGACGCCCTCGTCCGCCCCACTCCGGACGGGGGCGTCCGGGGCTCCATGGACGTGGCAGGCTCCTCGAATCGGGAAGGACACGGCTTCGGCCGTGCCGCTCGGGGACAAAAAGGTTCCGGGGCCCCTGAGGGACGTGGTCGCCAGAACGTCTTCCTGCAAGCCACGCCCATCGACGTCGCTCCCATCCTGCGCGAATGTTTGTGGTCGAAACTCGATTGCGCCGTCCTCACCTCCGCCACTTTGGCGGTCGGCGCAGGGTTCGACTACATCCGCCAGCGTCTCGGCATTGAGCACGCTCGCGAGGCCGTTCTGCCCTCGCACTTCGACTATCAGAGCCAGGCGCTGCTCTATGTCCCGCCCGACCTGCCTGATCCGCGCACGCCGCAATTCGGCGCGCAGGCTGCCGACCGCATTCGCCGCCTGCTGGAAATCACCCGTGGACGCGCCTTCGTCCTGTTCACCAGCTACGCGCAGATGAACGAAGTCCATCAGCGACTGCTGGGCGAACTGGAATTCCCGCTGCTACGCCAGGGAGATGCACCCAAGAGCGCGTTACTCGAAGAGTTCCGCCTGACGCCCAGCGCCGTGCTATTCGCCACGGCGTCGTTCTGGCAGGGCGTCGACGTGCAAGGCGAACAACTCAGCTGCGTGATCATCGACCGCCTGCCATTCGCCGTGCCCACTGACCCCGTCGTGGCCGCGCGGGTCAAAGCGATCGACGCCGGTGGCGGCAATGCCTTCTTCCAATATCAAGTTCCATCGGCGGTGATCACACTCAAACAAGGCTTCGGACGCTTGATCCGCTCCCTCCACGACCGCGGGCTGCTGGTCCTGCTCGACAACCGCATCCTAAAGAAGCAATACGGACGTGTCTTCATCGAAAGCCTCCCGAATTACAAGAGGACGACGGACATGCGAGTCGTTGAGGACTTCTTCCACGGTGGTTAGCTAACCTTAGAAGCGCCGCCGTCTCGGCGGCTGTCGTGGCGGCGCCTCGCCGCCACTTCGCGATGCCGGCGCTACTGGGATGCCACGCCCTCCAATGCCTGACGAAGGTCGGCAATCAGATCCTCGGCGTCCTCGATGCCGACCGAGTAGCGGATCAGCGCCTCGGGGATGCCCGCGGCCGCGCGCTCTTCCGCGGACGATTCGACGTGGCTGGTCGTGGCCGGAGGGCCGGCCACGGTTTCCACCGCGCCCAGGTTCGCGGCGAGATTGGCGTATCGCAGACGTGGCAGGAACGCCTTCACGGTTTCGAAGCCGCCAAGCAGGGCAAAACTGAGCACTCCTCCGAAGCCCGACATCTGGCGGCGCGCGATCTCGTGATTCTCATGCGCGGGCAGGCTGGGGTAGAAGACCTTCGCGACGCGCGGATGAGAGCTGAGAAATTCCGCGATTCGGACGGCGCTCTCGTTCTGCTGCCGGATGCGCAGGTGCAACGTCTTCATCCCGCGCAGCAGCAGATAGGCCGACATGGGTTCCAGGCAAGCGCCGTTAATCTCGCGGAAATGGTAAATGCGGCCGACGATGTCTTTCGGACCGCAGACGACTCCGCCGAGTGCGTCGGCATGTCCGCCGAGAAATTTGGTCGCGCTGTGCAGCACCAGGTCGGCACCCAGTTCGAGCGGATGCTGGTTGATCGGAGTGGCGAAGGTGTTGTCGACCACGACGACGGCGCCGTGTTTGTGCGCGGCACGGGCCAGACGGGCGATATCGACGATCCGGATCGTCGGATTCGTCGGGGTTTCCAGATACACCGCCTTGCATCCGCGTGCGATCTCCGCCTCGATCCGCTCGTGGTCCGCCGTGTCGCACAATGTGACCTGAATCTGGAAGCGCGGCAGAAATTCGAGGAAAAGTTTGTTGGTGCCGCCGTAGGTGTCTTTGATCGAGACGACGCGGTCGCCGGGCGAAAGCAGCGTAAACAGAGTGTTACTGATGGCCGCCATTCCTGAGGCGAAGCTCGTGGCGGCTTCCGCTCCTTCGAGGTCTCGAACTTTGTCTTCAAATGCGGCGACCGTGGGATTGGTGTTGCGGCCGTAAATGTGTCCGGGCTTGCGGCCTAGCGCGACGTCGAGCCATTCCTCGACCGTGTCATAGCCGAAGGAAACGCTCAGCGCGACCGGGACTTGCGTGGCGCCCTGCCAGCGCTCGCCTTCTTCTTTCGCGGAGAGTTCGCCCGCCCAGACGGAGCGGGTGCCAAGGCCCGCAGGCGGTTTAGTTTTGGAATGGTCCATAGGAAGCTGTCATCCAACTAGAAGCTATCTCATAAACGGTTTTGGAAGGGCACGGCTTTTGAGCCATGCCACCCAACGCCACAAATGACACGGGCTTTAAGCCCCTGAGGTTCGCTCCGCCCATCCCTCAGGCCATTTATATGATGGCTTCTGGAAAACTGGTAAGTATGACACAGGGGAGCGAGCCGGAGCCACTCTCGTGGCTCAGTTTGTCTTAGCTCCATAATTCTGTCACCCCTAACGGCAACGTGAAAATGTCACTCCATGAGAGGAAGGACGTTCGCGTTGAGTCAGAAGGAACTGCAAC
>Ga0209698_10006518_pt1 | contig 12390 bp, 11 predicted proteins | sample LitLauG_LLR_2012_FD_187203 | JGI IMG/M metagenome (GOLD analysis project Ga0209698, IMG submission 187203) | Freshwater sediment microbial communities from Pennsylvania, USA - Little Laurel Run_MetaG_LLR_2012 (SPAdes) (version 2) | ecosystem: Environmental > Aquatic > Freshwater > Creek >...
GACGTCCTCCTCGTACAGCATGACGCCGTGCGTCTCGGCGAGCGTCCCGCGCAGCCGCTCGTGCGGCCCGGTCCCGCCGAGTCCGGCATGAAGGAGGCATTCTGCCGGCGCGCGCGCGGGCTCGAGCCCGTCACCGTGCCGCACGAGCGGCTGCGCGGGACGCTCGCCGAGACGCACGGCGTCATGCTGTACGAGGAGGACGTCATGCGCGTCGCCGCCGCGCTGTGCGGCCTGCCGCTCGCCGAGGGTGAGACGCTGCGGCGCGCCATCGCCGGCGCGCGCGACGACGAGGAGTTCCGCTTCCTCGAGCGCGGCTTCCTCGCGCAGGCCGCGCGCGGCGGCATCGCCCCCGCGGATGCCCGCACCGTGTGGCGGGAGCTGGCGCGTTTCGCCGGCTACGCCTTCTGCAAGGCGCACGCCGCGGGCTACGGCCGGCTCGCGTGGCAGTGCGCCTACTTCAAGACGCACCTTCCCGCCGCGTGGGCCGTGGGCATCCTCAACCACCACGCCGGCATGTATCCCACGTGGGCGCACGTCGAGGACCTGCGGCGCCACGGTGTCGTGTTCCTGCCGCCGTGCGCGCGGGCCTCCGCGTGGGAGACCACGCTGGCGGGCGCCCCCGGGCCCGGCGGCGTCGTGCGCGTGGGTCTCCATCGCGTGACCGGCCTCTCGCACGCGACCGGCACACGCCTGCTCGCCGAACGCGCCGCGCGTCCGTTCGCGGGGCTGGCCGACCTCGCCGACCGCGCGCGCCCGACGCCGCCCGAGCTCGAGTCGCTCGTGCTCGCCGGCGCGCTCGACTGGACCGGCCGCTCGCGCGCCGCGCTGCTGCTCGAGGCGCGCGTCGGCGTGGCGCTGTCCGCACGCGCGAACGGACGGCGCGCCCCGGAAGGGGCTGCGGCGCTGCTCTCCCCCGCCGGCGTGCCGCTCGCGCCCGCGGCGGCGCCGCCGCGGCCCGGCGGCGAGGCGCTGCCCGAACTGCCGGAATTCTCCGTCGCCGACCGCGTGCGCGGCGAGTTCGCGGCCACGGGCCTGTGGTTCTCCGCGCACCCGTTGGTCGCGTTCGGCGCCGACGACGCGCGGCGCGGCTGCGTCGGGGCCGGCACGCTGGAACGCCACGCCGGCCGGCGCGTCACCGTCTGCGGCATCCCGTGCGCGTCGCGGCGCACCGAGGCGAAGGGCGGCGGCTTCGTGCTCTTCACCACGCTGGCCGACGAGACCGGTCTCGCCGAGTGCGTGCTGTTCCCGCGCGACTACGCGCGGCTCGGGCCCGCGATGCGCGGCGAGATCGTGCGCGCCGAGGGGCGCGTGGACGAAACGCTCGGCGCGCTCACGCTGGTGGTGGAACGCGCGGCGGCCACCGGCGCGCCGCCGCGTGGCGCCGCGGGCGCACCGCCGAATGCGCGCACGGAATCGCCCGCCGCGCGCGCCGGCGAATCCGGGCCGCCGTCGCGATACCGCGTGTCCGGGTGAGGTGGCGGCGCGGCGGGGAAACCGCGGGTGGAAGCGCGTGCCGGTCGATTCGCGCCCCGTGCTTGCCCTCTCACGACTCGTGTGCCCATCATGCCGACCGGACCTGCGGCAGGCGCGGCGCCGCGATCACCCCCGGGACGAATCCACGCTTGCGCACAGGTTCCACGTCGAGGCACGGTTCCCATGCGCCGCATCGTCGTCGTGGCCGCCGTCCTGGCCGCAGCCGTTCACCCCGCGACATCGCGTGCGGGCGGCATCACGGGCACGTTCGTCGAGAATCCGGGCAACGTACCGCTCGCGGCGGTCGAGATCGTCGTGCGCCGCGCCGCCGACTCGACCGTGGTCGCGCACGCTTCCACGTCGGCCGAGGGGCGGTTCCGGCTCGAGCACCTGCCCCCCGGGACCTACCTGCTGCGCGCCTCGCTGCTCGGGCACCTGCCGTTCGTGCGCACGGACCTGGTCGTCGGTGAAACCTCACCCGATCTCGACCTGGGTGCGCGGGCGCTGGCGATCAATCCGGTCGCGGTCCCGGGCGTCGCGGTGACGTCCGAACGGGCGACCGCGATCATCGCGCCCGACCGCAACATCTACCTGACCCGGGACATGCCGGCCGCGACCTCGGGCACGGCGATCGACATCCTCCGCACGGTCTCCGAGCTCGACGTCGACATCGACGGCCACGTCAGCCTTCGGGGCAGCCCGGGCGTCAACCTGCAGTTCAACGGCCGCGCCGCGCCGATGAAGGGCGACGCGCTGACCACGTACCTGCGGCAGTTCCCCGCCAGCCGGATCGAGCGCGTCGAGGTGATCGCGAATCCGTCCGCGAAGTTCGACCCCGAGGGCGCGGCGGGCATCGTGAACATCGTCCTCAAGGACAACGTCGACCTGGGGCTCAGCGGAAGCGTCTACGCGAACGCGGGAAACGCATTCAGCGGCCCCGGCGCCCGCGTCGCTTGGCAGAAGGGCCCGGTGACCGTGTTTTCGGGTCTGTCCGGCTCGCTCGGGCGAGGCTGGTACCAGAACGACGTGGCGCGCACGGACCTCGTCACCCACCCGCCGGGTTCGTTCGCGTCTTCCACCCTCTCCAACTACGCGAGCGGCAACGGGACCTTTGACGCCTCGGTCGACTGCGCCGTGACGAAGCGCTCGACCTTCTACGGCACCCTCAACGGCTACCGGAGCGCATCGGACACGCGGGTCCTCACGCAGTCCGCCCTCTCCGACAGCGCGCCGGCCCTCACGAGTCGGTACGACCGCGTCGACCAGGTCAGCTCGAACGGCACCTCGACCTCGTTCACGTTTGGATTCCAGAACATCGTCCAGAAGAGCAGGGATGAACGCACGGTCGAGTTCATGGAGAGCGACACCGACAATGGTGCGGGCGATGAAGGCATGCGCGCGAACCTGCTCCCCGCGGGCCTGGGCGACCTCGGCTCACGCCAGGCCAGCGCGTCCGGATACCACGAGCGCTCGATCGAGGTCGACGACACGCACCCGCTGGGGCCCCGCGGCAAGCTCGAACTGGGATACCGCGGCGCGGACCGCCGCAACACGAGCTCCAGCGAACTGGCCTACTTCCCCGGGGACAGCGGCGCGGTGATCCCGCCCGGCGACGCGAGCGACTTCGCGTTTCGCGAGGTGTTCCATTCCGCGTACGCCACCGCGGGCGCCACGTTCGGTCGCTGGTCACTGCAGGTGGGCGCCCGCGGCGAGGTCGCGAACACGACATTCGACGTGCGGTCCAGCGGTCACCGGTACGGCAACGACTACCGGAGCCTGTTTCCCAGCGCGAACGTCGCATGGGACATCGGGAGTGGCCGCGTCCTGCGCCTGACGTATTCGAAGCGGATCGAACGCCCGTCGGCCGGCTACCTCAATCCCGAGGTGCCCACCACGGATTCGCTCAACCGCTTCGTCGGCAACCCCTACCTGCGGCCCAAGTACACGCATTCGTACGGGCTCAGCGCGAGCTGGACCGGCTCCCGCGGTTCGCTGCAGCTTGCGCCCTTCTATCGCGAAACGACCGGCAACTGGGACCAGGTGACCCAGGTGAACGCCTCCGGCGTCGCGATCACGACCTGGCTCAACGCCTCCGTCGTGCGCTTCTACGGCGTGAGCCTCGCGACGTCGCTCCGGCAAACCGGGCGCCTGGGCGGAACGCTGGGTGCGAGCGTCTATCGCGAGCTCCACGACGCGAGCAATCTCTCCAGCCAGTTCCAGCACGACGCCACCAACTGGTCGGCGAACGGCAACGTCACGGTGAAGACGACCCGATTGGTCGATCTGCAGGCGTCGCTGCGCTACAGCCCCGCGCAGACCCTGGCGCAGGGTCGCACGTCTTCGTACACGTTCGAGTCGGTGGGCGCGCGGGTGAAGCTGGGCAGGAGCGCGTGGGCGAACCTGTGGCTGCGGGACCCTTTCAATCTGGCCCACTCGTGGCGCTCGACCGGCGACGCCACGTACGCGCAGACCAGCACGAGCCACAACAGCATCCGTGGCGTCAGCGCGAACCTCACGTGGACGTGGGGCGAGCCGCCCGAGGAAAAGCCCCGCCGGCAGGGCACCGAGGAACAGCCGCAGGACGCCACCACTCCGAAACCGTGAGCTCGGGCGGAACGCGCCCGCCACACGTCGCGGCGCCGCCCCCGCTGCGCCGCGGCTAACGCACGGCCGCGGCGCACGCCCGCACGATGTCGCCCGCGGGCAGGATCGACTCGATCGCCGCCACGCTGCGGCCGGCCTGCCAGAACTCCGCCTTCTCGTCGTAGGCGGAACGGCGCAGGTCGAACGCGGCGCGCAGCGCGAACCACGTGCGCATCCAGTGCTTGGTGCGCCGGCCGCGCAGCATCCACTTCTCGAACGCATTGGCGCTCAGGCCCATGCGTTCGACGTGCGGCGTCCGCAGCACCGCCACGGGCACGCCCGTGATGCGCTCGCTCAGCACCACGTCGTCCTCGCGCGCGGCGACCAGCGCGCGCTTGTACGCCGCGCTCGCGCTGCACTCGGGCGTGGCGATGAAGCGCGTGCCCATCTGCACGCCGGCGTAGCCCAGCCCGAGCATGGCGGCGAATCCCGCCGCGTCCCCCACGCCGCCCGCGCACAGCACGGGCAGGCCGAACGGGCGCAGTTCGTCGAGCAGCGCCTCGGCCGTGCGCGCCCCGGCGTGTCCGCCGGCGCGACGGTTCACCGCAACGAGCCCGTCCACGCCGCCCTCGACCGCCTTGGCGGCCCACTTCGCCTCGGTCACGTCGTGGTAGACCACGCCGCCCGCCGCGTGCGCCTTGTCCACCACCCAGCGCGGATTCCCGAGCGACGTGACGAAGAAGCGCACGCCCTCCTCGAGGGAGATGTCCACCCACGTGCGCATCCGGTCCATGTACTGCTTCGAGGACTTTTCGATGAGCGCGTTCATGCCGATGGGCCTGCTCGTCAGCTCGCGGATCCGCCGCAGCCCGGCCCGGTACTCGTGCTTGTGCACGAAGGTCAGCGAGACCGGCTGCACGATGCCCAGCCCGCCCGCCTCGGACACCGCTGCGACCAATTCGGGGTTGCTGCAGGGATACATCGGGCCGCAGACGAGCGGCACCTCGACCCCGGCGTGGCGCGTGAAGGGCGTGTCGATCACGCGCGCAGCGTAGTCGAGAGCGCGTGCGCCGTCAGGCGGGTGCGCGCGGGCCGTCTCACGGCTTCACCGGCCGGCCACGAAGCAGCGCGATCCTGCGGCCCGCGGCGCTGTCGGCCACGAGCGTCGCCAGTCGCCGCTCCCGCGTGTCCGCCCGTTTCGCGCTCACCACCCACCACGTGGCCGCCCGGCGATACCAAGGCGCCGCGGCCCGGAAGTACGCCCACGCGCCGGGGTCGGCGCGAAACCGCCTTGCGTACGCCGCGGGCAGCGCCACGCGCGGTTGCTCGAACGAGTAGACGCCCGAGCGCCCCTCGCGCCGGGCCGCGAACGCCTTGCGACCCGCTGCCCGGACGCGGCCCGCCTTCGCGAGGGCCAGGAAGCGGTCGGTGTTGCGCCGGCTCCACACGCTCGTCGGCTTCCTGGGCGTGAATCGAATCACGTAGCTCCGGGCGTCGTGCGCGCGCCGGAGCCCGTCGATCCAGCCGTAGCACAGAGCCTCGTCCACCGACTCGGGCCACGTGATGCTGGGCCGGCCCTCACCCTTCTTCCAGTAGCCCACCCACAACTCGGTGCGATGCGCGTGGTGGCGGGCCAGCCACGCCCTCCAGTCGGCGGGCGTCGCGAAGAAGGTAGGCTTGGGCGCCGGGACCTGCGGGCTCATGCTTCCGGCGGCGGCACCGGCCCGAGCCGCCAGCGCACCGTGACCGTGGCCACGACGTCGCCGGCCGCGTCGCGGACCTCGGCGCGCACGTCGTGCTCCACGTCTTCGGTCACGCGATCGGGCACCGTGACGCGGCTCTCGGCGACCAGCACCCCGCGCGCCTTCTTGGCGTACTCGATCGAGAGCCCCGTCACGATGCTGCGAATGCCCTCCGGAAGGGCGGTGGTCATCGCCAGCCCGCTCGCCATCTCGCCCAGGTTGGCCAGCGCGATCGCGTGCACCGAGCGCAGGTGATTGCGCACCGCGCGGCGCTCGCGCAGCCGCAGCCGCACGCGGCCGGGCTCCAGCACCTCGACCTTCGCGCCCAACGCGCCGCTGTAGGGCACCATCGCGCCAAAGGCCAGCATGAACAGTTCGGGGCCGAACGGCAGCGGCGAGAGCCGTCGCCACAGCGACAGGACCCGCGCGCCCGGCGAGCCCCCGCTCACGCGTCCGGCCGCGCGGCGGACTGCTTGATGCGGCCCACCTGCACGAGCAGGTCCCACGAGGTCCACGCCGCGCCGGCGAGCTGCAGCGTCATCACGGCCGCGAACATCATCAGGATCTCGGGGTCGTGCCGGACCGCCAGCGCGATGGAGGTGGCCAGGCCGATCAGCAGCACCAGCACCTGCTGACGCCTGCGCCGCCCCAGGAAGCGGTCGTGGCCGGACGGATCGGCCGAGCCTCCGCGGGCGCGGTCACGCGTGAACATGACGACGAGAAAGGCGAGCGAGATCGCGCCCGACCACACGGCGAGCTCGCGCTCGCTGGTCCCGGGAATGAGGAACATGAGCGAGAACAGCAGCACGTAGACGAAGCCGCTGAACGTGTGACGCGCCAGCGCCAGCAGGTGCGCGCGCGAGTCGTGGAGCAGGGTCTCGAGGTGGAACGAGAGCGCCACGAACAGCAGCCCCACCAGCGTCACGGCCGCGGTGCCCGCCAGCAGGTAGAACTCGTGCCAGCGCTCCACGACCTGCTCGAAGCGCATCGCGGCCGCGGCTTCGGCCCATGGCCAGGCGGCGACGAGGCTCATGCCGCCAGCTCCGTCCACGACGCCTGCAGCGCGGCCAGCACGAACGCGATGTGCGCGTCGAGGTCCTCGCCCAGCTCGGCGGCGCCGTTCACGATGTCGTCCCGGTTCACGTTGCGCGCGAAATCGGCGCGCTTGAGCTTCTTCTTCACCGAGGCCACTTCGACCGACGCGAGCGAGCGGTCGGGCATCACCTGTGAGCACGCGACGAGGAACCCGCAGAGCTCGTCGCACGCGAACAGCGCGCGCGCCATGCGCGTGTCCCGCGGGACGCCGGTGTACGATGCGTGCCCCAGGACGGCCCGGCAGATGTCCTCGGGCCAGCCCTTTTCGCGCAGGATGGCGACGCCCGCCGCGGGGTGGCGCCCGGCGTCCGGATGGCGCTCCCAATCGAAGTCGTGAACGAGCCCCGTGATGCCCCAGCGCTCTTCGTCCTCGCCGAACTTGCGCGAGTAGGCGCGCATCGCCGCCTCGACGCAGCGGCAGTGCCGTCGCAGCGCGGGATTGGCGATCCACTCCTCGAGCAGCGCCAGCGCGCTCGCGCGCGACGGGCAGGCGTCCACGGTCACTTCTGGAAGAACGCGCGGTTCTTCGCCGTGAAGCTGGCCCATTTCTCGGGGATGCCGTTGTCCGGGAAGATCGCCTGCACCGGGCAGGCGGCCTCGCACGCCTGGCAGTCGATGCACTCGTCCGGATGGATGTAGAACTGGTCCTCGCCCTCGTAGATGCAGTTGACGGGGCAGACCTCGACGCAGGACTTGTCCTTCACACCGATGCACGGCTCGGCGATGATGAACGGCATGGAGCGGACCTCCGGGGAGTTGCACGGCCGCGGGGCCACGGGCCTGGCGCCGGTGGCGAAATCGTCGGGGCAGTCTAGGTTGCGCTGAGAGGCGAGGCAAGACGGCGCGCGCGGCTTGACCGGGCACGGCGCGCACACCATGATTCGGCCACTTTATGATGCCATCACCTCCGTCCCGCTTCACCTTCCGGATTCCATGAGCGCCCCCTCGGACCTGTCCGCGCTGCGCATCGACCGCGGCGGGCCCGCGCCCGCTTCCGGCCCGCCGCGCTGGATCCTCGTGCTGATCGCGTTCGTCGCGCTCGGCGGGGGCGGTGCGTACGCCTGGTCCCGATTGGCGCCGCGGGCGATCACCGTCCGGACCGGCATCGCGGACGCCACCGGCGGTGGCACCGCCACCGGCGATGGCATCACGGCCAACGGCTACGTGGTCGCGCGCACCAAGGCCTCCGTCTCGGCCAAGATCCTCGGGCGGCTCGCGTGGATGGGGGTTTCCGAGGGCAGCCTCATGAAGGCGGGCGACGTGATCGCGCGCCTGGACGACGCCGACTACGCGGCCGCGGTGAACGCCGCCCGCGCCAACACCGCGCAGGTCGCCGCGCAGCTGGCCCAGGCGCGCCGGGACCTGGAGCGCAAGAACTCGCTCCGGCGCGACAGCCTCATCGCCGCCTCCGACCTCGAGACCTCGCAGACCCAGGTGGACGTGCTGGTGGCACAGCTCGCCAGCGCACGGGCCCAGGCCGCGCTCGCCGAGGTGAACCTGCAGAGCACGCGGGTCCAGGCGCCGTTCTCGGGCACGGTGCTGCGCAAGGACGCCGAGGTCGGCGAAATCGTCGCGCCGTCGTCGGCGGGCGGCGGGCTCACCCGCACGTCCATCGTCACGATGGCCGATCTCCGGACGCTCGAGGTCGAGGTGGACGTGAACGAGGCGTACATCGCGCAGGTGCACGGCGGGCAGACGGCGCGCATCACGCTGGACGCGTACCCGGACACCTCCTTCTCGGGCCGCGTCCGCCAGGTCGTTCCGACCGCCGACCGTCAAAAGGCCACGGTGCTCGTGAAGGTGTCGATCCTCGACCACGACCCGCGCATCCTCCCCGAGATGGGCGCCAAGGTGATCTTCGTCAGCAAGGGCGCCGCGGGCGCCGCGGCGCCGAAGCGCGTGCTCGCCCCGGCCACCGCGGTCGTGCAGGGCGCCGGCGGCGCGTCCGTGTGGGTCGTCGAGAACGATCTCGTGCGTCGCGTCCCGGTGGTGCCCGGCGCGACGCGCGGCGAACAGGTGGAGATCCGCCAGGGACTCGCCGGCGGCGAGAGCCTGGTGCTGCAGCCGCCCGCGTCGATGCGGGACGGCGACCGTGTGAAGGCCGCCGGCCGGTAGGGCGCGGCGTCTAGGAGAAACGAAATGGCGTGGGTCGATGTGCAGAACGTTCGCAAGGTCTACCGGCGCGACACGCAGGAGATCCCGGTGCTCGACGATCTCTCGCTCGCCATCGAGGAGGGCGAGTTCGTTGCGCTCATGGGACCGTCCGGCAGCGGCAAGACCACGCTCCTCAACCTCATCGGCGGAATCGACCAGCCCACCTCGGGCCGCATCGCCGTGGCGGGCACCGACATCGCCAGGCTGTCGGGCGGGGCGCTGGCGCGCTGGCGCTCGCAGACCATCGGCTACATCTTCCAGCTCTACAACCTCATGCCCGTGCTCACGGCGCTGCAGAACGTCGAGCTGCCGCTGCTGCTCTTCAAGATGAGCGCATCCGAGCGCCGCAAGCGCGCGGAGTTCGCGCTCGACCTGGTGGGCCTCGCCGACCGCAGGGGCCACTTCCCCCGCCAGCTCTCGGGCGGCCAGGAACAGCGCGTCGCGATCGCGCGGGCCCTCGTGAGCGACCCCAAGGTGCTGCTCGCCGACGAGCCCACCGGCGATCTCGACCGCAAGTCCGGCGGCGAGGTGCTGGAGTTGCTGGTGCGACTCAACCGCGAGTTCAAGAAGACGATCGTCATGGTGACCCACGACCCGCACGCCGCCGAGAGCGCACACCGCCTGGTGCACCTCGACAAGGGCGTGCTGTCCAGCTGAGGGGCAGCGAACTCCCATGTTCCGGCTCGTCCTGGTCAACTTGATGCGCAACCGCCTGCGCACGCTGCTGACGCTCGCCAGCGTGTTCGCGGCGCTCTTCCTCTACAGCTCGCTCGGCGCGATCCTGGACACGTTCCAGGCGGCGGCCGACTCGGGCAGCCGCGACCGGCTCGCGGTGCGGCACGCCATCTCGCTCACAAACTTCCTGCCCGGCAACTACAAGCAGCGCATCGCGACCATTCCCGGCGTGAGGCGCGTGTGCACGCAGACGTGGTTCGGCGGCATCGACCCGGCGGCGCCGCGGGAGATGAAGCAGCGTTTCGCCGTGGACGACGATTTCTGGGCCGAGTACCGCAACGACTTCTCGATTGTCGGGTGGTCGGCCCCCCAGGCCGCGGTCCAACTGCCGCCCGAGACCGATCCGCACCTCGCCGCCTACTGGGTGGAGCGCACCGCCTGCATCGTGGGTGAGGACCTCATGAAGGCGCGCGGCTGGAAGCTCGGGCAGACGATCCACCTGGAGGGCACGCTGTTCCGCGGCACGTGGGACTTCGTCATCCGCGGCGTCTACCGCAAGAAGCCCGGCGGCACGTGGCCCGCCGACCTGATCCTCTTCCACAACGAGTACATTCGAGAGAAGGGCCTCGGGGGACAGGACCTCGTCGGCGTGTTCAAACTCGAGATTCCCGACAAGACCCGGTCGGCGTCCATCGCGAAGCAGGTCGACGCGATGTTCGAGAACTCCGACAACGCGACCAAGACCGAGAGCGAGCAGGCGTTCGGGGCCGGATTCATCAGCATGTTCGGCAACGTTCCCTTCGCGCTGCGCATGATCGGCTTTGCGGTCGTGTTCACCATCCTGGTGATCTCGGCGAACACCATGGTCATGTCGGTGCGCGAGCGCACGAGCGAGATCGGCGTTCTCAAGACGCTGGGCTTCAGCGACGGCGCCATCTTCGGCATGATCATCGCGGAGGCGGCGATCATCACCACCGGCGGCGGCACGGCGGCTGCCCTGGTCGCCAAGTTCGGGCTCGACCAGGCCCCGTTCCCCTTCTTCAGCCAGCTCACGATCCGGTGGAGCACCGTGTTCGTCGCGATCGCGATCGCGGTCGGGCTCGGCGCGGTGAGCGGGTTCATCCCGGCCTGGCAGGCCTCGCGCCTGCGCATCGTGGACGCGCTGCGGCGCGTGGACTAGGAGCCGCCATGGCGATCCCGTTCGTCTACAACGTCCGCAACGTCGTCCAGCGGCCGGTCGCCACGATCACGACCGCGGTCGGCATCGGGCTCACGGTGGCCGTGCTCCTGGCGGCGCTGGCGCTCGCCGGGGGCTTTCGCGGCACGCTCCGGTCGGCCGGGTCGCCCGACAACGTCATGGTGCTGAGCAGCGGCGCCGACTCCGAGGTCATGAGCGCCTTCGCCCGCAGTGCCGGCGACATCCTGCGCGCCAATCCGCACGTGGCGACGGATGCCGGCGGCCGGCCGCTGGCGACGCTCGAAATGGTGGCGACCACCAACCTCGCGCGCGTCGGGCAATCGGGCTTCTCGAACATCGGCGTGCGGGGCATCGACCCCGCGTCCGTTGGCGTGCGCGCGACGCCGGTGATCGTCGAGGGCCGCATGTTCGTACCCGGGGCGGAGGAGGTCATCGTCGGCCGCGGGATCTCGACCCGGTTCGAGCATTGCCGGGTGGGCGACGAGCTTCGCGTGCAGCGCCGGATGCTCAAGGTGGTCGGGCTGTTCTCCGCGGGCGGCGCGTCCTACGAATCCGAGATCTGGGGCGACCAGAACGTGCTCATGCCGCTCTTCCACCGCGAGGGCGGCTACCAGGTGGCGCTGCTGCGCATGAAGGACCCGGCACGGTTCGCGGAGTTCAAGCACGAGCTCGAGACCGACCCGCGGCTGGGCGTGGGCGTGAAACGCGAGGACCTGTACTACGCCGAGCAGTCGGAGGGCGTCGCGCTCATGGTCACGGTGCTGGGCAGCTTCATCACCGTGATCATGGCGGTGGGCGCGTTGTTCGGCGCGGCCAACACCATGTTCGCGGCCGTCAGCGGGCGAACGCGGGAGATCGCGACCCTGCTGGTGCTGGGATTCAGCCCGTTCGCGATCATGGCCTCGTTCATCACGGAATCGGTGATCATCTCGCTCGCTGGCGGCGTTCTGGGTTGCCTCCTGGCGTTGCCCATCAACGGCATCACCACGAGCACGACCAATTTCCAGTCGTTCAGCGAGGTCGCCTTCCGATTCCAGGTGACGCCGCAATTGATGCTCGTCGCGCTGGTCTTTTCGGGGCTCCTCGGCCTCGTGGGCGGCTTCTTCCCCGCCCTGCGCGCCGCGGGCCAGCCCATCGCCCGCACGCTCCGCCAAGGCTGATCGCCGCCGACCTCGCCCGGGAAACGCCGGTGGCCAACCGCGAGAGGAGCGGCTGGCCACCTTTGCGTAGGGCGCCCGAGCGGCTGGGTGCCGGCGGCTGTTCCGGGGTTCCGGTCCCCGTCCCCACCACCTGCGCGGCCATGCCTGCCGGCCCATGGGCCCCTGTACCACGGACGTAGGGTGGGCCTCGCCGCACTTCCCCCGAAGGTGACGACGAGACGCCTTTCCGTCCGTGGCACTGAAGCCGATGTCCTGGTGCTTCGCAGCCGCGGGCAGCCTGTTCCGCCACCCCGGTTGCGTGTTATCATCT
>Ga0209698_10006519_pt1 | contig 12390 bp, 11 predicted proteins | sample LitLauG_LLR_2012_FD_187203 | JGI IMG/M metagenome (GOLD analysis project Ga0209698, IMG submission 187203) | Freshwater sediment microbial communities from Pennsylvania, USA - Little Laurel Run_MetaG_LLR_2012 (SPAdes) (version 2) | ecosystem: Environmental > Aquatic > Freshwater > Creek >...
CGCGTCCTTGCAACGGTAGGCGACGTGATGGATCTTCTCGATCTTCATGGCGATCCTCCTCCGTTCAGGCAGGAACCTTGAGGGTACCGCGCCGAATCTGGTCGCGCTCGAGCGAATCAAAGAGCGCCTTGAAATTCCCCTCGCCAAACCCTTCGTCGGCCTTGCGCTGGATGAACTCGAAGAAGACGGGCCCCAGCAGCGTCTGCGAGAAGATTTGCAGCAGCAGCCGTTTTTCTCCGCCTTTCGTGCTGCCGTCGAGCAGGATGCCGCGGGCCTGCAGGTCCTTCACGGGCTCTCCGTGTCCGGGCAGGCGCTCCTCCAGCATCTCGTAGTAGATATCGTTGGGGGCGGACATGAGGGGGATGCCCGCCATCTGCAGCCGGTCGACCGCGTCGGGAAGGTCGTCGCACAGGAGAGCGACGTGCTGGATCCCCTCGCCGTTGAACTGCATCAGGAACTCCTCGATCTGCCCCGTGCCCCGCCCGGACTCCTCGTTCAGGGGGATGCGGATGAGACCGTCGGGAGCGGTCATCGCGCGGCTCGTGAGCCCGGTGTATTCCCCCTTGATGTCGAAGTAGCGGATCTCGCGGAAGCTGAAAAGCTTCTCGTAGAAGCCGCCCCAGAAACCCATGCGCCCGCGGTACACGTTGTGGGTCAGGTGGTCGACGATCCGGAACCCGTGGCCGGGAGGTCGGCGATCGACGCCGGGAAGGAACTCGAAGTCGATGTCGTAGATGCTCCTGCCGTCCTCGAATCGGTCGATGAGGTAGAGCGGCGCGCCCCCGATCCCCTTGATCGCCGGAAGCCGCAGTTCCATCGGCCCGGTGGGAATCTCGACCGGCTGCGCGCCCAGCTCCAGGGCCCGGGCGTAGGCCTTGTGCGCATCCCGTACACGAAAGGCCAGGCCACAGGCCGAGGGGCCGTGCTCCGCGGCAAAATAGGCCGCGAGGCTGCGCGGTTCGCGGTTCACGATGAAATTGATCTCCCCCTGCCGAAACAGCAGAACATCCTTGCTGCGGTGCCGCGCGACGAGCGTAAAGCCCATTTTTTCAAAGAGCGGCTCGAGCACGTTCGGGGTGGGGGAAGCGAACTCGACGAACTCGAACCCCATGAGCCCCATGGGATTCTCAAAAAGATCGGGCATCGTGGCGCTCCGGGCGGGAATGCGCCGATTGTAGGGTTGTGGGCCGGATCGTGCCTTGGCGAACTCAGGCGCTGGAGAGCCGCTGGATCGCCGATACGAAGCGGCGCAGCGTGGGCGACAGGACGCCCGGCTCGAGACGGATGTCGATGAGCTGGAAGCGCCCGCGCGTCGACCAGGATCGCTCGAGCGCGGCCGCAAGTTCCCGGGCGTTGCGCACGACGTGCCCGTACCCACCCATTCCCGGCGCCATCGAGGCGAAGTCCCAGGGCCCCAGGTCGTTGAACCCGGAGGCGGGCTCGAAGGTCCGCAACATTTCCCAGCCGGCGTTGTTGAGCACGAGGACCACGGGGTCGCATCCGCAGCGCGCGGCATTGCCCAGCTCCCAGCCCGTCATGGCAAAGGCTCCGTCCCCGACGAGTACGAGGGGACGTCGCCCGGTGGCGACCTGGAGCCCGATGGCGGCGGGGACGGCATACCCCATGCCAGCGTAGTAGCCGGGCGCCACGAGCGGGCAGTCGCGGATGTCCATCGCCGTGAAGAGGCAGTCCCCGACATCGCAGGCGATCGGGAACGAGCCGCGCGCCTGCACGAGCGCGTTGACGGCGCTCGCGATGTCGCGTGGGCCGAACCGGTCATCCCCTTCCGCCGCGGGGATCTTGCGGGGCGAACGGGCCTCGGAGACGACGGCCTGCCGCGCCGGCACGCGTTCGAGCAGGGCATCGATGAGGGCATCCAGGGGCAGCTCGTGGTAGACGTGATGGCCCATGGCGACGTCGCCGTCGAACACATGGATGGCATACCGGATGTCGATGCGCTGCGCCGAGACGGCAAAGTTCGTGTCCGAGACGATGACGCCCAGCAGCAGCAGGCCGTCGGATTCCTCGACGAGTCCGCTCACCTCCGGCTCGCCCGCAAGTCCCAGGTAGATTCCGGCCATCTCGATATCCTGCTCGGCGAGAAGGCCCTGGCCCATGATGTTCGTGACGACCGGGACTCCGAGACGCCGCGCCAGTTCGGCGACCCTCGCCTCGAGGCCGTAGCGGCGGATCTCGACTCCGACCATCAATACGGGGCGGCTTGCCCGGTGCAGCCGCGCCAGCATCTCGTCGGCGCAGGCCGCGAGGCGCTCGGGATCGGGGATCGGCCGGACCCGGGCCGGAACGGGCGCGCAGGGACGCGCCGCCATGTCGCGCGGAATCTCGAGGTACACGGGTCGCGAGCGCTCGAGCGCGGCGTCGAGCACGCGCGCGATCTGGCCCGGGGCCCGCACGGCGTCATCGAGGCGTGCGCGATCGACGGTGAGTTCCTCGAACACGCGCCATTGGGTGTCGAGAGACTTCACCTGATGATGGAGAAGATAGCCGCTTGCGGCTTCGCGTGCGGCCGGCGCGCCCGAGAGCACGACGAGCGGCACCCGCTCGGCGTAGGCGGCCGCGACGGCATTGACGAGGTTGAACGCGCCTGCGCCGAAGGTCACCGCGGCAACGCCCAGGCCGCCGCGCACGCGCGCCGCCGCGTCGGCTGCAAATCCCACTCCGGGCTCGTGCGAGAGCGTGTGCACGGGCAGCACCGCCGAGCGCTCGAACTCGCGAAAGAGGGGCAAGGCGAAGTCGCCGGGAATCCCGAAGATCTCGGTCGCCCCGCGATCGCGAAGGGCCTCCAGGAGGCGATGGGATAGGGTGGTCATGGCCGGCGAGCGTACTGCAGGGCCGCCGGGGCACCCCCGGGGTGAAATCAAGGAACCCGCGGATGGATGGCACGTGGCGCCCGTACGGGCGGTCATTGCCGGTGCGGGGGCGGAGGTCCTAGACTGGCCTCCGATTCCGGATCCCTGCATGAACCGAGCCCTTCTTCGCTGCATCATTGTCGCCGACGAGGTCCGCGTCCCGATCGCCTCGGATGTCGCGCAGGCGCTCGTCGACCAGGGTCTGCGGGTCGAAATCGTCCCCTTCTCCCAAGTCGAGGAGGCGGGCGAGGCCCAGCTCTGGATCCTGTGCGCGGCGATGGCCACGCTTCCCTGGGCGGTCGCGCAGCTTCGCGCCGCCGATCCCTCCTGTGCCATCCTCGTCGTCGCCTCCCTCGGGGAAGAGGCGGGGATGGACCCCCTCTTCGAGATGGGAGTCAACGACTTCCTGCTGTCCCCGCTTCGTCCCGGAGAGCTCGTGAGCCGCTGCACGCGCGCGCTCGGGCTCACCAACGGGATGAGCGAGCCCGTCTTCTCCCGCTCCAACGGCGCCGAGCGCGGTCTCACGAGCGGCAATATCCGCGTCAACGCCGCGCTCGCGCGGGCGCCGCGCATCGCGGCGAGCCGCAATCCGACGGTGATCTTTGGCGAACGCGGATCGGGGCGTGCCTCCTACGCGAGGCTTCTTACACGCCTGGGCCGGGTCGAGACGCTGGCCGAGGTCTCCTGCGCGCATCATTCGCAGGAGGATTTTCCGCAGCGCCTCGAGGCCGCGGTCGCGCAGGCGCGCGAATCGGCCGCGGGCGGCGCGGTGCTCCTGCACGACATCGATTCGCTCACCGTGGGCGCGCGGCGCGACGTCCTCAACTGTTCCTACGCGAGCCGCTCCCGCGTGCGGTTTCTCGCCACGGCGCTGCCCCGGCTCAACGGCGGGGCCTCGCTCTGGGCGGCTCGCATCCTGGGATCGGGTTCGATCCACATCGAGCTCCCGGCGCTGCGCGAGCGGCGCGAGGACATCCTTCTGCTCTCCAACCGTCTCCTTCGCGAGCTCAACGCCGATGCCGAGCGGCCCAAGTCGCTCAGTCCGGCGGCGGTGGCCTGGCTGCTGGCGCAGGACTGGCCGGGGAACATCGCGGAACTACGCGCAACGCTCGCCGGGGCGATCTCGGCCAGCGGCGACCGGGACCTCATCGGCGTGAGCGACCTCGATGGGGCGGCCGAGACCCGGGCCGACCGCAGCGTCTCCTTCCAGCAGGTCAAGTCCAAGATGCTCGAGCGCTTCGAGAAGGATTTCCTGCAGCAGATGCTGGCGTCCTGCCGCGGCAACATCAATGAAGCGGCTCGCGTGACGGGCAAGAACCGGCGGGCGCTCTTCGCGCTCATCCGCCGGCACGAGATCGACGTCGACCGCTACCGCGAGGGTCCGGTCTTCGAGCTCACCGGAGTTGGCCGTCCGTCAGATTGATGACGGTCACGCGCTCGCTGCCGTTGTCCGTGATGGTCGCGAACGCGTCCCGCTGCTTGCCCTCGAAATAGAGCACGCGGGCCGCCTTGGGCGCTCCGGGTTTCACCGGCCCGATCGCCCGCTGCAATCCCCGCTGCGCAAATTGCTGTACGAGCATCTCCTCGATCGCTTTCGACGCGTTGTCGTTGGCGAAAACGAGGGTACGCGCCAGCACGCCATGGTCTGTCGACTGCATCGAGGTGAGTAGTCGTGAGCCCGCGGGCAGGGTGAGTCCGAATGTGGGATCGGGTGAATTGCCCGTGGGTGGAGTCGACTTCATCACGAAGGCTTCGCTGGCCAGCGGGCCTTTTGCAACGACCCGCACCGTGATCATGCCGTGCTCGTCGAGGTGACTGACGATGCGATCAGGACCGTGTTCGACGACCCGTGAAGGATTGCCCACCGCCTCGCGGTAGTGCTCGACCATCGCTTCCTGCGGGATCGGCGCGGTGACCCGCTCAATCTGAACCGGGATCCCGTTGAAGTAGGCGTTCTCCCCCATGCGCTCCATGCGGCCGTCTTTGGGAAGGGGAACGACCTGCGCCAGCGCGAGGGCCGGAGCGGCAAGGATCAGGGCGGGGAGGAAGCGAATTTGCATGGTCACTGGCACCCCGCCGGCACCGGGTCGAGCCGGTCGCACGGGACGACATTGGGATCGGGATTGCCAAAGTCCGGCGCCGGATCGAGAAGGAGTTCAATGGGCGGCGTGAGCGCGAGACCCAGGAGCTTGAGCGTGTCCATGGGCAGCGTCCAGCCACCCCCCATGTTGTTGACACGATCCTTGACTTGCGCGGCGCCACTGGCGGCCCAGGAGTCCGTGACAATGCCCGCCTGGCGGTGCATCGCGAGGCTGATCCCGGTCCAGTCCTTGAGGCGCGTGGGTACCGCCGGCTTCACATCCACGGACGAGGTGAAGAAATTGTTCCTCGGCAGGTTGAAGTCGGAATAGGACGGCAGGAGGGGAAGATCCGATCCCACGGGAACCGGGGAATCCTCCACCGTGACCGTATGGGTCACGTCGGTCTGCACATTGGCGATGAGCTGGTTCGCGCGGTAGTCGACCCAGAGCGGGTTGCGGTAATTCGCCGTATTGCCGGCGACGTCGCCCGTCTTGATCGGGGCATCCCAGGTGGTGAAGAAACGACGCTGGATCTCCGACTGCACCGTTGCCGGATCCTTGGTCGCATAGGGTCCGCGCACGGTGATCTCGAAGGCGCCATAGCGTGCGGCGTTGGTCGTCTGGTGGGCGATGTCCGCGTACTTGCCGATGAGTGGCACGACAAGAAAGAGTGGCAGCAGGACGATCATGAGTACGATCATCTCGGTCAGCGACTGGCCATGGATGCGGCGGGCAGGGAATCGGCGGTTCGATCTCATGGGAGTCTTCCAGCATTGGGTCCGGCGCCTCCCGGAATCGGGGTCGCCGGCAGTTCGATGATTTTTGCGCCACCCGGAACCTGCAGCACGTTCTCGCGGAACCTGGCCTTCCAGTCGAGCGATTCGAACTTGCCTCCGAACCAGGCGTCCGGCTGACCGGCAGGGTAATCGAACCACTCCGTGAGCACCAGATCTGCAAAGGGCGTCGCGAAAGCCGGAGGCAGGACGCGACAGCTCTGGCTGTGAAGCTTGGGTGTGTCGAGAACCCAGAGTTTGCAAGAATGATCGCCCGCAACCTTGGCCTGGCCCGAGGCCGTCCAGCCGGGCGGCCCTTCGTCGACCCGCTGCTGCACATCCTTCACGACGCGGGCGAGCCCGGGGGTGGGGGCGAAGCTGCCGAGGCCGGGATGGAACCGGTGCCTGCCGGATCCCTTCTCGAAGTCGAACTCGACGACATCCTCGCCCTGGGGCGTGCGGGTGACGAAGGTCGCCGTCCGAAGGTGCTGCAATTCCGGCTGGCAAAGCCCGCCCTTGGCAACCAGCGCGTGACCGTCGTTGTAATGCGCGACGCGATTGCCGTGATAGAAGCTCGTCATTTCCGACTGGCCGTCGAGCGCGGCGTCCCCCGCGGACACGGCGAGTGGTGTTCCCGTGGCCTTGCAGAGCACCTCCATCCGGGCGCGGTCCAGGTAGATGGATTTTCCCGTGCGCACCGTCTGACGCAATACGAGCCCCTCAACGAGCGGCGCCGAAGGATCCTGCGCCGGGAACGCATCGGCAGCCGCTGTCGCGGCCGAGGCGACCGCCAGCAGCATTGCGAACGCCGCACAGCGCGCGGGCGGCATGGTTCCCCTGGATCTCATGGCACCGGTGGCAGGAATTTGCCGCTCTGGTAGAGGGCCGCGGCGAGGAGCTTGTTCGTCTCCGAGGTTGCGATGAGGTGCGATTGCCAATAGGGGCTGTAGAGGCTCGGGAGCTCCTTGAGCCCATCGGGCCGCGGCTCCGGCCGGGAGAAGTACACCTCGGCCGTGGAGATCGAGGCAATCTTGCTCCCCGCGGCGTCGGCGGCATTGAAGAGGTCGAGTTGCCCGGTTGGGTGGATGTTCGGATTGCGGCCAGCGGTCTTGGACGTATTCATCGGCTTGTAGACGAACACCGTCACCGGAAGACGCGGATCCTTGTTGGTGAGGTCCGCAAGATCGATCGTGATCCCCAGGCCGGGCCAGTAGGCGTAATACTGGGTGAGGTCGACCTGGTTGTCGAGGGCGAGCTGGGTCGTCTGCGGGTTCTCTGCCTTGGCGCCACCGGAGGGTCCCGCAGTGCCGCTCGAGCCATTGCTGGAGAGGTCCACCGAAGCGTAGGCAATCGGTGTCTCCTGGTCGCTGCACCAGGAGAGGCCGATCTTGCCGCAGCCAAAGGTCGTGCCGTGCGAAGCGAGCGTGTCCACCGCGACCCACTCGTCGTAGCTCACGAGATCGGTTCCGCCGCGGCGCTTGATCGCAACATTTTCCTGGACGAAGGGGATGTCCACTCCATCGATGGTCCAGCTCCGGTTGGCGGTAAACGCGTCGCGCGAGCGCGTCACGACGCTCGAGAGGCGGCCCCGCTCATCGCCGTTCGTGTTCTTGCCGTAGGTGTGGGTGAAGTTCCAGTTCTGGTAGATCGCGGTGAGCACGATCTCGGCCTGGAGCGTCGGATCGGATTTTTGCGCAACCGCCCGGGCGACCTGCTTTTGGGTTACGAGGGTGGCAAGGCCCACGTCCGTCGCGACCAGGCTCGCGCGCAGCGCGAGCAGCGTCGCGTCGAATGCATCGACCAGTATGCCGACGTAGGGAGCGTAGGTCTGGATATAGGTCGTAATGCTGCCGCCGAAATAGGCATTGACGATTGCCGTGCCGGTCAGGGTCCCGGAGAACTGGATCAATTTCAGGTAGTTGGCGAAATCGAGGTAGTAGGCCCAGCGACCCAGTTCCTCGATCAGAACGAGGTCGTTGATGACCGCATTGGCGAAATATTCAACCCAGGAGATCAGGCTGATCGCCTGCCCGATCGCCAGCTCGTTGGCGACGATGGCGCGGTTGAGGTACGCCTCGTAGTTGAGTGCACGCGCCTGCACGACCCCGGTGCTGTACGCCGCTGTATCGGCGGCGTTGGTCACGGTGAGCTTCTCGTCGACCAGCTTGCTCGTGCTGAAGAGAAAAAGCATCGAGGCGATGACGGCGACACAAAACACGAGACCCAGCGGCAGGGCCTGGCCGCAATCGGCGCCCTGGCGCCGGGAACTACGCTGGAATCGCATCGAGGGAATCTCCGGTACGGGGGGGCGTCCCTGCCGGTCTGCGCTGCATCCGCAACGCCGAGTACGCCAGAAGGGCGGTAAGCAAAAGGAGGATCGGTACGGGTGCAAATCCGAACCGGACGAAGGGCGTGATTCCTTCGCGTGGTAGGACGGTGGCTTCGAGCAGTGCGAGGTCACCGGGCTCGAGGCGCGCGAGTACGCGGCCGTGGTGGTCGATCACGGCCGAGATCCCCGAGTTGACGGCCCGCAGGACCGGCCGCCCGGTCTCGAGGGCTCGTGCCTGCGAAAGGCGCAGATGCTGCAGGCGAAGGAGGGTGGAATCGGACCAGCCGTCATCGCCCATGTCGGCCAGCAGCGCCGAGCCGCCCAGCTCCCGGCTTGTCTGCGGGAAGGCGACATCGAAGCAGATCATCACGCCAACGCGAATTCCGGCCAGGACCGGGTTGGATTGCTCGCCGGAGCCACGGCCCGCGGCCTGGCTCTCGACAATGTGCCGCGGCGAGAAAAGCCCCCCCAGGATTTCCGGCGCCGGCACGAATTCCCCGAACGGGACGAGTCGGCGCTTGCGCACCGTCTGGACGCCGGATTCGCCCAGGGAGAGCGCTGTGTTGTACCGAAGCCCCGAGGCGGAATCCATCTCGTAGGTGCCGATGAGGACGTCCCGGCCGGTGGCCCGGGCAAAGTCGCTGGCGTGGCGCAGGTAGGTCGAGACCTCGGCCGCCGGCCGGTGCGTCGCTCCTTCGGGCAGGACCAGCAGCTGGGCATCGGCGTTGCGAATGGCGTTCGCGTAAAAGTCGAGCGACGTCTTGAGTGCGACCGGGTCGGCAAGCTGGCCCGAGTCGAAATTTCCCTGAACCACCGCGGCCCGGACGGCGCGACCCGTCGCCTGGGTCCATGGTGCGAGGACAAGCGCCGCAGAGACCGCAGCAATCCCCAGGGCGCCCAAGGCCGGCGTCCGCCACGAGTCCCGGCCGCCACGCCGGGCCAGTACGGAGGTCGCGACGAGGCCGCACATCGAAGCGCAGGCGAACCCGACCCCGAGCATGCCAGCGACCGGAGCGAGCGGCGCCAGCGGGCTGTAGGGCACCTGGGAGAGACCTAGGGAAAACCAGGGCAGCGCCCAATCCCCGGTCGCACGCAAGGCATCCAGGGCGGTCCACGTGGCGGGGACGAGGACGCCCAGGCGCAGGGGCCGGTACTTCGGACCACCCGCTGCAATGGCGCTGAGCAGCAAGACAATCAGGGTTCCGATCGCAACGACGACCACCGGCAGCACCCAGGCGCCTTTGGGGGTCGCGTCCATCGCCTGTGCATGCGTGTGGAAGATCCACTGGACGCCCCCCAACGTGATCCCCAGCGCGAACCCCATTCCCGCTACCACAGCGCCACGCCGCGAGGTATCCTGTGTTGCAAGAAACCAAATCGTCATCCCCACCCAGGCGGCCCAGAACGCCAGATCGAATGCAAACGACTGGACGAAAACGGCCCCGCCGATCGCCGCAGCCAGGGGGCGCCACAACGGGCGAAAGCGCACGGCAATGCGCTTTGCACGGGCGGCCATAGAGGGAGATTCAGGACGTCGCATCTCGTGCGCGATGTTCGCGGGTCGCACCGGCGGGCGCCATGCCCGCAGCAGGGGATGGACAAAAATGTCCATCCCGTTGGGGGATGGTGCCTCCTGTCCATGACGCATAACGGTACTGGCGATTGCGCCGCCGCATGCCTCTAATTGCACCCGGACCTTGCGGAAGTGCATGACCGCCGGGCCTGCCGCAAGGTGACGTTGGCACCGGGCACCGTTACGACCGATTCCTGTAGGGGGAAAGCATGAAGACGCAATCGAACAACCGCCGCCGCCAGTTGGGCCAGGGCATGACCGAGTACATCATCATCGTGGCGCTGATCGCCATCGCCGCGATTGCGGTGTACCAGTATTTCGGCTCGACCGTGCGCAACCAGACCGCCGCCGTGGCCCAGGAACTGGCCGGGGTGGACGGCTCGGGTACGGTGACCGCCGCCGGCACCGCTGCCGCTTCGGCTGCTACCCAGGCCGGCGCGAAGGAAACGCTCTCGACCTACGGGAATCAGCAGAGCAAGTAATCGTTCGTCACCCGGCGGGGTAACGAACGCCGCGCGGCGGCACCCGAGGGTGCTCCGCGCGGCGGCCCTCTACCGCAATCAACAGGGTCAGGAAGATGTCCGGACGTGGACAGGGTGGCGGCTTTTCCAAAAATCCGCGCCGATCGCCGGCTGGTCAGAGCAGCGTCGAGTACGTGGTGGCGCTGGCGGTCGTCGCCGCGCTGCTGCTCGCGGATGCGCAAACCGGAAGCGGGAAGTCGGTCCTCGTAGAGTTCCTTGACGCCATCAAGACGGCCTGGACCAATCTGCTGTACGCGCTGTCCTTGCCTGTCTGAAAGGTTCCACAGTTCATGGTTTTCAATCGCACCACGATCGTATTGCTGGTCGCCCTGCTCGTCGGCGGCGGAGCCGCCTATCTCGCCAACCGGTACCTGCGCAGCCAGGTCGAGGAAATCGAGGCGCGAAGCAAGGTCGCCACCGTGAAACGGATCGTTCCCACGCAGACGCTGGCGAAAGGAGCGACGCTGACGGCGAAGAATGTCGCGGTGCGCGACGTGCCCAGGGAATGGGCGATCTCCAACGGCATCACCCCCGAACAATTCGACCGGGTGGACGGCGTGGCGCTCGCCTATCCGGCCGAAAAGGGCGAGCAGATCGCCTGGGCGATGCTCGAAGGCCAGCGCACGCCGACCTTCTCGGCTCGCGTCACGGCGGGGCGGCGCGCGGTCACGGTTGCCGTCGATGAGATCAGCTCCATTTCGGGCCTGCTCGAACCCAACGACCTGATCGATGTGATCGTCACTGCCAAACAGGGGACGCGGCAGTTCGCGTTCGTCCTGCTCCAGAGCGTCAAGGTGCTCGCCACAGGAACCAAGGTGCAACAGGTCAACGATGCGCCGGATGGGGCTCGCCGCTTCTTCACGACCATCACGATCGACGTCACGCCCGAGGAAGCAAGGGAGGTCATCGCCGCCAAGGAAATCGGCAAGGTCACGGCGATGCTGCGTGCACCCGGTGACCACGGTGTCGTGTCCTCGGCGCGGAGCGACGCAGCCGCCCTGCTCGGCCTTGTCGATGCGCCCGCTGCGGGTGGCCGGGGCGGAGTTCCGGTCGTGTACGGCGGAAGGGGTGGCCCGATCTGGGTACCGCGACTCAATGCAGATTCCTCCGCCTCGGGCGGCCCCACGCCAAGCCGCACTGGCGCGGGCGGTTGAAAAGCTGGCACTTCATACACATGAACAAGCAACGTTTTCCCGGTATCCGCGCGGCCCAGTTCCTGGCCGCCATTTTGCTTACGGCCGGTCTGGCGCACGCACAGGAGCAGAAGATCAATGTCGGCGTGTCCCAGGCGAGCGTGGCGCCGCAGCCTCCGTCGATCGATCCGAGCGTCAGTTCGACCGACCCCGTCATCAGCCTGTTCCAGGGCGAAACCCGGGTCCTGACGGGCCTGCATCCGGCCCGCATCGCCGTGGGTGCCCAGAGAATTCTTTCCGCCAGCGCGGTCGACGACAACGACGTGCTGGTGATCGCCAACGAGATCGGAACCTCGACCCTGATGGTCTGGAACCGGCAAGGACGCCTCTCCCGCTTCAATGTGCAGGTGAGCCAGTCCTCGAGCACGATCACCAACCGGGAAATCGAGGAATTCGTGTCGACCATTCCCGGCGTCAAGGCGCGCGTCATCGGGTCGCGCGTGCTGGTCGAAGGGCATGACCTGGGCGATGACGCGCTCTCGCGGATCGACCTTCTCGCGAAAGCCTACCCCCAGATCATCAACTTCACCGAGCACATGGGCTGGGAGCGCATGGTCCAGCTCGATTTCAAGGTCGTCGAATTCAAGAAGAACAAGGCGCTCCAGCTGGGCGTGCAGTGGGCTCCCAATGCCTACGGCCCGATGTTCGGCGTGGTCGGCGACGTGATCCACAACGGCACGTTCAAGATCGTCGACCCGGTGAGTTCGAGCACCAATGCCCCGCAGTGGAGCGGGCCGCTTCCCTGGTACACCACGCCGTTCCAGACCTACCTCGGACTGGCCACCGCGCTGTCGTCGCAACTCAACCTTGCGGAAAGTCGTGGCGACGCCGCGATCCTCGCGACGCCCAAGCTCACCGTGCGAAGCGGCGGGCACGCGAAGTTCACTTCCGGCGGCGAGATTCCCTATTCGGCGATCGCTCCCAACGGCGTGGCCTCGATCGATTTCAAGGAATACGGGGTCAAGCTCGACGTCCGGCCATTTGCCGACGTGAGGGGAGGCATCCGGGCCCTGGTCGAAGCCGAGGTGAGCAATGTCGATACCACCATCC
>Ga0209698_10006520_pt1 | contig 12389 bp, 10 predicted proteins | sample LitLauG_LLR_2012_FD_187203 | JGI IMG/M metagenome (GOLD analysis project Ga0209698, IMG submission 187203) | Freshwater sediment microbial communities from Pennsylvania, USA - Little Laurel Run_MetaG_LLR_2012 (SPAdes) (version 2) | ecosystem: Environmental > Aquatic > Freshwater > Creek >...
CTTATGAGAGCCAAGGCTGTGGTTCTAACCATTTTGTCAAGCGCACTTGACAGGTGTGGTAGGTTCCACATAGGGGGAGTTTGGGGGATCTCGGATCAGGAACATCCCCGATGCCACGTGGAATAAGGTGGACATGGGCATGATCCACGGTCTGCCCTGCTACCGAGCCGCAGTTTGAACCGACATTGAAACCTGCCACCGACTTGTCTTCAGCTCTGATCCTCGCCTGTAGCACGCGGATCAACTGGTCGGCGTCAGTTCGTTCAGTCGCCGTCATGGTGAACCAGTCAGTTGTATGGCGAATCGGAATGACCAGCAATTGGCCAGAGGTCACTGGTAACTAATCGGCGAAGCCAGTTTCTGGATAACTTCGGGTTGGCCGACAGTCCGGAACTGTTCTTGGCGTCCTGAGGAGACCACTTCGCAGGGTTCATTAAAATTGCCTGCACCGGTTGTGATCGACGCGATTTCGGATTTGCTAGTCGCAAAAATGCGATGTCAGAGCACCGAGCTCTGGTGGTGGCTCGGCGCTCTGCATCCAGCAGCGAACAATGTCATTGGCCGAGTCGGCTGACTCCTAATCTCTGAAGAAGCTGCTTGCGAACGTTCGTGGGCATTGTGGCCTTCGGGTGTTGGACTGCGACCGCCGCAATCGACTCGCCTATGCTCGCGTCAACAGGTGTTGCCAGAAAGGAGTGGATATTGCCGGCGTCTGGGCCGCTGAGCACGGTGGCCATGCCAGAAATCTGACCGCGAGAATTGATCTTGTTCGCCATGGTTGCGTACAAGTTGGAATTCGCGGGGAGCACTGTGTTGAGGTCGGTCATCACCCCGTTCTCCCAGATGAAAGCATGAGACGGGTTGAAGTTCGAGTCCGTCGTGGTTCCGACAACTTGGCCTTTGTTGTTGATGCCGGTCGCGTAGGATGCAAAATCTCCAGGCAGCGTACCCAGGTTGGTGATGGTTCCGTTCTGCCAAAGAACGGCGTAGAACGTCGTGCCGTCGGGGCTGCTGGACTGGCCAACGATCTGGCCCTGATTGTTAATAGCGACAGCCTGGTTGTTGGACGCATTCCCCAGATTTGGAAGTTCGACCGGAGTACCGTTGTCCCACAGCACCGCGTGAAGCGGGACGGTAAAAGGTGCGCTGCAGATTCCCGACGCGCCAACGGCCTGGCCACTGTCGTTGATTCCAATGGCATAGCCGTCCGGGTCGCCTTCCACTGTAGGAAGCTGCTTGACCTTGCCTTTTCCCCATAACGCCGGCAGGGCAGTCTGGTAAGGCGGGCACCCAGAGTCGGTCACCTTCGTTTGCGCCTGGCCCACGATTTGTCCTCGGTTGTTAATCGCGCTGGCCTGGCCGTTGTTTCCACCAAGCGTGGGCAAAGCCTTCATGTCGCCGTTTTGCCAAATGAACGGACGACAGGTGAGTCCTGTGCCGAAGGCGCAAAAATCCTCACCGTCTGGATCCGGGACCGACGTTTCGGCCAAACCAACTGCTTCCCCTTGCTCATTGATCCCGCCCCAGTTGATCCAGCTATCCGGTCCTCCCAGCGTGCCGAGGTCGATCTTCAGTCCGCTAACGTTGATGACCGCGCGTCCTCGAAAATTTCCCGACGCATCCAAGAACCCATCCATGGACTCCGTCCAGCCCTTGTTGTTGAGGCCCATGGCGCACCCAAAGACGCCGTCATGCAGCGCACCCAGATCGGTCACTCTGTAGCTGGTTTGCGCAAACGCGGTGTTGAAGCAAATCAGAACAATCACCGCCAATGAAAATTTCCAAATTAGCCGCGACTCACTCGTGATCTTCATATATCCTCCTCCTCTGATGCGAAAGCCCCAGCGCGATTCTTGACAATCCACGCCACCCCACTTACTCTGCGTCTCTCTAGCAGTTAGTGTGCAATTCGGAGCTGGATTGGCTCACATGCTTAGAAAAAATTCCGTCAGAATGGGCCGAGGCAATCCGCAAGGGACCGTTAGTCACAAGGGAAAGGGCGGGACAAGACGATTGAAATTACTTGGGAAGTTCCTCGACGAGCCAGAGGTTGCTGGCAGATACAACGTCTCCAAATGAGAGATACCGTCCATTGGGTGAGGGCTTGGCTCCTTCGATCTCTTTGGCCCCCTTATACAACAGCCGGTATCTGCCATCGAGGGAAACGTGAAACAGCGAACTTCCCGTAAGACCGAATCTGGTGGCGAATAGGCTCTTGCCGTCGGCCGACCACGACAGCGTCGACAATTCCGCCAGACCTTTCAAAATCACGTCGCGAGTGGTGTTTGTACTCAAGTCGCGGATATGAATCGAAGCCGACTGCCAGTGGTTCTCAGAATAGGCGATCCGGGAACCATCCGGCGTGAGGTCCCAAAACACTTCATTCGGGTTGCCTGCGTCAATCCGAAAGAGCACGGACTTCTCCGCCAAAGGTACAGGAGCGAAGGAATAGAAAACGACTTCATGTGGACCCGCTTCGCTGAGAACACAAGAAGGGCCCGGCTGCGAAGGACAGCGGAAGGCCGGTTGTCCGGTCATGGTCGGCATCACTACTCGATAAGAAGTCTGCGCCGAACCAGGCAGACCGTTAGCCCGCAGAATCAGTTCGGGTGATCCCCCTCCAATTTGCCTTCTCATCAATCTGGCGCTGTTCACCTGTGGGGCAGACCGCGGCCAGGCAAAATAGAAGACCCACTGCTTATCCGGGCTCAGCACTGGTGCGCGATTGTCATCTTGGTCGAGGATAACGGGCTCCGCGTTTCTTGAATCCATGCGCTGGCTGTAGATATTCATATTTCCAGTGCGATCAGACTGGAAAAACAGAACCTTGCTATCTGCACTCCAGGCCCCGGGCCACTCCACGCGATCCTCCGGGCTGATGCGGCGAAGATCGGACAGAGTGTCACCATGTTCAGCCAACTCACCAACATAGATATTGCTCTGGTCAGTCCGCTTGGTTAGGGCTAACTGCCTGCCGTTGCGGCTCGCGGTCATGCTTTGGACGCAAAACCCCGCCCAGTTGGTAAGGCGGCGGGGCTCGCCAATGGCTTTCAGGTTGCTGGGATCGACATCGATTTGCCACAGGTTCGAGAACGGCTTGTCGGGAGCCTCCCAGCGGTTCAGTACGATTCTGCTGGGGGACAGCCAGACATACCCCACAAGATCCGGGTCAGAGAGAATGATGGTCGTGCGACCATACTCTGCACCGTGGGCTTCCAATACTGGGGGCTCGTTTTCGCCCGTTTTGCGAATGTAGGTGAACCACTGACCGTCTGGTGACCACGCAAGGTTCCAGCAATTGGCATACGCCTCGCCTCCGGCTCCGCAGTGTGATGCCTTGTCCAGCGCACCATGCAGCACCGGATTTTCACCACTTGGGCCGATCTGCCAAAACTGTTGCTCTCGTTCGAACACGATCCGGGATCCATCCGGCGATACGGCCGCCTCGCCCACATTGTCTTGAATCTTCCTGATCTCTCCGCCGATCGTTGCCACGGTCCAGATTCCGGTAACTCCCGCCGCCCCCGGGCCGCTGATCAGAAGTTTGGTTCCCCCCGGGAACCAGCTGACAGTCGCTCAACGAAAACAAAGATCCGGGGGCAGGGCGATGTCGAAGACCTCTCCGGTGTCGATCATCCGCACATGAACCCCCCGAAGATCGGTATAGGCGATTTTCTTTCCATCGTCTGAGAGTGCGCCAAGATAGACGGAATCGGTCACTGGATTGGAGGTAAGTTGCCGTTGAAGGATGTTCGGTGCATCGCCGCCCGACCCCTTGGAATGAAAGATCGCAATCCCGAGCGCCATGGCAAGGACCAACGCAGCGGCACCCAGTGCAAGCCGGGTCGTCCATGCAGCATGGCGCTGTTTTGCTCGCTGAAATTCACCCAAGTCGTTCAGCAGTTCCTGGGCGGACTGATACCGTGGGTTCCGCTCTTTTTCGAGAGCTTTCAGGATGATGCGTTCCAGTCTACGCGGTACCTTTGGATTTAATGCCGACGGTTTCACCGGAGTTTCGTGCAAAATCGCATTGATGAGTTCGCCCGATCTTGCGCCGCGAAACGTCGGGCGGCCCGTCGCCATTTCATAAAGCACCAGCCCGAACGAAAAAATGTCAGTTTGGGCGTCCAGTTCCTCGCCACGCGCTTGTTCCGGCGAAAGGTATGCCGGTGTTCCCAGGAGTTTTCCCGGACGCGTGCGTGTGACGTTGCTGGCGATAATCTCGGTCTCAACGGTAGTGGCAGTCGTTGCGGTAGGGTGACTCTCCTCGACCAGCTTCGCCAGTCCGAAGTCCAGGATCTTGATTTGGCCAGTCGTCGTGAGGAAGATATTTGCTGGCTTGATATCGCGATGAATAATTCTCTTCGCGTGGGCGGCTTTCAGTGCATCGCAAGCCTGGACGGCGAGAACCACTAGCTGGGAAACTGGGATCGGCTTGCCAGCGATGCGCTCGTGGAGTGACCACCCTTCCAGGAGTTCCATAACGAAGAACGGCCGTCCGCGATGATCGCCAATGTCATGGACTGTACATATATTGGGGTGATTCAAGGCCGAGGCAGCACGCGCCTCACGCCGGAAACGATCAAGTGCCACGGCATCTGGCGCTAGAACACTGGGGAGGAATTTGATCGCGACGACTCTGTCGAGACGCGTATCTCGAGCCCTATAGACTTCCCCCATTCCTCCCGCTCGCAAGAAGTCCAATATGGTGTATGGGCCGATCTTCTCGCCGGGAGGAATCGGCAAGTCCAACGCTGGGCTGGGAACTGGTTCTAAGAACTGCAGGAGGTATTCGACTTCACGGCGCAATTCGTCGTCGGTGCCGCACATGCGGTCGAGATACGGTTCCCGCTCTTCAGCCGCCAGCTCACAGACGGCTAGATAGAGCTTCTCGACTTCCGCTTGCCTTTCCTTCAACATGAGGGTCTCCCCTCCCGGGCCAAAGCTGGTCCAGTCTATTCCTCGACCTTGCAGACCGCAACGAACATCAGCCCGGGTTTTGGCACGGCTAATGTACGAAGAACCGACAGTCGACCAGCAACTCTCGAATGGCTTCGAAGAGGGCCGGGTCGCGGCTCCCTTTTCTCGGCTACGATTCCAGCCCAGCCCCCCAGGAGGACAACCCGAACCCGCTTCTGCCTACCAGACCGGAAACGGCGAGTGAATTGGCTCACGTTTCTGGGTTTTTTTGGGGTTGCGCCGGATTGGAGCCACCCCCACTCAAGCCAAAGGCAGGCTTGAGTGGGCCAACTCGTCGGATGAGTGGGATTGGGCATGACTGGGCGGCCGCTCACTTCGCGGATGCTAGCTCCACCTGTTTCCGCTCCTGCTGAAGCTTCGTCATCGTGGACTCCAGCGTTGTCGCCCTTTGTTTTAGAGCTGAAATCCGTTTCTGCTCGGCAGCGATTTGCCGATGCTGCGCCCTGATTTCTTGCTGCTGTGCGCTCGCCAGACGCTGCTGCTCGCGTAGTTGACTCTGCTGCGCGGCGATTTGTGTTTCTTGCTGTTTCACCGCTTCGATCAGCAGAGCAGTGAGACGGCTGTAATCTACTCCGCGCGCATCTTTTGCGTTTTCTTCGTAACTCACGACTTCGGGAACGACTTCACCAACCTCTTCCGCAATCACTCCAATCTCGTGCTTGCCCGAAGCCTTCAGATCGTAAGAGACCCCGCGCAAACGCTCCACCTTGCCGAGCGCGTCTGTGAGGGGATGGATGTTGGTCTTCCAGCGGCGCGAGCTGTAGGTGTCCCAGCCGTCGGCGATGGCATGGCCTAAGCCCTGCTTAATCTGGAAGGGATTTATTAGCGGGTTGGGAATGCCAATGGCGACAATGCCGTTGTCCTTCACTACGAACCGGCCACCGGCGACATTGACAGCGTCAATGGCGAAGTCTCCGTGCCCTCCAATCGAGATCGCATTACCACTGCCGGTGGAAGGACCATCGATCCGCAAGAAATTGTTGTGGGATACACCTCCCTGGTTACCAATGTGCAGCAGATAGGTGGGTGCCGTGGTACCGATGCCGACAAGAGTACTGTCACAAGTATTGAAAGGCGGACCACAGCCGTCCAGCCCGTTGATGCTACCCAGCACCATGGCATTGCTCTCAGCGACGTCGCTGTAGGCGCCGATAGCGGTGGCGTTGTTGAGAGTGCCCGTCGCCATTGTACTGAGGTAACCGATGAAGGTGTTGGTCCATCCGGTTATGTTTGAACCGTCTTGCGAGTAGCCGGAAAGCGCGCCGGAGGCAGTGTTGAGGGAGCCGGTGGTGTTGAACTCGAGCGCCCACTCGCCGCTAGCGGCGTTGCCGAAGCCAGTCGTATTATTTGTTAGTGCGTTCTCGCCGCTGGCGATGTTTTGGGTACCGGTAGTGTTGCTCGAAAGCGCGGCAAAACCATCAGCGGTGTTGTAGCTGCCGCTATTATTGGTGCTGCCGAGTGCAGCGAAGCCGCTGGCGGTATTGCCATTGCCTGCAATCGTCCCGTTGCCCGCGAATCCGAGGAATGCATCTTGGCTTCCGTAAGAGCCATAATCAAAGAGATTGCTTCCGATCTGGAAGCTGCTGCCCGTCACCACTCCGGTCGCGCTCAGGTTCCCATTCACCGTCTGATTGCCGGAAAACGTATTGGCTCCCGTGGTGGCAAAGGCGCTGGCGGGTTGCCCCCCGAGCAAACTTGCGTTGAGGTTAGCGATTTGTGTGGTCGAGTTGACGCTGAACGGCGCGGTCCCGGTTGCCACCGTCGAAATCAGTTGTCCAGTGCTGCTGAGATTGCCGGAAACGCTGGTGTTTCCTGCCACTTTCACTGAACCGACGAAGTTGCCTGCCGTGCCACCTGCACTGTTGACGGCGAATAAGGCGGTGCCGGTGGGGCTGTTCGTTTGTGCCTGGATGCCCAATGAGGTCCCCGTGCTTGCGCCAGCGGCGGCGAACAAAGCTATTCCGCTGGTACTGTTGGTGGCAGCAGACATGGCATATCCCCCAGTCGCCGCCGTGTTGAATCCCTGAACACCAACACCGCTTGCATTGGAGGAGGTTCCGTAGATTGCGGCAGCAAGTGGCGCCGCGTTGGTGCTGAAGATCCCCCAGCCGGTGCCATTCTGTGCCACGTTCAGTATCTGGCTGGAGTTGCTGCCGGAAAAACCAGCGGTCGCACCGCTCACTAACCCAGTGGCAGAGAAGTTGCCGCTTAAACTCTGATTTCCGCTGAAGCTGTTTCCTCCACTGAGCTGCGGTACCTTGGTCGTGTCCACATTCAGCGTGATCGTGCCGCTCGTTCCGCCCCCCGTCAGACCCGCTCCCGCGTTTACACCTGTGATCGTGCCGGCGCCGACAGCCGCACATTGCCAGACGCTCCCATTCCATTGCAGGACCTGGTTGGCACTGCACGCATTCGTGAGACTCAGGTTAAGCGTGCCGCTGGTGCCGCCACCGGTCAGTCCGCTGCCGCCGGCGGTGGTCACGCCGGTTAGCGTGCCACCGCCGGCAAACACGATATCCAACTCAGCTGGTTGGCTGTTGGCGGTGTTCTCTTTGCTATCGAAGCTGGCGTTGAGCGGACTGTTGGCCACCAACGCGATGCCGTCATTGGGTTCGGTGCCGTCCAGCCATGCCACCACCGCCGGAGTAACGTCGATCAGAACGTAATCGTGCACATTCGTGCTGGTCAGCGGAACGCTGCTCACGATCGTCGTGCCTAAGGCGGGCGCGAGGTTGGCAGTTATGGTTTTCTCTGACCACGTCCCGTTGACGAAATCCACATTGAAGCTGCCCGCGGTGGTTACGGCGTTGACATAAAGCCGCAGCGTGGCTTTAGCGATACTGGCGCCGCTGTAGCCGGAGGGGATCGAGGACAGGTCAAACTGAATGTAGCTAGTCTGCGACGCGCTCTCCACGTCCAGCACTGGCTTGGTGCCGAAGTTCGTGGTGGGAGTAGCGGTGTTAGTGTAGGCATCGCCGCTTGGCGTGATCTGCCCGTATGCCGCGGTCCGCAGAACCAGGGTGCAAACCAGAAGCGTTGCGAACTGAAGTTGACTCTTTACGTTTTTCATAATGCGCTCCACATGTCTTCTCCATAACCAGTCATGCGCAATCCGTCGCTGAATTGGCTCACCCTTTCGGCAAAAAATTGCGCGAGCTTTCGGGTGACCGCGGGAATCCTGAGCAAATTGAACAGCAACTGTTTGTTTTTTCAATACGTTGACTTCGGTCCGGAAAGCCGATATCTTTCCGACGATTCGGATGCGCGGGGTCTGCGGTGCCAGAAACCACGTCCCAGCCTGTCAGCGAGCTACTGGCCAATTGGCGGGCCGGTGACGAAGAGTCTCTGCGGCGGCTGGTGCCGATTGTTTACAATGAGCTTCGAAGGCTAGCCCACTACCACATTCGCAAGGAACGTCCCGACCACACCCTGCAAACAACTGCTCTCGTCCACGAAGCCTACCTGTGCCTCATAAAACAAGAGTCGATCGACTTTGAGAGCCGCGCACACTTTTTTGCAGTCTGCGCCAACCTAATGCGGGAGATTCTGGTCCAATACGCTCGCCGCCGGAAAGCAGCAAAAAGGAACGCAGGATACAAACTCACGCTCGACGATGCGAATGTGCTGCCACAGTCACGTTGTGTCGATCTCATAGCCCTCGACGATGCGTTGAATGCTCTAGCCAAACTTGACCCGCAACAATGCCGAGTCGTGGAGCTTCGATTTTTCAGCGGGCTTTCCATTGAGGAGACCTCGCAAGTCCTGGGTATCTCGCCGGCCACCGTGAAGAGGTACTGGACCACAGCTAAGCTTTGGTTGCATAACGAAATCAGCAAAGCTGAGCATCGTGACGCCTGAGCAATGGGAGCAGATCAGAGAAGCGCCCAGTCACTGCCCATGTTGATCGCGCGGCTTTGGTACTTCCGATCGGCTAACGGGCAAACCGGAGTGATTCCGCGCCAGAAGTCTTAGTGCTAAGTCGGCTTCGAGGAGATCGCGATTCATCTGCCCCAAGCCCGTTTCTGGACCGCTTGCCAGGACTCCTAGTCGACGACCATCGACCGGACGCCGGCGGGTTCTTAGGAGCAGCGCCGAGGGCAGCGATAGTGCATATTTGGATCAGAACATCGCCTTCAATTCACTCCCGTACTCTGCCAAACACTCGAAGTCGTTTTCCCTCGTCGGAATTTTGAACCCGTGCGAAAGCAAGTGGAAGCATGGCTGAGAAGTGAATTGACGTATGTCACGGCGAATGTGGTCATCTACGAGGCATTCGCGGAGGGCAAACTGGAAGCTCCCAAGCACCTTGCCCGAGCCGACCATGACCTCTATTTCGAGCCGAAGTACGATGAGTTCCGTCCGCGCACGATCTGGAATTGTTCCAATGCGTTTACATCGGCATTCAAGGAACTCGATCCCATCCCGCAATTCAAGGCGACAGCCAGGCTAGGGCAATTCCTGGAGGCCCGGTGCTCACAGTCGTTTTAGACTGCGGGGCGGTAACCGGCCGGCCGCCGCTCCTTTAGCCAGCGAGTGCTGTGTGGAGGGTCGACACTCTGCCTCAAGTAACCTCCCAGTAATTCACTACCTGCTTGCCACGAGCAAACCGGCTCACATCGCCCATCCGCAGCACGTAGGCCAGAGCCGTGACCGCCCCCACCCCAGGTTGGGTTTGTGTAGAAGCGCCATTTTGTCTCGTTGCGCTTCTTCTTTCACGGCCCGAGATGGTCACAGATCAACACGAGGTCGTGAGCTTCGTCCAGCAGAATTAGCATGACTCGCTTTGGCATCGGCAGTCATCTCATGATCCAAATCACAGAACCAGCCGATTGCTTCGTATTATTCTCGTTTAGGAATGCGACTGAGAAGGAGAGTCCTGCTCATCTTGGCTGGGGCTGTGGCAGTGCTGCTGGCATTCGCCACCTATGCCGATCATCAGATTCACGCCACTGCCGTTGAGCGGAGGGAGTCTCTTCCGGGTGACGACCTGATTTCCAATCCCATCGGTGCAGTTAATCATGCCATTACCATTCGTCGCCCCCCTCACGATGTCTGGCCGTGGCTCGTCCAGATGGGTGCGGGCCGTGCTGGATGGTATTCATACGATTTCATTGACGAGGGCGGTCACCGGAGCGCGGAGAGCATCTTGCCCGAATTTCAACATGTTACGTTCGGAAGTGTGTTCCCGGCGCTCCCCGGCGCGAAGGATGTTTTCGTCGTTGCGCAATGCGAGCCAGAGCGCAGTCTCGTCTTATCTTGGCGATTGCCTGACGGACGTTATCAGACCACTTGGGCATTCGTGCTGGAACCACCACAGCCGGATCAAACGCGCCTCATCGTGCGAGGTCGCATTGCGTCCGGGTATCGCCCATACGGTCTGCCGCAGTGGGTGGCTATATTGCTCGGACGCCCGGCTCACTTTATCATGCAACGCAAACAGCTATTGAGCATCCGCCACCGCACGGAGGCGTACGATCAGCACAAACCGGTGCGACGAGAGAAGGAATAATGGATGCCGGGCATTTGCATGCTGCTCTTGAAGCTGCGAGCGCCAGAAGAGCCAATAGTCACGGGCGGACACGTTCGGGCTTGTACCTGAAGTAGACGGCTGCTCCGATAATCAGCGCACCACCTGCCAGAGCCGTAAGCCCCAAGACATCATGAAGCAACGAAACACCGAGAATCGCGCCGACTAGCGGTTCCAAATTGACAAAAATTCCCGCCTGCGATGCGGGAACCCGCTTGAGTCCCCAATTCCACAAGACCGTTGCGCAGGCAGTAGCAAAGAATCCCTGTTCCGCCAAGGCAATCCATGCGCGAGTTGAGTAATGCAGCGTAGGAACGCCGGACGTGGTCACGACGACAACTGCCAGAAGGAGCGTGCCGATCCAATACACGAAGGCTGTCACCGTCAGTGGGGAATGCCGTCCCATGAGACGTTTCGAAATCAGAATCCATGCAATGGCTGCAAACATTGAAAGCACCACCAGCAGGTCACCACGAATGGTTGCGTGTACGAGGCTGGAACCTGGCTTGCTCGACAACGCGATCAAAGCAGCGCCCACCGTCGAGGCCACAAGCGCAAGCCAACCGCCGAAGTGCAACCGCTCCCCCGAGAACACGACGGCTGCGATAGCGAGGAGCATTGGAAGCGTACCGACCATCAGAGAAGCATGAGAGACAGTGGTGAGGGAGAGTCCTTTGAACTGCACCAGATACAGCACGGGTACTGCGAGCACAGAGGCCGCGAACACCCAGCCCCATTCATGCCTGTCAAAGTGAGGACGATCCCAGAAGATGATTGGCAGCAGCCCGATGCACGCGAACGCAAGACGAAGCAGGATCATGGCTGGCACGGGCATCTCGGTTAGCGCGATCTTGCCGAAGAAAAACCCAGTTCCCCACAGGCATCCAGCCGCTGCAAGGGCAAGCAAGGGGATAGCAGTTCCGCGCTTGAACGTCAGAATTTGCATTCCGTGACAGATTGAAAGGACTCAGAAAACAATCTGGTCTGCTGGCTTTACCTTGATTACGTGATCTCCAGCGCCAAAGTCATCGAGCACAAAATTGTGATGCGCGATGATGTTAGCGGCGGTCAACACGCCGTTGTCTCTCGTAAGGTGGGCATCGCGTGCGAGCGTAACGTCATATCCCAAACTGGTCGCCCGTCGGCAAGTGGTGTCTACGCAGTACTCTGTCATGCCTCCCGCAATGATGAGATGCTTGATCTCTCGTTTCTTGAGTTCCTCTTGGAGCGTGGTCTCAAAGAAGGAGTCTGATTCCCTCTTTCTGATGATGGGCTCATCGGCGGCTGGCTTGAGCGAGGGGTGAATGTTCCAGCCCCTTGTGCCGGGCTCCAGTACGTGCCCCTTGGAGCCGTCGTGCTGAACGTAGATGACAGGCGTCCCGCAAGCGCGTCCTTTCGCAACGAGCGTGCCAATTCTGGACAGAACACTGCTTTGGATTTCGCCGGGTATCCATTCCACTAGCCCGACTTGAACATCAATGATGAGCAGCGCCTTGTGAGATCGCGAGGGGCTTTCGGGGACAGTCTCCATGCCGCCATTCTAAGCCTGCACGACGAGTTTGCTCCGACTGACTTCGCCAACACCACTCACTGGAGCAACTCGTAGTGCGTCACAGCAGGTACTTCTCGTCCTCCGGATAGTATTTGGCGACCTCAATATCGGCACCTGCAAGAGCGACAATCGCTCCCCGCGACTCCCAAAAGGAAAGCGTCATGGAAGCGTGCTACGTCATTCTCCATCCGGCGAAGAACCCACGCCCCTGTGCTGCCCCTCGTCGCTCGGTTCTCGCGTGAATTTGGGCGAAGCAATGGAAGGGTGGCCGGAACCCGCCTTGCTTGCCCAGATTTTTGTCGCAGACTCGGATGCGGTTTTCGCGCAGGC
>Ga0209698_10006521_pt1 | contig 12389 bp, 12 predicted proteins | sample LitLauG_LLR_2012_FD_187203 | JGI IMG/M metagenome (GOLD analysis project Ga0209698, IMG submission 187203) | Freshwater sediment microbial communities from Pennsylvania, USA - Little Laurel Run_MetaG_LLR_2012 (SPAdes) (version 2) | ecosystem: Environmental > Aquatic > Freshwater > Creek >...
CGGGGGCGGGGTGCGGGGGTGCGCGGCGTCAGTCGTGGATACGGCAGACATGAAAAAAGCATACACGCCCGCTCGTGTGCCTCGACCGGGTCTGCCGTGTCGGCCTAGCGCAGGAACCCGTCCACCTGGCAGCGCCAAAGCTGCGCGTAGCGCCCGTTGGCCTTGATCAGTTCGTCGTGGGTGCCGTCCTCAAGTACGCGGCCGTCCTCGAGAAACAAGATGCGGTCCATCCCCGTGATCGTCGAGAGGCGGTGGGCGATGGCAATCACGGTTCGCCCTTCGAAGGCGCGCCACAGGGCGTCGTGGATATGGCGTTCGGATTCCGAATCGAGCGATGCCGTGGCTTCATCCAGCACCAGGATAGGGGCGTTTTTCAGCAAGGCGCGAGCAATGGCCACGCGCTGGCGTTCGCCGCCCGAAAGCTGGATGCCTTGTTCGCCCACCAGGGCGTCATAGCCGCCCGGGCGCGCATCGATGAAGTCCTGCGCGTGGGCATCGCGCGCCGCATTCACGACTTCGGCCTGGCTTGCGTCGCAGCGTGCATAACGGATGTTTTCCCGAATCGACCGATGCAACAGACCCGGCTGTTGGGGAATCTCGGCAATAGCCTGGTTGACCGACTCCTGCGTGGCCAGGGCGACGTCCTGGCCATCGATGAGGATGCGCCCCGCTTGCGGCTCGTAGTGCCGTCGCAGCAGCTTGACCAGCGTGCTCTTGCCCGCGCCGCTGGGGCCCACCAGGGCAAGCTTCTGGGCTGCGGGTATCGAAAGGCAAAACTGGCTGAACAGCGGCTTGCCGTCGGCGTGCGCGAAGCTCAGGCGGTCGATTTCGATACTGCCGCGCCCGGCTACCAGCGGTCTTGCGCCGGGCGCGTCAACAATGGCATGAGGCACGAGGATGCTGCGCAGCGCCGAATCGAACTGGCCAAGGTTCTCCAGCAGGTCCTGCATCCGCGAAGCGGCGCCCCAGATGTTGTTCATGAGCAGCACCGACAAGGACACCATTTTCACCGTATCCCCCACCGCCATCTGGCCATGTACGGTCAAAATCAGCGCGGCGCCTATCAATCCCACCTGGAAGAGCTGCATGCCGGAGTACAGGGCCAGGTTCATCCCTGTCGCATACCATCGCAGGCGCCGCGACGCGACGCGCTCCTGGGCCACAGCCTGCGCCATGTTGCGGCTTTCCACTGCCGTCGTGGCAAACGCCTTTACCAGGTCGGCATTCTTGACCAGATCGACCAGCACCCCGGTCGAGGCGGAAACCTGGTCCTGGAACGCGCGCGACAGGCTCTTGCGACGGCGCGCCAGGAGCAGCGCAAGGCCTATGTAACAAGGCGTCCACACGAGCACCGCCAGGGCCAGCGCCAGGTGATCGCTGCCGATGATCAGGATGCTGAGGACGATCGCGGCAAGCACGCGCACGATGTCGTTGACGACCAGGTTCAAAATCGTGATCGAGCTGTTGCCGGCCTGCTTGATCTTGGCGGCGAGTTGCCCGGCGAAATTGCGGTGGAAATAGTCGGGCGCGTGATCGATCAGCCAGGAGAAGAGGTACACCTGCATCTGTTCGCGCAGCCGCGGGCTGGTCTGCAGGTCGACCACTTCGCCCAGGCGGTTGAACAGGGCCGAGACGATCCACGCCATGGCCAGCAGGGCGAAGGGCGTCCAGATCTCGGCTGCCCAAGGATTCGGGGCGACACCGCCGCGCAGTGCCTCCACCAGGCGGCCCAGATAGATGGGCTCCAGCGCCATGAAACCGATGCCGCCCAGCGTGCACAGCACCGCGGCCAGCGCCAGCAGGCGAAATCGCGCCCAAACGAAGCGGCGCAAGAAGGCCAAGGGCCGGTCCGCGTCGCGCGCAAGCTCGAGCTTGCGATAATGCAGGGGCGGCAGTTCGGCGCTGGGATCGGAAAAAGGCATGAGTCGTGGTCGCAGTCCCGCCAGCGCCGGACCCCGCACCGGGGGCAGGCGCGCGCGGCAATGCCAGGGATACTGCACCGTCTGGCATTTGTGCATTCCCAGGCAATGCCGGCTTCCGGCCCCTTTATTCCCAGGCAACAAGTGAGGAAAAGATGAGCAAACCCGTTTGTGCCGTCGTGGGGGTCGGCCCCGGCAATGGCTCTGCTCTGGCGCGGCGCTTCGCGGCCGAGGGCTATGCGGTGGCGCTTTTGGCGCGCAACACCGCGCAGGCCGCGGCGCTGGCGCAGGAATTGGAGGGCGCTCGCGCCTATGCCTGCGACGTCACGGACGCGGTGTCGGTCGGCAATGCGTTTTCGCGCATCCGCGCCGAGCTCGGCGACGTTGCCGTGCTCGTCTACAACGCCGGATCCGGGGTTTGGGGTTCGGTCGAGCAGATCACGGCCGAGGCCTTCGAGGCTGCCTGGCGCGTCAACGCACTAGGCGCCCTGCTGGTGGGCCAACAGGTGATTCCCGCCATGAAAGCTGCCGGCGCCGGAGCCATCATCTTCATCGGCGCGACGGCGTCCATGCGCGGCATGCCGATGACGGCGGCCTTTGCTCCGGCCAAGGCCGCCCAGCGCATTTTGGCCGAATCCATGGCGCGCTCGCTCGGGCCCGCCGGCATCCATGTCGCGCTGGTGATACTCGATGGCGTCGTCGACAACCCCAAGACGCGCGAGCGTATGCCCGACAAGTCGGAAGAGTTTTTCATCAAACCGGAAGAGGTTGCCGACAACGTGTTCTGGCTGGCGCGCCAGCCCCGATCGGCTTGGTCCTTCGCCGTCGACGCGCGGCCGTACGGCGAGAAGTGGTAGTACCTGGGGCATCGATGCTCGTGCGCATGCCGAGCCGCTCGTCTACCGCACCGCGTCGGTCGCTGCCGATCTCATTGTGCGACGGACATCAGCACCCGCTGGTGCTGAGGGTCACGATCGGTTCGCCCGCACCGTTGTATTGATACGCAAGCGAGCACAGCAGGGGATTGGGTGCGCTTTCGATGCGCCAGCCGGCATTTCCATTGGGTATCTGGCTGTTGCCGTAGCCGTAGAAGGTATAGGCGTCGCTCGTCACTGGAGCGCTCGACTGATAACAGCCGCCGCTGGGCACGGCCAGGCCCTGCTGCAGGATGCCAATGCCATCGCACCAGCGGTCGGGATAGCCGTTCCACACCCTTATGTTCGAGCCGTCGGCAAGCGTGATCCAGGTTATGCCAGCTTGTTGCCCGGAACTGCCGGCGCCGCGTACGCTTATCAGCCCCTGTACGAGCATCTCGGAGCTGCGCACCGACGCGGTAAGCCCCTGCAGGACAGCGATGCGCGCTTCGGTCCCCCCATTGATGAAGCGCGGGACCGCGATTGCCGCCAGAACGCCGACGATGACGATGGCGACGACCACTTCGACAAGCGAAACACCGGCCTGCAGCGGGGCGTATGGCCATGGCCCGTGCGCGTGAAGTTTATGCGACATGTTGCATGCACTGGGCAGTGAATCGGCGGGTGCCTCGGGATTGCGTACGCTGTGGGACGGCCCGCGCGTGATGGTGCCAGGGTAAAGGAAATGGCGTGCAACGCTGATTTGAATAGCGGGGTATTTGCCGCGCATCACCCGGCTTTTGCCCCACGCCGATCGGCCTTATGGCCACGGGCTAGCCTTTGCCCAGAGCGGATTTGGGCCGCGCTTGCGGGCAGCGCTTGCGCGGGCGCCGACAGGCGTCAACGGCGCCCAGCCAGCTGCGGCTCCATGATCTTGAGCCGCGCAATGCGCGCGGTACAGTCGCCCGGTATGGTCGCGCCCAAGGGTTCGTCCGCAACGCCGAGCTGGCGCTGCAGAGGGCGGAAGATCGCCAGGAAATGCAGGGCCGATTCTTGCGCCTTGGGCAGCCCGATTTTGGCGCCGGATTCAAGGCTGCATGGCGCCGTCCTCGTCCACCATCACGTCGACCATCAGGTCGTTGGCCAGGTTCTCCAGCGCGCGGCGCAACTCCAATGTTTGCACTTGGGCAGGCACCTGCAATTGGGCCCGGGCGCGAAACAGGGTCTCCCCCGACATCGAGCCGCTCACGCAGTCGGTGACCAGTTCCTCGATGCTCACGCCGCGCTGCGCCAGCGCACCCGAGATGTCGCGCACGATGCCCGGCCTATCCTGGCCCACCAGCTCCAAATTCAGGCGACGCATCTTTGCGGTGGTGCCGGCGGCGCCGCGCACCGTGGTCACGTGCAGACCCTGGGTCTGGAATTCGCGCAGGGCGCGTTCCAGCGCCTCGATGCGCGAGTCGGCTATTTCCAGGCAGACGATCCCAGCGAACTGGCCGGCCAGATTGGCCATGCGCGAGGCGAGCCAGTTGGCGCCATGGGTGCCGGCGCAATCCGAGAGCAGGTTGACGAGTCCGGGGCGATCCGGGCCGACGATCGTCAGTACGAGCGAGGTGGTCATGGCGGTCTCCGCAGGCCTTCGGGCGCGTGGCCCGGTCCGTGCAGCGTAGTCCAAGTGCAGCGATCTTGCCGATGGTAATTTGCCAGCCTGCTTGACCCGGAGTTCGTCCGCTGCATTACCATCGCATGATGCGTTTGCCAATGCGCCTAGCCAAGGAGAAGGTCGATGCTCAGAACAACCCCGAGCGGCTTGCAAATTGAGGACCTCGTACTGGGCGCCGGAGACCCGGCAGCCTCGGGCAAGGACGTTCTGGTCCATTACAGCGGCTGGCTGACCGGCCCGGACGGCAAGCCCGGCAGGAAGTTCGATTCGAGCCATGATCGGCACGAACCCTTTGGCTTCGCCCTGGGCCAAGGTGGCGTGATTGCCGGGTGGGAGGAGGGCGTAGTGGGCATGCGCATCGGCGGCAAGCGACGCTTGCTTATTCCGCCCGCCCTGGGCTATGGCGAATTCGGCGCCGGAGGCGTGATCCCGCCGAATGCCACCTTGCTGTTCGACATCGAACTGCTGGAGGTGGCATAGCGCAGTGCAATCGGGCAACCGCCGGCTCCGTCTTGCCAACGATTGGGCCCGGCGAACGCCGGTGGTTTCGTCAGGTCACGGATTTGAAGAGGCAATCCCCGCTAGCGGCAGCGTCGACAAAAAAGCTTCGCATGGTTGCAATAACGTCCAGGATGAACTGCCCTTCCTCCGCATCGCCGCTCCAGCCGCCACCATAAATTTCCTGCTGATATTTCTTGCTGCCGTCCAGGCGATGTCGCAGCGAGGCATCGCTTATCGATGCCAGTACCGAGGCGCAATGCTGCACTTCGTCGGCGAAGAGGTATAGCGCTGGTCCGTACCCCACGTCGTAGGCGGTTTTATGTATGCCCAGGATGATCTGCTCTGTTGCGGGACTTCCGGGGCCCGCAATGTCCAAGGACCTTGAGCCCGACAGGACGTAGTGCACCAGGTGCCAGGACTTGTCCAGGCCCAGCGATCGCGGATTGCCCGCCTCCTGCAGCTTTTGCTCCAGCGCACTGCGCTGTTGCGGCGGCGCGGCGGCCAGCTTCCCGCGCAATTGCGCGATAAGCGCTTGAGGCATAGGCAAGGGCACGTATGCCGCCAGGCGTAGACCGCGCTCGGGGTCGCCCAGCGCCCGCAGAAGTTCCTCGGGATGCAGCCTTTGCATCGACATCGTCATTCCCATAAGGGTTCTCCGACCGGAATTGTTAGGGGGTGAAGCAATGGAAACGGCCTGCCCTTGGCAAACCCTGGGGAATTGCGCGTCGGCGGGGCTGTATTTGTGCCATCTTGCGCCCGCGCATCCCTGACTGCGCGCCTCAGCGCCTTGCCTTTTTGCCTTTCAAGACCTCCTGCTGCCATCTGCTCGGCTTCTTGTCGCTGCGATGAATGCACCCTGCCCAACAGCACGGGCGCTTTTTTCCTTCGAGTAACTCCGCCACGGTTCGATCGATCCGCCGCGTTCGGGTTTGTTCCTGTTTTGCATCTTCAACCCAGCAAATGAATTCGTTGCGCCCGATAGCGGTGAGCCTTTCCCAGAGCTTCGTGACTTCCTCTGTCCGCCTCAAGGCCTTGGCCAAGTCGGTGGGCATCTCGTGCACAAGGCCGCCAAGACGTTTTGCTGTCAATTTTTCAACCTGTAAAAAACGCCCGACCCAGGAGTCGCAGCCAGAATGAATCGAGGAGACCGCATGCCTCATCCGGGTATCCGCTCGCGATCCGGTACGTTTCAGATCTGCACACGAAGTCCCACCATGAAACCGTGCGGGAGGAGATTCAGGAACAATGGACTCTGGTTCTTGGCGGCGAAATATCCGAACGTCGTACCCAACGCCCAGCCCGCAAGCACGTCCGATTGCCAGTGGGCACCCTCTTTCACCCGCGCCGCCGCATCGTAGGCGGGGAGCGCCTCCAGCGCCCAGATCCAGGGATCGCGCGCGCAATAATTGACAATGAAGGGCGTAACAAAGCTCGCCTGCAGCGTGACCTCGCCGCTAGGAAAGCTTTGCGCATGGATGCCCTTGAACCAAAGGTTCGCATTGCCCGTCTGACTGGGCCGCTCGCGCCCGAACACGTACTTCGCCCCTTGCGCTGCAAGCTGGCCGAGGATCAAGGCGTCGAGCGTCTGCCAATAGGTCTTGCCCAGACCGGACTCCCCGCCGTACCACAAGGCGCCACTCAGGCCCGCCGTCACGACACCATATTCGAGGCCAAGCGTGTATCTTCGTGCCCAGATTCCGGATTCGTCCGGGGCGACGCGATGGTCAATGCCGATCGGTCCGCCGGCGATGGCATCAATCGCCACCCCAAGCATCGCCGCGGCGGCTGTCATGCGGAGGAATAGTCGGATCACGGCTGGATGCATTTGAATCGACGTGGCTCGCGCGATGGTGGACAAAGTGCGGCTTGGGGAAGTTCCGATCACGGGTGCGCGTAGTCCCACTCTTCCGAACCTCGTTGCAGTACCGCGTCGCGATCCTCTATCAGGAAGAATCCATCGCGGATCAGCGCGTCGACCGCCACGCCATAGCGTTCCAGATATGCCTGCTTGGATGCGTAACGTTCGGCGATGGATGGTCGCGGATCACCCTTGGCGATGCGCAGTGTCGCGTCGGGTGCGAACGGCAGGAAGGCGCCTTCGAATGAAACGCGCTGATCGGGCGCTCCGATCGACGGATCGCGAAGATTCCAGGGCGTATAGGTGGCCAGCGGAACGCTAAGCTCCGGCGGGCGGATTCCGCCGCGCTGGTTGCCGTCCTCATCGACCTGTGGCACGAGCACCGCAAACGGCGCCGACGCCATGGGCGGTTGCCGGCTTGCAATGCCTACTCGCCACGCGGGGCCGAAGTCCAGGTGCCACGCCACATTGGGGTCGCGTGGAACGGTGACACCCGGAAGCTTCGGAAAGGCGTACTTTTCAAGCGGTACCAGCGTGCCTTCGTCGATACGCGGATACCGGCTCGCCGGGGGCTGCGCCGTCCCGCGCAACCATGCATCCATATTCATGATCATCGCCCGCCAAAAATACCGCACCGGCAGCGGGCTCTGGGGATATTGACCGAGCAATGAACCTGCGCCCCGCGCGGGAGGCCACGGCCCACTGAAATGCTGCAGCCCTGCAAAGCAGTAGACCCGCACGTCTGGAGAATGCTCGACGTCGCGCGATCCGTCCGCGGTCGTCGTCGTGAGCGAGGCCACGCGGCCCCAGTACTCGTAACTCGTATTGGAAAGGAAGATCCTGGGAACGACCCCATCCAAGGTGGCGCGACCCAGCAGTCCATCGCTTTGCCCTGTCACGGGATCGGTTTGCGGCAAATCCGTGAACGGAAAAATATCTGTTGGAAACCCTATCGACGAGGTCGGTTGAGCGTCGCGCGATGGCTGTGCAAATCGCTGGTTGAAGCTGCCGCGACCGGCACCGGCCACGTGCGCGAGGACCCCATCGAGGGCGATGCGACCCTGCTCGTCGGCATTGAAGCCTTGGTAGAGCATGTCCCGCAAAAATCTGCCGTTCTGCGAAATTCCCTCTGCGATAACGCGCTTTGCCGCAACGATTGGGTCCGGCGCATGTTTGACGTAGGCCGCGAAGTCGCGCACCGCCGCAAATCCGAGCCCGGCAAGCACCGGATTGGAAGACACGAAGACATATTCGTAGATGCGACCCGGCTGGAATCCGCCCTCGAGGTGAATGTGCCGATCGCTCGGAGCCAGCTTGCCGTCGACGAGCCTGGAGAAACTCCATTTCGCGCGATCGATCGGCTGGCGCGGTGCGTAGGGGCTCGATCGCACCGTCAGGCAATTGCGTGGATCGTCGGGAAGAGCGACGGCATATTCCGATCCGCCCATCGCGTCAATCGACAGATGACCGAGCGGAATCTCGTCCATCACTTTGGACGGCATGATGTCGCCGCGAACAAGCCCGGTGATGTCCTGTCCGTGATCCTTTGCCACGGGCCCCCAAAGGCGCAGGGCACCGTCTCCTACGGCATCGAATTGCCAGCCCAATGCGGCATAGGAAAAGCCCTTGCGCAGGAGCCAGCCGTCTCCCGCGTTCACCTTGCCGTTCCAATCGCCTCCATCAACGAGTCCGACAATCCGGGGCTTGCCGCGGTTTGGAACTTCCAGCAGCAGCGTCCCATTCCCCTGGTCCTGGTCCACCGGCCGCAATATGACGGCCATAGCGGTAAATGCCACAGCACCGTCTTTCAGGTTCTCGGCCTTGTCCAGATCAACGATTTGCCGATTGCGGACGTTCGCAATGTCCACGGAAAAGTGGACCTGGCCGACGATGCGCTCGTACGCACCCCGATCGCCGAACGTGCTCCCATGCGCGACGTTCTCGCGCGAGACGACTTCGAAGCTGACGACGCGCGCGTTTGCGTGCGTCCAAGCCAAACCCAGGAGCAGTGGCGCGATCGCGAGCCTGAGGACGAGGAATCTGCGCACCTTGCTCCTCTTGGGTTTGTGCAATGTGACGCGGCAGGCCGCCGAAGATCGGACATTGCCAGCGCCGCGGCGCGCGGTCAACAGGATCGGCTGTGGCGCGTCGCGCGCTGCGCGGCGGCGGTGCTCGCGCGAGATCGAGCACCCAGCGTGCCGGCCTTTGGCCTGGCTTGCTTGCTGCGCCGCGATTGCAAAGCCGACGACACCCTGCCTCCCGGGCAGCAGCAAAGCCGAAACGGCAGCGCCTACGCCGCTGGGGCCGGGCGCATTTGGGTGCAGCGCTAGGTCCTTTGAATGATTTGCCCCCGCATCCGGCGCGCGCATCATTGCGCGGCGCAGTGGTCCTGCTTGCCGGCAAATCATGGGTCGGCAGTTTCGGCCACGCGCCACGGTCACGGGGAGCCACCACATGTCATTGCCTCGCGAGGGCGCGGTTGTCAGCTGGATCAGCGCGGCCACGGGCACGCAGTTTGCCAATGGCACGCGGGCTGACCTGGCGCGGGAGGGCTGGTTGCCCCCTGCGCTGGTGTCCGACGATGGCGAACGCCGCGTGGTCCAGTGGATCGATGCGGCCGGCCGGCGCAATCGCATGATCCCTTATGGTCCTTCGCGCTGGCAGGTGCAGATCCTGGCGCGCCCGTCGCTCATGTCGCAGCGCCGCGAGCCGGTGACCCGGCCCGGCAGCGCGCAGCCGTGGACGCGGCAAGGCCACGCCACCGCAACCGAGGCCAAGGCCGAGGCCGAAAGCGGGGGCGTTCCCGCCGTGCGGGAGCGGGCCAGCGCCTGAGGTCCTGCCCCCGGTGCCGGCCTGGTGTCGGGCACGCGGCGGCAATACCGGTAATAATGCTACGGCGCGGTGCCTTCCTAGCCCCTGATGGGCGGCTGCCTCAAGGCGCGCCGGACGCATAAAAATAATTTCGAGGACGGATCCCCATGATCACTGCAGTGGCAAGACGTGCCGCAGGCCTGAGCTTCCTGATTGTCGCCATCGCCGGTGCGCAAGTAGCGCTTGCCGGCGAGTACGAAGGACGCTGGCAGTTATGGGATACCAAGGGCCAGCCCTTCGAAGTCAGCCTGCATGCCGATGGCACCGCCGATGGCACGCACAACGACGCGATGAAGCACGGCACCTGGGCCGAGGAGGGCGGGGCCGCGCTCATCCACTGGAACACCGGCTGGACGACCCGCATCGCGCACCAGGGCCAGGGCTACGTGAAGACGGCGTACAAGCCGGGCAACACGCCGGCGGACGCACCAAGCAACCATTCCGACGCCAAACGCCTGGATCCGGCACCGGCCGCTGGCGCCCGCTAGGCGCAACGCTGCGGGAGCAGGGTGGGGGTGCGCAAGCGCACATGCCGGCGTGCTCAATGCTCGGCGTCGCGAACCGGGTAAAAACGCTCTACGCCAAAATCCACGTCCTCGATGCGCAGTTGCGGCGCCAGCGCCCGGCTGCCAGCCGCATCGCTACCAAAGTGCGCCAGCGAGCGCGCAAACCAGGCACGATCGTCCGCGCCGCGTACGCAGACTTGGTTCGAGACCACGCGGGAGCCTTCCAGTATCGCCAGCCCGGCGCCATGGGGACAGGCGCCGCCGACGCATTGGCTCAAGAGGTAGGTGCGGCCAGCGCTCTGGAACCACAGCTGGCGCACGCTGGCACGCGGCGCCAGTGGCGTCGCGGTGGCCGAGAAGCGGGCGCTGGTGCCATCGGTGGCGGTGTAGGCCACTTCCACGCCGTCGTGCGTGCCATAGCGAAACGCCAGCGCGCGTATGTGCGCGCCATCTTGCTCGGCGCACAAAGACACGGCCTTGGCGCCCAGGGTGCAGTGGAACATCACACGCTCGCGTGGCGCACACAAGGATGTCGGGGGCGCTAGCGATTCCTGCGCTCTGGCCGTTCCCAGCGCGGCCACCAGCGCCGCCGTGCCCGCGGCCTTACGCCAGGGCATTGAGGGCAGTCGCAAAATTGCTGCGCCGGTCGGCGTAGCTGTCGGTGTGCAAGTTGATTACCGCGGTGATTCGGTCGACGTCGGCATCGCCGGTACCCATGTCGGCCAGTGCCGGCAGGCCGTGCAGGACCCAGAAGCCCACGGCCGAGCGCACGGCGCCGGGAAAGCCCGCCATCAGTTCGGGGTTGGCGATGAAATCGGCCCCGGCGTCGGGGTACAGCGCGGCGCATTGCTGCGCAATGCGGGTGTAATTCTCGCGACCCGTCACCTGCACCAGGCCACGGCCGCGAAACAGCCAGCCGTCTCCGCTGGCGGCATCGCCGTTGCCAAGCCGGTTGGCGTAGATTTTATTGGCGATCGCCTCCTGCGCGGCCGGCCGTGTGACCTTCAGCGTCAGGGGGTCTTTGGCGTAGCCGTCCGCGGTGGCCTCGTCGGGATGCTGCTTGTAATAGGCAAAGAGGTTCACCAGGGCCTGCGGACTGTATGCCAGGCTTTCCACCTCGGCTTCCATCGCGGGACCGCTTTCCTGGCGCACTTGGGCAAAAAAATGTGCCTGGCGCGCCGTGCTGTCCAAGCCATAGGCGGCCAGGTTGTTGTTGAGTTCCGCGGCCACCTGCTGCAGGTAGTCCGCGTCGGCCGCCGGAAAGATCACACCAAGTTGCGCTGCCGTGAGGGGGTTGGCCATGGCGACTCCGTTGTGGCTGCATGCGCCGCGGTCCGTGCCGGAGCCCGCGGGAGCGGGGATCTGCGCCCTGGGGAAAATCATCGCACAAAATATTTTGCACCACCCGTAACCCTTGTTGGCCAGGGCGCGAACTAGCTGGGGTCGGCGGCATACCCGCAGGTTCGCACCCGCGGCCGCCGGACCCAGACATTTCTCTGCGCCTTGCGGGCGCGAGGAATGCATACCCGCCCGGCGGCAACGCCGATCACGCACACCACGCAGCAGGGGAGCACCAACATGAATCGAGCACGCACACTACCGTCATGGATTGCCAGACTGTCGATCGCCGTCGCGATCGGAGCGTCCTGGTCGGGCGCCAGCATGGCGCATGAACCGCACGGCGCGGTCTATGCCTTGACCAACCAGGCCGCCGACAATTCGGTCATCGTCTTCGACCGCGCCGCCAATGGCACGCTGACCTATTCGGGAAGTTTCGCAACCGGGGGCGCCGGTGCCGGCGCCGGCGCGGACCCGCTGGGGTCGCAAGGCGCCTTGGCCCTGCAGGGCAATGTACTGCTGGCCGTCAATGCCGGCAGCAACGAGGTCTCCTTGTTCCAGACGGCCGGCGACCAGCTGATCCTGCTCGACAAGGTCGCCTCGGGGGGGCAGCACCCGGTCAGCATCGCGGTGCACGGGTCCCTGGTTTATGTGCTCAATTCCGGTGCAACGCCCAACATCAGCGCCTTTGTCATTGACGCAGACGGCCAGCACCTTGTGGCCTTGCCCAATTCGCAGCGTCCGCTCGCCGGCGGTACGGCCGCCGGGCCGGCCGAGGTGCATTTTGGCAACGACGGCGAGTCGCTGCTGGTCACCGAGAAGGGCACGCAATTGATCGATTCCTTCCGCATCCGCGACGACGGCTACGCGGTGGGACCG
>Ga0209698_10006523_pt1 | contig 12387 bp, 7 predicted proteins | sample LitLauG_LLR_2012_FD_187203 | JGI IMG/M metagenome (GOLD analysis project Ga0209698, IMG submission 187203) | Freshwater sediment microbial communities from Pennsylvania, USA - Little Laurel Run_MetaG_LLR_2012 (SPAdes) (version 2) | ecosystem: Environmental > Aquatic > Freshwater > Creek >...
GGCTTCGCTGGTTACGTCTTCAAACGTTCCGTCGCCCTTGTTGCGATAGAGAATGGCGCGGCCGTATCCGGTAACGAACAGGTCCACAAAGCCATCATTGTCGAAGTCGGCTGCAATCGCTGCTGTTCCGTAAATATTCGCCGCCACGCCGGCCTGGTCAGTGACATCGAAGTCATCGAGGGCTATCCCTCGCACTACAGCGCTTTCAATCGGCGCAAACATCGCTGGCTGCGGGGCGACTGGCAGATTGCCGGCTGGCTTTTCCCCTTCGTGCCGTCCGAGTCGTCCGACCGTGTTCCCAATCCCATTTCGCTTCTCTCCCGCTGGAAGATCTTCGACAACCTGCGCCGCAGCCTGGTGGAACCAGCTACCTTCCTGCTGCTGGTGGCCGGATGGTTCCTGTTTCCCCAATCCTGGCAGTGGACTCTGGCTGCGCTGATCATTCTGTTTCTCCCGACCGGTTTCCAGTTCCTGGTGGACCTGGCGCGCGCGGTCTCGAAGTCAAACTGGGATGCGGCGCGGGATGCCGGAACGGGTCTCTATACCGCCGGCGCCAATGTTCTTTTCACCCTCATCTTCCTCCCGCACCAGATGCTGCTCTCGCTCGATGCCGTCGGGCGCGCGCTGATTCGAAAATTCGTGACCCAGCACAAGCTGCTGGAATGGGAGACCGCTGCCGAGGCGGAGCTGGCGACGCGCCGCACCGGGCCCGTGGACATCTACCTGATTTGCGTGCCGGTTCTTGCCCTGGTCCTTGGGGTTTTGCTCTGGTTTGTCCGGCCGCGAGCCCTGGCCGTAGCCGTGCCGATCCTCCTGCTCTGGGCCGGAAGCAAACTGGTGGCCTCATGGCTGAACCGGCTCCCGCTGGGAGGTCCCAAGCGCGTGTCCGCCAAAGACATCGTTTTCCTGCGCCGGGCCGCCGTGCGCACGTGGCGCTACTTTGCCGAGTTCAGCACGCCGGAACACAACTGGCTCGTACCCGACAATGTCCAGGAAGAACCCGTCGCGATCGCGGCCCGTGTTTCGCCGACCAACGCCGGCTTGCTGCTGAATGCTCAGCAAGCCGCCTGCGAGTTCGGTTATCTGACAGTGCCGGAGTTCGTGACGCAATCGCGTCGCACCCTCGATACCATATCCCGGCTCAAGAAATACCGCGGGCACCTCTACAACTGGTATGACACGCGAACGCTGGAGCCTCTGTCGCCCCGCTTTGTCTCCGCCGTCGACAGCGGCAACCTTCTGGCCTCGCTCTGGACGCTGCAACAGGGCTGTCTGGAGCGCCTGCGGCAACCAGTCCTGCAGCCGTGCCTGGCCGAAGGATTTCTGGATTATCTGCGACTCCTGGCCGCATCACGCCTCCTCCCGCGGAAGATCCTGGCCTACTTCGAGCGCCAGCGGGGGACGGACAAATGGCTCAGTTCAATTCTCCGGCTGCCTGAAAGACCGTTCTCCGCATCGCTCGACTCCTCCGATGTTCGGGGCGCCGCGGAGGCGCGATGCGTCACGGCCGAAGCTAACCTGCGCTTGCAGCGGATCCGCGAGGCGGTGCAGGAATATGCTCCCTGGCTCTCCACCGAGTACGCTGCCTTCCGCCCCGACCCCGCAATGAGCCCGTGGCTGCTCGACACCATCTCTCTCGAGCAACTTCCGGAATTCATCGAAAAGCTGACTACTCGCGTCAACTGGGCTTCTCACACCGGCGCCGAGGAGCACCGCCGCCTGTCGGCGAGTTTCCATCAACAGTTGCTGGCCGCCCGGGAGAATGCGCTTCGGCTCATTGACGAACTGAAAGACCTGGCAGCGAAAGCGGGGGCTATGGCGGAAGCGATGGACTTCACTTTCCTCGTGAACCGGCGGCGAAAGCTCTTATCGATCGGCTTCGACGCGGACAGGAATTGCCTCGAGCCCGCCTGCTACGACCTGCTGGCCACCGAGTCCCGCACCGCCGTATTCGTTGCCATCGCCAAGGAAGACATTCCTCAGGAGAGCTGGTTCCTGCTGGGACGAGCTCACACCCTGGATGCCGGGAATCCCGTGCTTGTGTCCTGGAGCGGCACTGCGTTCGAGTACCTCATGCCCTCGCTCTGGATGAGGTCGTTCCCGGACACGCTGTTGGAGCGCTCCCGCGTGGCTTCTGTCCGCTCCCAGATGCGGTACGCTGAGCGCAAGCAAGTACCCTGGGGCATCTCCGAAGCCGCGTATTCCAAGCGGGACGAGGCCGGGAACTACCAGTACTATGCCTTCGGGCTTCCCCAGTTGGCCTCGCGCAAAAGCCAGATCAATGCGCTGGTTGTTTCCCCCTACTCTACGTTCCTGGCATTAAGCGTCGATCCCGCCGCGGCACTGGACAACCTGCGCCGCATGAAAACCCTGGGGTGGTTGGGCGGTTACGGGTATTACGAGTCGGCCGATTTCCATACCGGCCGGAGGCGCCGTTTCCGCCGCGAAGGCCATCAGATCGTCCGTTGCTGGATGGCCCACCACCAGGGCATGAGCCTGCTCGCACTCGCCAATTTCCTCAACGACAATGTCGTTCAGAGGTGGTTTCACGCCGAACCGCGGGTGCAGGCCAGCGAATTGCTTCTCCACGAAAAGCCGGTCGCGCATGCGAAACAGCTCCCACGCCGATCGGCTGTGGCCTGATCCTTCCGGGCCTGTAAAATCCCTTCCATGTGCAAACCTCTTTTCTGCTGCCGAGCCCTTGTGCTCGCCCTGGTGATTGGACTGCCGGCTGCGTATGCGCAGACCGCCGAAACCATCATCGTCGATGCGAATGCTCCCGCGCATCCCTTCCCGCACTTCTGGGAGAAGATGTTCGGCTCCGGACGGGCGATCCTCAGCCTGCGCGATAGCTATCGCACCGACCTGCGCGAAGTCAAAAAGATCACCGGCTTCGACTACGTGCGCTTCCACGCAATTTTTCACGATGAAGTGGGCGTGTACCGCGAGGATACGAAAGGCGTCCCGTCGTATAACTTTTCTTACGTCGATCAGATTTACGACGGCCTGCTGGCCAACGGGGTCAAGCCGTTTGTGGAACTGAGCTTCATGCCGGCGCAGCTGGCATCGGCGCCGACCCTGATGGGATTCTGGTACAAGCCCATTGTCGCTCCGCCGAAGGACTGGCAGAAGTGGGACGACCTGATCGCCGCCTTTACCGGGCATCTGGTCGAACGTTACGGAGCCGACGAAGTCGCGAGCTGGTACTTCGAAGTCTGGAACGAGCCCAACATCGACTTCTGGGGCGGATCGCCGAAGCAGCCCACGTACTGGGATCTCTACGACCACACGGCGCGCGCCATCAAGAAGGTGAATTCCCGCCTTCGCGTGGGCGGACCGTCCACGGCCCAGGCCGCCTGGGTGGATGATTTCATTAAGCATTGCACGGAGAACAACGTCCCCTTTGATTTCGTATCGACGCACGTCTACGGCAACGACTTGTCCACCGATGTTTTCGGCACGAAAGAAGACATCCCGCGCGACAAGATGGTGTGCCGCGCCGTCAAGAAAGTGCACGAGCAGATCCAGCGCTCGCCGCGGCCGGCGGTTCCCCTGATCTGGAGCGAGTTCAATGCCAGCTACATGAGCGAGCCGGCGGTTACGGACACGGTCTACATGGGCCCGTGGATGGCCGACACGATCCGCCAGTGTGATGGCATGGTCGACGTCATGTCGTACTGGACGTTCTCCGATGTGTTCGAGGAGCCGGGCGTGGTGCAGAAGCCGTTCTATGGCGGATTCGGTCTCATCGCCGCCGGAGGCATCCCGAAACCCGCGTTCAACGCCTTCCGCCTGCTGCACCAACTCGGGGATGTGCGCCTCGCCCTCGACTCCGGCTCCGCGCTGGTCACGCGCCGGGCGGACGGTTCGTTGGTTCTGGCACTCTGGAATTATGCGGCGCCGGACGCCGCAGGCGAGGCTAAGACTGTGACGGTGTCTTTCCGCAATACGAAGGCGCATCAAGCCCAGGTCTGGCGGCTGGACAGCGATCACGGCAACAGCACCGGCGCCTACTACCAGATGGGACAGCCGCGCTATCCAACCCAGGCGCAAATCCAGCAGCTGCGTTCCGCGGCGGATCTCGGGAGTCCGGAAAGCAGGGACCTGGGCAACGGCCCGCTCGCGCTGCAGATACCGGCGCACGGGCTGGTCCTGGTGGAGTTGCAGTAAGGCGGGAATTCTTGGGCCGGGCTCTAGAGCATTCCTAGGTTTTAAGTCTTGTCATGAGCGGCGCTCTTTGCCGCGAAGGACCTGTGCAATCTTGCCAGCGTCGGCAGAGTGCATGGGTCCTTCGCGTCGCTCAGGATGACAACCGTCGTAGCTAGTTGCTGCGCACGAAGCGTTTTTGCCGCGATGCCCGGTTCAGAGGCGACAACCGCGTCATTGCCAGGTGACGCGCGGTCACTTCGGCAGCCTGCGCCGCGGTCGGTGTTGTCTGGGTCTGCAAGGCGCCAGTCGCCACGACATTGGGGTCCACCGAAAGGAACAGGATGTTGGAAGTGTCGGCTGCGTAGTAGAAGATTTGAGCCACTCCGGTACTGAAAGTGGCCGAGCCGTTTCCATTCGAGCCCGCGGTGTAGGTACCAGTCAGGTTGGATGTGGCCGGGTTGCCGATCGTGAAGTCATTCTCATCGAGCAGGCCGGTCATGCCTGAACTCGTCGTGTTGAACTGCGCGATTTCGTCCACTTCCACGCCGCCATTGAAGATATCCGACCCGCTGAGGTTCATACCGTAACCTTGCGACGCGGTTAGCGCGGCACCAGGCGATTGCGTCAAGGCAATACCACCTGTAATCGTCGAGCCCACGCCAGGATCCATTTCCAGGAACAGCAGCCCGCCGTCGGAAGGATAGGCCGCGAACACGGAACCGCCGACGAAGCCGGTCAACGTCATCACGGTACGAGTGCCCGACGTGTTGAACGTTCCGCTGAAGGCGTAGGGTACAGCCGGATTGGTCTGGTTGTCGACAACGCCATCATCGTTGATGTCCTCGGCGCCAGCCGTCAGTGTGGATCCTGACATTACAGTTCCGCCGGCAGCGAATGGGTTGCCCGACGGGTCAGGTCCAGCCGCCGTAAACACCAGGGTGCCGGAAGGCATGGTCGCGCTGCTCTGACTGAATACATCGCCGACAAGAAGCGCTTTCCCGTCGTTCTCTATCAGCTTCAAGTGAGTGCTGTCAGTCACGTAGACATCGAAGGTAAGCGTCCCGAGGGCTGAGGAGATCAGAGTGGCGGTTCCTGGTCCCGTTCCTGTTCCGACCAGCACCGTTCCGGAAAGGCTGGAGTTCGGGAGTGGGCTGGACGACAGAGACGTAAAGTTGAACGCATTGAAGTCTGCGACTCCAGCCGTCGCTCCGCTGGTACTGATATTGCCCGAAGCGTCCAGGGTAAATGCGCCCACGCCTGCCAGCGGGTTCAGGCTGAGGTCTGTCCCGGAAATGCTGAACGCGTATGACTTGGCAAACGAGCTCTGCGCCGGCGCGCTGGGCTGCGAGTCAATCGAACCGCTGCCTGTGCCGTTGCCGTCGAACCGGATGATCATGCCATGAGCGCCGGAACTCAGAACGAAGTCCAGCACGACCATAATCGTGCCGCTCGGACCGGCAATCGAGAGAGTGAGCTTTCCCCGCCCGTCCTGGGTGATCGCGTACACGCTGCCCGAACTGTTGACTGAAGCTCCCGGGACGATCTGGGCCGAGTTGATCAGGTCCACGTTCCCGCCGGAAATCGTACCGGCCGCGCATCCGCAGGCAGTCACCGAACCGACCATTGCAAATGGGCTGAGACTGGTCGAGGGCATGTCCGTGCCGAAAACCGAGAATGTATACGTGCCGCTGAAGTTGGTGTTGCTGAAGCCCCCGGTCGGTGGCGGCACTGGATGATTCGTGCTGTTGCTGCAGCCGGCCAGCAGCGCTAACGCGAAAGCAATAATGGGCAGAAGAGAGCGATTCCGCAGTGACATAAACAACCCCCTGACGGCAATTTACGTGGAATTCTCGGGTCCCTGGGTTCAGCCTAGCATGAGACCTTTCTCATGCCATCAACCCGAATCTAGAGAATAAGTAGCGGCCTGAGGGGAAAAAAAGTGGGCCTGTGGTTACGGATGTACTGGTGCCTCTTCAGCGGCGAGTGTTCGTAAAGAATTGTCAAACGGCGCGCGCGCGATCCCCTTCTCGGTGATGATTGCCGTCACGTACTTCGCCGGCGTCACATCAAACGCGGGATTCTCGATCGCGACTCCGTCGGGTACCATCTGTTTGCCGGCGATGTGCGAGACCTCTCTCGGGTTGCGCTGCTCGATGGGAATCTGGCTGCCGTCGGGGCAGGCCAGGTCCACCGTGGAAATGGGCGCAGCCACATAGAACGGAATGTTGTGCTCCTTGGCCAGCACGGCCACGGTGTAAGTACCGATCTTGTTGGCCACATCGCCATTGGCGGCGATGCGGTCGGCGCCGACCACAATCGCACCGATCTTGCCCTGGCGCATCATGGCTCCGGCCATGTTGTCGGAGATGACGGTGGTCGGAATGCCGTCTTTCATCAGTTCCCATGCGGTTAGACGCGAGCCTTGCAGGAATGGCCGGGTCTCGTCGGCGTAAACGTGGATCTTCTTGCCTTGCTCGACAGCGGCGCGAATTACGCCCAAGGCGGTGCCGTATCCTGCCGTGGCCAGCGCTCCGGCATTGCAATGCGTGAGAACACCGCCTTCGGCGGGCATGAGCGTGGCGCCGTGCCGTCCCATGGCCTGGTTCGCGGCGATGTCTTCGGCGTGCATGCGCTGCGCCTCTTCGATCAGCGCCTGCTTGATCTGCGGGATCGGCCGGATGCGGATGCGCTCGAACTTCTCCTGCATGCGCCGGATCGCCCAGAAAAGATTGACGGCCGTCGGACGCGTCTTGCTGATCACGTCGCAGATCTGGTCGAACTCGCGCTTGAGGTCTCCGGCAGATTCGGCCTTCGAGTTGTTCACGCCGAGCGCAATCCCCATTGCAGCAGCGACGCCAATCGCCGGCGCTCCGCGCACCACCATGTTGCGGATGACATCGGCGACCTGCTCGTGCGTCTTGCAGGTCACGTAGGTTTCTTCGGTGGGCAGCTTCGTCTGATCGATGAAGCGCACGCCGCGGTCGGTCCATTCGAGAGTTTGGATCATGGGTTGGCCGTTGGCCGTTTGTCGTTAGTCGTTTGCCGTTCGTCGTTTGCCCGACGCCAGTCAGTCCAGACACTGAGAACCAACAGCACGAAAGCCACAGCAAGCACAACCGCCAGCCTCTTGGAAGTCGCCTCCGATACGGACTGTATGGCGAACACCCATCCGGCGAAGGCCAGGAAACGAAACATATATAGTCTCCAGCGTGTAATCAGAACGTCCTGTGCGATGAAAGGCCCCAAACGAACTGTCCCGTCAGTCATAAGCCCTCCAAAAAATCGTCCCGTTACGCCTTATGCGCGGCACAGAGGTTCCTGGGACTGTTTGTCACCGCCGGTCGCCCGCAAAGTTCGCAGGCGGCCGCGGCCGCAGCTGCGAAAAGGGCCGGTTCGGTGTCGTCGGTCTGCAGGATGTGCTGCTTCCGCACATCGTTGGCCGTAAAAATCGCGACGAACGGCGCGGGCGCCGCCGCCTTCTCCACGTTTGCGCGGCCCTTCGCCTCTTCGCGCTCGACCAGGCACATGACTCCTGCGATTTCGAAACCGAACTCCCGCGCCGCTTCGATGGCTTGAATGGTCGACGCCCCGGTGGTGCAGACGTCGTCGACAATCACCACGCGGGCCCCCTTCTCGCGGAAACCTTCGATGCGCTGTCCGGTTCCGTGCTGCTTGTCGGCCTTGCGCACCAGGAAACCATGCAGGTCTCCGCTGACCACTGCGACCGCGACCACGATGGGGTCGGCGCCCATGGTCAGTCCGCCGATCGCCTGCGGCTTCCATGCCCGGCGGCGGATCTCGTCGAGGAACACTTCCCCGGTCAGTCGCGAGCCCCTGGCATCGAGTGTGGTGACGCGGCAATCGATGTAGTAGTCGCTGGTCCCGCCCGACGAGAGCTTGAATTCTCCCAGGCGAAACGACTTGTGCGCCAGCAGGCCGAGCAGGTTTTGCCGGGACAGATGCATGAAAACTTACGATATCACGGCAGTTACCGCTGGATGCCGGCTGGGCGGTGGATGGTAGTGGCTCAATCTGAAAAGTCTGGGGTTTGTGGTCATCCTGAGCGTAGCCGTTTTTCAGGCGGAGCGAAGGATCTCCCTGCTCAGGCCCCGTGGGTCGGGAGATCCCTCGGCCCGCTGGAAAAAACGCGGGCCTCGGGATGACCGCGGGGGGATGACATTCAAACTGGGCCACTACCCATTGGACTTCTGGTGCCGCAGCCCACCGGGAGCGCATGTTACCCTGATTCTTCAGCTTTCAGGCTCCAATCCAGACCATCCACATTCGAGGTATGACCTTGCAAAGTCTGCGCCGGGATTTCCATCGCATCTTAGCTTTTGGCTTTCTGCTGTCAGCGCTAGTTGTCTCTAACCTGGCCGGTACGGCCTTGGCCGACGGCACGCGCACCTGGGAGCAGTCCAAGTTTGAAGAACTGGTGAAGGGAACTCCCACCGGAATTGCCATCCGCAGTGCCGGCGGGCTGGAACTGGCTCCCGCCTTCAAGCTGCTCTACGCGACTCCCTCCACCTACATCTGGGCGGTGGCGTCCGACGCCGCGGGCAATGTCTATGCCGCAACGGGAGCGCCGGCGCGCGTGTACCGCATCACACCCGACGGCAAATCCACGATCATTTTCGAGCCGCAGGAATTGCAGGTGCAGACCCTGGAAGTCGCCCCTGGCGACGTGATCTACGCCGGGACCGCCCCCGATGGCAAGGTTTACAAGATCGAGCACAAGCCGGCGGAGAAACCTGTACCTGCAAAATCCGAACCCGCGAAGACGGAAGCCAAGCCCAAAGATTCCAAGGATGCTTCCAAAGACGCGGCCAAGCCCGCGCTCGATCCCGGCTGGAGTTCCTCCGTGTTTTTCGCCCCGGGGACGAAGTACATCTGGAATCTGGCGCTCGACAAGAACGGAAACCTCTTCGTTGCGACCGGAGATAAAGGCGAAATCTACAAAGTCACGGCCAAAGGGGATCATTCTCTGTTTTTCAAGAGCGATGAGACTCACATCCGCGTGCTGGCCCTGGATGCGCAGGGCAACCTCATTGCCGGCACGGATGGCAGCGGGCTGGTATACCGCATTTCTCCGGCCGGCGAAGGCTTCGTTCTTTACGGCGCGCCCAAAAAAGAAATCACCGCGCTGGCGCTCGACCACGACGGCAACATCTATGCCGCCGGTGTTGGGGAGAAAAAGCCCGGAACTCCCGGCGGGGGCATGGGTGCTCCCGGCATGATCAATATGGGCAATCCCAATCCCGGCGCTCCCGGTGGTCAGACTCCGGGGATGCCCGGCATGCAAACTCCCGGCGTCCCGCAGATGGGGCAATTCCCCGCTCCCGGCGGCGGAGCCACCGGCGGGTCGGATGTATACGAGATTGCCGCGGACGGTTCCCCGTCGAAGATTTGGACGTCCCGGGAAGACCTCGTCTACGCGCTGGCCTTTGACTCGCAGAACCGGCTGCTGGCCGGCACGGGAAACCGCGGACATATCTTTGCCATCACCAGCCCCGACGAGTTTTCCGATGTGCTGAAGGCGCCGGCCTCGCAGATCACTGGCTTTGCAAAATCTCCCGGCGGCGGCCTCTACGCCGCCAGCAGCAACCTGGGGAAGATTTTTTCTCTGGGCCCCGGACCCGAGAATGAAGGCACCTATGACAGCGACGTGCTGGATGCCAGGGTGTTCTCGCATTGGGGACGCGCCGAATTCCGCGGCGCCGGCTCCGTCGATCTGCTGGCGCGCAGCGGCAACGTCGACAATCCCGACCGCAACTGGAGTCCCTGGAAGAAACTCGACGTCAGCAAAGACGCTGGCATGGGCATTCCGGCCGCCCGCTACGCGCAGTGGAGAGCGGTGCTGCACGCCGGAAATTCCAAACCGGCCGTGGACAGCGTCACGTTGTACTACCTTCCGCGCAACATGGCGCCCGACGTCGATGAGGTGACGGTACAGGCAGCCGTGCGCTATACGCCGATGCCCAAGCAGCCGGCGATGACCATCGGAACCGATATCGGCGCGACCGCCGGCCCTCACTTCGAACCGCCGGTGCCCAGCACGCACGACCGCGACGCCATCGGCGTGAAGTGGAACGCCCACGACGATAATGAAGATCAGCTGGTGTATTCGGTCTACTACCGCGGCGATGGCGAAACCCGCTGGCTGCTGCTGAAGGACAACATCACCGACAAGGCGTATTCGTTCGACGCCAGCCTGCTGCCCGATGGCGGATACACCATCAAAGTGGTGGCTTCCGATGCGCCTTCCCATTCCCCGGGTGAGGCCCTTGCAGCGGAGAGGGTAAGCCGGCGCTTCGAGGTGGACACCACGCCGCCGCGAATCGAAAACCTCACTTCCGCCGTCGAGGGATCAGACATTCACGTCCGCTTCCATGCCGAGGATGGATTCTCCCCCATCAAGCGCGCCGAATACTCGATCGACGCCGGCGAGTGGAAGTACGTCGAACCCGCGGGGCAATTGTCGGACTCGAAGTCGGAGAGTTACGACTTCAAGGTCGTGGGCGTGGCCAAGGACGCGGCGTCCGAACACGTCGTCGTCGTCCGGGTGTACGACAAGTACGACAACATGGGTGCAGCGAAAAGCGTTCTACGCGGAAAGTAGAACCCATCTCATAAATCGTTGGGGAAGGTAAAATGGTTGGGGAAGGTAAATGGTTCGGGAAGCTAAATGGTTCGGGAAGGTGAATGGTTCGGGAAGGGCACGGCTTTCAGCCGTGCCGCCCAACGCCACAAATGACGCGGGCTTTAGCCCCTGAGGTTCGCTGCGCTCTTCCCCCTGGCCATTTGTGAGATGCCTTCTAAGGCTCCCGGCCGCCTCGAGGCCGTTTCAGGACATGTCCGAAAGGCCTCTTTCGGCGGACGATGGCCCGCGTAACAATCGCTGTACAATGCGCTGCCCCTGTTCCACCTTGAAATTCTGCCTGTTTCTTTGTGCCTGCATCGCGGGCGCTGCGGTCCTCGTCGCCTGTTCCGGCGTGTCCCACCCCGGTGGCAATAACGGTGGTTCGGGCGGAAACGGTGGCACCGGGGGCGGCAATCTTTCCTGTAGCGTGATGACCCTCGGCGCGACCGCCAGCCTGGGCGGGTTCGTTCCTTTCAGCACTAGCAGCCTGTGGAACACCGACATTTCGTCCGCGCCCGTCGATCCCAATTCCGGCACCCTCATCAGCAACTGGGTAGGAACGGTGAACGTGCATCCGGACTGGGGCACCGATCCGACCTATGGAATTCCTTACATCGTAGTCAGCGGAACCCAGCCGCTGGTCAATCTAAACCTGGGCGCGTATCCGAGTGAGAGTGATCCGGGTCCGATGCCGGTTCCCGCCAGCGCGCCGGTCGAAGGCGGCTCGGCCAGCACAGGCGATCGACACGTGCTCGTTCTGAATAACGCCAATTGTTTTCTGTACGAACTCTACAATGCGTCGCCGAATGCTGACGGCAGTTGGAATGCCGATTCCACCGCAGTCTGGGATCTGCTGGGCAACGAGCAACGTCCTTACACCTGGACCTCGGCCGATGCGGCGGGACTGCCGATCTTCCCGGGACTGGTGCGCTACGACGAAGTGGCGTCGGGCAAGATTCAGCATGCCTTTCGCTTCACCCTGCCGCACACGCGCGCCGCGTTCACTCCTCCAGCGTCGCATTGGGCGGCCAACACCAGCGATCCCACTGCGCCGCCGATGGGCATGCGCCTGCGCCTGAAGTCCAGTTACAACATCTCCGGATTCTCCTCGCAGATGCAGGTGATCCTGACGGCCATGAAGCAATACGGATTGATTCTGGCGGACAACGGCAGCTCACTCTTCATCACCGGAGTCTCCGACAGCCGCTGGGGATCGGATCTGGATTCGCTGAAGACCGTGCCTTCTTCTGCGTTTGAGGTGGTGCAGATGAATCCCATCTACACCAATTCGAACTATCCCACGGGCGCCGCGCCCACAATCAGCAGCTTCGCGGCATCCCCGGCGCACGTCGCTTCGGGCGGCAGCGTCACACTGTCGTGGAGCACGTCGAGTGAACAATATCTGATCGTCTCGCCGGGACCGGGCGCAGTTCGCGGCACCAGCGTGACTGTCAATCCCACGGCTACAACCACGTACACCCTCTACGCGACGAACCAGTACGGGCGCACGACGCAAACGGTGACGGTGAATGTCCCATAGGATCGTTCAGGCTGCCGTAGCCAGATACGCGTACCGCAGGATAAACAGCCCCGTGAGG
>Ga0209698_10006524_pt1 | contig 12387 bp, 12 predicted proteins | sample LitLauG_LLR_2012_FD_187203 | JGI IMG/M metagenome (GOLD analysis project Ga0209698, IMG submission 187203) | Freshwater sediment microbial communities from Pennsylvania, USA - Little Laurel Run_MetaG_LLR_2012 (SPAdes) (version 2) | ecosystem: Environmental > Aquatic > Freshwater > Creek >...
CCGGGCTTGGCTCGGCGGTACCTACGCCGGCTGGAATGGCGGCACGTCTACCCAGGCATGCGCCGCGTTGCTATCGAGTTCGGCCTGCAGAATGGTGAGTTGGCGCAAGCCGTCGACGAATTGCGGGTACTCGATTTCGGCGCCCGGATCTTCAATCGACTTGTAGAACCGCCGGAAGACCTGCTTGAACGTGTCGTCATAGCCCTCGCTGTGGCCGCCGGGCAGATCGGCGTACGACTTGGCCTTGGCCTTCAACAGCGACGGGTCCTTGATGATGATCTGGTTATTGGTGTTGCGGTTGCCAATCCACAACTCGTCGGGCCGCTCCTGGTTCCAGGCCACTCCGCACTTGGTGCCGTAGATTTCGATGCTCAGCTTGTTTTTGCAGCCCGCCGATACCTGGCTGGCGGTGAAGGAACCGCGCGTGCTGGCGCCCATGCGGAAAACCACCGCGCCGAAGTCTTCGGTATCGATCGCGGTCTCGATGTAATCTTCGGGACTGAGCGTCTTGCCGGCAAACGTTTCGATCGGCCCCTTCGGCTGCTTGCGGGTCTTGTGGAAGGTCTGGAGATCGGCGCACACCGAGGTGATGCGCTGTCCGGTGACGTGTTCGGCCATGTCGCACCAATGCGAACCGATGTCGGCCAGGGTGCGCGACGGGCCGTTGTATTTGGAATCCAGGCGCCAGTTCCAATCGGTGTCGTAGAGCAGCCAGTCTTGCGAATAAGTGCCCTGAACCACTAGAATCTCGCCCAGGTCGCCGTCCTCGCGCATGCGGCGCATGTGTTGCACCATCGGGTAAAAGCGCAGGTTGTGGAAGGTGCAGTTGCGCCGCCTGGTGTCTTTGGCGATGCGCACCAGTTCCTGCGCTTCGGCCATGGAGGTGGCCAGCGGCTTTTCGCAGATCACATGCTTGCCCGCCTGCAGTGCGTCTTTGGCGATGGGGAAGTGGAAGGCGTTGGGCGTGCAGACGTGGACCGCGTCCACCGCCGGATCTTCGAGGATACGCCGGTAATCCGGGTCTGTTTTTTCCGCGCCGAATTCGGCCGCGAGCTGATTGGCCTTCTCGATCAGGGGTTCGCCGATGGCGTAGAGCTGAACGTAGCCCAAGCGGCGGATGCCTTCCAGATGGACGCGGCCGACGAAGCCGGTTCCGAATAGTGCAGTCTTGAGTTTTTGCATGGTGGGTTCTCTAAAGTCTGAACGTATAATCTATCGCAAAAAGCTGTTAGATTGGTATCCAATCGTCATGGTGGTCAGGATTCGGTTCGGCAAGGGCCCCAAGGTTCGCAGAAAGCGCGGCAAGAACCAGCGGATTGCTCTGGCGGCAGCCGCGCTGCTCACCCCAGCCGCGCTAACCGCTTGCGTGCTTGCGCTGTGGCGCATCGCCGCAGACTTGAATTGGGCCAGCAGCTTCGCCATTCCCACCGGAATCTTTTCGCACTGGCAGGTATGGCTGGGTGCGGCAGTGGCGCTTCAATTCTGCTCGCGCGTATTGAACCGGTACGGCAAGGGTCGAGATCAGACCGCATCGTGAATGGGAAAACCGTTCTGATATTCTAAAGACATAGCGTTCAGCGCGCAGCGTTCAGCTTTGGTGCGGCGGTTCCACACGCGCGGAGCTTAGATCTGATGGCTGAACGCGGAGAGCAATACTAGAGACCCCGTCATGCCAGACCGCCAACGGACGATAGGCAGGAGTTACGTATACGGCTACCTTCCCCCGGGGGTCAAATGGCTGCTGATCAGCAACTCCGCGATCTTCGTGGTCTTCTGGATCGGTGGCCAGACCCTGCAGAGGCACGCGATCACTCTGTTCGCGCTCACACCCGCAGCAGTCGTGGAATACTTTTACATCTGGCAACTCTTCACCTACCTCTTTCTGCACGGCGGCATCGGCCACATCGTTCTGAACATGCTGGCGCTGTACTTCTTCGGCTCGCCACTGGAATTGGACTGGGGTACCCGGCGGTTCCTGAAGTTTTATTTCTATTGCGGAATTGCCGCCGGAGTTTGCGTGGTGTTGGCGGGCCTGCTGGCGGGCGGCAGATTCAGCCCCACGTTGGGCGCCTCCGGGGCAATTCTGGGGCTGCTGGTGGCATTCGGGGTGCTTTACCCAAACGAGATCATCCTGCTCATGTTCGTGATCCCCATCAAGGCCAAGCACCTGGTGATGCTTTACGCGGCCATTGAGTTGCTGTCCTTGTGGGGGCCGAGTACAGGCGTGAGCACCATAGCCCACCTGGGCGGGATGGCTTTCGGCTTTCTGTACTTGAAGGTCAAGTTCCCTCGCGTCAACCAACCCTTGCCGGATTGGCGTGGGCGGTACCGGCAGTGGAAAATGCAGCGGGCCAAGAAAAAATTCCAGGTTTATATGAAGAAACACGGCGGTGGCGGGCCGTTTGTGAACTGAAGTCGTCAGTTTTCAGTTCCAGTCCTCAGGCTCTATGCGCTCAGTTGCGAGCCTTCCAGCGTATGCCTGAAGACTGAAGACCGAAGACTGACGGCTGTCGACTGCCTTCCGCCGCAACCGTCGCGCCACCGCCTACGTCCTTTGATATAGTTACACCAGAAGTATGCCTATGCGACCTTCCATCACTCTCATCGTGTTTGCCGCCGCGCTGCTGGCGCCGGCAGGATTGCTGAACGGCCAAGAGGGTCCCATCAAGGATCCCGGCGCCACGGTCGCACGGCCCAAGAAGCCGGCGGACGCCACGAACCCGGGACCCGACCTTCCCAAGATTCCATCGCGGCTCAAGAAAGACCCCTCGAAGGAGACTGGGGATTTGGCCACTTTCAAGAGCAACGTCGATGTCGTCACCCTGGATGCCGCGGTGGTGGACAACAAGGGCCACTTCATCCCTGGCATTCCGGCCGGGAACTTCCGCATTGTCGAAGACAACGTGCCCCAACAGATTACCAGCGTCACCATGGGCGAAGCTCCCCTCACCATCGCCATGGTGATCGAATTCAGCAACCTGTTCCAGCAGTACTGGGGGCCCGGCTGGTACCAGACGCTCCAACTGGCATGGGGATTTGCCCAAAGCCTCAAGCCGGAGGACTACGTGGCGGTGGTGGCTTATGACATGCGGCCCGAGATGCTGACCGACTTCACAACCGACAGAAGCAAAGTCCACGAGGCACTGGGCCGGCTGCAGATCGCCGCCTTCCGCGAAGCCAACCTCTTCGACGCTATTACGGACACAGCCGACCGCATGTCCGGCATTGAAGGGCGCAAGGCCATCCTGCTGATCTCCTCCGGCATCGACACCTTCAGCAAGATTACTTTCGATCAGACCCGCAAGAAGCTCCAGGAGGCCGGCGTGCCGATCTACGGCATCGGCCTGTTGCAGGCCCTCCGCGAAATGGCGGACGCGCGCGGCGGAATGGGGCCAATCCAGCGCATGGATTTTCTCCAGGCCGACAATGAGATGCGGACGTTTGCTAAGGAAACCGGCGGCGCGGCTTTCTTCCCGCGCTTTCAAGGCGAATTCCCGAGCATTTTTCAGGCCGTCCACCAGTCCTTGCGGAACCAGTACGTAATCACCTATTCGTCCAGCAACAAAAAGCACGATGGAGCGTTTCGCAAGCTCAAGGTGGAGTTGGTCAACCCCGCCACCAACGAACCGCTTCCGGTCAAGGACGAAAAAGGCAAGCCGATCAAGTATCAGATTGTGGCCAAGGCCGGGTACAAGGCTCCCAGGGAAGTGGAATAGCCCAAGCTGAGCGTGCAAACGCAAACCCTCGGAATTGTGCTGAGAGATTTGTCAAGAACTCAATCTTGCGAGTATCCAGCATGATGCGCAAATGGTGCAAAACTGTTGACAGAGCCGTTACGGGTCTGTTACGCTCACATCCGTTTCCCAATGAGCACGGTTGCGACTTCCACCCCGAACATTCTGCTTGTAGATGACTGTCGAGACGGACTCCTGGTCAGGCGTGCGTTGCTCGAAGAACTCGGGTACAGTGTCCAAATCGCCATTAATGGCGAAGAGGGCCTCGAACTATTTCAAAGCTCCAACTTCGACGTGGTGGTTACAGATTACCGCATGCCCCGGATGGATGGCCGGGAATTGATTGGGCGCATTCGCCAATTGGATCCCAACGCGCGCGTGATCATGCTCTCGGGATTCGTCGAACCTTTGGGCCTGACCGAGCAGAATACCGGCGCCGATGCGGTGATCGCCAAGACTTCGAGCGAAGCGGCCCACCTGGTGCGGTCGGTCAAGCGCCTGGTAACCCGCGGGGCGCGCAAGCCGCCGGCTTCGCAGAAGAACCCGCAGGCGCGGGCCGGGGCCGCGAACGGGTGAGATCTGTCACAGTGGAAATGTGTTTTCTGTGACTCCCCGTCTGATGGCGGTGTATCTGCTGTTCGCCGCGGCAGCAGCCTCCGCACCGCCCCGCCGCCGTCCCGTCCCGCCCAAGGCTGCGCCCAACCTTAAAGCTTCACCCACCGTGCGGCGGTGGATGAAGAGCATGACGCTGCGCGACGAAGTGGCGCAACTCGTCTTCATTGCCTTCCACGGCGCCGCTCCCAATTCGCGGACGCGCGAGTACCGCACGTTCATGCGCCACGTGCGCGAAGACAAAATCGGCGGCTTGATTCTAGTGAACTGGTCGAACGGGCGGGTGGTCCAGAAGGCTGAACCCTACGCACTGGCAGCATTCATCAACCGCATGCAGCGAATCGCGGTAGTCCCCCTGTTGGTCAGCGGCGATTTCGAAAGGGGCGCTTCGATGCGGGTGGCCGGCACCACCATGTTTCCGCACGCCATGGCCTTCGGCGCTACCGGCGATCCGTCGTTCTCGCGTTACGAAGGCGAAATCACGGCACGCGAGGCGCGGGCCTTGGGCATCCAGTGGGTCTATTATCCGGTTGCCGACGTCAACAACAACCCCGACAACCCGATCATCAACATCCGCTCATTTGGCGAGAATCCCGCGGCCGTGGCGGCGCATGTGAAAGCCTTCATCGAAGGCGCCCACGCGGACAAGAAGAATCTCGTCCTGACCAGCGCCAAGCATTTTCCCGGCCACGGCGACACCGCGGTCGATACGCACATGAACGTGGCGACCATCTCGGCCGACAAGGACCACCTCAACCGCGTGGAACTGGTGCCATTCAAAGCCGCGATCGCAGCCGGCGTGGATTCCGTCATGACGGCGCATATCGCCGTGCCGGCGCTGGCGCCAGCCGATCTGCCGGCTACACTTTCGTCCGCGATTCTCACGGATCTTCTGCGAAGGGAACTGGGGTTCAAGGGTCTGGTGGTCACCGACGCGCTCGAGATGGGCGGCATCGCTGGTGGCTATTCGGCGGGGGAGGCGGCTGTGCGCGCTTTGGAAGCCGGCGCCGACGTACTGCTGATGCCCATCGACACCGATGCCGTGCTGAAGAGCGTTACGGCCGCGGTTCAAGGCGGACGGCTGACCCGGGCGCGCATTCAGGAGTCCGTGGTCAGAATCCTGTCCGCCAAAGAGCGGGTGGGCCTGGATAAGAGGCGGTTCGTGGACCTGGAAGCCATCGGCGACGTGGTGGATTCGCCCGAAGCCAACGAAAAGGCCCAGGAGATTGCCGACCGCGCCTTAACGCTGGTGAGGAATAACGGCAACCTGATTCCGCTGGCGGCTCCCGAGCGCACCTGCTACGCGATCATGCCAGAAGGCCGATTCTCCACTGAAGGCCAGATCTTCACGCAAGAAATCCACAAACGTTGGGCGAAGGCCTCGGTGACGCCTCTCGATTCCACCATGTCGCGCGAAGCCGTGGATTCGGCCGTGGGCAAACTCTCCGGCTGCCCGAACTTCGCGGTGGCGACATTCACGTCGTTTGCCGCCTACCGCGGCACCGTTGGAATGCCGGCCGGCGAACTAGGGCACGCACTGGAAGCGCTAATCGCTACGGGCAAGCCCGTCGCCCTGGTCGCTCTGGGCAATCCCTACGTCCTTCGCAATTTCCCTACCGTGACGGCGTACCTGGCTACCTTCAGCACCGTGCCGCCTTCGGAGGTAGCAGCGGTAAAAGGGCTGACCGGCGAAATCGCCATCCGCGGCCGCTTGCCGGTATCGATCCCCGAGCAAGCCAAATACGGCGACGGTATCCAGGTGCCTGCCACGCGGCCGGCACGGACGAACGGGCAGTCCCAGTAATGTGGTGCACGCACTCGTGCGCCACCTTACTACCGTAGGCCTGCCTGACTGAGCATCTCCAGAAACTGCTTCCTGGTTCGCATGTCGATCGACTGCGCCACCAGTTTGCCTTCGCGGTCGTACACGAACGACTTGGGAATGCCCTCAACTCGAAAAAGCTTGTTCACATTGCCGCCCGCGTCAAGCAGCACCGGATAGCTCAACTTCCGCTCCGCGACGAAGGGTTGCACCTTGCCGGCTTCCTCGTCTGAGATGGCGAGAATCACTAATCCCTCGTGCTTGAACCGTTGGTAGAGAGCATCCAGGTCCGGAATTTCCTTGCGGCAGGGAGGGCACCAGGTAGCCCAGAAGTTCACCAGGACCACGCTTCCCCGCAGGCTCGTCAGGGTCCATTTCCGCCCCTCAAGGTCGGCTAGCGTGAAGTCCGCCCCGCGGCGAGCCAGGTCGTCGGATTCCAGCTTCGCCAATGCGGCGGCGTACGGCGGATCGGTAAGCCCGACCTGCATGTGCTCGTATCGGGACAGGGTGGCCAGTTCGAGGTATGCCGAATCGGGTTTTTGTTGAGCCTCTCGGAGTGCCAGTTCCAGAGTCGTGGTCACCTCCTGCAAGGTATCGCGGCCGAAGTCTCCTTCGGTCGCCAGGCTGGCGAGCTGCGACGCCGGACCGAGCTTCGACGCTGGCGGCAGTTGACGGATTTGGAGTGCGAGCTGTTTGGTCACGGCCGAACGCGCATCGTCCGTCAGCGAGCGTAGCTGGTGCAATTTCTCCGAGATGGCCTTGGCTGCTTCGGTCGACTCCGGCTGTTGCGCGGCGGCGAAACCTGAAAACAGCAGGACCAGCGCAAATGGGAATCGGCGCGTTGGCATGATGCGGCCAATATATCATGGGTGGGCGGGCGCCACCGCGTTACAATTGGGTGGCAATGAATTGGACTCTCCCTCCCCCCGGTGTACAGGCGTTGCTGTTGGCTTTAGTGTTGGGAGCCGCGGTTTACGATGTGCGCTACCGGAGAATTCCGAATTGGATCACGCTCCTGGGCGCCGTATTGGGCGTGCTGCTGAACGCATTCCCCGGGCTGCTCTACCAGCATTTCCTGCGCGCGGACTGGTCCGGCTTGTGGTTCTCTCTAAAGGGATTTGGATTGGCGTTCGGCATATACGTGGTCCTCTACGCGTTGCGGGCCATGGGCGCGGGCGATGTGAAATTGATGGCGGCGGTGGGCGCCATCGTCGGCTGGCAGAACTGGTTCGGGATTTTCGTCATCACCGCACTGGTGGGCGGCATCACCGCACTCATTTTGATTACCGTGCGTGGGCGTGTGAGGAAAACGTTGTTTAACGTCGGGTTCATTTTGAGCGAGATGAAAAGCGGCCGTCCGGCTTACCTGGCGAACGAAGAACTGGACGTGAAGAGCAAGAAGGCGGTCGGCTTGCCGCATGGCGCCGTGATCGCCGTGGGGGCGATTTTTTTCCTGGCCGCCGGCCGTTTCGCACAATAGGTTAGAATCAGTGCTGCCCGGTTGAAAACCATGAGAGCAGCATACTTCGAAGGCAACCAGACGTTTCGAGTAGGGCCCTGCGTGCCCGTCGCGCCCGGCCCCGGCCAGGTGCAGATTCGCGTGGAGTTTTGCGGCATCTGCGGCACCGATCTGCATTTGTTTCATGGCGCCATGGCGCATCGCCTGACGTTGCCGCACGTGATGGGACACGAGATGTCGGGGGTCATCACGGCCGCGGGCGCGGGCGTCGCCGGACACCATCCGGGCAACCGCGTAACGGTGCGGCCACTCGACCCTTGCGGCCAATGTCCTGCCTGCCAGGACGGCCACAGCCATATCTGCCATCACCTGAAGTTCATCGGCATCGATACGCCCGGCGCCCTGCAGGGCCTCTGGACCGTGCCTGCGCACACGCTGCACCGGTTGCCCGATTCGCTATCGTTGCGCCAGGGCGCCATGGTGGAACCCATTGCCGTGGCCTGCCACGACGTCCGCCTGGGCGAAGTGCGGGCCGGGGAGGACGCCGTGGTAATCGGCGGCGGGCCGATCGGCGTGCTGATCGCGTTGGTGACGCAGGCACGAGGCGCCCGGGTGTTGATGGCCGAAGTCAACTCCTTTCGCGTTCTACTGGCGCGCGAGTTGGGGATCGACGCCGTGAACCCGAAAGAGACCGACCTGGTGGCGCTGGTCAATGAGCGCACCGGCGGGGCTGGGGCCGACGTGGTCTTCGAGGTGTCGGGCTCGGCGGCGGGCTCGGAAATGATGACCAGGCTGCCGCGCACGCGGGGCCGCATTGTTGTGGTGGCCATTTACGCCGAACCGGCCAAGGTGGACTTGTTCCGTTTCTTCTGGCGCGAGCTGAAACTGGCGGGCGCGCGGGTGTACGAGCCGGAGGATTTCGAAATGGCCATCCAACTCGCAGCCTCGGGAAGCTTACCCTTGGAGAAGCTCATTACCAACGTTGTGCCGCTGGAGCAACTGGAGGCCGGCATGCGTCAGATGGAAAGCGGCGGCGAAGTCATGAAAATTCTGGTTGCTTGTGGGGACTAACGTTGTGACGATTCTCGATCGTTTCAAACTGAACGGGAAAACCGCTCTGGTCACCGGCGCCCGCCGTGGAATCGGCAAGGCGATGGCAGTTGCCCTAGCGGAAGCGGGAGCCGATATTGTTGCCACCAGCGCCGGCCTGGAACCGGAAGGCAGTGAGTTGGCGAAGGAAATCGCAGCTCGCGGCCGCAAGTGCTGGGCCTTCGCCTGCGACCTGGGTGACCGCAAGGCGGTGTACGGCTTGATCGAATCGGTGAAGCGCGAGTGCCCGCCGGTCGACATCCTCATCAACAACGCCGGCACCATTCTGCGCAAGCCAGCGGCGGAGCACCCGGACGAGTACTGGGACAAGGTGATGGAGGTCGATCTGAACGCCCAGTTCGTGCTGGCGCGCGAATTCGGCCGGGACATGTTGGAGCGCGGTGCTGGCAAGATCGTGTTTACGGCTTCCCTACTGAGTTTCCAGGGCGGCATCACGGTGCCCGGATACGCCGCGGCCAAAGGGGGGGTGGCCCAATTGACCAAGGCCCTGGCCAACGAATGGGCCGGCCGCAACGTGCAAGTGAACGCCATCGCGCCCGGCTACATCGCCACCGACAATACTACGGCCCTGCGCGCCGATCCCGTCCGCAATCCGGCGATACTGTCGCGCATCCCGGCCGGCCGGTGGGGCGAAGCGGAAGACATGGCGGGGGCGGTGGTGTTTCTGGCGTCGGCGGCGTCAGACTACGTGAGCGGCGAGGTGCTTACCGTGGATGGCGGGTGGATGGGACGGTAGAGTAGGCCTCCTGGCCTGCCCTGTCACTTCTTGAGTCCGCTAAGCCACATGATCAGCTCGCCTCCTGCCGATCCAGGAGGGCATCTTGGGTATCGAGGCGCGCATTGAGCTGGCTAAAAACCTGCTGCATCTCGTGCCGGAAGTCGGCCAACTTGCTCTTCAGGCCATCCTCGAAATCGATGATCAGCCGTTCCAGGCTGTCTGGCCGCTTGGCCGACTGCTCCAACAGAGTGCCGATCCTTTCAAACTGTTCCTTCACGTCCGGTTCCATACCGTTCGTGAACTATCATACGCGCGGCCGGATCACCTCGACAATATCCCGCGCTACGGCCTCCAGATCCCTGTGCTCCACTAACTGCGAGAAGATTTCCTCAAGCGAGGGCACGTTCATCAAATCGCGCAGACCCTCCACGGAATCGGCTGCCATGATTCGGCCCCTGTAGATGATCACCACCTGGCGGCAAACCTTCTCCACAACCTCCAGAACGTGCGAAATGTAGAGAATCATCTTGCCCTGTTGCGCCAGCTCATTGAGCAGGTGTTTGAACAGCAGGGCGGAAGTTACGTCGATTCCCGAAAGCGGCTCGTCGAGGATCAGCACGTCCGGGTCGTGCAGCAGCGCCGATGCAATCAGCACTCGCTGCTTCATGCCCTTCGAGTAGGCCGAGATCGGCGCGTGGCGGTAGGAGGCGAGCGACAGCAGTTCGAGCAACTCATTGGCCTTGCGGTCCACCTCCGGCACCGGCATGCCGCGCAGGCAGCCCATAAGTTGCAGGTACTCCAGTCCGGTCAGGTACGAATAGAGAATCGCCTCTTCCGGAACGTAGCCCAGGCGGCGTTTGAACGCCATCAGATCGGACCGGATGTCCTTGCCGTCCAGAAAGACCTTGCCGCCCGAAGGTTCAATCAGCGCGGTTATGATCTTCACCGTGGTCGATTTGCCCGAGCCGTTCGGGCCCAGGTAACCGGTGACCTCTCCCGGCCTGACCGTGAAGCTGACATCGTTCACTACCGGCACGTTCCGGTAATACTTGGTGAGGTTTTTGATTTCCAGCATGCCAATCTCCTTGGGTTATTGGGGGCCTCACTGCGGCGTGAGCCCGAGGGTGCGGACCACGGGATCGCCCGCGTCTTCGTAGTCGAGCGCCGCCCGGGCATCCAGCCTTTGCCCGCGCCATCGCGACAGCCACCAGAGTGCAGCCGCAATGCCGCCGAAGAAGACGGCCGCCGCGGCCGGCGTTTGCTCCAGCCAGGCCTCTACTCCGGCCATAGTGCTGCTGTAAGTGGTGAACCCGAGGATATAGATCGCGCTCAGCCCAACTAAGTTGACCTTGCCCGGGAAATGCGCGCAGGTGAACGGGACCTTGCGGAAACCCAAGAACATGATTTCCACTAGCGCCACCGAAAGCGTCATACCATACGCGATGTGGAAAAGGGCGGCGCTCCAGGAGAAGCGCGTGAACTCCATCGGCGCCAGCAGCAGGAAGAGCGGCAGGATCGCGCAGACTGCGATCCACTTCCGCGCGGCCGCCAGATATCCGGCGGCGCCGCGGATCTCGCTGAGTTGGAATGCCCAGTTGGCGGGCAGTTCGGAGGGGAAGTTGAAAGCCGCGCGCAGTCCGGAAACCAGGATGAAGGAAAGAGTGAGGGGCAACCGCAGCCACCCATCGGAGGCCGCCCCCATGGTCATGACCGCCAGCGCTGCGCCGAACCCGCCGTAGGTCGCCAGGAACAGGCGGTGCTTCAGGCTGCGAGTGATGGTGTGACTGATGAAGTGGAAGACCGCGTACTCCGCGGGCCGCCTGAGGATGGTCTTCACAAGCGCGGCGTTCATCCAGACGGCAACCCGGCCTGGCCCGGCAGCGTCCGGCTCGGCGGTTTCCAAAGCCTTTCGGGCGTGCCGCCAGTAACCGGGAAGGTAGGTCAGAACAAACACGCCGCCGCTGATCCACAGCGCCTTGGTGGCCAGTTGCCCGAGGTTGCATAATACCGTATCGTGTGTAGCCGGACGAACCGATTCATACAGCCCGATAAACCAGAATCCGGGGAAGTAATAAAGATACCGGCTGTTGGTTTTGGCCAGGCCCTCGATGGCGAATCCCAGCAACGGCGTAAGAAACAACAGCATTACCAGCAGGGCCATCAGCAGGGTTTGCACGGCCACCGAAACCCGGCGGTAGAGCCTGCCGCTGAACAGGGTGATGAGAACACCCTGCAACGCGGCGGCCCCCAGCGCCATGAATAGGCCGCTGGCCAGAACCGCGAGGACGTGGGCGCCCAGGATTCCGGCCACATTTGTGCCGCCATCCACGCCGGTCCACAACAACGCGCTAAGGAAATTCACGTCCACCAGGAAGATGGCCAGGAAGATGCCGAGCGCGGCGGCCTTTGTCAGGAACAAGGTCACCAGGCGTATCGGCTGCGGCGTCAGGATCTGGTAATCGCGCCGGTCGGGAAACAGCGCGTCCCACTCGAAAACCATGATGAACCCCATGACGATCATGGAAAACGAGACGAAGATGTAACGCACCGCCACCAGACTCCAGCCGGTCAGCGTCAACGGGCGGAACAGCAGCACGAAGAAGGCGCCCGGCGCGGCTAGGATGCCCAGCGTCTGGATCACGTTGGCTTCCGGTTCGCCTTGCGGGGAGAGCGATTCGGTATCGAAGAAGCGGCTGAAGAAGTGGCGGATGAGCGTGGTGTAGAGGTTGGCGGCGCCGGATTGACGGGTGTCCAGCATGTAAAATAGGACGCATCTTACGCTACATTTGTTTCGGATGATTGCCTCCGATTCAGCAAATGCTATGATGGTCGCATCTCTCCTGAGAGGTCCCCACACCATGGCAAGCCCCACGGCCAAACTATCTTTTGGCGAGGTTTTGGCGATCCCATCCGTTCGCCGGCTCTGGATTGC
>Ga0209698_10006525_pt1 | contig 12387 bp, 9 predicted proteins | sample LitLauG_LLR_2012_FD_187203 | JGI IMG/M metagenome (GOLD analysis project Ga0209698, IMG submission 187203) | Freshwater sediment microbial communities from Pennsylvania, USA - Little Laurel Run_MetaG_LLR_2012 (SPAdes) (version 2) | ecosystem: Environmental > Aquatic > Freshwater > Creek >...
TCTCAGTTCTCAGTTCTCAGTTCTCAGTTCTCAGTTCTCAGTTCTCAGTTCTCAGTTCTCAGTTCTCAGTTCTCAGTTCTCAGTTCTCAGTTCTCAGTCTCCTGCGGCGACCGCGGTGTAGTACCGGCCTGAGTCTCTTTCGGCTTGCTGCGCTACTACGCTTAGTTCCTTTTCCAGCGACGAGAAGCGCTGCATGATCTCGTGGATGCGCAGGGTCATGTTGCGAATGGTTTCAATCTGGGCACGGGTCTGGGCCGACAGGCTGCCGGGCTCGAGCAGCATCAGGTCGGAGTTGCCCAGCACCGAGGTCAGGGCGTTGTTCAGGTTGTGGCGCATTTCCAGCATGTAGCGGCCGAGCGTCGCCTGACGCTCGAGCGCGGCGCAGGAAAGCTCGGAGGCGCGGGCGCGGGACTCGGCGCGCGAACGATGCACGGCTTCGCTGGCCGCCAGAACCAGGGTTTCGAGCCAATGCTCGCTGGGACGGAGGATGCAAATCCGCGGCCACCGCTCTCGGACCAGATCCGCCGTGCTGCTGTGCTGGCATACGCAGAAAACCGGTTGCCCGGTGGAATGCAGGGGCTCAAGCACCACCGACAGCAGTTCGCGTCGCAGTTCGCCCACAATGGCCACGTCAAACCCCTCAGCCACGAACCGCGGCCAGAGCTCTCCGCTCAGCATCGTAAAGGTGGGGACAGTCCGCTCCATTTGCCAGCGGGCGGTCACGCGGCGGGAGAAATCAGGCTCGTCGGAAATGATCAGTACGGTCGGACTGTTCACCGGCACGGTTCCTCTTGTTCACTTTCCCGGTTCGTCCGCAGGGTCCGGTTCCCATCCCGGCAGGCCCGAGACTTCGAACTCGGGGGCATCGGCACTCACCACCGCTGCCTTGGCCTTCGGCTTCGGGGCGGCAACTGGGGCTGGAGCAGGTTTCACGGCGGGCATTGGCACCCCTGCCGCGGGTCTGGCTGCGGAGGACGCTTTTGCGCCCGCGGCGGCGGGCTTGGCTACGACCGGCGACTTCGCGGGCGCACCCGCCTGGTTCAATGCGGCAGGCTTCGGAGGAGCAGGGGGCTTCCCCTCGGTCTTCCCTTCAGCCGTCCCTTCAGATTTCCCTTCAACTTTGGGAGTTGTCGCCGCCCGTGCCTTGGCCTCGGCTTCCGGGGCCTTGCCGCGCCCCAGGGCGTACTCGACCGAGGCGCGCAGATCAACCAGCATGCGCAGCGGCTGCCCGGAGGAGTATTCCGCCTGGAACATCACCTTCCACGACTGGCAGATCATGCGCAGACGGTGAATTGGTTCCTGGGCAGAAAACTGCGCCCGGCGGCAATCGATGGTCTCGATTCCCTTTTCTTCGAGCTCCGTCAGGCCATCCAGGATGACGTTCAGGTCGCCCAGCATCAGACGGAAGAACACGCGACGCATCAGGTAGCCAAACCGAGTGAACGCGGTTAGCGCGACCGGCAGGTAGAACAGCTCGCCCGCCAGGCCCTTGGCCTTGCGTCCCTGCTCGAGGACCCCGCCGTGCAACAACTCATCCAGCGACTTGCAGCGGCGCGCGGATTCGAGCACCCGGTCGAGCGCGTTCAGCCACACCGGAGGCTTCAACTCCACCTGGCCCAGAATTGGCTCGAGGGCCTGGGCCACGTAATTCAGATCCACTTCCTCGTCCGCCAGCCCGGTCGGGGCCAGTTGGCTGAAATACTGCACCAGGAGAAAATCCACCTTATCGCGGATGGCGTCGTTCTTGACGGCTTTCGCCAGGAAGTGCTCGAGCAGGACCAGCAAACCTTCCGGGTTCACCAGTGCGTTGGTCTGCAGGAACTGGCGGAGTTGATGCACCTGGACGCGCTGGTCCATTTCGTCGAGCCAGCGGTTGGCTTGCTCCACGGCGTCTTTGCCGGGGGTGTCGACGCCGGCTTCAAGATCAGGACAGGCCTGCACCTCAACGGCAAACTCGCGCGCCAACTCAAAGTAAATGGGATACAAGCGGCAGGCCGACTTCCATTGCGTGGCGAGATCCTGTAGGGGCGTGGAAGGAGTCATGATTTTATGATCCAGTTAGGCACTTCTTCGCGAAAACGGGCCGCCACGATGGTCTTGCCCGGGTGATATTGCACGGCGACCACGGAGGCTTCAGTATCGAGCGAACCGTCGGAGTTGCGCAGCCGAACCGTATCCGCAAACTCCAGATGGGTATTACAGGCAAACAGCACTTCGCGAGTCGTGCCAAATTCGATCACGGTGCTTTCCGTGAAGCCCGCGAACGAGGAGTCCGATTCCTGGGTGCGGGCCAGCCGCACAGGAATTCGCACCGGAGCCGCTTCAGGAAAGAATCGGGCCAGCCCAGCCACTGCGCTGGAGTTCTGTGCGGTACGTCCCGTGGCTGTGGCTTGTTGCGCCAAGCGAATGAAAATCCCCTAACCCAGACTAGCCCTGCCCGCCGTTGCGAATGCGGTAGGGCTCCCCTCTCCCCGGTTTGGGAGAGCTTTGGGGAGCCGAAATCCGCGGTTCAAGAAGAAGTGTGCAAGACGCTGGCCAACTTCGGGAACGGAAGGACTAGTACTCAGGTGAGTGCGATATCAGCCACTTACGACGATTTCAGCATGCCCCAGATGAACCCGGCGCCACGCCATCGTCTCATCGTGAGACAAAGTCTCACAATCAACCAGACTTTTTGCTCGGTTCGAGGACGCACAATCTCCCACCAGGTCTCGCCCTTGCCGCTTAGCTCACGGGGCTGGCGCCGGGGCAACGGCGACTCGCGGGCCGAGTCGCATACGAGACCACAAGCAGCACCAGCAGGACCAGCGGCATGAACACTTTGGGGCCGTCCTTGGCCAGGTAATGGGCTACGAACGCAGCCATCCAGGCGAACGTGAATCCGGCGTAGGCCCACTCTTTCAGCTTGGGCAGTCCGGGGACCACCAGAGCAATGGCGCCGAGCAGCTTGGCGACGCCGAGCAGTATGCGGAGTTGCTGGGGATAGCCGACATGGGTAAATCCCTCCACCGCTTGCGGGCTGCCCGACAAATAGGTGAACGCAGCCAATCCCGACATCGCGGCCATCAATCCGGTCGTCACCCAATAAATCACTGTGCGCGCCATGAAGTCAGCTCCTCTAGAGAACGAGTTCGGCAAAACTGATTCCAGCCCTCGGGTCACTGCAGGGTATGACTCGAGGATCCGGATGATCCCGCGCTGATGTTGTAGCGCTTCAGCTTGCGGTAAAGCGTGGCGCGACTGATGCCCAGCATGCGTCCGGCCAAAGCTTTGTCGCCTTTGACCTGTTCAAAGACGCGCTGAATGGTCGCGCGTTCAATGTCTTCCAGATCGGTGGTGGACGGCGTCGCGCCCCGTGACTCGGAGATCCTGAGCCCTTCGGTGAGATCGGGATCCAGCACGGCTGGATTCTCGACGACCGTAACCGCAGATCCGGCGGCGATCGAGGGAGGAAGGTCGCCAAGATCGATCATGCGGCCGTTGCCCAAGGCCACGGCGCGCTCAATGCAGTTTTCCAGTTCACGCACGTTGCCCGGCCATTCGTATTGCATCAACGACTTCATGGCTCCACTCGAAACCTGCATACCCGAACCGGGCGCATAGCGCTCGAGGAACCAGTGCACCAGCATGGGAATATCGCTGCGGCGTTCGCGCAGGGCGGGAACATGCACGGCGACCACGTTGAGACGGAAATACAGATCCTTGCGGAAAGATCCGGTCTTATACGCCGCTTCCAGATCGCGATTGGTGGCGGCGATGACCCGCACGTCCACCTTGATGCGCTGGTTGCTGCCCACGGGGCGGACTTCCTTTTCCTGCAGCACGCGCAGCAGTTTGGCCTGCAGTTCAAGCGGCAGTTCGCCGACCTCGTCCAGGAACACGACCCCACCGTCTGCGGCCTGAAACAATCCCTGCTTGGATTTGAGCGCCCCGGTGAAGGCGCCTTTTTCGTAGCCAAACAATTCGCTCTCAATCAGCGTGGGCACCAGCGATCCGCAGTCGACGGCGACAAAGGGACGGCCGGCGAATGCCCCTCGGAAATGAATGGCCCGAGCCACCAATTCCTTCCCAGTTCCACTTTCGCCGAAGATGAGAACGGGGGTTCGCGTATCTTTCAGGCGCGCGACCATGCGCATGACGTCTTGTATTTTTGCCGAAGATCCCACGATCCCGTGCACCGCGGTCTCGGAATCCATGCGCTGGCGCAGGAATTCGTTCTCTTCGACCAGGCGCACCTTTTCTGCCATCCGGCGCAGAAACAACCGCAGTTCTTCCAGCGGCGAGAACGGCTTGGTGATGTAGTCGTAGGCGCCCAGTTTCATGGCCTGGACCGCGGTCTCAATCGAGCCGTGCCCGGTCATCACCGCAACTTCGGTGCGCGGGAGCAGTTTTTTGACTCGTTCCAGGAATTCCAGGCCGGACATGTGCGGCATGACCATGTCGGTCAGGATCATATGTGCCGGTTGCTCTTCCAGCAGGGCCAGCGCGGATTCGCCGCTTTCCGCCTCCAGGCAGACGTAGCCCAGGGCCTCTCCGATGGTGGCGCAGAGTTTGCGAATGCTCTGCTCGTCGTCGACGATGAGCAGGCGGATACGAAGCTCGTCTTTGGCCGCTGCGGCGCTCACTTCGCCTTCCCCATCGTGCCGGCAATGACATCAATGAACTGCTGCACCCGAAACGGTTTTTCCACGCACGGGGCGCCCGTCTGGCGCAGAGTGGCCACCGTCTCCTCGTTGGCGATGTCGCCGGTAATGAAGACCACACGCGCCGCCAGGTCGGGACGATGCTTCACGATCCAGGCATGCACCTGGCCGCCATCGACGCCGCCGGGAGTGCGCATGTCGGAAACCACACCCAGGAACGAGCCTTTCTCGAGCAGGCGCAGGGCATCGATACCGGACTCGCAGCAGACCACTGGATATCCGCTACGCTCCAGCGCAGCTTGTACGTAAGACATGACAGCGGGCTCATCCTCGATGAGCAACACCGCCAGGGCGGAGGATTTCGCCGCGGGCACACTCATTTTTGTTTCACTCCTGCAGCCACACGAAAAGACGCGGTGTGGGAAGCTGCGGGCAGGCGCACCACGAAGGTCGCGCCCGGCCCGTCGAGATTGTTGTGACAGAGGATTTCTCCTCCGTGCTCTTTGACAATGCCGTAGCAGATACTGAGGCCCAGGCCGGTGCCCTTCCCGACCTCTTTCGTGGTGAAGAAGGGATCAAAAATTTTGTCCGGATGCGAGATGCCAGCGCCGTTGTCGCGGAACGAGACCTCGACTGCATCCCCGGACTTGGCCGAGAGGATCTCGATGCGCGCGGGTCGTCCGATTTCGTGGACCGCGTCGTACGCATTATTGAGAATGTTGAGGAAGACCTGCTGCAACTGGTGGGCGTCGGCCAGGGCCTCAGGCAGGCTTTCGTCGAGATGCTCGATGACTTCGACACCGTGGCTGGTGAAGTCATAGGACCGCAACTGCATGGTGCGGCGGACAATCGAATTCAGCTGTACGGAGGAGCGCTGCGGCGGCATCTGGCGGGCAAAGCTGAGCAGATTCTGCACGATTTGCTTGGTTCGCTGCGCTTCCTGCAAAATCACCCGCAAATCTTTGCGGGCGGTTTCCGGCATGTCGGGATTCTCCATGAGGAGGTCGGCAAAACCGAGGATAGCGGTAAGCGGGTTGTTGACTTCGTGGGCCACACCGGAAACCAATTGCCCGACCGCAGCCATCTTCTCGGCGTGCACGAGTTTGTCGCGCAGCACCGCCGAGTCGGTGATGTCTGTGAGAACCACCACGATGCTGGTCACCGTGCCCTGCTCATCCCGCATGGGACTCAGATTGGCGGAGAATTTCCCGACCGCGCCTCCCCCCCGCGCGATCTGCAATTCCAGATTGTCCACCTGCTGTCCGCTGAGCGTGCTCTGCAATGCGGCGGACAGACTGGGCGCGAAACCCGGCGCGGCCAACTCGAGCAAAGGCCGTCCCAGCAGGTCGCGCTGCTGCAGTCCAGCCTCCTGCCAGCGCCGGTTGGCGTAGCTGATCAGCCCGGCGGTGTCGGCTACAAGGATCAGGCTCTGTGTGTTGTTGAGAATCTTGGAGGAGAAGTCGCGTTCGCGGTGCAGTTCGGACTGGTAGGTGCGCAGGCCGGTGACGTCGAGCATCAGCCCCCGAATCTGCAGGACCCGGCCGAGATTATCGTAGAGTCCGAAAGCGTTGATCAGCACGTGAATGGGCGATCCGTCTTTGCGGCGGAAGGTGGCCTCGTAGTTGTGCAGGCTGCCATTTTCCTGCATCACCGCGGTGTGCTGCTCGCGCTGTTCCCGGGAAAAATAGAGCTGCGTCGGGATGTCGATCTGCAGCAGTTCTTCCCGGCTGTCGTATCCCAGCATGCGGACCAGGGCGTCATTGACCTCGACGAAACGCCCGCCGGGGGTGCTGAAGAACAGGCCTTCCTGGATGTTGTCAAAAAGCTCGCGGTACCGCCGCTCGGCCTCGCGCCGGTCGGTGATGTCTTTCAGCACGTGGATGGTTTGCAGTCCCTCGTTGGACGCCCCATGCACCCGCGAGGTCGATACCAGAAACGTGCGATCAAACACGGGATGCACGAATTCGTCGGCGTCCTCCGCCATCGCCCGGCAGAAGGGACAGGCGTGCGGCGTAAACTCGCTGTTCATCGCCAGCAGAGCCCGTATGTTGAGCCCCACCAGTTCCGGGGGCGGAACCCCGATCATCGCCGCCAGCGACCGGTTGACGCGTAACACATTGCCGGCCTGGTCGTGGACCACGATGAAGTCGGCCATGGCGTCGAAGATTTCCATCCAGTGCCGATTGGCTTGCTCGATGCGGGTAAACAGGCTGGCGTTCTCCAGCGCCATGGCGGCGTGCCCGGCCACGGTTTCAAGGAACACGCGGTCTTCCTGATCCAGGGGCTGCGACCGCCCCGACAGTAAAAGCAGTCCCGCCAGCTCTCCGCTGGTCGAAGGCATGCGGACCACGGTGCAATCGGTCCAACCCAGGCGCCGGGCGGCTTCCCGCCCCAGCACATCTTCGGCCGCTCCAGAAACCACGTTCTCTTTATGCCCGCCGTCGAATTCGGCGAGGGCGGAAGCCAGCACGCGGTCGAGCGCGGGAGTGACGTTGTCCGTAGCAGCCAAAGCATGGCCCGGTTCCGACTGACTTGTGGCGCCGTAGGGAAGTCCGCCAGCAGGCTCGACGTTCGTATCCTGAGAGCCTCCCGCTCCCCTCTCGCCATCGTCGGCGACAAAGTTGGGGTCCGCAGGTCCCGCCGGCGGATGAAATGCGACCACCTGAAAGCTCTCTCCATGACGAATCGCCAGCAACCCGGCTCGCGCCCCGGTCAGAGATACCGCCCGGCTGACGAACCGGCGGGAAAACTCGGGCAAACGCAGCGCGCCATCGATTTCCCGGGCCAGTTCGATGAGGGCTTCGGCCCGGCGGCGATGCTGCTCGGAAAGATCGAGGTTGCGGGCGACTTCGAGCACGACTGCGGCCTGATTGGAGAGGGCGCGAGCGCGGCGAATGTCCTCGCGCGTGATTCCTGGACCCTCTAACCGGTCCAGTACAGCGAACATTCCCAGAACCTGCCCCCCGGCCCCCAGCAAAGGCACGGCGAGAAACTGGTGCACCTTGTACTGGCTGACGAGATCGAGATCGGCGCCCGGGGTGCGGCTGGCTTCGTCGGTCCAGAAGACCTCCTTCTCGCGCAGGGTACGAGTGGCAACGCCTTCGGGGAACACCGTTTCCAGGCGCCGGGGCTGCCCGGCCTCGACGCCATAGCGGACCAGAAACTTTCCCTTTTCCTCGAGTGCGATAAAAGAGCGTCCGAAGCCGAGAAAATCGGCGGCATGAATCACGAAGGACTGCAGAAACTGTTCCAGATCCCCGCTGGAACTCAGTTGCGAAGAGATCTCGAGCAGTTGATGCAATTCGTGCGCCTGGGCGTGGGCGGTGGAATACAGTTCCGCGTTGGCCACGGCCACGGCGCCAAATCCGGCGATGGCCGAAACCAGCGCTCTCTCGTCGGGAGTGAAGCCGCCGTCCTCCCGCGGATACACCAGGATCGCACCCTGGGTGCGAGAAGTACGCAAGGGAGCGGCGATGAGCATCCCCGGCGAAACCAGATTCCCCAGGGAATGCAGATCGGCGCCAATCGAAAGCGTGATGGGCTCTGCGGCCGACACTGCGCGCTGGGCGAGTTCGGCGGCAAAGCGCAGGGTCTGGCGATCGTGCCGGGCCCGCACCGAGTTTGCCAGTTGCGGCGTGTCGGCCGAGACCGCGCGCAATTCGAAGGGACCGTCGCGCTTCAGCAGTACGCAGACCAGACGAGTGCGCAACAGCATTCGCATGCGGTCCGCCAACGCTTCAATCACCGCCGCGATATCGGGGTGGCCGTGCAGGGCATGCGCCACATCGGCCAGGATTTCGGCGCGGCGATGTTCTTCCCGCGACGCATCGCTGAGACGGGTCGCCTCCAGCAGGCTGCCTAACTGCCCGGCAAGAATGGTGGCCTTTGCCGCCAGATCGTCGTTGAAGAAGTTGTCATCGGAATCGTGCAGGAACGTAACCGCGCCCACCACATCGTTGAACACGACCAGCGGCGCCGCCAGCAGGGACCGTGCCCCGAATTCCGCGGCCGCCGGGAACAGCGGGGACTGCACCTGGTTGGCGAAGGTGGCACGGCGGCGGCGCACGGCCGAGGCGGTCACCGCGCTCTGGTCGGCGTGGATGCACATTCCCACAAACTGGTCGGCCATTTTTCCGTTGGCCTGTTCTCCCACCAGTTCGTCTCCCGCCTGGCAGCGCCAGAAATAGACGCCAGAGACCTGGAAGAATTCGCGGGTCTCGCGGCAAAACGACTGAATCAGCGTGCTGCTGTCCACGCGCTCGCTGCCCCACCCGGCAAGTCGGAGCAGGAGTTTCTGGAAGCCGTCGTCGAAGCCCGCTGCAGGGACAGCCTCCGGGGACAGGAAAGGGGACACCGAAAGGCTCGGGGGCTCACCGACATTCGAGGGAAATGGTTCGTGATTCACAAGTGCTTGAATCTATTTGGGAAACTACCTTCCATCTCAATTTGAGTCAAGGGAAATGGGTGATGGGGGTGCCAAAGAGGGAAATCCCGTGACCTCTTGAGAATCCGTCTCAGCGTGAGATGGCGGCTAACATCGGCCCGGCAAATGAGACTGCGCTTATCGCGGCGTCCCTTCCTGGCTTTTTGCTTTGTCCGATAAACTCTTTTGACACAGCCACATAGAGGTCATTACTTCGGTTTCTCCAAGAACATACAGGTGGCCCACTCGTTGCACGGTCAAGCTCACCAGCTTTCTGTCAGTCCGAGGAGGAGTTCTGTCCTTAAGAACGGCAACGGCCCTGGTTGCGATCTTTGGTTCGGCAGCGAACTTGGGACCGTTCTGGTCGCGGGGCAGTCTGGTCGGAGCAGCGACATCGTCCGGCGCGCGAAATGTAAGGTCGAGCCTGCATATGCCGACCCGGCACGGAAAATGAACATCGCGGGCACGGTGAACGTTGGGGTCAACCCGAACGGAACGGTGAAGCAGGCGCGTGTGGTGGGTGAACACCCGGTACGCGGGTGGAACGGCGCTGGGGGCGGCCAAAAAATGGCGCTTCGAGCCGGCGGCCGCGGAAAGCACAGCAGTGATCGACTTCAAGTTCGAGCCGCGCTAGAGGAAACCGCACGGCCCAGCAGTTCAGGAGATCGGCGATGACGATCGGGAAAAAGCTGTACGTGAATTTCGGGATCATCCTCATTCTGGTGGTCGTGCTGTTTCTCGTGAATTACTCGGCGGTGCAACGCGAACACTCGGCCAAGGCGGCCGCGGCGGCGTCGCAGGAATTGACCGACGCCACCAACGCCGTGCGCTCCCAGATGATGCAGAACCGCCTCTTCCTCAGCAACTATCTGCTCAGCGGCGACACGCGGGAAGTGGATCGCATGAACGACGGGTTGCGCACGCTGAACGAGAAGGTGGAAGTCGGCAAAAAGCTGGCCAATTCGGATCAGGTGAAAACCGCGCTCGGCAAAGTGCAGCAACTGGAGCAATCCTGGGGCAAGGAATTCGCCCAGCCGCTGATCGAAAAACGGAGAGACGTGGACTCGGGCAACGCCACCGTCGCCGAACTGCAGATCTACTACCTCCAGAAAGATGCGTCGTCGTGGGTCAAGAACTCCACCGACGCCCTGGATGTGGCCGAAGTGGAAAACCACAACCTGTTGGAGGAACGGCGCAAGTCCGACGAGAGCGCCGCCAACTGGACCGTGGTGGTTTCCGGGTTCAGCACCCTGCTCGCACTTTTCATCGGCGGCGGCGTGGCTTTCCACACCGCGAAATCGATCACTCAGCCCCTGAACAGCCTGATGAGCGTGGCCCGCGGCATCGGCAACACCGGCGACCTCGAACACAACATCGATGTGAGCCGCAACGACGAGATCGGTGAGCTCTCGCGGACCTTCGTCAAGATGGTGACCTATCTCAAGGAGATGGCGGGAATTTCAGAATCCATCGCCGGGGGCGACTTGCGCGTCGAGGTAACGCCGCGGTCCACCCACGACACGCTGGGCAACGCTTTCGCCCGCATGGTTGACGGACTGGTCGGGCTGGTGCGCAGCGTGCGCGACGCTTCCTCGCAGGTGGCCAGCGCGTCCAGCCAGGTAGCCGGGGCTTCGGAAGATTCCGCCAAGATCGGACTGCAGGCCTCCTCGGCGATCGATGAAGTCACCAGCACCATGCACGAGATGAGCGTCAACGTGCAGAACATGGTGAAGAGCACGCAGGTGCAGGCCTCGAGCGTCAGCGAGACTTCGGCTTCAATCGACCAGATGGTGGCCTCCATCCAGCGCGTGGCCGATACCGCCAAGGTGCTGCTCGATATTTCCAACCGCTCGCGGGAAGAAGTGCACTCCGGTATCGCCACCATGGAGAAGGCTACCGACGGCCTGACCCGCATCAACACCACCATCAACTCTTCCGGCGAAATCATTGGCGCGCTGGGCCAGCGGGCCGACGATATTGGCAAGATCATCGAAGTCATCGATGACCTGGCCGAGCAGACCAACCTGCTGGCGCTGAATGCCGCCATCGAAGCGGCGCGCGCCGGCGAGCATGGCCTGGGCTTCGCGGTGGTGGCCGACGAAGTGCGCAAGCTGGCGGAAAAGTCGGCGCAGTCGACCAAGGAAATCTCCGAACTGATCCAGAGCATTCAGAAGGAAGCCCGCAAGGCGGTCGAAAACATGGACCGTTCCACCTCGATCGTCAATGAAGGGCTGGAGCTGGGCTCCGAACTCAACTCCGCTCTGAAGAAGATCTCGAACGTGGTGACCGAAGTCTACAAGTTCGCCCAGGAAATCGGGGCGGCCACCAACGAGCAGTCGCACGGCTCGTCGCAGATCGCCCGCGCCACCACGCGGCTGAACGAAATCACGCACGAAATCAACTCCGCGGTGGAAGAGCAGGCGTCTGGAGCCGAGGCCGTGGTCAAAGCCATGGAGCGGATGCGCGAACTGGTGCAGCAGTCCACCTCCGGCTCGACTGAACTGGCGGCCTCGTCGGAGCAGATGTCGAAGATGTCGCGCGGCCTGCTGGAGTCGCTGGACCGGTTCTCGCTGGATGAAGCCGCGCGTCACACGAGCAGTGATGCGGCCATTCGAAGCGGGCGGCGGGCGGCATCCGCCGGGCAGATCTGAGAGCCTGAGTCGAGGAGCCGAGACGATGAGCCGTGAACTTCATATCGTGGGATTTCAGGTGGGCCGCGAGACCTATGGCGTGCCCATCACGTCCCTGCACGAAATCGTGCGGGTACCTGAGATTACTGCTGTGCCGGACGCGCCCGACTATCTGGAGGGCGTGATCAACCTGCGCGGCAAAATCGTTTCCGTCATGGACCTGCGCAAACGTTTCGGAGAGAAGCAGGCCACCCTGCGGAAACAGAACCGCATCCTGGTGGTCGAACATGCAGGCAGGCTGGCGGGGCTGATCGTGGATTCGGCCTCTGAAGTCTTGAAGATTCCAGCCGACGCCGTGGAAGCGGCTCCGGCGGTTTTTCAGGAAGGCGGCTTGAACTGCGTTACGGGACTGGGCAAGGTCGCAGGACGCCTGGTCGTGCTGCTCGACATGAGCAAGCTGCTGGCTCCCGGCAGCCTGCAGATCAAGAGTGAAACGGGCGAAAAGAAGACGGCAGCAAAAGCCGAAGCGCGGGGCGCAACGGCGCGGTAAACGAGCGGGCACCCAGTGGTTGCAGTCTTTGAAATCAGCGTCAGGCAAGAACGAGAGAACGCATGAGCACATCCGGAGCCGCACCAGCTCCCATACTCACGGAAGCGGAACTGAAGCTGCTGCAGGCGCTCGTCTACCAGG
>Ga0209698_10006526_pt1 | contig 12386 bp, 12 predicted proteins | sample LitLauG_LLR_2012_FD_187203 | JGI IMG/M metagenome (GOLD analysis project Ga0209698, IMG submission 187203) | Freshwater sediment microbial communities from Pennsylvania, USA - Little Laurel Run_MetaG_LLR_2012 (SPAdes) (version 2) | ecosystem: Environmental > Aquatic > Freshwater > Creek >...
ATCCGCAAGGGCGGCGAGTGGTACGCCCAGATCGGCACCGAGAAGAGCAAAGGCACGAAAGTCTTCGCCCTCGCCGGGCGCGTGCAGAACACCGGCCTGGTCGAAGTGCCCATGGGCATCTCGCTGCGGGAAATGGTGTTCGAGATCGGCGGAGGAATTCCGGACGGCCGCAAGTTCAAAGCCGTGCAAACCGGCGGTCCCTCCGGAGGCTGTCTGCCGAGCGAGTGCCTCGACATGCCCGTCGACTACGAGTCTTTGGCGAAGGCCGGATCCATCATGGGCTCGGGCGGCATGATCGTCATGGACGAGAGTTCCTGCATGGTCGATGTCGCCAAGTACTTCATGGACTTCTGCATGACCGAATCCTGCGGCAAATGCATCCCTTGCCGCGTGGGCACTTACCAGATGCATCGCATCCTCACCGCCATCGGCAACATGTCGGCCACGAAGCAGGACCTGACCATGCTCGAGGAACTCTGCGACCTGCTCAAGCACACCAGCCTCTGCGGGCTCGGGCAGTCGGCGCCCAATCCCGTGGTCAGCACGCTTCGCTCGTTCGCCGAGGAATACCGGGCGCATGTCGAAGATCACAAATGTCCGGCCGGAGTGTGTGGAGCACAACTCGTGGGAGAAACCGCATGAGACCCGTCGCCACCGTCAAGACGCTGAGAATCGACGGACGAGATCTGAGCGGACGTCAGGAAGAAACCATCCTCGATGTCGCCCGCCAGAACAGCATCTTCATCCCGCGCCTGTGCGAAATGGATGGCCTCACCGATGTCGGCGCCTGCCGCCTCTGCCTGGTCGAGATCAAAGGCCAGAATCGCCTGCTCCCCGCCTGTGTTACTACGGTTGAAGAAGGAATGGAAGTCACCACCGACTCGCCCCGCCTGCAAGGCTATCGCAAGATGATCCTGGAACTGCTGTTTACCGAGCGCAACCACGTCTGCTCGGTCTGCGTTTCCAACGGTCACTGCGAGATGCAGATGCTTGCCCAGCGCCTCGGCATTACCCACGTCCATTTCCCCTATCGCTATCCCAAGGAAGAAGTTGACGCGTCGCACGACCGTTTCGTCATCGATCACAATCGCTGCATTCTCTGCACTCGCTGCGTTCGCGTGTGCGATGAGATCGAGGGCGCGCACACTTGGGACATCATGGGCCGCGGCATCGACGCCAAGGTCATCACCGATCTGAACGAGCCTTGGGGGGCGTCGGAAACCTGCACCAGTTGCGGTAAGTGCGTGCATGTGTGCCCCACCGGAGCCCTGTTTGAGAAGGGACGCTCCGTAGCGGAAATGCTGAAACGGCGCCAGTTCCTGCCGTATCTTACCCTGATGCGGAAAGAAAACGAATGAGCCAAAAGCATGGGCGGGAAAGAAGAGCCCCAGAGCAGGGAGCCCCGGAGGCCTCGTCCGAGGTCGCGCGAAGCGCGGAAAGAATACGAATGAGCGGCCCGATGATTCGAAATTATGAGTTGGACTATGAGTAAGAAGCGCATGGCCACCGTGTGGCTCGACGGCTGCTCCGGCTGCCATATGTCATTTCTGGACATGGACGAACGCTTGCTGACCGTCGCCGGCATGGCCGACCTGGTCTACAGTCCGCTCGTAGACGCCAAAGAATTTCCCGAAGACGTCGACGTCACGCTGGTGGAAGGCGCCGTCAGCAGTGAAGAAGATCTGCGCAAGATCAAGGTCGTTCGCCAGCGCACCAAGACCTTAGTCTCGCTTGGCGACTGCGCCGTAACCGCCAACGTTCCGGGTATGCGCAATCCGTTCGGTACCAAGGCGGTCTACGACCGCGCCTACCGCGAGAATGTCACCTTCGACCCCGGCATTCCGAACCAGGTCGTCCCGGCGCTGCTGCCCACGTCCAGGCCGGTGCACGAATTCGTCCACGTCGACGTGTTCGTTCCGGGCTGTCCTCCGTCGGCCGACACCATCTACTACGTAGTAACGGAACTCCTGGCAGGTCGCGAGGTGAATGTAAGTTCAAGAACCCGCTTTGGAGCGTAAAAGTAACCGGCTAACGCCGGGGCAGAGGCAAGAAGCTCATAGCTCACACCTCATCGCTCGCAAGGAGACGTCGTGAAGCAGGACAGCACCATCGTCATCGACCCAGTAACCCGAATCGAAGGCCACTCCAAGATCACGCTCCATCTCAATGAAGATGGCCGGGTCGAGGAAGCCCGCTTCCACGTTACCCAGTTCCGCGGCTTCGAAAAGCTGTGCGAAGGCCGTCCGTTTTACGAGATGCCGTCGCTGATGGCGCGCATCTGCGGTATCTGCCCGGTCAGTCATCTCATCGCTTCCGCCAAAGCCTGCGATTCGCTGCTCGCAGTCAGGATTCCGCCCACCGCCGACAAACTGCGCCGCCTTTTCGGCCTTGCCCAGGTCGTGCAATCACACGCCCTGAGCTTGTTCCACTTGTCCTCGCCCGACTTGCTTCTGGGCATGGATGCCGATCCGGCCACGAGCAACATCTTTGGCGTCGCCGAGAAAAATCCGGGACTCGCCCTCGACGGCATCCGCCTGCGCCAGTTCGGCCAACAGATCATCGAACGCCTCGGCGGCAAGCGCATCCATCCCGCCTGGATCGTTCCCGGCGGAGTAAGCGAGCCGCTTTCGGTAGAAAACCGCGATGCCATTCTTCACGCCCTGCCCGATGCCATCGCCATTGCCGAACGCACCCTGGAATGGTTCAAGAGCATCATGGAGCGCTTCCGCGAGGAGATTGCCACCTTCGGCAATTTCCCCACGCTCTTCATGGGGATCGTGAAGAAGGACAACGGCCTCACCTTCTACGACGGCAAGCTGCGGATTGTAGACGCCTCGGGCCATGTCGTCGCCGACGACCTCGATCCCACCCTGTACTTCGATTACATCGGCGAAAAAGTCGAGCCCTGGAGCTACCTGAAGTCCACCTACTACAAGCCCAAGGGATTTCCTGACGGAGTGTACCGCGTAGGACCGCTGGCCCGGCTCAACGTTGCCGACCGCTGTGGCACCCCCCGCGCCGATCAGGAACTCGCGGAATTCCACGAACTGCAGCGCACCGCCGTGCTCAGCTCATTCCATTACCATCACGCCCGCCTCATCGAAATTCTCTACTGCGTCGAGCGCATGGAGCAGTTCCTGAACGATCCCGAGATCCTCTCCAAGCACGTCCGTGCCGTAGCCCGACCCAACGCTCTCGAAGGTGTAGGCGCCTGCGAAGCTCCGCGCGGCACGCTGTTCCATCACTACAAGATTGACGAGCAGGGCCTGATTCGCTGGGCCAACCTGGTCATCGCCACCGGACACAACAACCTCGCCATGAATCGCAGCGTGCTGCAAGTCGCTAAGCATTTTGTTCACGGCAAGCGCCTGGCCCCCGGCATGCTGAACCGCGTCGAAGCCGTCATCCGGTGCTACGATCCCTGCCTGAGTTGCTCCACCCACGCGCTGGGCCAGATGCCGCTCCGTGTCCAACTACTCAACCCCGACGGCGAAGTAGTAGACGAAGCCATCCGCAACTAGACGCTGCCTTTGTCATCTTGAGTGAAGTGAAGGACCCACGCAGGTGGCCTGCGGCAGAAGTGATGCGGCGACGGCCCCACCGCTGCGAGAATTCGAACCTTGCCCGCATCGCGCCGGACCGCGCGGGCTTTATCTGATTCACACACCGTGCAGAATATTTTCACCATGCCTTAATATTGCGCCGCGCCAGCCGATGTTAGCCTTGCCTCCGCATTTTCCCAATGGAGGTCTCCCATGCCACGCTCCCGCGAGCTTCTGCGTCAAACTTGCGCGATGTTGATCTTCTGTTCCCCGCTATGGAGCGCGTCCGCCAACCAGCCCAACGCCCAACTCCTGCCGACGGGCATGCGCATAACGCCCCTCGCCGCCAAGGGAACGTCATTGCAGCCACTCAATCCCAACCTGCCGACGTTGCCCAACTTCGTCGCCAGCATGGGGGTCACTTCGAGACTCAGTCCTGACGGCAAGACTCTGCTGGTGGTAACCGCCGGCTACAACCAGAACTTCGACGCGAACGGCAACATCGAGCCCGACACCTCGAACGAATACGTGTTCGTCTACGACGTGTCTTCTCCCACTCCTCGCCAGGTGCAGGCGCTGCCAGTTTCAGTCAGCGCATTCGAAGGCTTGGAGTGGAATCCGAACGGCCGCGAATTCTACGTCTCCGGAGGGCCGGACGACGTCATCCACGTTTTCGACTCGAAGAATAATACCTGGGTAGAGGGCACGCCGATTTCACTGAATCATAACGGCCTAGGCTTGGGACTGTACGGAATTACGCCCATCGCGGCGGGCCTAGCGGTCAGCGATGACGGCCGGTACCTCCTGGCGGCCAATTTCCAGAACGACTCGGTCAGTTTTGTGGATCTGGCCGCGAGTTCGGTCGTAAAGGAATTTGATCTCCGCCCCGGCAAAATCAACGCCGCCGACTCCGGCAAGCCAGGCGGATCCTATCCTTACGCCATCGCTGTCACTGCCGACCATCACGCCTACATCTCCTCGCAGCGCGACCGCGAAGTCGTGGTCCTCGATTTCAGCGATCTGCCTTCAGTCAGCGTGATTACCCGAATCCCCCTGCTTGGTCAGCCCAATAAGCTGATCCTCAACCGCGCGCAAAGCCGGCTCTTCGTCGCGCTCGACAACGCCGACGCCGTTGCGGTGATCAATACTCGCACCAACCGTCTCATCGACAACATTGAGACCATCGCCCCCAGGAGGGTTTTTCCGAACCCCACAAACCTTCACGGAGCCAGCCCAAACAATCTGGCAATTTCTCCCGATGACCGCACTCTGTACGCCACCAACAGCGGCACCAACTCTCTGGCGGTGATCTCGCTGGGCGGAAACGATGACAACTCGTCCCCGGGACAACTCACCGCTCTGATCCCCACCGCCTGGTATCCCACTGCTGTCACAATCAACAGCGATCAGTCCACGCTTTATGTGGTGAACGGCAAGGGTCTGCCGGGACCGAACCCGGGCGCCTGCATCGATGCCGGATACGTGAACGGAGACTACACCTGCTATTCGCACAACCAGTACATCTACCAGATCATGCAGGCGAGCCTGGCCACAATCCCCATGCCGCAACCAGCGGATTGGCCTCGCCTTACCCGGCAAGTCGCGCGCAACAACCGTTTCTCTGAAAGACCAGCAGAGGACTCGGGCCGCGCTCTCATGGCCTACCTGCATGGCAAGATTCATCACGTAATCTACGTCGTCAAGGAGAACAAGACCTACGACCAGGTTCTCGGCGACCTCGAGGTCGGCAACGGCGATCCAGCGCTCGTAGTTTTTCCGGAAGCGATCACTCCCAACCATCATCGCCTGGCGAGGCAATTCGTCACATTAGACAATACGTTTTGCTCGGGCGAAGTGAGTGGCGACGGCTGGAACTGGAGCGCCGCGGCCCGCGTCACCGACTCCGAACAGAAGACGATCCAGATGGACTATTCCGGGCGCGCGAACATCTACGACTACGACGGCACGAACCGCAACATCAACGTCGGATACGCCACGCTGGCCGAGCGCGAGGCGGCGAATCCGGAAACTCCCGACGATCCCGACCTTCTCGCCGGCCGACGTGACGTCGACGTCCACGACGGCCCCGACGATCAAGCCGGCACCGGCTATCTTTGGGACGCAGCACTCCGCGCCCATCTCACGGTGCGCAACTACGGCTTCGAGTACATTGACGAGGGTCGATATTTCCTCGACCCGAGCGACTCAAACCTCATCCCACCGATGCGCAGCCCGTTTAACGAAGGCGTCATCGTTTCCCGCGCGACCAAGCCCTCGCTGATGCCCAATACCGATCCCTACTTCTTCGACTGGGACATGGACATCCCCGACTACTGGCTGTTCAAGGAGTGGGAGCGCGAGTTCGATGGTTACGTCAAGAGTGACAATCTGCCCAGCCTCGAACTGATCGCGCTTCCTCACGACCATTTCGGAAACGTGGGGGCCTCGACCGTACTCGACGGAGTCAACACCATCGAGACCCAGATGGCCGACAACGATTATGCGCTAGGCCTGCTCGTCCAAAAAATTGCTCACAGCAAGTATCGCGACGACACCGTAATCTTCGTGATCGAAGACGACGCCCAGGATGGCCCTGACCACGTCGATGCCCACCGCACCATCGCCTACGTGATCGGCCCCTACGTCAAGCAGAAGGCCGTCGTCTCTACCCCGTATTCAACCGTCAATATGCTGCGCACCATCGAGGATCTGCTGGGCATGCAACCGCTCGGTCTCAATGACGGACTGCAGAAACCGATGACCGACGTGTTCGCGCGCGAACTGCAGAGGTGGGATTACCAGCCCGCAGTTCCCCCCGTTTTGCGCACGACCACGCTGCCGCTGCCACCGCCAGCACCCGAGAACGAACTGCCCGCAAGCGTGGCGCGGATCGCGCCTGCGCCCCACGACGCTGCCTACTGGGCCTCGAAAATGCGGGGCTTCGATTTCAAGCATTCCGACCATCTAGACGCGGCCCGCTTCAACCGCATTCTCTGGGAAGGCCTGAAGGGAGATCGCGTCCCCTATCCGACGACCCGCAACGGGCGCGACCTGCGTCGCAATCGCAAAAGCCTGCTGGAGCAAGCCGCAAAACCCGATCGCATGACAAGCCGTAGGCGGGTCGACCACTCCACAGGGATGGATCAGCCGCGAGGCGGGGGAAGAATGCAACCCACGGCGCAAGCCGTGGGTGGGCAGGCGGAAATGAAAGCAGCCCCCCGGGGGCGAAAGAAAGGCTACTAAAATGACCGCGCTGCCCGGCCAATTCGCAGCCGCATGAATTGCGGGTCCGCGCGGACTCGCTGTCTCACGAACCTGCAGCGGAAATAGGGAACTCCTCCGTCCCGACTTTCCCCACATTCGCTTCCGCAAACGCGCAAACCCGGTCCAGCGAACTCTGCAACTCGGCCGTGTAGCGTTCTAGATCTTCATCGCTGGCCTCGGCTTGCACCGGAATCAGCTTTCCGAACCGCACCAGCACACGCGAAAAGGGCGCAGGAATCATCAGCCGGTCCCAGGTATTCAGCACCCAAGCTCTGTCGACCGCCGCGTGAAACATCGTCAAGGGCACACCTGACGACCGCGCCAGCGCCACCGGCCCCGGCTTCACCTTGTGCCGCGGACCGCGGGGCCCATCCAGCGTGAAAGCCACCGTCCAGCCATCTTCGAGCGCCCGCCGCAGTCCCAGCAGCGCCCGCACCGCGTTGCGGCTGCTCGATCCCTTAACCGCCACGAATCCAAACTTATGAATGATGCGCCCCATGTACTCGCCGTCGTAGCTGTTGCTGCTCATGACGCGCACGCCCAAATTGCGGCAGATATACGTCGCAGGAATCAGGCAGGAATGCCAGAACGACCCGATCAGTGGGCGCTGCCCGAGCGTTGTCTGCCCGCCATCTTCAAAGGAAATGCACACGCGCAGGGTGGGCCCGATCAGCCGGATGACCCAGTATCCCGTCCAGATGATCATGCGCAACACGATGCGTTGCCGCAACGTAAACCGCCGCGCCCCAGAATCCGGGGTTGTGGCGGTGGGCGCTTCGGACGTGCTTGTCGAAGTCACGGAGCTATTGTAACGGTGCAGTTGTGGTTGATCGTCTGGAACAACGGCCCTTCTGGGCCGCGACAGATCGCTCCCCATATCAATCGGGCTTACAGCCCCGGTGCGCGGGCGACCGCGCGTGCTTCCTCATATAATCCCCGCGAGCGATTAAATACGGAGAGACTCATGTTTCGTCCCGACCTTCTGCAGCGCAAGCGCGTCCTCATCACCGGCGGAGGCACCGGCCTCGGCAAAGGTATGGCCGCACGCTTCCTCGAACTCGGAGCCACGGTCTACATCTGCGGCCGCCGCGAAGAAATTCTGCAGCAAAGCGCTGCCGACCTGGGCTCGAAAGGTCCGATCCACACCCGATCCTGCGACGTTCGCAACCTCGAAGCGGTCGAGCGCATGGTCGAATCCATCTGGAGCGACGGCGCGCTCGACATACTCGTCAACAACGCCGCCGGAAATTTCATCGCCCGCACCGAAGAACTCTCTCCGGGTGCATGGAACTCCGTCATCGGCATCGTGCTGATGGGCACTCTCAACTGCACCATTGCCTGCGGGCGCCGCTGGCTCAAGGCGAAGCATCCCGCGACGGTTCTCAACATCTCAGCCACCTACGCGCCGGTTGGTTCGGCTTATGTTGTTCCCTCGGCCGTCTCCAAAGCCGGAGTCGAAACCCTCACCCGCAGCCTCGCCGTCGAATGGGGTGACCGCGGCATTCGCATGAACGCCATCGCGCCCGGACCCATTCCCACGCAGGGCGCATTTTCTCGCGTTCTCCCGCGTCCCGACCTGGAGACTCTCGCCCTCGACCGCAACCCGCTCCACCGTTTCGGCACGGTCGAAGAGCTCGCCAACCTCGCAGCCTTCCTGGTCAGCGACGGTTCGGGTTACATTAACGGGGAAGTCATCCGCATGGACGGCGGAGAATTCCTGCAAGGCGCCGGAGAATTCACCGCGCTCGGGCGCGTGCTCAAGGAAGAAGACTGGCAGGCCATCCGCCCGAAAAAATCAGTCCCGCCTTCAAAGAACTAGATGGACTACACGAAGCGCAAAATCCGCGGGATCAATTCTTCCTTCTTTCTCGCCGGTTTTGTGTTCGCCTGCTGGGCTCTGGTTTGCGCCTGGTACGGGTTCCCGAGCGGTTTCCGCCACGGAGGTGTCGCCGGCTTCGCGCTCTTCGCTCTGGCCGCGATCTTTTTCATCGCCTTCCCAGCGATCTGGGCGCGTTATCCCGCCAAACATCCCGTCAATCACGAGCTTCGACGGTACGGTGAACTGCCGCAGGTCACCCAGCGGCTCAACCACGAGATGTCGGGGCCCGTCGAGGCCATGGGCCCGTTCCGCTTCACCGCGACATTTCTCGTCTACGACTCCGGCCACGAATTTCGGATGGTTCCTTACGATCAGATCGCGTCTGCGGAAATCAACAGCGACGATCCCCCCGCCCTCGTGGTTCGCACCCGCAAAGGTCGTCACTATCAGTGGTATCGCAACTGGCTGCAGGGCCGGTTCAATCCCGAGCAGGTGCTGGAGAAAATTCGGGCCGCGGCGCGCCTTCAGAACGCGCAACCGCCCGCTTGACCCAAATCAATCAAGATTATCGCTGGTCTTTGCTGGGAAGGACAATCGCCTTCAGCAACAGATTTACGACGCTCAGCACAATGGCCCCGATAAAAGCAGCAACAAATCCGTGCACTCGAAAGCCCGGCACAACGGCCGAAGCCAACTCGAGCATCAGCGCGTTGATCACAAACCAGAACAGCCCGAGCGTGATCAAGGTCAGCGGAAACGTGACGATCTTCAGCACCGCGCCGATCGTCGCATTAATGAACCCAATCGCCAGAGCCGCAATCAGGGCTGCCACCGCGCCATTGACGTGCACTCCCGGCACCACCTGCGCCACGATCCACACCGCAAGCGCGCTCAACACCCAGTTCAAGAGCAACCGCATGGGAATCTCCTGCCGCTAAAACGCACCCTAAGAATACTTCATCCTTCTTGCTATTCCGAGTTTTGCCCGCGCCGACTGAGGGTGCCCCATCCTAGCAGCGTTCTTTGCGGCTAGGGTGGGGATTTGGACTTTTCCAGTCCCACGGGCACACCGCGAAAAATTAACCCTGTATTCGCGTTCTCCCACGCCGCATACGGTACACTACGAAATTCCATTTCACCAGGAGAAGACTCATGTCCGACGCCGCACCGAGCGGATCCGAATTCAAGAAGCACCTTCGCGCGGGGCAGCCCAAAATGGGCCTGTTCCTCAACGCCCACAGTCCTACGGTTGCCGAGCAACTCGCCCACAGCGGATACGACTGGCTGCTGGTTGACACCCAGCACGGCCCCATGGGCTACGAAAAACTCTCCGCCATGCTCAGCGGAATCTCCAACGGCGGCGCCAAATCGCTGGTGCGCGTCGGCGGATACGACGACCGTCCCGGCATCCAGCAGGCCCTCGACATGGGTGCCGACGGCGTCCTCATCCCCTACATCAACACCGCAGAGGAAGCCCGCCAGGCCGTCAGTTGCGCCAAGTACCCCACCGTCGGCACCCGCTCCGTCTATTTCCCGCAGCGCAGCATGAACAAAGCCGGACTCCTCGGCTATGCCGGCAACTGGAATAACGAAGGCATTGTCGCACTGCAGGTCGAAACCGCTTCTTGCATCGAGAACATCGCAGAGATCGCCGCCATTCCCGGCGTCGACATCCTCTTCCTCGGCCAGAACGATCTCTGCATGTCGATGGGCCTCTACAACAAGTACGAATTCCCCCACATGTACACGTCGCCCGAACTCGACGCCGCCACGAAAAAGCTGATCGAACACGCCCGCAAGAACAATGTCATCCTCGGCCTGTTCCTGTTCGGCACGTCGCGCGTCGGCGAATTCCTCGAAAAAGGATTCACCTTCATCAGCATCGGCAACGACCTGCATCACGTCCTGACGCAAGCCGGAGCCTACGTCAACGACATGGAGAACATAGCCAAAGAAAAAGGAAAGCCTTGGAAGCGGCGCGCCACCGCCCTGTTCTAAGAAAACCCAAAGGGTGGGGATTTTGACTATCCTTCGAGGATGGAACTTTCCCCCCTCCCTGGACGTAAAATCAACCAGAGGGAGGTCTCCCGGAAATGTTCACGTTCCTGCTCTGGTGCATCCTCTTCGTCCTGTGCTGGCCGTTGGCTCTCCTGGCGTTGGTCGCCTACCCCTTCATCTGGCTCTTGCTGCTGCCGTTCCGCATCGTAGGCGTAGCCGTTCACGGAGTGCTGGAGGTCGTGTTCCTCGCCATCACGCTGCCGTTCCGCCTGCTGGCCGCACCTTTCCGGATCTAGCCGCGTCCCAAGACGTTACCCTGGAGGGTCTTGCTCGCGCCGTGCACCCCGGCCTTCGAAATCGCATGCATTAGAATTGTTCTCGTCTAGAGAACTGACCGCATGACTCTACTGCTCACCGACATCGAAACCCGCGTGCTTGGCTCCTTGATCGAAAAAGACATCACCACCCCCGACTATTACCCGATGTCGCTCAACGCCCTGGTCAACGCCTGCAACCAGAAGAACAATCGCGACCCGGTGATGGCGCTCGACGAAGCCACAGTCCGCCACGCTTTGACCACGCTGCAGGAAAAGCGCATGGCCGGACCCGCCGGCGGCGCCGACAGCCGCGTCCCCAAATACGAACACCGCCTGCAGGAAGTGTTCAACTTCGATCGTCGCGAAATCGCAGTCGCCTGTGTGCTCCTGTTACGCGGACCGCAAACTCCGGGCGAACTCCGCGGCCGTGCTGACCGCATGTATCACTTCGAAGCCCTCGAAGACGTCGTCTCCACGCTCGATCGGCTGGCCCAGCGTGAACCCCCGCTGATCTGCATCCTCGCACGCCAGCCCGGTACCAAGGAATACCGCTACATGCATCTGTTTTCCGGCGAGCCGCTGGAGCCAACCGTTTCACGCAGCGTCCTGGAGCGGGAGTCCGCCGAGTCCGCGTCCGCGTCAGAAACCTCCATGCTGTCGGTTCCACCCCCGGCGCAACGCCTCGCGCGCCTCGAAGAAGAGGTAGCCACCCTTCGCCAGGAACTCTCCGAAGTCCAGCAACAACTCGCCGCGTTCCGCAAACAATTCGAATGACCGCGCCTGTCATCATCGAGAATTACGATCCGCTTTGGCCTGAAAAATTCGAAACGCTCCGCGCCCCGATCAACGCAACTCTAGGTCTGCTGGCCGCTGCCATTGAACACGTCGGCAGCACAGCCGTTCCAGGCCTCGCCGCCAAGCCCATCATTGACATTGACATCCTCCTGAGATCAGCCGCAGACGTTCCGCTCGCCATCACCAGACTGACCTTTCTGGGGTACCAACATCAGGGCGATCTGGGCGTCCTGGGACGCGAGGCATTTCGCCCGCCCCCGGGTGCGATCCCCCACCACCTCTACGCCTGCCCTCCGGATAGCCGAGCCTACCGCTCTCATATCGAGTTCCGCGATCACCTCCGGAATCATCCCCAAGATGTCGGCGCCTACGCCACTCTGAAGCGCAGCTTGGCCGAGTCCGTAGTCGACCGTGAAGCGTACACCCAGGCCAAAACCGGGTTCATCGAAGAAATCCTGCGCCGCACCGGCGATTCGCACAGAAAGTGAACTGGCCCGCTTTCTCCGGATCATCCGCCGAACCAACCCTTTCTGGCCTAATGTGGGGACAGCCGCCCTGGGGTGTCCGCCGGGCGCAGCCCGGCCACTTCCTGTCGAAGAAGACTCTCGTGATCGTCGGTGGTCGTCGGTGGTCGTCGAGACTCCCTTCCAC
>Ga0209698_10006527_pt1 | contig 12386 bp, 8 predicted proteins | sample LitLauG_LLR_2012_FD_187203 | JGI IMG/M metagenome (GOLD analysis project Ga0209698, IMG submission 187203) | Freshwater sediment microbial communities from Pennsylvania, USA - Little Laurel Run_MetaG_LLR_2012 (SPAdes) (version 2) | ecosystem: Environmental > Aquatic > Freshwater > Creek >...
CCATTTTAGAGGTGCTCCAGAGCGCCCGTTCCACTATTGCCCATACCAATGAAGCTAATCAACTGAATCTATTCGACTTCTAACCGGACAGCTGTGCTTCACAACCTAATTGCGGCTGACCCTGAGTTTGTCCTTCAATCTGTTCAGATTGAAAAGTTTTTCGAAGCTTTGACCTCAGAACATCAGTATCGATCATTTCCGATAAGCCCTTTCAGCCAGGGCTTCGCGTTACGAAACCTTCCGGCAAGTTTCGCTCCGTGAAGAATCCCATGACTGGAGAGCATTTGTCGATTGAGATTATCGACCATATCAAACTCGACAGCATCGCTGATGTTTCGTTCAGTATTAGCGGCCTCTAAAATTACGTTGTTTCAGCATCAGGCGAATGGGCACCAGGAAGCCAGCCTTTAGTCTTTCTGACGACTGACGAAGTCTCTTTTGACGGCGTCCAACTTTGCGACGTCGGTTGCCACGTTCAAGCCGAACCAGTCTCCATGTCCTGCTGGGACGCGTCGGTGAGTCCTAACATCCGAAATGTGCCGGAGTTCGGAACCGCTTGTGAAACGAATAGCGCGAGTGGGTTTTTTCACATCCTTGGACAGGCGTTTTGATTGAGGCGCCAAATGCTGGTTGTTGCCGTTTTTGGATCGAATTTGAATTTGGACGGTTGTTGCTGCCTAAAATGGCTAATAGCTTTGATCTGTTGCCGCCACCGATGGTGCGCACAATTTAAGACTGCTTTAAAACCAGATTTGCGCGAGGCTGGCGATTTAACTAAAGTAAACACTTTTGTGGCCTGGTAGACGGAACCGACTTGCCAGGCAAGTACAATCGGCGAGAATGAAGGCAGCACTTATGGACGCGAACCTACTAGTTATCTGCTTCCTGACCTTCGTTATTCACATGGTTGGCACTCTCGCTTATGCCGTGCGGATCGCCGGTATTCGCACGCGACGGATCGCAATTTCCTTCTCACTTTTCAATATCCTAGTTCTCGTTTCGCGGATGTCAAACTCGTTCCAAGGACCATTTCTTGCAAAGAGGATTGAATCACGGCTGCTAGCAGGACACGCCCCGTCACCGTTGCTGCACGATTTTCGATGGCTTCTGTTGACGACCACCCTCGCCACCTTGGCGGGTGCCGTTCTGATCCCAACTTTTCAGCGCCTCTTTAGCGGGGCCGTCCGTCAATTTCAGGTACACAGATCCTTGCCACGCTTGGCACAATTGGCTTTCACTCCCCGGGGAGTGGCGTTCATTAGGCGCGCGCTCCGTATGCCATCCGTCCCGAACGTGGCGCGCCTATCTTCCGGGCCCGGAGTTTCGTCACCCGTCATCACTCTGAACATTTTGGCAATATCCCTCTGGACGTTGGGCGTTTTCGCATCACTTTATGCCGGATATCTTAAGCCTGAGCTTCGCGTCACCTGCAGCAATCTGTCATCTGTTGTCAACGGCTTGGCGACGATCATGATGTTCGTTTTCATTGACCCGCAGGTGTCGTTAATGACGGATGATGTGGTTGAGGGACGGCTTTCAGACGGCCGATTCCGCCGGGCGATTACCTCACTTATTGGAGCGCGCCTTGTTGGTACGCTACTCGCCCAGTTTCTTTTGGTCCCATCTGCATTGCTGATCACGAGAATCGCCGAAGTCATCTGAACTGCTGATTAAATTGCAAGGTTGAGTTGTGCGCCGGCGAAAAAACTTCGGGCGTGCGCACAGAACTAGGTCGAGCGGGATTCCATGCCGCCCTGCATGCGCGACACGACATCGATGAGAGCGTTGAGCTTGTCGTCGAACTCGCTCATTTTTTGGGTATGCAATGTCATCGCCGATTGCTGATCGGCCATGAACTCAGCATGCTGTTTCAACTGCGAAGCCAGGCCTTTTTCAAGATGCGCTTGTACAAGCATGGCGTCTTCGAGGTCGGTGAACTTTCCACGAATGCGTTCCAAAGCAGCATCGACGCGAGGGTCTCCGGTGTTTGGGATGGTCTGCTCAGCCATGTATCCAGTATCTAACACTGCGCTACAGGACCAACGCGCGACTCAAGAAGAAGTAGCTTTGCGCGTCTGCGATAGGCGCACAAGCCAACCCCCGCAGTCAGGCAGCCCCACGCGAACCAATCGCCATGCTGGGTGTAGAACGTAAGATCTTGCACAGTGCCGTAGTGAATGGTTTCCGCCATCTGCCGAAATGCTGGGAAACGTTGGATCATTTTGCCCGACGGATCAACAATAGCGCTCAACCCGTCGTTCGTTGCGCGAATCAGAAAGCGGCGGTTTTCCACGGCTCGCATGCGAGCGATCAGCAAATGCTGGCCTCGCGCTGCTGTGTGACCGAAATAGCCATCGTTCGAAAGATTCACCAGCACGTTGGCGCCGGACGCGGCGAACTGGCGAACTAAATCGGGAAAGGCCGCTTCGTAACAAATAAAGACGCCTAGCTTTTGCTTCCCGGCGGGCAGAACCTGAATGGTTTCGCCAGGGACGAAGTCGCCGGCTTCTTGCGTGATGCGATTCACGAAGGAAAAGAGCGGCGGCACGTATTCGCCGAAAGGAACGAGGTCGATTTTGTCGTAACGCCCGAGTTCGCCGCCATCGGGCCCGAGCAAAACAGCCGAATTCAGCGGATGGTGTTCGTGATTGTAGGCAACAGTCTCAAACAAAAAGTAGCCGTGAGAGCGCGCGATTTCGGTGGAATCGCGATGGACGTCGGGGTCACCATAGTAGTAGAGCGGCGCGGGCAATTCCGGCCAGATCACCAACGGGGCGGGCACAAAGCTGGAAAGGTTCACCAGATCATGCTCGGTTTGATCTTGCGTGGTTGGCGTCCAAACGGTTTCGGGATTCACGTTTGGCTGGACCATGAGCGCTTTTTGATCGGCCTTCATGCCTTCCGGAATCTTCGGCAGCAACCACAAGAGCGGTAGAACAAAGAGCGGCGCCAGATAGCTGCGCGGCTTACGCAGAATGACGCACGCCAATCCGACACTCAACATAACGAACACGAACGACAAGCCATAGACTCCTAAGAACGGAGCCAGCCGCAAAGGGAGAGACATCTCAATACCTGCATTGCCCAAGTCGAGCCAGGTGAAGCCGAAGGTCGAGTGCGTTCGTTCGAGCCCCGTCCAGAGTGCGGCAACGGCAGGAATGGCATAGCTGCGATTGATGAGCACACCCGCCAGGAAGCTGAACACGGCCATGTGCAGCCCTTTGAGGACCGAGAACAAGACGAACGACCCCCAGCCACCCCAGCGCCCCATGCCGCCATCGACCTCAAGAACATATTGAATCCAGTTGCAAAGAAAAAACCAATAGAGAATGCCCGCAGCCCAACCTATGGCAAAGCGCTGCCAGCCGATGGGAGTTCGCGCGAGCGCGACTAACAGAGGAGTAAGCGCAATCGGTGCAAGCCAGCGAAGATCAAAGTTGGGAAAAATGAGCAGCAGCAGGATCGAACTGAGCAGTGCTAAGCCAGTGTTGAAAATGAGCGGCTGGTAGGTGGTGAAAGTGCGCTGGGCATCAGCCATGAGCTTCTTCGCTCACATGATCGGCCATATAGGAACTGCGCACAAACGGACCGCTGAAAACCATCTTGAAACCAATGCCCATGCCGAATGCACGATAGCGCTCGAACTTTTCGGGCGTCACGTATTCGGCGACAGATAAATTGCGGCGGGTGGGCTGGAGATATTGGCCGATGGTGGCGACATCCACATCATTTGAATGGATATCGCGCAGAAGTTGTTGGGTCTCTTGTTCTGTTTCGCCCAGGCCCACCATCAGGCCCGACTTCGTCAAAACGTCGGAGCGGTACTGTTTAGCGAATTTGAGCACGGCGAGCGATTGCTGGTAATCGGCTTGCGGACGGACGCGGCGATATAAGCGCTGAATTGTCTCCATGTTGTGGTTAAAGACATGGGCACCGGCATCGAGCACCCGCGCTACTGCTTCCATCTTGCCTTCGAAATCGGGAGTGAGCACTTCCACTTGCGCATTTGGCAGAGCATGGCGCACAGCGCGCACGGTGGCCGCAAAATGGGTCGAGCCGCCATCGGCCAAATCGTCGCGGTTCACGGAAGTGATCACCACGTACTTGAGCTTCATCTCGGCAGCCATTTCGGCCACGTGCCGCGGCTCTTCCGGATCGAGTGTGAATTCCTTCTTGGCCGGCGAACCTTTGGGTACCGAGCAAAAACCGCAGCCGCGCGTACAGAGGTTGCCCAAAATCATGAAGGTAGCGGCGCCACGGCTGAAACATTCGTGAATATTCGGGCAGCGCGCCGATTCGCAAACCGTGTGCAAGTGGCGTTGGCGCAGTTGGCGCTTCAGCGCGTCGACCGATTCAAAATGCGTACGGCCTTTGCGAAGCCAAATGGGCAGGCGGGGCTGCGCAGAGTCAATTTGCACCAGGGATTCGGCAGACACAAGATCATTGTCGCATCGGCAGCTCGTTGGGCGAATCCTTATCCCGAATCTTTGCCTGAGAGTACCGCGCTCTCATAAGTACTTACATTTCTATAAGGTAGAAAGCGGAGAAACGGTGTTGACAGTCGTATCGTTGATTGGTAGAGTCATCGTGAGTCGTACCTTTACGGTGGTATTCCGGAAAAGGATTGAAGTTTTCGCCGAATAGCGGAAAAACGCCGTAAACAGATGAAACAAAAAGATCTGGATTTGAAAGTGAGATCCTAATCGGGAGAGCTTTTTGATGAAAGTCTGCGCATTATTACTCCTTTCCTTCGCCTTCGTAGTTTCGGGCCAAGCGCCGAGGCATTTGACGCTGGATCAGTTTCCGAATGCCGATCAGTCTGCAGTCGCGCCGCTGGTGAACGTGACGGAGATTCCGACGAACCCCATTGCGAACCAATCGGATGCACTGCCTTCGCAAAAACTTGGTCCGTTAGACTTGATTTCTATATCCGTTTCCGATTGCCCCGACTTGACAAGAAATTTTCGAATCAACTCAAGCGGGTTGTTGAAGCTGCCGCTTTTGAAGGAACCCATTGTGGCCACGGGTAAAGACCCGTCGGATATCGAAGACGAAGTGCAGCGGGCGTTGATCAAGGAAGAGATTTTAGTGCAACCGGTTGTTTCGGTAGCGGTGTTGGAGTACCGGAGCGTGCCAGTGAGTGTGACAGGCGCGGTAAAAAAGCCGGTGACGTTTCAAGCGGTGGGCGTTGTGAAGTTGCTGGATGCGTTGAACAAGGCGGAAGGTTTGGCGCCAGATGCGGGTGCAGAAGTTCTGGTGACGCGGCCCAACCCAGCGGGCAACGGCCCAGCACTGACCCAAAGAATTTCTTTGAATGGCTTGTTGCGCGAAGCGGATCCAGCCTTGAATATAAGGCTTGTGGGCGGCGAAGAAATCCGCGTGCCTCCGGCTGGCAAAGTTTATGTTGTCGGCAACGTAAAGAAGCCTGGTGTTTATCCAATTCAGGATACGAGCGACAACACGATCATGACTGCTTTGGCGCAATGCGAAGGGAAACTGGACTTCACGTCAAGGACTGTCTATGTTTACCGGCGCGAAGGCGGCAAGGCGGACCGAGTCGAAATTCCCGTGGAATTGGCGAAGATCATGGGACGGAAACTGCAAGATTTCGAGTTGCAAGCCAACGATATTCTTTACGTGCCGGAAGACAAGAACCGGAAGCTGACCAACTCCATTATTGAGCGCATCGTCGGTTTCGGCACAGCCACCGGCACAGGTATATTGGTCTGGCATTAAGCGACAAGTAGTAGGCAGTCAGAAAGAAGCAAAGTGAGCGTGCGATGAGAGAACTAGAGAGGCCACCACAAGATCTGGCCGAATACGGGCGCCTTCAGCCGTATGTCGTGCCCGGGCAGTATCCGGAAATGGAACCCGCGCAGCCTGCGGTTTCGCCCACGCATTATCTCCTCGTCATCTGGCGGCAACGCTGGAAGATTCTCGCGTTCGTCGCCGCGTGCTTGCTGACCACTTATATCGTTTCGTCGCGGCTAACTCCTATTTACGAAGCAACCGCCAAAATCGACGTCGACCGGCATTTAAATACCAGCGTTGTGGGCCCGGAAACCGACTCTGTGTCGCCCGGTGAAGACGCGGAAGCCTTTCTAGCAACGCAAAAAGAAATCATTCTTTCCGATGCCGTGGTTCGGCCCGTGGCGGAACGTTATAACTTGCTGCAGTTGGAAAGCCAATTGGACCGTTTGGGCGGCGAAAACATCCGCCGCAAATTAGGCGCGCCCATCACCTTGAAATATCTGGATGTCACACGGCCCCTCAATACGTATTTATTGGACATCAACTATCGCTCGCCCGATCCGAAATTGGCGGCGGACGTGGCGAATGCCGTGGCGAATTCGTTCGTGCAGCACAACTTCGATATCAAGATGAAGAACTCCGGCTACCTTTCGGTCTTCATCGAAAAGCAGTTGGAAGAGTTGAAAGCGCGGATGGAGAAATCGAGCGATGCGCTGGCGGCGTTTGAGAAGGAAATGAACGTCATCAATCCGGATCAGAAGACGAGTTTGACGGTTGAACGGATTAAGGAACTCGACGCGCAATACATGCAGGCGAAAGCGGAGCGCGTTCGCAAAGAAGCCGATTTGAATGCGCTTCAAAACGGTGGCGTAGCGGCACAAATGAATGCGCAGCAAGCCGATTTATTGAACAGATTGCAAGAAAGGCTGAATATTGCGAGGAGCAATTTGGCCGACAAAGCCAGTATTTACGGGGCAAACAACAAAGAGTACCAGAAAGCCGCCAACGATGTGGCAGAGCTCGAACGCCAGTTTGAAGAAGCCCGCAGGAATGTAAACGATCGCGTAAATTCCGACTATCACGAGGCGGTGAATAAAGAGCAGATGCTGGCCAAAGAAGTGGCTAAAGAGAAAGACGAATACGAAAGGCTCAATTCGCATTCATTCCAATACCAGCAGTTGAAGAGCAGCGCCGAAAACGACAAGACGCTCTACAACGAGATGGAAAAGCGCATTCAGGAAACGGGCATTAATGCAGGCTTCCAGAACAATTCGATCCGTATTGCCGATTTCGCGCGTCCGCCGGATTCACCGGTGTTTCCGCGCACCAGGCTCTTTCTGCTGTTGACGTTCATCGGTTCCCTAGTGCTGGCGATCTGCACGGCGATCCTGTCTGACGTAATGGACAACACAATTCGCGATCCCGAGCAAGTGGCGCGAGCGTTAGATACGAGTGTACTTGGCACGCTGCCTACCGTGAAGGAAATGCGCCGGCTGATTCATCCTGGTGCGGGTCCTAACTCACTTGAAGCGGCGCCTGAGCCGATCATCGATGAAGAGTCGCTGCTCGGCCAAGGTGTGATCCGCTACAAGAAGGAAGAAGCGGAAAACAAGAAAAAGAAGATGCGCGGCGCGAGCCCGAATGCCAATTACGAAGGCATTTCGTCTTACGAAGAAGCAATCCGAACGTTACGGCATTCCATCTTGCTGCCAGATTTGGATCGCAGCGTGAAGTCACTGCTGATTACCAGCGCAACGCCCGGCGAGGGCAAGTCTACGGCCATCATTCACCTGGCGATCGCGCATGCCGAGCAGGGCAAGAAAACGCTGATTATCGACGCCGATTTGCGACGGCCCAGCATTCACAAGAAGCTCAATTTGAACGGTTCGCTTGGCTTATCGAACGTGCTGCTTGGCGAATTCCGCTGGAAAGAAACGATCGTCAAGAACGAGCAGTGGCCTGATTTGGACGTTGTGCCATCGGGTACAGCTTCGCGTCGCGCTTCCGATTTGGTGGGCTCGATGATGATGGACATCCTCGACGAAGCTTCCAAAGAGTACGATCTGATTTTGGTAGACGCACCTCCACTCTTGGGTTTCGCCGAGGCGATGCAGGTGGCCAAATCGGTGGACGGCGTAGTGGTGATGGCGCGTGCCGGTCAAACCAGTCGCCGCGCGGTAGCCACCGTGTTGGCAACCTTGAAGCGTTTGCGCGCGAACGTGATAGGCCTGGTGTTGAACGAAGTAGACAAAGGCAGCACCAACGATTATTACTATTACAGCGATTACCGCAAATACTATTCCAACCCCGAGAACCTAAGCTAAGCGGCGTCTGTGCATTCGTGCGCGGTGCTGGTTGTTTCGTCGGATGGGTATAAAGATCTGTGGCGGCCTTTTTTTCAGTTGTTCCGGAAATACTGGCCCGATTGTCCGTTTCCGGTTTATCTGGGAGCGCAGACTGCCATGGCCGAATTCGTCGGCGTAACCATGCTGCAGTCTCCAAGCGATCTATCTTGGAGCGGCAGTTTGCGCTCGTTCCTGAATCAAGTGGATTGCCGGAATGTAGTTTTGCTACTAGAAGATTTCTTTCTTTGCGCCAATGTTTCAACTGTCGACATGCTGGAGAAGCTGGCAACCTTGCGTGAACTAGGCGGCAGCGTTTTGCGGCTCATGCCCGATCCGCCACCTTCCATCAGAACTGAAAAAGCGGGCATTGGCGAGCAACATCGGCTGGCTCCGTTTCGCGCTTCGCTACAGGCGTCTATCTGGGATCGCGAAGCGCTTTTGGCTTTGCTGCACCAGAGGGAAACGGCCTGGGAGTTCGAACTGAACGGCACGTTGCGATCTCAAAAGCAACCGCGCGGTTTCTATTGCACGTTTCGGCGCGCCTTTCCCTACCGGCACGTTGTGGAGCAAGGCCAATGGTTCTGGGGGGAGGCGCGCCGCTATAGGCAGTTGGACCTTAGCTTCGATTTCACAAAGCGGCCGGTGATGAATCCACTCACCGCGTTGCGCAAGGCAATTACGGTCAATTTGCGGCGCTGGCGTGGGCGCTTGTTGATGCTGCCGATGCGCTCGCGCGAACTGGACCCTTATGCTCCGGCGCTGGACGCTGGACGCCTGCGCGTGGCGTTTTTGACTAACCTGATTCCGCCGTATCACAGACCGGTGCTGCGTCTCCTCGCCAAACGCTATCAAGCACTGCGCGTGTTTGTTTCTACTCCGATGGAGGCGAACCGGCCTTGGAAGATCGGCTGGGAAGGTCTGGATGTCGTGCTGCAACGAACGTATACGACACGAGGAGTCTGGCATCATCCCCGCGGATTCAGCGAAAATCTGGAAATCCACATCCCGCTCGATACGCTCCCGCAATTGCGGCGTTTTGCGCCCGAGGTGATCATATCCACCGAGATGGGAGCGCGAACGCTGCTGGCCATGTTGTATCGAAAGCTGAATCCTGCAACCAGATTGATCATCTGGGCGGAAGCAGCCGAATCAACGGAAAGCGGCCGGGGAACGACACGCAAGATTGCGCGGAAGATGTTCGTGCGAAATGCGGACGCGTTTCTCGCGGTTGGCAGCAGCGCCGTGAAGTATCTGGAGGGGATCGGTGCGCCGGCAGCCAAGATTCAAAAGATCTCCTACACAACCGATATTGAACGCTTTGCGCAAGGCGCGGCTACTCGTGCATCGACGCGTGCACGCCGCCTGTTGTACTGCGGACAGTTTGTGGAGCGCAAGGGACTGATTCCTTTCTTGAAGACACTGTCGCGCTGGGCGAACGATCATCCGAGCGAACGGGTGAATTTCGATTTGGCGGGAAATGGTCCGCTGCGCGAACAGTTATCGCAACTCCCGGTGCCCGCGAACGTTAAGCTAGAGTTTCTGGGCGCTTTTCAATATGACGATCTACCAGAGATCTACGAATCTGCCGGCGTTTTCGTTTTGCCAACCCTGGCTGATACTTGGGCAGTCGTGGTTAACGAAGCCCTGGTGGCCGGCTTGCCGGTGCTAGGCAGCGTTTACGCACAGGCGGTCGACGAATTGATTGAAGACGGCCGCAATGGGTGGATTTTCAGACCTGACGTGGAAGAAGACACCTACCGCGCCATTGATCGCATGATGAATACCAGCGAGACAGAGCTGAACGCTATGCGCGCCTACGGTCGCACGTTGGCATCGCAACTGACCCCGGAGCGCGTCTGCGAACTGATTGGACGAGCAGTGAAGGCCTGCGTGGATCGCTGAATGGAATTTCTTCCCTACGCCCTCTTCTGTATCTTGTTTTGCGCCGCGCTGTTTGCGCCGATGCGCTGGGCCATTGTCGCCTACATCATGCTTTCGGCCGTGGACTTCAACTCGGGCGATGGTGGCGTGGGCATTCTCAACACCATGAAGGGGATCGGCAACCCGATCGTCATGTTGTGGCGTTTGAAGATGTACTCGGGCCACGGCAAGGTGGTTCTGGCGCCGGTGGCTTGGCTGCTTCTCACGGTGTACGCGGGGCTGGCCGGGTTTTGGTCGCTCTTCCCGCTTTCGGCGGCCAAGCTGACGGTTGAGATGATGGGCTCGTTTTTGATCTGCCTTGCGTTCATGCGGGCCACCAAGGCTGGCTTTCTGACACCGTCTTCGATCTTAGTTCCCACGGCGATCGGCGTGCTTGCAACAGGAGTGTTGCGCTCCGTCTTTCTGCCGGATTGGGGAGATTCACCGTACCGATTTACAGGTTTCACGACAGCACAAGGGTATGCCTCGCTGCTGGCCGCACTCTTCGCCATGGCGCTCGGAGCGCGAACACTTAAATCCTGGGTGCGCTGGGCGTTGTGCATTTCGCTGTTTACCGCGGTCGTTTTGGATGGCAGCCGAATTTACGTCATAGGTCTGATTCTCGCCACCGTTGTGGCCTTGCTCGTTTCTTATTCCAGGCCTTGGCTGAAGATACTCGGGGTGGGTTCTATTATCTTGCTCCTCGTCGGTCTGGTTGCCGAAAAAGATTTGCTGTTGCGGTTGATTTCCGAATTTGCGCCCAGGAACCGCGTGGCCGATACCATCAACGCGGTTTACGAAGGAAATATGCGCTCCACGGGCGTGGGCACCGTTGTGTTTCGGCGCAACCTTTACCAACGGGCGTTTCAGGCGATTAGCGAATCTACTCTGCTCGAGCTTACCTTCGGCCACGGCACCTCCAATGGACGCATGCTGCGGGGCACTCTGGCGCGTGGCGTGGGCGACCCGAATCGCGCCGTGCACAACGAATGGTTGCGGATTTTGTATGAGTGGGGCGGCGTCGGTCTCGGACTTTGGTTTGTCTTTATCTTCTCGGTGATCGCCTACGCCATCCAAGGCGTGCGGCAAGATCGCCTGGGGCATGCGCGGCCCCTGTTGATTTTTTTGCCCGCATTCCTGTGCGGATTCTCTACCGAAAACATCTTGGCTGGCGCTGGCCATGCTGAGAATGTGGGCTTTATTTTGCTTGCGGCCTTAGCCACGGTATCGCATAGAAGGCGCACCATCTACTTGCCGACTGCGACGCCGATCCCTTACGTGAAGTCCGATTTGCGGCCACGCTTGGCTGCTCCGCCGCGCCCTTATTTTGTGCCCAGTTCCGTGCGCCGCCAGGCGTTATGAAGATTCTTCAGGTTCACAACTTCTACCAACAGGCAGGAGGTGAAGATCGCGTTCTAGCGGCGGAAGAATTCCTGCTTTCGTCGCGTGGCCATTCTGTTCTTCAATACACTTTGCATAACGACGCAGTAGGCGGGATGTCCACTTTGCAATTGGGAAGCAGGACAATTTGGAACCGGCAAACGTATCGTGATATCCGCCGCCTGATCGCGGCTGAGCGGATAGAACTCGTCCACGTTCACAATACATTGCCGCTGGTCTCGCCGGCGGTCTACTGGGCCGCATCGTCTCTACGCGTGCCCGTTGTGCAAACACTACACAACTACCGGCTGCTTTGCCCGGCGGCGACGTTCTATCGTGCAGGAGCGGTTTGCGAACTCTGCTTGCATAAAGCGATCAAGGTGCCGGCCATCGTGCACCACTGTTATCGCGCCAGCGCTGCGGCGAGTACCGCGATCACGACGATGCTGGCCGCTCACCAAGTTTGCGGAACCTATGCGAAGAAAATCGACACGTACATCGCGCTCACAGAGTTCGCGCGAAATAAATTCGTGGAAGGCGGTCTACCCGCTGATCGGATCAAAGTTAAGCCCAACTTTCTGCAGGACGATCCAGGACTAGGAAATGGCGATGGCGGCTTCGCGCTCTTCGCCGGACGACTCACAGAAGAAAAGGGAATCGCTCATCTGCTGGACGCCTGGGAAAAGAGCAGATGCTCCATTCCACTAAGGATCGCGGGCTACGGCCCGCTTCAGCGTTACGTGGGAGAGCGGGTAGCCGCGATGGCGAACGCGGAGTATCTAGGCGCCTGCGACCAGGGCCGCCTCACCGCGTTGCTAAAGCAAGCTGCGTTTCTAGTGTTCCCTTCGCGCTGGTACGAAGGCATGCCCATGATCGTTCTCGAAGCGCTGGCCTGCGGCACTCCGGTCGTTGCGTTCGGGTTGGGATCGATGAATGACCTGATTGTCGAGGGCGTAAATGGCACAAAGCTAGCCGTCGAAAAAGCCGGCG
>Ga0209698_10006529_pt1 | contig 12386 bp, 10 predicted proteins | sample LitLauG_LLR_2012_FD_187203 | JGI IMG/M metagenome (GOLD analysis project Ga0209698, IMG submission 187203) | Freshwater sediment microbial communities from Pennsylvania, USA - Little Laurel Run_MetaG_LLR_2012 (SPAdes) (version 2) | ecosystem: Environmental > Aquatic > Freshwater > Creek >...
TTGACAGCAAGAGTAGACAGTAAACATGCGGGTTTGGCCCTAACCGTATGAAAAGCAAGAGGGGACGTAGTTCAGTTGGTTAGAACGCTGCCCTGTCACGGCAGAGGCCGCGGGTTCGAGTCCCGTCGTCCCCGCCACATCCTAAAGCACTTAACTCCGGCATGTAATTCTTACGGTACACAGGTAAGGACACACGCTGCTCGTTGAGTGCTTTTCTTTCAGGCATTTGCCACCATTCCAGTAGAGCCTGTTCCGCCCGCCATCATCTGCTGCACCACCTGGGTCTGCGCTTTCCGGGTTTTCTCGTCAATGGCTCCCGCCCGCGGGAACAACCTGCACTCCGTACTCCGTGCTGCGCAATATCTCAGACAAACCGATTGCGGTAACGCCGGCGGTGTATTGGATGGAAGGCGCTACCGCCCGCGTGGCACAGCTTCAGAAGCTTATTTTGACGCCATGGAAGACGCCCCGCCTCGATGTGACGTCGCTGCTCGCCACGATCACCCTCAAGAACTTCAATGGCAGCATCAATCTCGTCTTGGATGTCGAAGCCAAACCCGGCAACGTCCTAATGGCGAGTGGAAGCGTGGATCAGAAGAACACATATGTTTTCGAAGTGATTCCGCAAGCCGCACTAGGAGGTTGCGGAAAGAAGTCCGTTTAGCCCGCTAAGTGCGACCACCGGGGCTTTAGAGACCGCGTGAGAACTCTTTGGCGGTGCGGCCCGGTAGCCGACATTGCAATGTATGGCGGCCCAGCTAACGGCTGGCCCGGAGCCGGGTCAGATTGAACGAGATGGCAGCCAGGGTGAACTCGAGGCTCACTTTCTCCAATCCCCGTAACCGAAATCGCCTCATTCCTCGTTGTTCTTTTAAGCTTCCCAGCACCGGTTCTACTAAAGCCTTGCGTCGCCGACAGACCGCTTGTCCGGTTGGCCCTGGCAACTTCTGCCGCATACGCCGCTGGGTTTTTGCTGAGGCGGATTCGCGGACAACGCTGTCCCGTGTTCAACTCCCGTGCCAAGTTCGAATCCGGCACGTACACATCCAACCCGCGGCCTTCCAGTTCGGTGATGTTTTCCAGCGAGAAAAACCCGGCGTCGGCCAGAACTTTCTCCACCTTCGCTCCGCTCTGTCGTTCCACTTCTTCCACCAATCGGGATCAGACTGTGATTGTCGGCTGAGTTCTGCGTCACCCGCTGGCCTACGATCAGATGATCTTCATTCACCGCCACCTCCGCCGTGTAGCCCAGCGCAAACCCGTCCCGCTCCCGCAGAAAGCGCGCGTCCTCATCGGTGCGCGACCGTTTCTTCATCCCGCTCTTGCGCAGCTTCTCCAATCGCCGTGGCATCTCCTGCAACTGTTCCTGCAACCGCTCCCGCTGCAACCGTGTTCCCGCTCCCTCGTTCGGGTCTTCCTCATCGCACTGCTTCTGCCACTTCCGAATGTTCCGCCGCGGTTGGGCCCGCTCCTGCCGCAACCGCTCCTCGGTCTCCAGCCGGTTCCGCGACGCCGCCGCCTGGATCCGCGTCGAATCGATCGCCACCTGCCCCAACCGCCCCAACTTCATTCCCCGCGCCATCTCCAGCACCTGCGTGAACACGTCGTTCCGTCCCCGCCCATGCCGCCGCCGGAATGCACTCAACGCCCAGTTGTTCGGCCGCGCTCCTCCCGCCAGATAGCGCAGCCCCAGATCTTCCCGGATGCGCTGCTGCAACCGCCGCGCCGACGTCATCCCCACCGCGTAGGCATACCGCCACACCTTCAGCATCAGCGCCGGACAGTACAGCTCTCCACCTTCTTCCCCATAGACCTGCTCGAAACACTGCAGGTCCATATGCTCCACCGCCTCATGGATGAAGAAGCACAGATGATCTTCCCCCAACTCATCCTTCACACTCGGCGGCACTCGATACGCCTGATCCGGCGCGTACGGCAGAAATCGTCCATACCTCTCTTTCTCCCTCATCTTGCGTACAATTACAAGCGAGTTCTCACGCAGTCTCTAACGCCCTTGATGATTCGAAGCGACTTACGCGGCCCCTTCGACAGGCTCAGGGCAGGCTCTGAAGGGCCGCTCTTCCACGGCGCTGCACACGTTCATGTGTTTTTCCGCAGCCTGCTAGATATCAAACTTGCCAATCGTTGAGTGTGCGCGTATCATCCACATGTGCGTTAGACCGAATCGGTCGTGAGCAGCTCTTGCCTTACCAGCTAGTTACCTGCCAGCAGTACCTCCGAATCTCTCCAGCGTAAATCGATTGAAAGGAACACCAGTATCAACATGGCAGAACAAGGAACAGTAAAGTGGTTTAATGACGCCAAAGGCTATGGATTTATCAGCCGCCAGAATGGCGAAGATGTTTTCGTGCACTTCTCAGCAATCCAGGCGGGCGGCTTCAAGAGCCTGCAGGAGGGCCAGACAGTGCAGTTCGACGTCACGAAAGGTCCGAAGGGCTGGCAAGCAGAAAACGTTCAGGCTCTGTAAGGCTGCTCACGCATTCAAGAGGCGATCTCTCCCGAGGTCGCCTTTTCTGTTTCTGCAGGATTCTACTTCCGTAGGGTTCCAAGAACATTCAAACTTTATCGGTTCCCAACATTTGGGGCTCGTAACCCTCAAGTGCGGTGCTGCGGTAGAAGTCACGCTTCGGGCGTTGAGGATGGCGTGGGATCTTCTGCTGGCTTTGTTTTCGCGGGCGAGGGCACCCCGCGTTACACAAAAGAAAATGCGCGCAGTCTGGTTGGACTGCGCGCAGGCAAAGCGTTTGGTTCTTGGTTAGCGGCCGGTGGCCATAGCTAGTGCCTTCGGCTGCGTTTGTTCGGTGTGGCTCACGTACATCTTGTACGATTTGTGCACCGCGAACAAGACCGCCATGAGGGCGGCCACGCCGCCGATGGTGGTAAAGAAGGAGACGATCGCAGTCAATCCCGCACCGATTACGTAGTTCGGGAACGACCACAGGAAGACCTTGTGCCAGAGGGCAAAAGGACTGTGATGCTCGGTCAGGCCAATGATGCTTGCAACCGGCGCCGTGTTGGCCAGGAAGTAAGCCCCGGCTGCCATCGCCAGTGAGGCTGCGGATCCGCCCGCGAAGCCCGTAAACAAGTGGCTGTGGTAGGCGAAGTAAGCGACTGCGCAAGCATTCATCAGCGTACAAGTGTTGAACAGGAATTGAACTGCGTTAACTTTCTTGCCGGAACCGTAGGACTGGGCGATGGCCGCTGTGGCTGCAACCAGCAGGCTACCGAGCAACCCTAACTGCGTGACTCCCAGAAGAATGACGGGCAAGTTTCCAGACATCGTGCTCGTCATCCCAGCCAGCTTCACTTTGAGCCGCGAACTCAGTACAGCGGCGGCCATCAGAAGCGCTAGCTGGGGCCAGGCTGGCATGTGCCAGTTTATGACTCCGAAGAACAGAGGACACAAACTCGCGACAGCCACCATTCCGATCATGACTTTTGCTTTAATTGGCAGAGTGTTTGTCATGGTAGTCTCCGAATATGGTTTCAGTCGGGCTGTCTAGTTGTCTCCTGGGTCGCCGTCGCTAAGTGCTGCCATTGCCGAAGGCGCCGTAGAAGTTGCACCCCAGACCACACTGTAACCGGAAACGGAGGTCGCTCCCCAAACCACGCTGGTCGCGCCCCAGACTACCGAATTGGCTGAAATTGCGTTTGCACCCCAAACCACTGAAGTTCCCCAGACCACCGAAGTCGCACCCCAAACAACGCTGCTACCGGCGAAAACGGAGTCGGGAGCAGTATTCTGGACTGAGACGGTGCCGTCCGGGTTGACGACAACGGTCGGGGAGAGTGCTACTCCCGTCGCGAGGTCGGCATTACCGAGAGCGGCGTCGATATCGAGATACCCCGCCCCATAGGTGAAGAGGTCGTATTCGTTGTTGTAGGCGTTTCCCAAAATGTCCCACGACGACGTGTATTGGCCGCAGCCTTTCCACGCTGTCTTCATCAAGCGCGCTTTCACTTGATCAGGAGTCAACGAAGGGTTTTGCTGCAACAGCAGGGCCACCGCACCGCTTACCACCGGGGTTGCCATGCTGGTGCCACTCAAGACAAAGTACTTTGAGTCTCCCGAGGTCGAACTAATTTCATATTGTGGATATTTTGTATCCAGCGTGCTGCCCGTGGCGCGCAAGGAGACCATATGGTTTCCGGGCGCGACCAAATCAGGTTTCACGATGTGATCGATCGCGACCGGACCTTTGGAGCTGTAGCTGGCGATCTTGTCATCGACCCGCGTCGCGGTGCCTTCCGTCATGGTCGCTCCGACTGTAATCACAGCCGGATCGTTCCCCGGAACGCCGATGGTGCCGAAGCCCCAGGTAGGTCTGTAGCGCCCGTTGTTGCCGGCAGCGCACACCACCACAATGCCAGCCTTCCAGGCGGCTTCCACGGCCTGGTCGACCGGATCGAGGGTGTAGCTCTCGAACACCGGACGTCCCAACGACATGTTGATGACGCGGATATTGTAGGTATCTTTCAACGCGATCGCCTGCTGAATGGCAGCGACGACCTGGCTATCCGTGCCCGATCCGTTCTGATCCAGCACGCGCAGGTTGATAAAGTTGACGCCCGGAGCCATACCGGCATATTTCGCCGAATAGCCATTGGAGGAGCCAGAATTGGCGCCCGAGCCACCGATCAAGCCGGCCACGTGCGATCCGTGTCCAAACTTGTCCGCGGCCGAGCTGTCACCGGCAACAAAACTCTGGCTGTAGACGACACGGCTAGCACCAGTGCTGTCGTGCAAGTCCCCATGATCGGCGATTCCGCTGTCAATGACGGCGACGCCGACGCCGGTGCCATCGAAGCCATACTGCGAGGCCGCGAGATCCGCCCCAATAGCGGTGGCAAACTCCTCAGTCTGAGGATTCCCCGTCATGCCGACCTGACGGTCCGGTGAGATGTAAACGACGTTGGCTTCGCTGGCCAGCGTTATAAGCATCTTGGCGGGCACAGTCATCGTGACCGCAGTGATCGTCTGCAGCTTCCGCCGGAGGTAGGCGCCACCATGTTCCCGGCCATTCAAGTAGCCGTTGGTGGGAAACGCCCGGTATTGAACGTTGACGGTCACCATGCCGTTCGGGCCGACGGAGGATAGGAGATCTGGCGAAAACTTGTTTGTCGCGTGCCGGTTAGCGGCGTAGGACGGCGCTGCAGAAAACATCAGCAGCAGGAGTCCCAGAGCCCCACCCCAGGCCGCGCTTAGCATGGCCGATTTGATCAGAAATCCTCTGTGTCGGCTAGCAGGATGCGATGTTTGGTTGTTTTTCATGTTTTGTTCTCATGGCGACTCCGGGGACGATACAGTTGTGCCCGCTCGCCTGGCCTCTAATGGGCAATCGAGACTCCAATCGGCGTGCGATAAGTATCGTGTTTGCAGTCAGTTGCACGATGGTGCTATCTGGGGTGGGGAGGGACAAAATGGCACATCCCAACGGCGGGCGCAGTGTGAAAAGGTGTAGCTGATTCAAAATAAAGGGCGGGGCATCTGGGCGCACGTTTTGGGACAAAATGGCCCGCGATTCAGTTCTCAGTTCCTGGTTTCCAGTTCTTAGTAACGGCCCAAGTTCTCCAACTGAGAACCGGGAAGTGGGAACTTGAACCCTCCCAAGTGCGTGCGGCGCAAGCTGACGGCAACGACTTTACGCATGCGATGGGCTGTAACCGAGCACCGGACGGAGGGGGCCCGTCAAGCCGCGCATCACGCGCTCAAATTGAGGAATGTCGAGCGATTGGGGGCCGTCCGAAAGAGCCCGCTCCGGGCAGGGATGCACTTCGATGATGAGGCCGTCGGCTCCCACAGCGATGGCGGCTCGCGAAACCATCCCGATCAAACTTTGCTTGCCGGTTCCGTGGGAAGGATCAGCAATGACGGGCAGGTGCGAGAGTTCCTTGGCGAGGGCGATGGCGGCGAGGTCCATGGTGTTGCGCGTGCCGGTTTCGAAGGTCTTAATCCCGCGTTCGCAAAGTGCAACCTCTTGATTCCCTCCGGAGAGGAGATACTCGGCCGCGAGCAGCCACTCCTTGACGCTGGCGGAAGGGCCGCGCTTGAGCAGGATCGGTTTCCTGGCGGTGGCAAGCCTGCGCAGCAATGCGAAGTTCTGCATGTTGCGCGCGCCGACCTGGAGCATGTCGGCATACTCGCAGATGAGATCGACATCTTCAGTGCTCATGACCTCGGTTACTACCGGGAGGCCCGTGAGCTCGCGCGCCTCGCGCAAAATCTTCAGCGCTTCGATACCCAGACCCTGAAATTCGTACGGAGACGTACGGGGTTTATAGGCGCCGCCGCGCAGCATGTTGGCGCCGGCTCGCTTCACTCCTTGCGCGGTCTCGAGCAATTGTTCGCGCGATTCAACCGAGCACGGCCCGGCGATCACGACCACGTCATGCCCGCCGATTTTGACGCCGCGAACGTCGACCACAGTGGGGGATGGCCGGGTTTGACGACTGACCAGCTTGAAGGGTTGAGCGATCGCGACCACATTGTCCACTCCGGGCGCGACCGAGAGCGCTTCGATTTCATGGCGTCGCCCACCGCTTCCCACCGCCGCCACAATGGTGCGCTCGGTGCCGCGCGTCACATGAGGCTGGAATCCGGCTTCTCGAATGCGCTGGATGATGTGCTCGATCTGCTGTTCGGTTGCATTGTCCGACATATTTACGATCATGGGTCCATTGTCCTTTCTGAGTGCTCCAAAAAATGAAAAAGCCGCGATTTCATCGCGGCTTTGGTGGGAACGCTTGAGCTGTCTCTCTTATCCTGGTGACTGGCTCCGGTCCTGCACCTCCGCCGCGCGCAAAAACCAATAGCGGCTAAAGAACCCGAAGGTGCTAAATCGTGTCATTGAAAAAAGCAGCTTTCCCGAGACTAGAATCTTGTCAAAACAAGCTAGACCGGAACTACTGTATAGAACTGGCAACTTGGGAAAACACGGCATTGGATTGGGTTCCGATCAAACGCACAGTTCCAATCACCAGTACCAATATTACCGCCAACATCACCGCATATTCAGCGATGTCCTGGCCTTGCTCGTCAGACCAGATGTTGCGGAAAAACTGAAGCATAAATCCTCCGACAGTCTAGATTCTTCGGCCAACTCGTGTACGTAATAATGCCGTCTGGCACCGCGATTGTCAATCGCCGCGATAAATAGTTTTTCCACCGACGGCTGAGGGTCGAGCAGCAACAAAAGTTTGAACACAGATGCGGGTTTTCGATCACAATCGGGGGGCGAAGTTCACGGTCGTTGCAAGCCGGGGACGGAAGTTGCAGTCCCGCGGACAAGTTGATTTCCGGACTGCGTTGTGAAATTCAACAATCGTCCGGGAAATACTCCGAGATAAAGTGTGACGAGAACGCAGATGGCGATAGCGAACCCAGCGGCCGGGGGCAGGGGGCGGACGGGAACTTCGCCGCGCGGCTCGCGCATGTACATCATGACGATGATGCGCAGGTAGTAATAAGCGCCCACAGCACTGTTCAACACCAGAATAATTGCCAGCCCAACCAGCCCGGACTTAAGCGCAGCATTCAGCACGTAGAACTTGGCAAAGAAGCCACCGGTAATCGGAATGCCGATCAATGACATCAGGAAGAATGTGAAGGTCGCCGCCAGTACCGGCGATTTTCTGCCAAGACCCGCATAGTCTTCCAGGGTTACATATTTTTCTCCGGCATTGGCAAAATGGCTGACCACGGCAAATGCGCCCACATTCATCGCGGCATAAGCGGCCGTGTAGAACATTGCCGGAGACGTGCCTAGCTCGGGGTTGGCGACAAATGCAACCAGCAAATAGCCGGCGTGTGCGATCGAGGAATAAGCGAGCAGGCGCTTGACATTGTCTTGCAGCAAAGCTCCCAAATTCCCGATTGTCATCGAAAGCGCCGCCGAAACCCAGAGTAGCCAGAACCACCCCGGAGCCCTGGTCTCGATCAAAACCCGGATGAGCACAGCAAAGGCCGCAGCCTTAGGGCCGGTCGACATGAGGCCGACGATCGGCGCGGGCGCCCCTTCGTAAACGTCGGGAGTCCAGATGTGAAAGGGAGCCGAGGCGACCTTGAATCCCAGGCCGATAAACATGAGGGCCACAGCGACGTATGGCAGAAGGTCGTTGCGTCCGGCGGCGAGCGATTCGCGGATGGCCGTGATGTTCGTGGAGCCGGTGGCTCCGAACATCAAGGCAACTCCATAGAGGAAAAAGGCGGTGGCAAACGATCCCAGCAGGAAGTATTTCAGGGACGATTCGCTGCTGGCGGCGTCGCGCCGGCGAAATCCAGCCAGCACGTAGGTCGAGATGGAAGAAATCTCAAGCGCAATAAAGATGAGAACAAGTTCCACCGCCGACGACATCAGGCACATGCCAACGGTGCAGAGGAGGACCAAGCCGTAATATTCCCCAGCCCGGATGCGCTGGACGGCCATATATTCGTAGGAACTCAGAATCACTACCGTGGAAATCGCAATGACCAGTACGTGAAAGAAGACGCTGAAGCCGTCGACACGGATCATGCCGGAAAATGCCGTGCCCGGATAGGCGGCCATAGTAAAGGTCGAGGCGAGGGCGGCCAGAACGCCGAGCAAGGCGATCGCGCCTATCGGCTTTTGGTTGCGCTCCGGGTCAAGCAGCGGATCCACTACCATGACGATCATGCCGAAGATCGATAAGACGAGTTCCGGCAAGAGGCGAAAATAATCCTCGATTGGCGGAGCCATGCTAATCTGCGCCGGAAGGAAACGAATCATCGAGGCCATCGCGGTCATCGTCATTGGCCAACCACCTTGGCGGCCAATTGCGCGTAGGGCGCGAGCGCCGCTTGCACTGCCGGATCAATTGCCCCCAGCCACAGAAGGGGCGCGACTCCCATCACCAATGCGGCGAGCGCAATGGGAAGCATGGCGGACTTCTCGCGCAGGTCCAGGTCGGGCAGCGTGCTGTTAATCTCGTGCGTAACCTTGCCGAAGAAAACGCGCTGGTACATCCAGAGCAGGTAGCAGGAGCTCCAGATCACGCCCGTGGCAGCGAGAATGCCGTAAATGGGCCGGGCCTGAAAGGCTCCGCTCAGCACCAGAAACTCACCGATAAAGCCATTCAGCATGGGCAGCCCGACCGATGCCAAAACCGTGACCAAAAAGAACGCTGCGTACTTCGGCATGGGAGTCGCGAGGCCACCGAAATCGGAGATCGTGTAGGTGTGGCGGCGTTCGTAGAGAATGCCCGCCAGCATGAAGAGTCCGCCCGTGGCGACGCCGTGCGCGAGCATCACGAAGACAGCGCCATTCAATCCGGCTGTCGTGAAACTGAAAATTCCGAGGACAACAAATCCCAGGTGACTGACCGACGAATATGCGATCAGCTTCTTCATGTTCGGCTGAACCATGGAGACCAGGGCGCCATAGATAATCCCGATGAGCGCGAGGAACATGATCCACGGGGCATTTTGGCGCGCCTGCTCCGGGAACAAGCCGACATCGAAACGCAGCAGACCGTAGGTGCCCATCTTCAGAAGAACGCCGGCCAGCAGAACTGAGCCCGCCGTTGGCGCTTCCACGTGCGCATCAGGCAGCCAGGTATGAAGAGGGAAGAGCGGAACCTTCACGGCGAACGCAACGAAGAAACCGAGGAAGAGCCAGGGCGCGGCCGAAGCGAAACCGGCAACGTTTCCGGTGCGAATCGCCTGTTGGATGACTATGAAATCAAAGCTGCCGGTTTTTGCATACAGCCACACAATCGCCGCCAGCATGAACATCGAGCCGATCATCGTAAACAGAAAATACTTGACGGCTGCGTAGACTTTGCGCCCATGGCCGTACATGCCAATCAGCAGCGCCATGGGAATCAGCGTCCCTTCCCAGAAGAAGTAGAACAGGAACAGGTCGAGGGCGGTGAAGACGCCGATGAGCGCGGTTTCGAGCAGGAGTAGAAGGATGAAGAATTCTTTTACGCGTTCGTGAATCGAGGTCCAGGAGATCAGGACGCAAAGGGGCGTGAGGAAAGTGGTTAGCACCACCAGCCAGACGGAAATTCCGTCAATGCCCATGTGGTAATGAATGTTGGGGCTGGTGATCCAGGGCTTGTCGATTTCGAACTGAAACCCCGCCAGGCTGCGATGCAGGTGAACGGGAAGGTGCAGAGAGGCGACAAAGGCCAGGATCGAGATGACGAGGGCAAATAACTTGATGTCGCGATCGCGGCGCGGGATTAACAGGATCAAGAGGCCGCCGACCGCGGGAATGAACGTCACCAGCGACAGAATGATCGGGTTGAGGCTCGCGGTGTTCATCGGGCTTCCTTCATCGAATTCCCATCCAGACCATGTAAGCGATTACGACGGCACCGCCGGCGGCCACCCACCCGGCATAGGATCGCAGGTTGCCGGACTGCATGTGGCGTACCTCGTCAGAAACGTGGCGAGCGGCATCGGCGGAGTTGTTCACGGTCGCGTCGATGACTCCCTGGTCCACGCCCTTCCACAAAATCGTCGTTGACCCCTCCACAAGGGGTTTGACGAAGAGGTCGGCGTAAAGCTCATCCACGTAGTACTTGTTTACGACAGCCTCGTAGAGTCCGCCAAGATTGTGGGCGATACGATCGGGCAGTTGCGGACTGCGGCTGTAAAGGAGGTAGGCCAAAAGCCAGCCGAGAAACGCGACGCTGATAGAAACGCCCATCAACAAGTATTCGAGAGTCTTGCTTGCCGCCTCGCCAGCCGGCTCCTGGACTCCGTGGCCTGCCTGAAAGACCGGATCCAGGAAATGTTCGAAGTGATTTCCGTAGCCGACGAATCCTCCCACCACTGAGAGGACGGCAAGAATTGCGAGTGGCCCAAGCATCACCCACGGACTCTCGTGCGGCTCGCCATGGCCGTGACCATGTCCGTTTGCAGACGCCCCCCCTCGCGAATCATGGCCATGTGCGTCGTGCGTGGTGACGCCGCGATAATCTCCGCCGAATGTCATGTAGATCAGCCGGAACATATAAAAGGAGGTGATGAAGGCGGTGATGACGCCGATCAGCCAGTACACCCAGCTCACTTCAAACGCCCGCCAGAGAATTTCATCCTTGGACCAGAAGCCCGCCAGGGGAGGAATGCCGGCGATAGCGAGCGTCGCAATCCCCATGGTGGCGAAAGTCCATGGCATGTAATGGCGCAGGCCGCCCATCTTGCGCATATCCTGCTCGCCGCCGATGCCGTGAATGACCGAGCCGGCCGCAAGAAACAGCAGACCTTTGAAGAACGCATGGGTTATCAGGTGGAAAATGCCGGCGGAGAAGGCTCCCACGCCGCAAGCCATGAACATGTAGCCGAGCTGCGAGACGGTGGAGTAGGCGAGCACTTTCTTAATGTCGGTTTGCGCAATGCCGATAGTGGCGGCAAAGAGTGCGGTCAGTGTCCCGATAATAGCGACTACCGTCATCGCTGCAGGCGCTCGTTCAAAAATCATGTGCGAGCGCGCGACCATGTAGACGCCCGCGGTTACCATGGTCGCAGCGTGGATCAACGCCGAGACGGGCGTTGGGCCTTCCATAGCATCCGGCAGCCAGACATATAGAGGGATCTGGGCCGACTTGCCGGCGGCGCCCACCATCAGCAAAATGCCCATGGCGGTGAGAAGTCCGGTACCCGCGACTTCGGGAGCGAGCGGCTGAATTTTGGCGAAGAGGGTGGGGAAGTCAAGCGACCCGAAATGCTTAATCATCAGGAACAGCGCGATGAGAAATCCAAAGTCGCCAATGCGATTGACGATGAATGCCTTCTTGCCCGCGGCCGCGGCGGAATCCTTCGTGAACCAGAATCCGATCAGCAAGTAGGACGCGAGACCGACGCCTTCCCACCCGATGAACATCATCAAATAGTTCTTCGCGAGCACCAGCGTCAGCATGAAGAACATGAACAGGTTCAGGTACGACATGAAGCGGTAGTAGCCGTCGTCGTCCCACATGTAGCCGACCGAATAAATGTGGATGAGGAAGCCGACGCCGGTTACAACCAGCAGCATGACGAGCGAGAGCTGGTCGAGGTAGAAGCTGAAGTCCACGTGGAAGTCGCCGGAGCGAATCCAGTGTGCGAGATCGAGGCTATAAGGCGCGGATGCCGATGAAAAATTGAAGGCGAATAACAACGCCAGAAAGAACGACAAGCCACAAAATCCGAGCGCGACCGACGAAATTGCCTTCTTTGACGACTGGCGTCCGAAGAAGCCATTGATGGCCGCTCCGGCGAGCGGAAACACCGGAACGAGCCAGAGAAAGTTGAGTAATTTCGGCGTCATAGCTTGAGCAGGTTCACCTGGTCGACGTTCAAAGTTTCACGGGTGCGATAGACAGCGATGATAATCGCAAGGCCCACCGCAGCTTCAGCG
>Ga0209698_10006530_pt1 | contig 12382 bp, 21 predicted proteins | sample LitLauG_LLR_2012_FD_187203 | JGI IMG/M metagenome (GOLD analysis project Ga0209698, IMG submission 187203) | Freshwater sediment microbial communities from Pennsylvania, USA - Little Laurel Run_MetaG_LLR_2012 (SPAdes) (version 2) | ecosystem: Environmental > Aquatic > Freshwater > Creek >...
TTATTATTCAAATGAAATGTTTATTTTGTCGAAATGATTGCATCGAACGTAGAGAATTACGTTTAATTTTTAGTTGTTATCATTGCCATTATAGATATAATGTTGATGTTAATTTTTATAAAAATATACCCGAAGGTATGGAATATTCGTTTATAGTCTGGCTCAATAATATTCGATACGAATTATTTTATAGTCAAAATTTTTATTTGTTTTATGTATCTAACAAATTATATTCTACATTATCAGATAATATATCTCAATCTATTACCCCGGCTAATTTTAAAAGTAAAATAGAGGTTCTTAAAATTTATGGTTAATAATGATTAAAAATATATTAGATAATATTAGGTTTTTTAAACCTAAAGATAATTGGCACAAACTTCCTTATATTAGGAGACTACTTTGCCTTTTAGGCCGACATGATTTTGAATTATCCCAGGTCATAACACATTCTTATGTTATTTTAGAATGTTTCTATTGTTTAAAGAAACGAGCAAGTAGTGTCAATACTGATCAAAATACCTTTTCTTAAAGAGATAAAATGCGACAAGCAGTAGTAGCCTTAATTATCAAAGATAGTAAAATACTTGCCATTTCTCGTCGTAAAGATCCTTCCAAATATGGGCTGATTGGCGGCAAAGTAGATCCTAACGAAACTTTAGATCAAGCTCTAATAAGAGAAGTTAAGGAAGAGGCTAATATAGATATCTTGTCTTATACCCATATTTTTACTAGGGTGGAGCCTAAAGATCCGGGTGGAGAGGACTTTGAAACATATTGTTATTATATTCCTGACTGGGTCGGAGAACCATCCTCTTCAGAGGAAGGGCAAGTTAAGTGGATGACAGCTCTTGATTTAACTGGAATAAATGGTGCCTTTGCAGAATATAATCTTAAGACCCTTAAAATCTTTAAAGAATTGTTTCCTTTAATTAATATTTAATAGGCATTTATATGATAACATATATATTAATATATTTTGCTATAGCTTTTCTCATCCCTTTATGGGATGCGTTTATTGGATTTGGATTTGAGTTTACTACCATTAATAAAGGGCCTACTGCAACTATAGTTGGTCTATTTTGGCCAATTGGATTACCAATAATATTATTGATTATTATTTCAAATATTTTAAATAATGCTAAAAACGCACGCTTAAAGCGTCAAGCAGCTAAAAAACAAAGCTTAAAGGAAAAAAAATTAGAATTGCAGAAGAAAATAATATTAAGCTATTAACTTCTCAATTTGAGAAAGAACTTTTTGTAGATAAAGAATATAAATAACTCTAAATTAATGGAGAAATAATAATGCCTGGAACACCAAAACAATTTAATACTCATCGTTTTCCTAACGCTACCCGTCAACCTCGACATTTAGACCGTCTTCGTAAAGAAGAGGCTTTGAAACGTCAAGCGGCTTATGCTCTATTAACTGTAGAGCAAAAGTTAGCTAAACTTCCCCCGACAGGTGCTGTTAAACAACGTGCGAAATTACAAGCAATGCTGCTTAAGCAGCAGGCCTCCGTTGTACAAGATAAAGCTGCAAATACAGCGCCCGTTATGGCTGCTGCTCTTCCTGAAGAAGAGATCACTATGGAAAAGAAACTTTCCAAGAAAGAGCAGAAAGCTGTCAAATAAGGTTAGACAAGTGCATTGGGGGTAAAATTGACGCTATATTGCAGCGCTATTAATTTTTATTATTTAATTATATTAATTTAATTAGGTGGGGTGTCGAGCCCCCACCCATTCAACCGTCCGGCCCCCCATAGTTGGGGGCAGCAGCCCCCATAAGGAGTTTAACAATGGTTAAGATAGGCGATCGTTTAAAGGTTCAGGGATCTCCCTTTGCCGCTTATGTAGAACAAATCGAACAAGATAAAACTAATAATACAATAATTATCCATTTAGATTGGAAACAATATGGCAAGAGTAGGGTTTTTCTTCACGATGAGGGTAAAGTATGGTCTCGGTATGCTGAAACAAATTAAAGATTTAAAATAAAATGTGGTTTGATAAGCTTAAAGATTTAGGTGTTAATATTCATATCATTGCTACAGGAGCAGGAGCTACAATCCAAAACACTTTGTGGGAAGTCCCTGGTAGCTCTGCTTATTTATCAGGCGCTCAATTTCCTTATTCTGTTGATGAGCAACAAGAAATATTAGGCTTTAGGCCAATTAATTCTTGTACTAAAGAAACGGTTATTGATTTAGCTTCTGCAGCTTATATGAAAGCTTACAAATTTGGTGGTAAAAATCCTATAGGGATAGGTTTAACTGCCTCGGTAGCATCAGAAAAAGAACATCGAGGAGAGCATCGAGTTTACGTTTGTATTATCACTAATGATAAAATAGTAAGTCTTTATTGTCCCCTTAATAAAGGGGTTGGCGCTCATCAACGTAATTTAGATGAAGGCATTTGTAATGATATAGTTTTCTTTATGTTAATTGACATTTTAAAATTATCATCAAGTGATAATCAGATATCAATATCATCTTTATATAAAGATAGCTCTTTGCTTGCAAGAGATCGTTTCTTTCAGTATCCTTTTTTTGCAGCTAATGGAGAAAGACACGCATTTATAACTCCCCGAAATTATTGGGCATTAATGCCTGGAGCCTTTAATCCTCCCCATCAAGGGCATTTTGGGATCGCTAAAGAAGTTGAAGAAACTTATAATAAAAGAGTTATATTTGAAATAACGGCGGAACCACCTCATAAAGCTAAATTATCAATTCAAGATCTATTAAAGAGAGCAGCCTTATTAAAAGGTTATGATAGGGTATTTACGGAGCAAGCACCGCTTTATTTAGATAAAGCCAAAAAGTATCCGGGATATCCTTTAATATTAGGGGCTGACGCTTTGGTTAGATTATTGGATCCTAAATGGGGCATTCCTACAACTCAAGTTCTTAAGCAACTAGAATATAGTAATAATAAACTATTTGTATCTGGTAGAACTATTAATGACAAGTTTATGACTTGTCAAGATATAATATTTCAATTGCCAGTTGAATTGAGAGATATCTATAATAGATTAATATTTCCTGTTAATGGACAATGGGAAGTGTCTTCGACAGAACTGAGAAACCAGGCTCAATTATCCGGTTAATTGTCGGGGTGGCGTAATTGGTAAACGCTAGGAGACTATTGATGGTGTATTATCAATAGCTCCTAATATAATTAATATACACTAATTATTTATTGCAAGTTCAAGTCTTGCCCCCGACACCATATGTATAATCTTAAAAAAAATCATCATCCTGACTATGGATTAGTTATTGAAATAACACCAGAAAGTACTGGAGAATATTTATCTCCATTAAATGTTGTTCAACAAGCTCTTAAAGAAAGAGAAGATTGGCAAAAACAAAATTCTTCTAAAGTAAGAATGCTTGTTGATCAACAGCTTCTTACTCCACAAAAAGCCTTAATCTGGTCTCAAAAAGAATATTTAAAATTACCTAAATGTCCTATATGTATTCAAATATTAAATAATGATGTTTATAATCATCAATTATCTGATAAATTATTTTGTTCCATCAAATGTTCGGACATTGATTATAATGATCAATTAGAAAAAATGAAAGATGAGGAAGAAATTGAGTTCCGGTAATATACCTGAAGTAGGGATGGGGGCGACCATTTGTTGTTATTCTGATCGTTTGCCTGCCACCATCATTGACATTATGAATGGTGGCAAAAAAATATCTTTGCAAGTAGATACTGCAATTAGATTAGATAGTAATGGAATGTCCGAATGGCAAGAATATAGATACATAGCTAATCCTGAAGGAGCTATTTTTACAGCTACTCGAAGAAAAGATGGAACTTATCGTGTTAGTGGAACTAAATCTATAGTTTTCATAGGGCAAAGACGTAAATATTACGATTATAGCTTTTAAGGCAAGAAAGCCCCGTAGCTTCAGCTCGAAGTTATTCAGAGTTTTTAAATATTGAGGATTTATGGATATAGTATATAAAAATTATCAATCTTATACAATATTAGGACAAGTAATTGATTTATTTTTTGACGAAGAAACCTGTTATGGATTAAATACTGTATTAGAAATTAATAATAATTTACATTATTTAGGCGATGAGCCGGCTAACATATCTGCTGTTATTTCTTGTTGGGAAGAACTTAATGGTAAGTTCTTAAGTCAGCAAGAACTTAAACAAGTTATGGTAGATAATAATCTTATTTCTGATGCTATATAAAACAATAATTTTGTTATGAATGTTTTATCTTTAATTAAACAATATTGTTCGCCATTGAATATTTCTTTAGGAGAAGAGTTAGGTTATGGCGCAGATGGCCAATGTTTTAATATTGTTGATAATCCAAATCAAGTAATTAAATTATCAGTTTTATATGATATGTCGGATGATTTTATAATCAAAAGTCAGATAATTAATCAAACGTTAAATTATATTAAAAATAATAATACATATCCATACGTCCGTGTATATGAATATATCCATTTAGGATCTTATAGTAGATGTATTCCATCATGGAAAGATGGTAAGCAGAACTTTATATTATATTATTATATAATGGAAAAATTAAATAAAATATCTGATGATGAAAAGAAAGTATTTCATACTCTTCTTTCTCATGAGGATCGAGGAATTATCAAAGATTATTCGCTTGTTAAAATAACGGAAATGTTGAAGGGGATGCAGCGGGGACTTGACTTCGATTTATCGAGAGTTAAATTATTTTGTCAGGCGATTAAATTATCGCCTCTCATTCATAATGATTTACATATTAGAAATATAATGAAAACTCAATTGGGTGAGTTTAAATTAATTGATTTGGATCGTCTTAAATTGGAGAAATGATATGGCTAAAAAAGTTGATCTTAACCTTCTAAAAAGGTTAGTTTCGGAGCTTGAAAGCTCGTTAAATATGGCAGATACTCTATTGGTTAATACTGAAAAAACAGAATATGTTGTAGAGATGAATAAAGCTTCTGGTTTAGCAACTGGAGTTATGACTGAAGCTGCGCTTTTAATTACTGATATCCAGTTCTTGGTACAGGGCGGTTCTGTACCAGCTAAATCTGACACTTTAGATAAAGTGTTAGGAGCATTTAAGTTTCCAGGCGGCAAAAACTAATTTTATAAGGAAAAATAATATGTTAAATACTAATGTTAATATTGTTCGTAATGAAGTCAAGCAAGTTGCACAGCAAATTGAGCAGCTTGCTAAGCAAGTTCAAACATCTTTAGATGCTGGTTTAGAAGTTAATTTCACTGCTAATGAGTTGGCTCGAAGTGTCAGTACTTTTGTTTTTACCTTGGGCGCCCTCTATGGTATAGAAAATACGCCGACTAAAACAGTTAAAGCCAATGTTGTTAGCAATCCTAATAATACCAGCACTCGTCGGTATCATAATGTACGTGATGCTTTAGGACGTTTTGTTGCCCGTGTCTAAAGGACTGATAGTTCGTTATATTGTTAGTTTAACATTATTAATATTAAGTGTATTAATTAATACATTTATATCTTTAGCTTGTGGCATTATAACGTTTCAGTGTATAAGGTTGTACTCCGATACAATGGCTTTTTATATTGGAGTGATTATGGCAATCATAATATATAGTTATTTATATGTTATGAATAGATTAATATTTTTTAATAAAAGGTTTATTTATGAGTAAAATTACAAATAGTATGCAAGCTTATTTTGATAGTAAAACAGAACTACTTTCTGTAGTTGAAGATTGTCTTCGTTCTTGGCAAGGAGAAGGTTGTTATCAAATTCCCGATCTATTACAGAATGTCCAAGATAAAATGGGCTGGGGAAATGATGATGTTGGCAAAAAATTGCTTAAGGACAATGATCCTATAATTAGGGATTATATTCGTCAATCTTCTGAATGGTGCATAGAGCGTGGAGCTAAAGGTGGAGTTATGCGTCGGGCCGATAAGCTAAAGAAAGAAGTAATTCTTCTTTATAAAAAGAAGATGAAAGATCAAATAGAAGCTGAATTAAATGCCAAGGTTGCTGCCCTTAAAGCACAATCTATTAATAATATTGCTGCCGATAGCAATCCGACATCTAATGTATTTGATGCAGGTGTCAATCCTTCTGAGGAGGATAATAATCCTTCTGACGAAGATAATAATGTTCCATTTTAATATTATGTTATGGATAATATATTATTAATTGATTTCCATAATGCTTTATGGAGAGCAAGTATTGGGTTTGCTCCCAAGAAATCCGCCCCTCCTGCTGATCCTTGGAGCGGTTCAGCTATTGTAGAGCCTAATAAAATATCAGATCAATTTGTTATTGTTTTTAATTTCTTCCGAAATCTTCGGCCTATTATTGAGCAATTTTCTCCCGATAAATGCTTTTGCGTATTAGAGGGGCATCCTCAATTTAGATATGATTTATTTCCTGAATATAAAGCTAATAGAATTACTAAACAAGCATCAAAAAAAGATACTTTGGATAGGTTTTATGCATCCAAAGATATTGTAGTTAATTTATTAGGTTATTTGCCAATTACTTTAGCAAGGGCGGCTAATTATGAAGCTGACGATTTAATCGCTACACTTTGTGATAATCTTAAAGATGAAAAATTAACTGTCTTAAGTGCAGATAATGATTATGTTCAACTCCTTCAAAGAGGATATCCAAATTGTCAGATCTATAATCCCATAAAGAAGGTATTTATGGAAGCTCCCGATTATCCTTTCATTGCAGGTAAATGTCTTTTAGGCGATAAAAGTGATAATATTCCAAATCTTCTAGGACCCAAGAAAGCGTTGAAAACTATTTCTTCGCCAGAATTATTTGCCGCTTTTATGGAAGTGGAAGAAAATAAAGCTAACTTTAATATTAATCGTCAATTAATAGAATTTCGCTCCATTCCAGAAGAAGAAATTGTTTTTAAAGAAGGCAAAAAAGATTTTGTTAAATTAAAAGATGAGTTTGCAAAAATGGAATTCCAATCCATCATTAATGATAAATCTTGGGCCAAATATACTTCTACTTTTGATTGTCTTAAATACTAATGTTTATTATATATAATCGACCAATACCTAAAATTTTGTCAGAAAAAGACACCCTATCTATTGTAGAAGTAGAAGGAAAGAAAGTTTCAGCTTTAGAAGACCCTTCTGTCATGTGGCTTTTGCCAAATGAATATTTGGTTAAAATAACAAAACCATCCTTTCTTCTTCAAGAAGCTAAAGATAAAAAATTAGTTCCCGCTATATATCATAGTCATGCTATTTATCTTAATGTCTTGGATGCTCATATAGCAGCTGGGAAAATGTTAGAAGAGCATCATAAATTAATGTTTCAAAAGAATGGTCAGGTTATTCCTGAATCAAAGCTTGTAGAAAAATGTAGTAAAATACCAGTTATCTATCTTTAGGTGTTAAATTGAAAGTTTTTATTATTGGGGCCCCAAAATCTGGGAGAACTACTCTTGCTCAAGATTTAGCCTCTAAATTAAACTATCAATATATTAATGCTTGCTCTTGGCTAAAAGCTACTTTTAGGTCTCCTCACCCCAATGAGCATCCTTATCAATTTGATGATGAATATCATTCTTATTTTAAAAAAAGATTAAATAATAATCCAAATTTATTTCAAGATCATATTCTTGAAATAATGAAGGTTTCTGATAATAATAATTTTATTATTGATGGATTAATATCTCCTAAAGATTTTGCCAGTCTTTTTGACTACACTATAGATATAGTGGTATTTCTTAATCGTACCGATAATACTAATGATAGTCAAGACTATGAAAACATTGCTATCTCAGTTATTAGAGATTATTGTTTTTGGTTAGCTTCTGCCAATTTAATTAATAAATCCAGATGGTTAGAATATAATTTTAAAATGAATGGTCCATCAGGCAATTTATTAAAAATAATGGGCTCTCAAAATACTGTTATTATTGTTAATAACTTTAATAAAGTATTGGAACACTTACCTAATGTTATGTCATTAACAACTAATAGTTCTAAACTTCAAGGGGATATTGATGCAATATCCCAATGATTTTCATAATAAAATAATTTGTGGTAATTGTCTTGATGTAATGAAAGCAATGCCAGATGCTTGTATAGATTTGGTAGTAACCAGCCCGCCCTATAATTTAGGAATAAATAAAACCTTTGGCAAACATATAACCCAAAATTGGAATGCTAAATGGAATAATAGTAAACTCCAATCTACTGGTTATGATCATCATAATGATAATATGCCAGAAGAAGATTATATTAAATGGCAAAAACAAGTATTAGCAGAATGTTTTCGCCTTATTAAAGATGATGGGGCCATATTTTATAATACTAAATGGAGAGTTCAAAAAGGTATTTTCCAACAACGATTGGAAATTATAGAAGGATTACCTTTACGCCAAATAATTATTTGGTCCAAATCTGGAGGTCTTAACTTTAATGAAGGTTATTATCTTCCAACTTATGAACCTATCTACTTAATAGCTAAGCCTAAGTTTAAATTAATACCTAAAGCTAATAATGTAGGGGATGTCTGGCAAATAACTCAAGAAAGAAAAAGCTGGCATCCTGCCGCTTTTCCATTAGAATTAGCTTCTCGTTGTGTTAAATCGACTAGTGGTCAAATTGTTTTAGATCCATTTATTGGTAGTGGAACTACTGCTTTGGCAGCTAAACAAGCTGGTAAAATTTATATTGGAATTGATATTTCTCCAGATTATTGTAATAAAGCTGAAGCCAGATTAGTCTAATTTGCCAATGGTTTCAACCATTTCATCAAATATTTGATCAAATACTTGGTCAGCTAATTTATCAGCTTCAGATTTATCAACACTATTTTCTTCCAATTGTTGAGCTAACTTATTAAGTTTTTGAGCTTCTATTACTTTGGAAAGTAATTTAATTCGCCTCTGGTTCATGCTCTTCCTTTTCTGATGTGGTATCTACGCTAGTATCCATTTTAAGTCTCATAACAACTTTAATTAAATGGTCTAAAGCCGCATCATAGAATAATTCTAATTGGCCTGGATTAGTATAATATCTACTATATATTCTCATTAGTTTTTGAATGTCTTGAATGACTAATTCTATATATTGCCTTTTATGATCGTCTAATTGCCATTGACCATTGGCATCTTGCCATTTGCCAATGTTTTGTAATTCAGTTTTATATTTATTAAAATGAGGCAATAGACGAATGTTTTTTTCTAATACTCTAATAGCTGGAGCACGGTCTTTCCATTCATCCATTTTAGATTTTAAAACTTTTATGGCTTCATATTTTGCTTTATTATCTTTCTTTTGAATAGCCTTGCTAAGAACTTCTACATAAGGTTTTAAGGCATTATGAGTTTTATCTTTTTCTTGCGTTACGCCCAAGCGTGCTACATGCACAGCAGTATTAATCTTTTCTCCCAGTTTATCTACTAATCCTACATAAGATGCTAATTCTGTTTTATAGGCATTAAGCTTTTCACTCTTTAAACCGCCTCCACGTCTATTAGGTCTTTTAGCTACAGGACCGACTTTACCGTGTTCTTTAGCTCTTTCAATTGTTTGTTCTCTATCATATTGTTTAACACTCTTTTTTAAAGCTTCACCAGCCGCTATACCAGCTTGTAGCTTTTCTAATGTTTCAGGAGAAACATTTTGAGATTGAAAATTGCCGTGCTCATCAATAGTTCCTAAAGCATTGACCAAGTTTTTACGATATTTAGCTTCTGTTTTTTTATGTAAATCAGTGCTTATTCTTAAATTTTGTAATTTAATTCTTTCTTCCAACCACTTTTTTTCCGCCAAATTATTGGTTTGTTCCATTTGACGAACCAAAGCTTCCTTATCTTTAGTCAATAAAAATCGGTTTAATCTTTGTTTTAATAGCAATCTTTGTTTTCTCAAAGCTTCTAATTGATTTGCCGCTTGAATAAAACTTTCTCGCTTTTCTGGATCTTCAGGGGTAAGTTTTAATTCTTCACGTAAATCACTTACTTTAGAGATATGAAAAGCTAAAGTTTCTAAATTGTTTATCAATTCTTGAATACTATTACGAATATTTTGATTAGCCCCTCGCTCACTAGGAGGAACATTTAAAGAGATAGAAGGATCATTATCTAATAAATCTTTTAACCTTTCGACTTCCAAGGTATATTTTTGGGGAGTTTCTGGCATTTGTTTAGGAGCAATATTATGTCCGGTTTCTGCCCCTGGCCTACCCTTCTCATAAACCGAAGGCTGAGAAGCTACTTCATCATAGACGGCTTGTTGATTAAAGGCATCTCTTACCGCTTTTAATTCTTTCATAGCTGTTGGCTCATCCATACTAGAAATCGAGGCCTTACCTCTTTGTCTTAAATCTTTACTAACCTCATTTAATAAATCTTCTGCAGCTTCTAATTCGTCTTCTCCAACCGTTCCATCATCAATTAAACTATCCATATTGGATAAAGTAGTGGAAAGAGCTCGATTAACTAAATTGTAGCCACCGTTCATTTGCAAAGCTTTTTTATATAATTCGGCAATTAAAAGTAATTCTTCGGCAATATCTCTATTGCCAAATTGATTGGCAGTATTTATTATTTTAGAGTATAAACCATAATCTTCTCCCGAATTTACCTCTTCTGGGTCTTCTTCGTCATCAGGCATAGTATAAGTAGATGGAGCCGCCATTCTCTTTAATAAGCTAAAGGCATTGCCCAAACGATCATAATCATCAATTTTTTTAATTAAATTTTCTAAATGAACCATTCTATCCTTGCCTACTTTAAAGTATTTTACTCGGATATATACAAAATTATGACCCGGAGTAATATTTTTAATGATTATATTAAATTATCTTAATAAGAACAATTATCCCTTATCTAATAAGGGCTTTGAAATTTTCAAATTGGCAATAATTAAGGTGTATCCTTTAACTGAAAATTGGGTAAAAAATGATAATTATTTTATTTTATTGTTAGATTTGCCGGATCAAGACTGCCAAGCTATTTTAGATTGGGCAGTTAAATATTCAAAATTATGGGAGTTTTCGTGAAAGTTATTTATACTGGAGAACAAACTCCAGCAACATTAAATAAATCTATTTTCTTAATGGGACCATCTTTAAGGCCTGGTCAAGAGAATGAGCTGGAAAGCTGGAGAAATGACGCTTTAGATATCTTAAGAGATAAAGGATATGATGGAGTAGTCTTTTGTCCGGAAAATAAAAATGGTCATTTTAATGAAGATTTTGATTATGAAGCCCAAATAGAATGGGAAGAAAAACATCTAAATATATCAGATTGTATTGTTTGTTGGTGCCCTAGAGATTTATCTCCTGGTAAAAATGGTCAAGCTAAGCTTCCAGCTTTTACCACAAATGTAGAATTTGGTTATTGGGGATCATCTGGTAAAATGATTTTTGGAGCCCCACCGAATGCAGATAAAATAGATTATTTAAAATATTATGCTGATAAATATAATATTCCCAGCGCTCAAACTTTGATTGAAACATTAGATAATGCATTGGAAATGTTAGGAGAAGGTGTCGAGCGGAAAGATGGAGAACGATTTATTCCGCTTTATATTTGGAAGCTACCAAGCTTTCAATCTTGGTACCAATCGCAAATAAAAGCTGGCAATCGTTTGGAAGAAGCAAAATTGCTTTTTAATTTTCGGCCTTCCTATAAAGATTTTATCTTTTTATGGATTTTGCATGCCAAAGTTTATATTGCTTCGGAAGATAGATTAAAAGATAATGAGTTTGTCCTATCTCGACCTGATATATCTTCTGTATGTCTATATCATAAAAGCAATGCCAGATTAGATGATACTAAAGTAATTTTAGTAAAAGAATTTAGAACCCCTACTTCTACACCAGATGGCTTTATAAGAGAGTTGCCATCGGGGTCTTCTCATCATCCTGATAGCGCAGCTGAAACTGCTGCAGAAGAAGTCTTTGAAGAAACTGGCTTTTATATAGAACCAAATAGATTAAAAAAACATTTATCTCGGCAATTAGCCGGAACTTTATCGGCGCATCAAGCTCACCTATATTCTGTAGAATTAAATGATCAAGAATTAGAATGGTTTTGCTCACAAAAAGATTTGGTTCATGGCAATCAAGATGAGTCGGAAAGAACATTTATAGAAGTCTATTCTATAGAAGAATTATTGAATAATCCATTAACAGATTGGACTACATTAGGGATGCTAATGGAAGTTGTTTTTTCTTAATATACTAAAGATTACATATTAGGGTATGTGCAATATTAAGAAACAAAAGTTTTTATTTCGTTGCAATGATTGTCAAATGATCCTATCTCTAGAATTAGAAGATGATGAAGATATCATTAAAGTAAATGAAAATCTTTTTGATTTGGAATGTAATTGTGGCGGAGTTAGCTCAGTATTGCGC
>Ga0209698_10006531_pt1 | contig 12381 bp, 13 predicted proteins | sample LitLauG_LLR_2012_FD_187203 | JGI IMG/M metagenome (GOLD analysis project Ga0209698, IMG submission 187203) | Freshwater sediment microbial communities from Pennsylvania, USA - Little Laurel Run_MetaG_LLR_2012 (SPAdes) (version 2) | ecosystem: Environmental > Aquatic > Freshwater > Creek >...
GTTCGGACGGGACCTGCTGGCGGCGCTACGCGCGGACGGCGTCGGGCTCGAGCTGGTGGTCCACACCGGGGAGCCGACGACGCTGGCGGTCGCTGAGCTGGACGCAGACGGCGCCGCCACCTACCGCTTCTACACCGAAGGCACCGCCGCCGCGGGACTTCGGCCCGGCGACGTCGCCGGCGGCCTCCCGGGGTCCACGCGGGCACTGCATGTCGGCACCCTCGGCCTGGTCCTGCAGCCGACCGCCGCGACCGTAGCGGCGCTGGTGGCGCAGGCACCGGCCGACGTCCTGGTCTTCGTGGACCCCAACTGCAGGCCCTCGGTGGTCGGCGACCGGGCCGCCTATCTGGCTGGGCTGTGGGTGGTGCTGGAACGCGCGGACGTGGTCAAAGTCAGCGGCGACGACCTCGACTTCATGTACCCGGGGACCGCGCACCTGGCGGCCGCGCGGGAGCTGGCCGCCGGCGGCCCGTCGGTGGTGCTGTTCACCGACGGAGCCAGATCAGTGCACATCGTCACCGACTCGGCCGAGCTGGAAGTGCCCGTACCGGAGGTGACGGTCGTCGACACGGTCGGGGCCGGCGACGCGTTCGGGGGCGCGTTCTTGACGGCGTGGCTGTCCGGGGGCCGCGGAGCCGGCGACCTCGGGGACCTTCCGGCACTGCGATCGGCCGTCGAGACGGCGGTGGTGGTGGCCGCAGTCACCTGCGGACGCCAGGGCGCGGACCCGCCGCAGCTGAGCGACCTGGACCCGGCGGTGGCCGCTGCGCTGGCCGCAGGCCCCGCCGTCGCCGTGTGGCAGTCCCAGCCGTCCCCCGCGGCGGCCACCGAACCCGGCTGAGCCTTCCGCTCAGGCCGACCCGGCCTCCGCCGGCGGCGCCGGCGGGGTGTCAGGGACCGGCCAGGACCGCCGCGGCTGCGTCGCGGCCGAAGCGGCCGCCCAGTGCGACGGCCTGCGACCAGTGCACGATCCAGCCGCCGACGCCGGCCGCGGTCCCGGTGAGGTACCCGGCGAGGCTGGACTGGGCCGCGGCCCGCCCCAGCTCGAGCAGTCCCTGCTCAGGGACGCTGACGGCCTGCGGGTCCAGGCCGCGGGCCAGCAGGACCAGACGTGCAGCCCCCCGCGCCACCAGGCCGCCGCCTGCGTCGAACGGCTCCAGCCCCAGCAGCTCGCCCAGCACGACCGCGGACACGATCACCGCGGGGGCCTGGGTCGGTGTAGTGACCAGCTCGGCCAGGGCCGCCAGCCGTTCCGGCACCCCGCCGCCGGGCCGCGGACGACCGAGGTGCTCCGCGCCTACGAGGTCGGCGGCGGCCAGGGTGTGCAGCCGGGCCAGGCACTGGCCGGGGGCCCGGGTCCACACCTCAGCCAGCGACGCCAGCTCGGTAGTCACCCTCAAAGCTCCCCGTGCGGTGGCACCGGCGACGTCGTCGGCGAACGGCGCCCGGAAGTCATCGATGTCCACCGCGGCGGCCGCCGGGCCGCTCTCCAGTCGCGCCGACGCCCAGGCACCTCTGCGCAGCGACTCGGCGGTGACCTCGGGGACCCGGCGGCGCAGCGCCGGGCCGCGCACCTCCCGCAGCAGCGCGTCGACCGACCCCCGGGCGGCGTCGACCGCCTCGAAGACCTCGGGGAGCTCGATGAGCGCCGCGAGCGGGTCGCTGGCCATGGGCCGCGAGCCTAGCTGCGGCCCGCCGGTCCGCGGTCCCCTCACGCAGCCGTCGGGCACCGGCAAGGCCGACGCCGGCCGGGCCGGTGCCGGTGGCCGGGCCGGCCGGCGTCGGCCCCGTCGGCCGCCCTGGCCCGATACCGTGCGCTACACCCGCAGCCGATCGAAAGGACAGCCGCCGTGAGCGACCTGGAGAACCTGCTGTCGGAGGACCGCCGCTTCCCACCGTCGGCGCAGTTCACGGCGGCGGCCAACGCCGGCGCCGACCTGTACGACGACGCCGCCGCCGACCGGCTGGGCTTTTGGGAGCGGCAGGCGCAGACCCTGACCTGGGCGAGCGGGTGGACCCAGGTCCTGGACTGGTCGGCGGCCCCGTTCGCACGCTGGTTCGTCGGCGGCCGGCTGAACGTGTCGGTCAACTGCCTGGACCGGCATGTGGACGCCGGGCACGGGCAGCAGGTCGCGATCCACTTCGAGGGCGAGCCGGGCGACACCCGCACCCTCACCTACGCCGACCTGCTGCGCGAGGTCTGCCAGGCCGCGAACGCGCTGACCGAGCTCGGTGTCCAGGCCGGCGACCGGGTCGCCATCTACCTGCCGATGATCCCTGAGGCGGCAGTGGCGATGCTGGCGTGCGCGCGGATCGGCGCCCCCCACTCGGTGGTGTTCGGGGGCTTCTCCGCGGACGCGCTGGCGTCCCGGATCGCCGACGCCGACGCCAAGGTCGTGATCACTGCGGACGGCGGCTACCGCAAAGGCGCCGCGTTCGCACTCAAACCGGCTGTCGACGAGGCGGTCGCCCAGTGCCCCGGCGTGGAGCACGTGCTGGTGGTCCGCCGCACCGGCCAGGACGTGACCTGGACCGGGAAGGACTCGTGGTGGCACGAGGTCGTGGGCCGCCAGCCCGGCACCCACCAGGCTGAGGCGTTCGACGCCGAGCACCCGCTGTTCATCCTGTACACGTCGGGGACCACGGCCAAGCCGAAAGGGATCCTGCACACCACCGGCGGCTACCTGACGCAGGTCACCTACACCCACCGCGCGGTGTTCGACCTGAAGCCGGACACCGACGTGTACTGGTGCACCGCCGACGTCGGCTGGGTCACCGGCCACTCGTACGTGGTGTACGGGCCGCTGGCCAACCGGGCGACCCAGCTGATGTACGAGGGAACCCCGGACACCCCGCACACCGGCCGCTGGTGGGAGCTGGTCGCCAAGTACGGGGTCACCATCTTGTACACGGCGCCGACGGCGATCCGCACCTTCATGAAATGGGGGGAGCAGATCCCGGCGGGGCACGACCTGTCTTCGCTGCGGCTGCTCGGCAGCGTCGGCGAGCCGATCAACCCGGAGGCGTGGATGTGGTACCGGCGGGTCATCGGCGCCGACCGGTGCCCCATCGTGGACACCTGGTGGCAGACCGAGACTGGCGCCATCATGATCAGCCCGCTTCCCGGGGTGACCGCCACCAAGCCAGGCTCGGCCATGCGGGCCCTGCCAGGGATCGGCGCCGACGTCGTCGACGACCACGCCCACCCGGTTCCCGACGGCGGCGGCGGCTACCTGGTCCTGGACCAGCCGTGGCCGTCGATGCTCCGCGGGATCTGGGGTGACCCCGACCGGTACCGCGAGACGTACTGGTCCCGGTTCGACGGCATCTACTTCGCCGGTGACGGAGCCAAGAAGGACAACGACGGTGACCTGTGGCTGCTGGGCCGCGTCGATGACGTGATGAACGTGTCCGGGCACCGGATCTCAACCACCGAGGTCGAGTCGGCGCTGGTTTCCCACCCTGCGGTCGCCGAGGCCGCCGTCGTCGGCGCCAACGACCCCATGACCGGCCAGGCGATCGTCGCTTTCGTGATCCCCCGCGGCGGCGCACCCGAGGAGACCGACGCCCTCATCGCCGAGCTTCGCGCCCACGTCGCGACCCAGATCGGGCCGATCGCCAAGCCACGCAACGTGTTCGTGGTGGCCGAGCTGCCCAAGACGCGGTCCGGGAAGATCATGCGACGGCTGCTGCGCGACGTCGCCGAGAACCGCCAGGTCGGCGACACCACCACCTTGGCCGACGGCGGGGTGATGAACGCCATCTCCGGGCGGCTGGCCGCCGGCGGTGGAACCGGCGAGGACGCCTGAGGCGCCGGGACGCGATCGCCGCGTGCGGCGCAGCGAGGTTTCGCGCCCTGGGGCGGCGCCGCCAGGCGTTCGGCTGGCATGATGCGACGACCTGATGAAGGAGCGTGCATGACCACCGACAGGTCCTCCTCGGACACCTCGCTCGGCCAGCTTGTCTCAAACGTCACCGGCAACGTGTCGTCGCTGGTCCGGCTCGAGATCGAGCTCGCGAAGTCCGAGATCGCCCAGCAGGCCAAGCAGGGGGCCGTCGGTGGCGCCCTGGCCGCGGCCGCCGCCTTCCTGGTCGTCCTCACCGTCATCCTGGCGTCCATCGCCGCAGCGCTGGGACTGTCCCGGGTGATGCCCGACTGGGCCGCGTTCCTGGTGGTCGGCGGGGTCTACCTGCTCCTCGCCGTTATCTTGGTACTGATCAGCAAGCGCCGGTTCGAGAAGGTCAAGGGCCCGGAGCGAGCCACCGCCGCGTACGAGGAGACCAAGTCGGTGCTCACAGCTCGGGCGCAGGTCCGCGACGAGGCGAAGTCCTTGGGCATGTCGGTGCCGGAGCTGGCCCAGCACGAGGCCGACGAGCGGGCCCGGACCGCCGCCCGAGAGGCCGCCCGCGCCGCAGCCGCAGCCCCGACCACGTCCACCTCGTCCACCTCGGCGGGGGCGGCTGCGGTGGGAACGCCCGGCGCCTGAGCGTCAGTCGCAGCGGCCGGTGGACACCGCGCCCGTCGCCGACCCACCCGCGGACGCCGCAGGCGCGACCTGGTCCGCGGTCAGCGCGTACCCGGTCTGCGGGTCGTTCCTCGAGGCCGCGAAGACCACCCCGAGCACCCGCCCGTCCACACCCACCAGCGGGCCACCGGAGTTCCCCGGCCGCACCTGGGCCCGAAGGGCGTAGATGCTGCGCACGATCTGGCCGCTGCCGTAGATGTCCTGGCCGATGGCCCTGGTGGTGCCGCGGACCCGAGCGGGGCTGACTGTCAGCGGCCCGTCACCGGGGTAGCCGATCGCCGCGGCGTCGGTGCCCGCCGCGGCAGGCCCAGCGAACGCCAGCGGGCTCACATCCAGACCCGGGACCCACAACACGGCCACATCGGTGCGCGGGTCGAACACCACGACCGTCGCCGGGTAGCCGACCCCCGACCCGTCTACGTACACCCGCGGGTCACTGACCCCGGCCAGCACGTGCGCGTTGGTCATCACCCGGTGCGGGGCGAACACGAAACCGGAGCCCTCGATACGTCGAGAGCACGACGGCGCCGTCCCGACGACTTTCACCGTCGACGCAGCAGCGGCACGCACCGCCGCAAGTCGGGCCACCGAGCTGTCCGGTGGCGCCACCGGGGCCGGGTGCTCCTGGGTCAGGTCGGTGAAGACCTGGGGGAAACCAGTGGTGTCCAGCAGGTTGCCGAAGGTGGAGAACACCTGGTCCGGGGTCCCCGGCATCAGTGACCCGACTGCGGACAGCACCCGGGAGTCGCGGGCGTCGGCAGCGAACGGGACGCTGGAGTCCGCGCGGGCCAGGATGCTGCCGAGCAGCCACGCGACGGCCAGCACCGCGACGGTGGACACCACCCCGCCGGCGACGGCGTCCAGCCGCCGCGCCGGACGCCACGTGAGGCGCTGACGCAGCCGCGCCGCAAGCCACGCTGCCAACGCCTGGACAGTGGTCGCCACCACCAGGACCCCACCGAGGGCGACGATGGCACGGACCTTGCCAGGTGCCTGGGAGCCGAGCAGGTGCGGCATCAGCATCAGGCCGATCACGGCGCCGACGGCGAACCCGGCGAAGGACACCACCGACACCAGGAAGCCCTGGCGGACACCGGCGACGGCGAACGACAGCACCACGATGACCACGATCACGTCGATGGGGTTCACGGCCGGCCTAGGAGACCTGGTTCAGGGGCGGCGGCAGCGGCTCCACCCTGGCCCGGTCCCATGCCAGCTCCCAGCCGGCCAGTGCCAGCAGCCGGTCCAGCAGGCCCGCGGTGAATCCCCACACCAGCATCCCCCGGACCCGAAACGCAGCCCCCACGTAGCCGCTGGGATGGGTCACCAGCAGCCGGTTGGCCGGGTCAGCCAGCTCAGCCACCGGTACCCGGTGCACCGCGGCGACCTCTGCCGGCTCGGCCGCGTGCACCGGGCTGGGGTTCCGCCACCAGCCCAGCACCGGGGTCACCACGAACCCGCTCGGGGGCAGCCACAAAGTGGGCAGGGTCGCGAACACCTCGACGCCGGCAGGGTCCAGCCCGGTCTCCTCGAAGGCCTCACGCAGCGCCGCCTCGACCGGGCCGGCGTCGCCGGGATCAAGTGCGCCACCGGGGAACGCCGGCTGGCCGGCGTGCGAACGCATGTCGGCGGCGCGTTCGATGAGCAGCAGGTCGGGTCCGTCGCCGCCTAGTCCCAGCAGGACCAGAACCGCCGACTCCCGTCCGCCGACGTCAGGTGGCAGAAAACGGGACAGCTGCTCGCCGGTCACCGTCGCCGCGGCGGCCGCGAGGGGCTGAAGCCACGCCGGCAGTGCCTGCGCCGAGCTGGTCAGGGAACGTCCTTGACGAGCTTGGCCGCGACCAGCGGATCGGTCGGGCCTTCACCGTAGGACGGGCACAGCCGGGCCAGCGGGCACGCCCCGCACGCCGGCTTGCGGGCATGACAGCGCCGGCGCCCATGGAAGATCACCCGGTGGCTGAGCATGGTCCACTGCCGCGGCTCGAACAGGGCTCCGACGTCGTGCTCGACCTTGACCGGGTCGAGGCTGTCGGTCCAGCCGAACCGTCGAGCGAGCCGCCCGAAGTGGGTGTCCACGGTGATCCCCGGCACACCGAAGGCATTCCCGAGGACGACATTGGCGGTCTTGCGGCCGATCCCCGGCAAGGTGACCAGGTCCTCGAGCCGGCCTGGGACCTGCCCGCCGAACCTGTCACACAGCCCCTGCCCCAGACCCATCAGCGAGGTGGTCTTGTTACGGAAGAAGCCGGTGGACCGGATCAGGTCCTCGAGCTCGCCGCGGTCGGCGCCCGCATAGTCCGCTGCGGTGCGGTACCGCGCGAACAGGGTCGGGGTGACCTCGTTGACCCGCTTGTCGGTGCACTGCGCGGACAAGATGGTGGCCACCGCCAGCTCAAGTGGGGTGGTGAAGTCGAGCTCGCAGTGCGCATCCGGGTAGAGCGCGGCGAGCTCCCTTTCGATCCGCCGTGCCCTGCGCACCAGGGCCAGCGCGGACTGGCCAGTCGAAGTCGCCGGGGCCCCACGCGCGGCGGTGACAGTCACCCTGCCAGGGTACGTGGCAGTGCCGACCGCTTCGACCGGACGGGTGACCTGTCCTCAACCTGGCACCGCCCCGGGACGATCCGCAGTGCATGGTCACGGGAGCGAAACAACGGACGGCGGCTTCGGCGCGCACAGTGCCCGAGCGCAGCCCGGAGTTCTCCCACCTGACACTGGCGGGGCTTCGCGCCTACCGCAAGGCGCTCACCGCCGAGGAGAGCCGCGTCTCGTACTGGCGCCGCCTGATCCAGGCGCGGCTGGACGTGGTCACCGGTGCCACCGCCCCCGGCGACCCGACCGCCCACGAACGGATCCGGAACCTGTTCGCCGAGACCCGCAACGGCAGCCGCTCCGCCCTGGTCAACGTGGTACCCGCCGACGACGTACCCCCGCTGCCGGACCTGGAAGCCCTGTGGTCTCGGGAGCTGCGGCCGTACGACTTCCGGCACACCCAGCGGCTGCGCCGTGACCTGTCCCACGCCGAGCTGCAGCTGTCTGCCTACCGTTCCGCGCTGCACCGAAAGCTGACCGGGGCGACGCAGGAGCTCATCGCCCGGTACCGCGAAGACCCGTCGCTGGCGCTGTCGGTGCTCCCGCTGGTGGACCCGAACGAGCGGACTCGTCGCCGCTGATCGGTGACCTCACCGCACCAGGGCCCTCGGGACGGCACACTGTCCCTGTGACGGCCCGACGCAGGAGGATGTCTCGGTGAGCGACGACCAGCTGGCCAAGGCTTCACTGTTCTCCGCCCTCGACGACGAGGCCGCGTCGGCGCTGCGGGCGACCATGGTGAAGGTGGACCTGCCCCGCGGCGGGATCCTGTTCAACGAAGGTGACCCCGGTGACCGCCTCTACGTGATCAACGAGGGCAAGATCAAGCTCGGGGCGACCTCCGGGGACGGGCGGGAGACCCTGCTCGCGATCTTGGGACCCGGCGAGATGTTCGGTGAGCTGTCCCTGTTCGACCCAGGTCCCCGAAACGCCACGGCGGTCGCGCTGACCGATGCCACACTTCTCGGCGTCGGGCACCCGGACCTCGAGCCGTGGCTGCGTGGCCGCCCCGAGGTGGCGGCGTCGCTGCTGGCCGCGTTGGCCCGCAGGCTTCGCCGCACCAACGAGGCGATGGCGGACCTGGTGTTCTCCGACGTGCCCGGGCGGGTCGCCAAGGCTCTGCTGGAGCTGGCCGGCAAGTTCGGAGAGCCCAACGCCGACGGAAGCATCCATGTCGTCCACGACCTCACCCAGGAGGAGCTGGCCCAGCTGGTCGGCGCCTCCAGGGAGACGGTCAACAAGGCGCTGGCGGACTTCCAGAACCGTGGCTGGCTGCGCCTGGAGCAGCGCGGCGTTGACATCGTCGACCCCGAGCGGCTGATGCGCCGCGCCCAGTAGCCGGCAACTACCAAGCCCGCGCCCACGTGGCGCGACCCGACCCCCTACGACGGGTCGTGACCGCGCTGAAGGTAGTCCATCTGGGCGCGCACGCTGAGCTCGGCAGCCGGCCACAGCACCGGGTCGACGTCGGCGTAGACGACCCTGACCACCTCCTCGGCGGAGGTGGCGCCGGCGGCGAGCACCGCGGCGACCTGGTCGAGTCTTTCCCTGCGGTGAGCCAGGTATCCCTCGATGACCCCGACGGGGTCCGCCAGCACGGGGCCGTGCCCGGGGAGCACGGCATCGACCGGCACGTCCGCCGACAGGCGGGCCAGCCGCTGCAGGGAAGCCAGGTAGTCACCCAGACGCCCGCCCGGATGGGCGATCATGGTGGTGCCGCGACCCAGGACGGTGTCGCCGGTCAGCAGCAGCGAGCCCGGCACCTGCTCCCCGGTCAGCAGGAAGCACAGCGAGTCGGACGTGTGTCCTGGCGCGGCGACAACGCGCAGCTCCAGGCCCCCGACGGCGACCACGTCACCGTCGGCGAGCCCGCCGTCGGCCATCCGCAAAGCGGGGTCGACGGCCCGGACCGGGGCGCCGGTGAGCTCGGCGAAGCGGGCCGCCCCGCCGGCGTGGTCACTGTGACCGTGGGTCAGCAAGATGACGGCGACCCGCACCCCGATCTGGTCGGCGGCGTCGACCACGGCAGCCAGGTGGGCCTCGTGAAGCGGGCCGGGGTCCACCACCACACCCAGGCCCGATCCTGGGGCGGCGAGCAGCCAGGTGTTAGTGCCGTCCAGCGTCATCGGCCCCGGGTTGGGAGCCAGGACGCATCGGGCCGCCGGACCCCACCCGCCCCCGGTCCACGGCCCGGCGCTCACCCGAAGACCTCGCCGCCGGGCAGCTCGATCCGGATCCCCTCCTCGTCGTCCAAGATCTTGGGCCGGATCGGGTCCAGGGTGCGACTGGCAGCCCCCGACAGCACCGACGCGATGTCGGCGTACTCGGCGAGCTCACGCAACGTGATCACCGTCGGCGCCATCATCGGTACCTCGCCGCTGTCGTAGGCGGCCAGCGCCGCAGCTGGCGTCAGCCAGGTCACGGTGTCCATCTCGGTTCCGCTGGCGACCGGATCCGCCCCGTCGGGCAGCGCGGCGACGAAGAAGTAGGTGTCGTACCGCCTCGGCTCGCCGACGGGGGTGACCCAGCGGGCCCACGGCACCAGCGCGGAGGCCTCGAGGCCGACCCCGGTCTCCTCCAGCAGCTCACGGACCGCGGTGGCGGCCAGATTCGGGTCGGCGCCCTCGCGGGCACCACCAGGGAAGACCGTCATCCCAGCTGCGAACGCCATGGTGGGCACCCGCCGCTGGACGAACACCTCGAACCCGCCAGCGCCCGCCGGCGCCGCGCGCATCAGCACGACGGTCGCCGCCTCGCGGACTTCGACGCCGGTCAGCGGACCTCGACGATCATCTCGACCTCGACCGGGGCGTCCAGCGGCAGCACCGCGACCCCCACAGCGCTGCGGGCATGCACACCGGCGTCCCCGAACACCTTCCCCAGCAGCTCGCTGGCCCCGTTGACCACCCCCGGCTGGCCGGTGAAGCCGGGCGCGGACGCCACGAACCCCACCACCTTGACCACGCGCACGACCTGGTCCAGGTCGCCGATCACGGACTTGACCGCGGCGATCGCGTTCAGCGCACAGATCTGCGCCAGCTCCTTGGCCCGTTCCGCGCTGACCTCGGCGCCCACCTTGCCGGTCTCCGGCAGTGCGCCCGCCACCATCGGCAGCTGCCCCGAGGTATAGACGTAGGAGCCGCTACGCACCGCCGGCGTGTACGCGGCAACCGGGAGGACCACCGCCGGCACAGCCAGCCCAAGCTCGGCGATCCGGTCCTCAGGGGTGGTCACGAGGTGGCTCGCTTCAGGTAGGCGACCAGCTGGTCGCCACTGGGGCCGGGGATCACCGTGACTAGCTCCCAGCCGTCCGAGCCCCACGTGTCGAGGATCTGTTTGGTCGCGTGGACCAGCAGCGGGACGGTCGCATACTCCCAGGTGGTCATGCGCAGACCATATCGGCGTTCTAGGGTCAACTCATGCCCCCGGCCCAGTCAGCACCCGATGCCGACTGGCCGCTGGTGCGGCTGCACGTGGTCACCGGCAAGGGTGGCACCGGGAAGACGACGGTCGCGGGGGCGCTCGCCCTCGCGCTGGCCGCCGGCGGGCACCGGGTGCTGATCCTGGAGGTTGAGGGCCGCCAGGGTCTGGCGCAGCTGTTCGACACCCCGCCGCTGCCGTACGAGGAGCGGCGGATGGCGGTGATGCCCGACGGCGGGGAGGTGTTCGCGCTGGCGGTGGACGCCGAGGAGGCCCTGCTGGAGTATCTCGATCTCTTCTACCACTTGGGCCGAGCCGGGCGGGTGCTGAAGAAGATCGGCGCCGTGGACTTCGCCACCACCGTTGCGCCTGGCCTTCGGGACGTGCTGCTGACCGGCAAGGCGTACGAGGCGGTCGGCAAGCGCAAGGCCGGCCGGCGCACCTACGACGCGGTGGTGCTGGACGCGCCGCCCACCGGGCGGATCACCCGCTTCCTCAACGTCAACACCGAGGTGGCGGGCCTGGCCAGGGTGGGGCCGATCCGCAACCAGGCCGACTCGATCATGAAGCTGCTGGACTCCCCGCAGACGGCGGTGCATCTGGTGACTCTGCTGGAGGAGATGCCGACCCAGGAGACCGCCGACGCCGTCGAGGAGCTCACCGAGGCCAAGCTTCATGTCGGGGCGGTGGTCGTGAACATGGTGCGCCGCTCCCCGATGCAGCCGGCCGAGCTGACCGCAGCCGCCCGCGGCAGGCTCGACACGGCCCAGATCGCGGCAGGTCTGGCGGCGGCGGGTCTGCCCGCGGACGGCGCCACGGTGCACGCGCTGTGCCAGGAGGCCTCGCACCTGGCCGAGAGAGTCGCGTTGGAAAAACGTGAACGCCGCCGGCTCACCGAGCTCGCGCTGCCCACCTACGAGCTGCCGTGGCTGCCCGACGGGGTCGACGTGGCCGCCCTGCACGAGCTGGCCGGCCAGCTGCGTGCCCAAGGCATGACGGGCCGGATGTGATGGCGCCCGCTGCGCCCGTGGGCGCCCTGGACATCGACGCCGTCATCGACGACCGGAACAACCGGATCCTGATCTGCTGCGGCTCCGGCGGGGTCGGCAAGACCACCACGGCAGCCGCGCTGGCCCTACGGGCCGCAGAACGCGGCCGCACCGTCTGCGTGCTCACCATCGACCCGGCGCGCCGACTGGCCCAGTCCCTGGGGCTGTCCACCTTGGACAACACTCCCCGCCAGGTCCCCGACGTCGGCGCCGACGGCGGCGCACTGTTCGCGATGATGCTGGACATGAAGCGCACATTCGACGAGATCGTCGAGCAGCACTCCGAGCCCGGCCGCGCGCAGGCGATCCTCGACAACCCCTTCTACCAGTCGCTGTCGTCGTCGTTCGCGGGGACCCAGGAGTACATGGCGATGGAAAAGCTCGGTCAGCTACGTGCGTCGCACGCCGCCGACGGCACGGCGCAGCCCTGGGACCTGATCGTGGTGGACACCCCTCCGTCGCGTTCGGCGCTGGACTTCCTGGACGCCCCCAAGAGGCTCGGCTCGTTCCTGGACGGCAGGTTCATCAAGATCCTGCTCGCTCCCGCCAAGGTCGGCGGCCGGGCCTACGTCAAAGTGTTCTCCGTCGGCCTCGGCGCGGTCACCGGGGTGCTGTCGAAGGTGATGGGCGCCCAGGTCCTGGGGGACCTGCAGACCTTCGTGGCGGCACTGGACACCACGTTCGGAGGGTTTCGGGAGCGGGCCGACGCCACCTATGCCCTCCTTCAGGCTCCCGGCACGGCGTTCCTCGTGGTCGCCGCCCCTGAGCCTGACGCCCTGCGCGAGGCCACCTACTTC
>Ga0209698_10006532_pt1 | contig 12380 bp, 9 predicted proteins | sample LitLauG_LLR_2012_FD_187203 | JGI IMG/M metagenome (GOLD analysis project Ga0209698, IMG submission 187203) | Freshwater sediment microbial communities from Pennsylvania, USA - Little Laurel Run_MetaG_LLR_2012 (SPAdes) (version 2) | ecosystem: Environmental > Aquatic > Freshwater > Creek >...
TGCGGTCGCGACCGGAAAGCCTGCATCACCCGCCGCCGCAGGCCCGCGCGCTGTTCGAGCAACAACATCAGGTCCGCCATCCATACGGGACGGCGCGCCAGGGCTCGATGTCCGGCCTGGTAGCGTTGAAGGTTTCCCTGGACCAGGCACTCCGCCAGGAGATCCGCCTGGTTGAATGCGAGGCACAGGCCTTCTCCCGTGATGGCGTCGACACCGCCGGACGCATCGCCAATCAGCGCCACTCGTCCCGCGCAAACGCGGGCCAGCTTGCGCGTGACCGACATCGCGCCTCTCTCGACCGAGCCGGGTTCGGCGCCGCACAGCCGTTCGGTAACTTCGGGAAACTCGAGCAGAGCTTCAGCGAGGCGCAACGACGGATTTCGCGAGATCAAGGCGACACAGACTTGCTCTGAGCTCACCGGGGTTACATACAGCTGGCAACGCGCGCCCCAGTGGAGTTCCATGAAATCGCTCCACGGGGAAACGCGGTAGTGGCGGCGGAAGGCGTAGCGCTCGTCGCGGCGGCGGTGGGAATCGAGTCCGGCCCAGCGACGCACCAGCGAACTGCTGCCATCCGCGCCGACGACCCAGCGCGCGCGCACCAGTTCGCCGCGGCCCAGTTCGCGACGCATCCGAGCGCCCTCGGGATGAAGTCCGGTCACGACCGTGTGCCAGAGGAAGCGGACCCCGGCGCTTTCGGCGTGTTCGACCATCACGCGATGCAAATTGGTGCGGCGTACGCCCACGGCGAATCCGCTCGGGAAGACGGCCTCGGCCGACATTCCGGAACTCACGAAGCGAATTCCCCGGAAGCGGTGGGTTTCGTTCGCGGGGAGAGTCACGCCGAGGCGGCCGAGGGCGGCGATGCCGTCGGGCATGAGGCCTTCGCCGCAGGGCTTATCGATGGGTGGCGCAAAACTGTCGGCGACAGTGACGGCAAAGCCACGGTGACGCGCGGCCAGGGCCGCGGCGAGTCCTGCGGGACCTCCGCCAATCACGAGGACGTCGGAATCATTGCGGGCACTCACCATTCCAGCGCCACCAGTTCCGAGCAGAAGCCCGGACCCATCGCCGCGAGCAGGCCGAGAGTGCCGGGCGCGGGGCGGCGGTTCTTCATGACTTCTTCGAGCACCACCAGCACCGAGGCCGAGGAGAGGTTCCCGGTGCGCTTCAGGCAATCCCAGGAGGCGGCGAGTTCTCCGTTCTCGAGCGCCAGCGCGGAGGCCGTTGCCTGCAGGACTTTGGGACCACCGGTGTGGAGCACCCAGCTGCCCACTTGGTTGCGCTCGCGTCCCAGGTCGCCGAGAAAGCAGTCCACGTCGTGTCCCAGTTGCCGCCGAATCAGGTCGGGGACCTCGGGCGAGAGGACGATGCGAAAGCCTTTTTCCGAAACATCCCAACCCATCATTTCTTCGGTTTCGGGATAGAAGACGGAGCGGGTGGCGAGGATGCGCGGGCCGGGGCGGTTGAGGGCACAGCCGTCGCCAGCCACCACCACGGCGGCCGCGCCGTCGCCGAACAATCCAGAGGAAATCAGGTTGGCCATCGACATGTCTTCGCGCTGCAAGGTTAACGAACACAATTCGACGGCAAGGATGACGGCCACCTGGTCCGGATAGGCGCGCACGTAGTCGGCCGCGCGTGCAATTCCGGCGGCGCCCGCGACGCACCCCAGGCCAAACATCGGGATGCGTTTGATGTTGGGAGACAGGCCCATCCGGTTGATCAAGCGCGCGTCGATCGAAGGACTGGAAATCCCGGTCACCGACGTGAAGAACAGCGCGCCAATGTCGCGGACGTCCAACCCCGCCGCGGTCATGCCTCGGCTGATGGCGCAGTGTCCGAGTTCCTGGGCGGTGCGGATCCAGTGGTCGTTGGCCTCGCCCCAGCCGGTGAGTTTCGGGTAGGCGTCGATGGGCAGGGAGAGGAAGCGGCCGTCGACGCCGACGTTCTTGTGCAACCGGCGCAGGACTTCGGGCTTGGCCAGGCGGTCGCCCCAGTATTGCTCGAGCGCGGCGAAAAGCATGTCCTGGGAGTAGTAGTGTTTGGGAAACGCGCTGGTTGCGCTGGCAATGTACATGGGATCAGTTCTCGGTTCTCAGTTCTCGGTTCTTAGTTCTCGGTTCACAGGGCTCAGTTCTCAGCTCTCGGCTCGGACAAACCCGCACCGCCAACCGAGAACTGACTACTGAGAACTGTTTTCAAACATTGATGGCGCGGCGTGCCAAGCCCAGGGCCTCGGACCAGAAGGAGGCTGAGGAGTGCGCCAACTCGACAACGGCGGAGATGGCCGAGACGAATTCGTCGATCTGCGCGTCAGTGACGACCAGGGGTGGAGCGACTTTCAGCACCATGAAGTTGTTACCGCAGATTTGCGTGAGAATGCCGTGGTCGCGGAACAAACGCATCACGACGATCTGTCCGAACATCGCGGGATGAATGCGCAGGAAGGCTTCGAACGGAATGCGCAGGCGCAACGATTTGGGCGCAGTGAACTCGATTCCGAGCAGCAAGCCTTCGCCGCGGACGGCTTTCACCATCTCGTAGCCCTGGAGGGCTTCGCTCAAGCGCGCTCGCAGCAACTCTCCCGCCTGGCTGGCGCGCTGCCCTAGATTTTCGTGTTCCAGCACTTCGAGCGTGGCGAGCGCCGCGCGCATGGCTAGGCTGTTCTCGCTGAAGGTGGAGGTGTGAATGATGGCTCGCCGCAGCGATCCGTAGACCGAATCGTAGATGGCTTCAGTCATCAGCACGGCGCTGACCGGAATCAGGCCGCCGCTCATCGCCTTGGCGAGCACGACCATGTCGGGATCTACACCGAAATGTTGCGCGGCCAGGAACGGCCCGGTGCGATACATACCGGTCTGCACTTCGTCGAGCACCAGTAGCGTTCCGTACCGGCGGCAGAGCGATTGGACAGCGCGAAAATATTCACCAGTGGGCACGCGGATACCGGCTTCGGACTGGATGGGCTCAACGATGAAGGCCGCAAAGCGCTTGCTGGCCAGTTTCTGCTCCAGGGCCGCGATGTTGTCGAAGGGAATGGCTTCCGTCTCAGGAAGAAGAGGCCCGAAGCCTTCGCGCCAGAACGAGTCTCCCATCAGCGATAAGGCGCCGCAGGTCAGGCCGTGGAAGGCGCCGTTGGCGTAGAGGAGCCCGGCCCGTCCGATGTGAGCGCGCGCGAACTTGATGGCGGCTTCTACGCCTTCACTGCCCGAACTGGCGAAGAACGCTTTCGTCAGGCGTCCGCCCGCACGCTGGCACAATTTCTCGCCCAGTTCACCGGCACGCTCGGCGACGTGGGTCTGGATCATCGCGGGTCCGCAACTTTCGAGCTCTTCGCGAACGGCAGCAATCACCGCAGGATGATTGTGGCCGACGTTGTGAACGCAATATCCGGAGAGGAAATCGAGAATGCGCCGGCCGTCGGCTGTGAACAGCTCGCTACCCAGGCAGCGTTCGTAGCGAACGTTCATTTCCAGCAAGTCCAGCAGACGGACCCATTGGGGATTTACGTGTTGGGAGTACAGAGCTCCGACCGCGGTATCGAGGGTACTGGTGACCATCATCGCCCTTTTTTATCGCACGCGTGCTGCCGGGGAAATTCCGGGTGGCCTTCACATGAGAATGGTGCTGAACTGTCCGATGCTTAGCAGGCTGAAGCGGGTTGCTGCCGCGGGACCTTGTGAGTGTAAAGGTTTCGTCAATGGCGAGACATCGTACAAAAACTGCGACGGATCACCTTGGGTGTCCGAAAATCGTGACGAGGTGGTCTTAGAAGCGAATGTCCTTGAGGGGAGAAAGCAGTTCCACGCTCTTTTCCACGAGCCTCAGGCACGCCAAGTAGTAGTGGATGCGCGCGCCGCCAGGGACTGCTTTCTCGATTCCCGCGTTCGCGTATACCGTCTTGCCATCGTCGGATAAAGAGACCAATTCAAGGATCCACGACCGCAAGCATTGCTCTGGAACGATCAGAGCTCCATCCGAGACGCAAACCGCAAGTTCTTTCGTGTGGAGGTCGAAGACGTAAACACCGGCCCAATTCCCTCGCCCTTCCTTATCCCACTCCATCGAGTTGAAAACGACAATCGGACGCTTTTCACAAGTCACCGGAGATTCGTACGACACGCCTTCCGGCGGACTGCCGATTTGTTCGTACGCCTCGGCGCCTTTGTGTCGCGCAAAAAGTCGTGTAGGCAAGAGACGCGCCGCGGGACTGCGCAACTCAACAATGAGCGTTTCGCTGGTAGGATTGTAGAGAAGCTTGTGCTTGGTATATCCAGCAGGGAGTCCCGGCGATCGCGGCACGGACCCCACTTCTTCACGTGCCTGAGTGATCACCCGTGCACGAGCGTTCTCAAGGACAACGCCCCTTTCATGCAGTAACTTTGCCGCGAAGCAATCCGGTTCCCGTAACAGACCCAGCAGCAGGTGTTCGGTCCCGATGAAATTGTGGGAAAGGCGCTCCGCTTCCTCGGCTGCATGGACCAAAATTCGCTGGCACTCGCCGCTCATCGGAAGATCGACGGCTGTGGAGATCTCTTCTCGAACTGTCGTGTGTGCCTCGATCTGCTTGCGGATCGACTCCCACGACTCACCGGGGCGTGAGACTTGACCGGCGAGGGCCTTGTTCTCGCGCAGCAGGCCCAATAGCACGTGCTCCGACTCAATCTGGGGAGAGCCGAATTGACTGGCCTCGTAACGAGCAAAGAAAATCGTCCGACGCGCTTTCTCTGTGTAGCGCTCAAACATAGACTGCTTCCTACCGTGACCGCGATATCTGCTTAGTTCAACAGCAGCAGCTTCCCCGTCGTTTTGCGCCCTTCCAGATCGCGATGGGCCTGCGCCGCGTCCTTCAGCGGATAGGTGTGTTCGACGCGCAGGCGGAGCGTGCCGCCGGCGATCATACTGAACAGCGCGTTCGTCCGCATCTCGAGTTCTTCGCGGGTGAGGAGATAGTGACCCAGGCTGGGCCGGGTCACGAACAGCGATCCTTTCCCCGACAACTGAATCAGGTCAAAGGGCGGGACGGCGCCGCTGGAGCCCCCGAAGAGAACCATGTAGCCGCGCGGGCGCAGAACGTTCAGCCCCTTCTCGAAAGTGGTCTTGCCTACGGAATCGTAGACGACATCGACGCCGTGGCCGGCGGTCAGGCGTTTGGTTTCCGCTTCGAAATCGGTTTGTGTGTAGAGGATGACTTCGTCGGCGCCGGCGGCGCGGGCCAGTTTGGCTTTCTCCTCGGTGGAGACGGTCGCAATCACGTGCGCTCCTATGTTGTGCGCCATTTGCACGAGCAGCAGGCCAACGCCTCCGGCGGCGGCGTGGACCAGGGCGGTCTCGCCCTGCTTGAGCGGATAGGTGGAGTAACAGAGATAGTGTGCGGTCATGCCTTGCAGCATGGCGGCAGCCGCGTGCTGGTAGCTGACCGGTTCGGGGATCTTGACCAGGCGGTCGACCGGAACTGCCGCATATTCTGCGTAGCTGCCCTGCACCATGGCGTAGGCGACGCGATCCCCGGGCTTGAAGCTGGTCACCGCGCTGCCGGCGGAGACCACCTCTCCGGCGGCTTCCTGGCCAGGGATAAATGGGATGGCGGCCTTGTAGCGGCCCTCGCGAAAGTAGACGTCGATGAAGTTCACGCCGGCGGCGGCAATCTTCACGAGAGCTTCGTTGGCCTTGGGTTCGGGGACGGGGATGTCCACCAACTGCAGCGCGTCGGGACCACCGACTTGTTGAACCTGAATGGCTTTCATAGGCACCTTGGATGGCAATAATAAATCTTCGGCCGCGGCGGGGTGGATCGAGAAAAAGCTTTGGACCACAAGGAGCGCCAAGACTCGCAAAAGACGCAATGGAAAACTCAGCTCCCTCGCCTACGTCTCGGGATGAGACGCGACTGGTTCCCAGTGCTTTCGGCGCACCTACTGCGGCTTGGGCGGGGGTGCGGCGGAATCTCCGGGCTTCGCTTTTTCGTCAGTCTTCGGAGGCGCGGGTGCGTCCATCTGCTTCCACTTCGCCTGCTGTTCGGGGGTGAGGATCGCGGTGATACGGGGCCCGAAGAGGTCACGAATTTCCTGGTAGCGCGCACGCCGCTGTTCCGGGGTCAGGTGCTCGTCCAGGCGGACCGCGCTGAGTTGAACGCCTTCGTCATCGACGATAGGACGGAGCTTCGTCATTTGATCGTCGGTGAGCTTGAGTTGGGCCAGGCGGCGCATTTCACTCACGCCTTCGAGCGTCCGTTTCGGACGCGCTCCGGTTATGGGACTGCCCACACTCGGAGGAGGGGACGGCGGCTGCACGCTTTGCCCGGCCGCCAGGCACGTGGCCATCGCCGCAACCGCAAACACCAACACTCCTGATTTCCCGCCAGCGAGCATGTGCCGTCTCCTTTGTGGCCGGGGGAACCCGCAGCCCGTGATGGTATCTTACCCGACTTGTAAAAGAAGTCGGTGCCCGGGCGCGGCTTGGCTCAGCGCGGCGTCCAGTGCGGGTGAGCGGTGAAGAGTCCATCGACAAAGCCGATCTGGAACGTGACGAACAGCCCGAAGGCGATGCTGACCAGCCCGGAGGCGAGGCCGAGGCCGCGGTTGAGGCGGGTGAAATGTTTCCCCGTGAACGCAAAGGGGGCCCCCAGAATCATGGTGATAAGCATCATGCCGGCGATGGTACCTACGCCGAAGACCAGCAAGTAGGCAATGGCCCAGCGCGGGTCGCGGATGGTGGTCAAGACCAGTAGAGCCACGGCCGCCGATCCCGCCAGCCCGTGCACGATGCCGACCGCGAGGGGGCGGAGAAGCTGGTAAAGGCCGACGCGTTGCAGCAGGGTCGGCACCAGTCCCTGCGGCTTTTCGTCGAGATCCACCGGGCCGTCGGGGACGTGAACATGAACGTGGACATGACTGACGCCATCGTGATGGTGAGGATGCGAGTGCAGCACGCCGGGCCCGGGAGTGACCCGGTCGGTGATCCACTGCGTGGCCCCGGTGAGATTCATGATGCCCAGGAGGATGAGCATCAAGCCGACGGCGAGTTCCATGGTGAGGCCAATGCGCGGCGGGATCGCCAGGTTGAACACGATGATGCCGGTGCCCACCAGAACGATGGTGATGGTATGGCCGAGGCCCCAGAGGATGCCGATGATCCCGGCATGGCGGATGCTTCGCTGGCGGCTCACGATGGTGGTCACGGCGATCACGTGATCCGGGTCGGTCGCGTGCCGAATGCCCAGCAAGAAACCGACACCGATGACCGTCAGCAACGTGACCATATCGACCGCGCAGCCGGCGCGACTAGACAGCCCACTATAACACCGCTGGCGGACCCGAAATTTTCGGCGGGAGCAACCCTCGAATAACGTCAGGGAGTCGCATGAAAGCTCCCTACTCTCCAGAAGATTGCGTCGGCCGATAGATTACCATGCCCTTTCTGCACCTGAACGTCAAACCTTTTGCCTTGTAATCTCCTCTAAGCACAGGTAGTATGCGCGACCAAGACACTTTTCAATTCAGGACGAAGGCGATTGGCCAAAAACGAGCTTTCTTGTTTGTGGCAAAACCCTGGCCTCAGCGGAGAGTATCGATCCGCAGCCTCACTCCACAGTCATACTCACTATTCCAGGGAGAGCCTGCACTTCATTCCGGCGTTCGCCCGGAAACATCGGGTGCTGCAATGGGCTCTGGATCGTAAGGCCAGGCAATCGCGGGTGCCAGTCGATCTCAGCCGAGCCTACTGGACTCCGCCCTTGCCCCCTCGGATGGCGTTCGAAGTGGAACGGAACCAGATCGAGACGATCCTGGGAATGGCTGCCCTGGTCGCGCTTACTGATCATGACACGATCGAGGCGCCGGACCAGTTGCGGGGCTCGGAAGAAACACGAGAGATTCCATTCTCGCTGGAGTGGAGCGTCCCGTATGAGGATGCGATCTTCCACCTGGGCGTTCACAATTTGCCCGCCAGCCGGGCGCACGCGATCGTTGCCGATCTCGCAGCCTACACGCAGAGTCCATCGGGCACCCGCCTGACGGATCTGCTGAGCATGCTGGATGATGATCCCGATGTGCTCATCGTTTTCAATCATCCACTTTGGAACCTCTGCTGGTTGGACCAGCAGCGGTGCGAACAGGTACGCACCCGTTTCTTGCGCAGCACCGTCCAGTTCCTGCATGCCTTCGAACTGAATGCCACGCGGAGCCGTGCGGAAAACAACGGTGTGATTGAGTTGGCGGGGCAGTGGAGACGATTGCTGATTTCCGGGGGCGACCGCCACGGATGTGAGCCCAGTGGCGCGGTCAATCTGACCCGTGCCGAAAGCTTCTGTGAGTTCGTGCACGAAGTCCGGGTGGAACAGCGAAGTCACGTGCTTTTCATGCCGCAGTATGACGAACCGCTCGGCCTGCGCACGACCGCAACCGTACTCGACGTCATTCGGGAATATCCGGATTATGCTCCGGGGAGTCGCCGCTGGGACGATCGCGTATTCCATCCGGATCAGTACACCGACAAAGATCAGCCCGTCTCTGCCTACTGGAAGACGCCCCCGAGGTTCATCGAGCGGATATTCTCGGTGATGCGGCTGATGGAGAAAGCGTCGGTTCGGCGGGCGGTGCGGCGGGTGTGCCGGCCACAGTGCGAGTTGAATCTGCCCTGGGACCTTGCGTACGAGCCTGTCTACGAGGTAGTCGCGTCCACCGCGCCCATGCAGGAGGGCTTTTGAGAGTCGCGTTCTTTCCCGATGCCTACAACGAAGTCGACGGCGTGGCCAACGTCAGCCGGCACTTCGAGGCATTCGCGCGGAATCGGGGACTTCCCTTCCTGACCATCCACGCCGGGCCCAACCGCAAAACGACGAGCGAGGGCTCGGTTACACGCCTGCAACTTCCGCGAAGCTGGCTGACGTTCCCGCTGGACCGCGCGCACGAGTATGACCTCGGCTTCTGGCGGTATTACGGGCAAGTCATGGAGACGGTGCGGGGATTTGCTCCCGACCTTGTGCAGATCACCGGGCCGAGCGATCTTGGCATGCTGGGGGCGCTGATCGCTCACAACCTTCACGTTCCGCTGGCGGCTACCTGGCAGACGAATCTGCATCAGTATGCTAAGAGGCGGCTGACGCCCGCGCTGACGTGGCTCCCCCGGCGCTGGTCCGCTGCCGTAGTGGAAGGCGCCGAGAAGTGGGCCTTACGCGGCGCCATGCGTTTTTACCGGATTCCGCGGCTCCTGTTCGCTCCCAATCCGGAAATGGTGGCCCTGCTTGAGGCGAGGACCGGCAAGCCCTGCCTGCTCATGTCGCATAGCGTCGACACAGAGGCGTTCAGTCCGCAGTTTCGCGATCGGCAGCTGGGACCTTTCACGATCGGATATGTAGGCCGCCTGACGCGCGAGAAGAACGTGCGGTTGCTCGCGCACCTCGACCAGGCCTTGCGCGAGCGCGGGAACAAGGATTTCCGGTTTGTGATCGTAGGCGAAGGCGCGGAGCGGCCGTGGCTCGAGCAGCACATGGTGCAGGCGGAATTCACCGGCGTCCTCACGCGGCGGGACCTGGCGCGCGCGTTCGCGAATTTGGATCTGTTCGTGTTTCCGTCGGAAACGGATACGTTCGGGCTGGCGGTACTGGAAGCGCTCGCGTCCTGTGTGCCCGTGGTCGTGACTGCGGCCGGTGGGCCCAAGTACTCGGTTGAGCACGGGCGGACTGGATTTGTGGCGGGCAACTTCGAGGAGTTTGTGACGTGCACCGAGCGGGTCCTGACCGATCGAGCCCTCGCCGCCGCCATGGGCGCAGCGGGCCGCGAGTACGCTCTGGCCACGAGCTGGGAACAGATTTTCGAGGGCATGTATAAGAGCTACGAGCGGTGTTTTCACGCCGCGCACGAGGTCAGTCAAGACGTGTTTGAGGGCAGCGAGCCGGAGTTTAGCGCCCTCAAGCGGCTGGGCTAAGAGGCTTGCCGGGGCGGGGCACGCTTTCGGCTCGCGGTAAATTCCATCAAGCGGGTGGTTTATGACATTCGAGTTCCTACGGACGCGTTTCAAGAGCAACCAGTCGGTCTTCCTGCAGACGACCGAGATCCTGCAGGTTTATGTGGTCGGGGTGGCCGTGGTGTTTGCCTCGCTCGGACTGGGCGAGGCGGTCTACCGTTTGCTGTTCTCCGACTATGACGGAGCCAAGGACCGTCTTCCCATCGAGGCATTCTTCGGGCTGGTGTTCGCGTGGCTGGCCACGTCCTTTGCCAGAAGTGTTCACCAGCATCGGAAGAAGACGATCGCGAAACTCAACTTGATTTGGGACCGGAACCACCAGATTCGCGCTGCGCTGGAAGCCATCTCCCCTCTGCCGCATACCTCCAGAAACCAGCAATCGATTCGAGTGATCCGCGAAGAGGTGGACCGCATCGAAGGGGCGCTGAAGGAAGTCTTGCCGCGGTAAAGCAGCAATTGGCCTTTAGCTCCTGGGTCTTAGCTCTTAGCTCAAACCGTCGAATACCAGGTTGTCTCGTCGTGCTGCCTCAGACAGAACAAATCTTGGGTAGAGACGCGGCTCGCCGCGTCTAAGACGGGGCAAGCCCCGTCTCTACCAGTGCTTTTCGGCTGGCTCATTTTGGAACCATCCTCCTCAGAAATCTGACGATCCGGTGGAAACTCAGGTTGCGGTCCTCGCAGCCCGCGGAGTAATATGCCCGCCCTGTGCCCTAAGTCATTGGGGCTTGGCCCTTTGAGGATTGACCCCCGGATACCCCGCATATAACATTTTGGGGAGATTTTGCATCCAAGAAAGGGCAGGAGGCAGGTCGCGGTAGTTCGCGGTAAGTCATAGAGAAATATGGGATTTCGAAAACTCTATGCGACGATCGCGCCTCTGGCCGCGCTGCTTGCGACCTGTGCTTGCCAGTCTGCCCAGCGACCGGTGGCGATGCTGCCGGCGCAGCAGTCGGCTCCGCCGGGGCTGACCGCAGCCGCAACCCCCGCGCCATCGGTTCCGCAGGACTCGAAATCAAGCCCCGCTCCACCCCCTGATCCAACTCCTGCAGCCTCTCCAGCACCTTCCCCGGACCCGGTCGCCGATCTGATCGCGACGGTGGAGAAGGAGTACCAGGCCGGGCAGGACAACTACAAAGCGGGACACCTCGAGGCGGCGCGGCAGAATTTCGATCGGGCGTTCGACTTGCTTCTCGGAAGTCCGCTGCAGATCAACTCCGACCCGCGCCTGGAAAGCGAGTTTGATCGCCTGGTCGAAGGCATCAACGGCTTCGAAATGCTGGCCCTGCAGCAGGGCGACGGGTTCACCGAGCAGAAATCGGAACCGGCGCCGATCGACGAAACCAACGAAGTCAATTTCCCGGTGGACGCCAACATCAAGGCGAAAGCGGAAGCTGAGATCAAGTCGACGCACTCCGACCTGCCCCTGATGATGACGGACCAGGTGGCGGGCTTCATCAACTACTTTTCGTCGCGCGGCCGCGGTGTGCTGGAACGCGGGCTTACCCGCTCCGGGCGTTACGACGACATGATGCGCCGCGTGCTGCAGGAAGAAGGCGTGCCGCAGGATCTGATTTACCTGGCGCAGGCGGAGTCGGGATTCAAGCCGCTGGCGCTTTCGCGAGTGGGCGCCCGCGGCATCTGGCAATTCATGGCCAGCCGGGCCAAGGGCTACGGCTTGCAGCGCGACTGGTGGGTGGATGACCGCCAGGATCCGGAGAAGTCAACCCGCGCCGCCGCCCGCCACCTGAAAGATCTCTATCACCAGTTTGGCGACTGGTACCTGGCCATGGCGGCGTATAACTCCGGCCCGGGCACAGTGCAGAGCGCGGTCAAGCGCACCGGCTATGCCGACTTCTGGGAGCTGTACCGCCGGAACGTCCTGCCGCGAGAGACGCGGAACTATGTGCCGATCATCGTGGCCGTGACCATCATGGCCAAGAATCCCGGGCAGTATGGCCTGGACCATCTGGATAAGGAAAAGCCGGTTGCCTACGACTCTGTGACCATCGACTACCCGGTAGATTTGCGCCTGGTGGCCGAGTGTGTGGACGTATCCGCGGCGGACCTGCAGGACCTGAATCCCAGCCTGCTGCGGCTGACCACGCCGAAAGATCACGAGTTCAATCTGCGCCTGCCGGCGGGAACCAAAGACAAGTTTGAGGCGGCCATCGCGGCGATCCCGCCGGATATGCGGGTCTGGTGGCGTTACCACAAGGTGGCGCCCGGCGACACGCTGGCGTCGATCGCGCGCACCTACCGCAGTACGCCGAAGGCGATCGCGGAGGCCAACAATCTGGAAGATGGCCAGGAACTGACGCCGGAAAGCAAGCTGACGATTCCGATTACACCGGGCAAACACGCCACGACGGAGGACACCGCAACCTACGCCCGCCACGCCACCCGCTACCGGG
>Ga0209698_10006533_pt1 | contig 12377 bp, 6 predicted proteins | sample LitLauG_LLR_2012_FD_187203 | JGI IMG/M metagenome (GOLD analysis project Ga0209698, IMG submission 187203) | Freshwater sediment microbial communities from Pennsylvania, USA - Little Laurel Run_MetaG_LLR_2012 (SPAdes) (version 2) | ecosystem: Environmental > Aquatic > Freshwater > Creek >...
AACCCGGGGGCCGCGAGCAGGTCTAGCAAGCCCTCGGTCTTGCCGATGGCCGTCGGCGGCGGCACACCCTGTGTCGGCGGGACCTCGCCGCGGGCGACCAGCGGTCGGTCCGCGCCCGCGACGCCCGACAGGGAGGCGGCGCACGCCACCGCCAGGACAAGGGCCCCGAGCTTCGACGACCGTCGGCTCACGGGGCGGAGCCGGCGGGGGAGGCTGCCGACGCAGTGCGACCTCCGCGCTGTGCGTGCCGGGATCGCAGGTACTCGCGCCACGTGAGCCACAGGATGAACAGGTCGAAGACCGTGAGCAGCGCAAGGCCGATCGTCGGTGCGTAGGTCATCCGGTAGATCTGGTAGATCGCGAATCCGCCGAGGAAGACGAACGCGACCGGGTACGCCCATCGCGCCCGTCGCCACAGGCCCACGACGACGATGATCTTCGCCAGCCCGTGCGTCAGGAGGTAGAGCGCACCGAACACCTGGGTGTGGCGGAGGTTCCCGGTCATGTGCAGCAGGTGCCGGGCGAAGAAGTCGTGCGGGTCCTGGGAGAGCTCGTGCTGGGTCAGCCACCTCGCGAACCGGTCGATGGCGTCGGGGGCGATGATCAGGAGCAGGACCCCGCCGACGAGCTCCAGGACGCCGTCAGCCCCCTTGAAGATCAGTGCGACGTTGAAGGTCGTGTCGAGCGCGTCACGCTTGTGCGGCGTGGTCTCGTCCGATTCGTGCGCCGGCGCCTCGCTCGGCGGCGTCTCAGCATCCACTCGCACAGGCTACTGACAGCCCCGCAGGCGAATCGTGCACGGCATCGGATCGCGCGTCTCTCGCCGCGCCAGCGCCGGACGGGTTTGTCATCGCAGGGCGAGCAAGGTGGGCCTGGCGGCGGCGATTGTAAGTTGTCTCGATGCTGTCCGAGGAGCGCCGAGACGATCCGACGCACGGACTGCTCGTGGAGGACCTTCGCCTCGCGTTCTGCGACCTCGTGCCGGCCATGGATGCAGCCATCGCTGCACGCGACGCCCTCGACGCGTTCCTCCTCGCCGCCGGGGGATCCCAGATCCTCCACGACGCGCTGGAAGATGACCCCGGGCACCTCCTTCGCGCCGCCTCGATGGCGCGAGGGTCCGGCCCCCAGTTCGCGTCGAGGGTCGTGCCGGCGACCGCGACGGCGGGCGCCAGGGCGATCGACTCGATCCGCCGGCGCCGGCGGAACCGCCGGGGGCTCGCGGAGAGCTCCGAGTCGCTGGACGCCGCCGTCGGCGTGCTCGCGGACTGCGTTCTGCGTGGCGGCTGGGATCCCGCCGCGACGAACAGCGCGCGCGGGGCGATCGCCGACGCGATGGTCGCCACCGCGGGACTCGCCGACACGGTCCTGCGCCTCCCCTCGTGCTTCCAGAGCTTCGACCAGCACCCGCGTGACGTGGCGGCCCTGGCTGCCCGGACGCTCGGGTCGGTGCCCGAAGCGGCAAGGGGCGCCGTCGTCATCGGTGTTCGGACCTCCGGCAGCTACCTCGCCCCACTGCTCTCGGCGGCACTCGGCGCGGCGGGGGCACCCGGCGTGCCGTGGCTGACGGTCCGCCCCGGTCGGCTCTCCACCGCGCGATCCAGAGCGCTGCTCGAAGAGGGTGCTCGGCGCGGATGGACCGCGCTCGTGATCGACGACCCTCCGGGCACCGGTGCGTCGGTCGCCCGCGTGGGCGAGCAGCTCGGCGCGCTTGGCTATGCGCCCGGGTCGGTCGTCTTGGTGCTCGCCACGCTCCAAGACGGCTCGATCCCGTCGCGGTTGGCCCCGTTCAAGAGCGTGGTGCTCGAGTGGCCCGACTGGGACATCCATCGTCGGCTCGCGCCCGAGGCGATCCGCGGACTCGTCGAGCCGACGCTGACGGCGGGAACCGAGATCGACGCCCTGGAGCCCTTCGTTCTGGCATCGGCCGGCTTCCATCGAAGCCACGCCCAGCTCGGTGTTCGGCTCGCCACGTCGACCGCCGGGGTGTCCTCGACCTCCACCTTGGTCGCCGAGGGTTCGGGGCTCGGGTACTTCGGTCGGCACGGGATCGCGCTGTCGCGTGCGCTGCCGGGACTTGTGCCCGAGGTCCTCGCCTTCCACGACGGCGTGTCCCTGCGCCGGTGGCTCCCTGACGAGTCGAGGATCAACCTCGACTCCCCCCAGAAGGTCCGTCGGGCGGTCGACTACGTGACCCGGCGTCGAGACGCGCTGCCCGCCCGTCGCGATGCCTCGGACGCGATGGTCGGCCAGCAGCCCGCCTGGGAGGTGGCGAGTCGCCTGCTCGCTGCGCCGTACGGGGCGCTCGGCCTCGCGCTGCGGTCCGCCGGGCTCGACGCCGCGGTCCGCGCGATGCTCGCTCCGCGCGAACCGTCGGTCGTCGACGGGCAGACCGGCGGCCGTTCGTGGTTCGACGACGAGGGCGCCATGGTCAAGGTCAGCTTCGCCGACCGGGCGTTCTCGAACCTCGACCTCGCCTGCTACGACGCGGCCTACGACGTCGCGGGGCTCGCGCTCGGCACGCCGACGCGCGAGCTCGCCGAGATGGCCCGCGAGTCGTTCCTCGAGGCCTCCGGGCTCGTCGTCGACGACGAGCGCTGGCTGCTGTACCGGCTGGTGCACCTCTGGGATCGTCGGCGCCTCCAGCAGATCCCCCAGGACGCCGCCGAGCTGGAGATGTCGAGGGTCTGGCAGGACTGGGTCGCATCGAGGCTCCTCGGTGCTCCCCCCGGGCGCTCGGGCGGACCGACGTGGGTCATCGACATCGACGGCGTCCTCGAGACGAGCCGGTTCGGCGCGCCGGTGCTGACCCCGGCGGCCGCGTCGGCGCTGCGCGCGCTTCGCCTGCACGGCCACCGCCCCCTGCTCGCGACGGGGCGAAGCACGCTCGAGGTCCAGGACCGATGCGCGCGCTATGGCCTGGATGCCGGCGTCGCGGAGTACGGCTGCGCGACTTTCGACGCCGCGACGGGCGGCGTCACGTCGCTGGTCGACGAGGCGGGTGCGGCGGCACTCGACGCTGCCCGCGAGCACCTGGGCTCTCTTGCGCACGTCGAGCTGTCCTCGAGCTACCGCATCGCGATCCGCGCATTCCGGGTCCGCTCGGGCCGGCGCGTCGCGCTCAGCGCCGGTGAGGTCGAGGCCGTCGTGTCAGCGGCGGGTCACGCGCTCGTCGCCCACCCCGGGATCGCCCAGACCGACTTCGTGCCCGCCGGGATCGACAAGGCGCGGGCGGTGACGGCCCTGCTCGCGTCGCTTGGCGCTGGCCCGCGCGCCGACGTCGCCGTCGGCGACAGCGTCGGGGACCTCACCATGCTCGCCGGCGCGATGCGCGGCTTCGTGCCCGCGCACTCTCGCGAGCTCGCTACCGGCACCGTCGTCGCGACGCGCCGCGCGTATCAGCTGGGGTTCTCCGACGCCGTGGCCACGGTTCTCGGCCACCAGCCCGGGGCCTGCGGCACCTGCGCGATCCCCACGCGGCCCGGACCGCGCGTCGGTCTGATCTCGGCGCTGCTCGAGGGAACCGAAGGCGGCCGTCGGCGCGGCGCCGAGCTCGCGCCCACGATCCTCGCTCGCTCCCGGCAGGTTCTGAGCCGCCCCGCGGGGCAACACCGGGCTCGCTAACGGACGAAGGCGAGGAGCCGGCTGCCGCTCCCCACGGACCACGGTCCGATCGGGTCGTGGTTCGACCCCAGGTCGATGACCTGGCGGAACGACGTGTTGGCCAGGATGAGCGAGGTGAGCGAGGTGGCCGACGGGTCCTCGTCGGCTCCCGAGGTCCGCCCGTCGGGCCGGTCGTCGGAGTCGACGAACAAGACGCGACCCGAGATGCGGTCGAGCCCCTTGATGAGCCGGGTCGTCTCGAGCTGCGTGCCGCAGCCCTGGAGAAGGGCCCTGAGTCCGAAGCACGACACGACGTCGTAGGGCCCGGCGAGGTCCTCGACCGACGCGGTCGCCTCGCCGACCACGAAGTCGCCGTCCGTCAGGCCGTAGAAGGACGTGCCGATCGAAACCGCCCTCACGTCGGGCTCGATGCCGAGCACCTGCAGGCCGAATCGTCGCATCTCCCCGAGATACCACCCGTAGCCCGCACCGACGTCGAGGTAGGTGGCGGAGGCGGGAGCGTCGAGGTCGCGCTCGAGGAATCGAACGATCCGCAAGAGGCGGTCGGCGCAGTTGGTGGTGACGACCCAGCCCGACTCGACCTCCCTCGCAGGTACCGGCTGGCGCATGGTGCGCGTGCCTCCGGACAGCAGCTCGAGGCGCTGCTGGAGCGGTGACTCGTTGTCGAGCCAGGTCCGATGGACCTTGACGGTGCGCTCGCCGCGTGCGATCGCCCGGGCAACGCGGTGGTGGCCGTCGATGATCTGGAACACCGGTGAACCCGAGAGCCGCGCGACGAGGATGCTGTCGTCGAAGGGAGAGCCACCGTCGTTCGTGACGCGCTCGCAGTCACCGAGGGCCCACTCGACGAAGTTGCGTGAGACCCGGAGCAGCTCGTCATCGTCGCGGGCACCGAACCATCCACCCGCCACTCGGGTCACTTGCTTGGCGAAGCCCCAGTAGCTCGACGACCTGATCTGCTCGTCGCTCAGCTGGCCACCGCTCGCGAGCGCAGCGCGCAGCAGCGTCACGTGCGGGCCCGCCTCCATCGGGAGGGAGCCGAACGCGAGGGTTCCCGCCGCCTGGGCGAACGCCCCCGCCTCCTTCCCTCCCTGCGCGCCGAGGACGAGCAGCTGGACGTCGAGGTCGCGATGACCCGGGCGTCGTCGAATCCACTGGCGGAGCGGGCGGGCGAAGGGCACGACGTGGCTCGCGCGGACCGCGAGAGAGTTGTTCTCCCCGTGTGGCTCAGGTGACGTCGACAGTGCCAGCATGTAGCTGAGCAGCGCGCGGCGAGTCGCTCGAGCCCGGGCAACGATCCTTCGTGAGGCAGCGGTCACGCGCGCCTCGATCTGCACTCTCCGCATCCACACTCCCCCGTGTGCGAGGTGACGGTAGCAGGAGAATTCTGCGCTTGTCTGGTGCGTCAAGGTGCGGCCGGGACCCGGTGCCGAGGGATCTTCCGGTCCTCGCCTCCAGTCCGCTGCCCCAGAGGGGCACACCCGCTGGCGCGCCGCGGTCCGCTTCGGGCGAACGCGTCGCCCCGGGCCCCACGGATCGCTAGGTGTCCCCTCGGGCGTCGGTCTCGGCGCTCCCCTCCGGCGGCGAGGTCGGCCGCGAAGCGGCGGGGTCATCGGCGCCGGCGACAAGGGTCGCGCCGTCGGCGTAGCTCGGCGTCATCTCGGGGTGGCGGTACTGGCGGGCGACCGACGGGAACACGACGACGCAGATCGCCGCCTGTCCGATCAGGAACGCGAGGCCCACGCCCGCGATCCCGAGGTGCCCCACGAACAGCACGGTGAGTCCGAGCACGATCGCGGCGATGCTCACCTGGATGCTCACCACGCGGCGCACGCGCCGCGCCAGCCGGGCGTAGGTCACGTACAGGACGTTGACCGCCATGAACGGCAACGCCAGGGCGACGAGCCGCAGCAGCGGCGCTCCCTTCACCGCGTACTCGTGGCCGAGGATGGACAAGAAGTACGGCGCCCCGATCACGATGATCGCCAGCCCGGGAAGCAGGACGATCGTCGCGAGCCGGACGGCCTTTCGAACCGTCGCCGTCGCCGCCGTGGGTCGGACCGTGGACTCGACGATGAGCGAGGTTGCGAAGCTGAACAGCAGCATGTCGAAGGCGATGCCGGCAATCCAGGGCGTCTGGAAGTAGGCCGCCTGGGCCGAGCCGAGCCGGCTGGCCACGATCAGGGCCGGGAGCTGGTTCATCGACATGAAGGCCAGCCCTCCGATGTACTCCCCCAGAACGACCGTGCCCATGACCCGTCGCTCGGGGAGCACGCCGCGGCCGTTCGCCCGGGCGACGTGCGCCGGGACCACGCGCCGGAACAGGTAGTAGTTGACCGCGATGACGCAGATGATGACGGGCAGGATCCACGACGCGAAGACCCCTGAGCGAGGCAACGCGACGGCGAAGACGGGCAGCAGGATGATCTTGCCGATGGAGAAGCTGGTGTTCTCCACGGGCACCCACACCGTCGCTCGGAGTCCCACGAGCGCGGCGTCCTCGATGGTGAACACGGCCCACAGCACGGCGGCGGCGACGAAGAGCGCGGCAGATGCGAAGCCCGGCTGGATGAAGTTGTGGTGGCCGGAGAACGCGAGGAACAGGATCGCCGCGGCGAGGGCCACCGAGACGCTCGCGGCGTATCCTGCGCGCAGCACGTCGCGCACCCGGGCGCCCGCGGCGTAGAGGAACCTCGGGAAGACGGTGCCGAGGTTGAGCAGGGCGATGCTGGCGACGAAGGTCATCGCGGCGATCTCGGCGACGCCGTAGCCGACGTTCTTCGCCGAGTACAGGCGCGCCGCAACCGCCCAGAACGCGACACCGAGCACCGCACCCGTGGCGTTCGACGAGACGAGTGCCGCCGTGCTGCGGACGAAGCGGTCGCTGGACGCGTCAGGGAGCCGTGAACCCTCGGTCACGATCCGCGCGGCCGACCCGGGCACGCCCCGGGCTGTTCGGGCCGCCGTGGTGGTGCGGGGAGCATCGCCCAACGGTACTGCCGTGGTCCGCGTCGCACGTCCAGCGGGTGCGAGCCGTCGAGGGTGGCGACGGCCCCGGTCGATCAGAGGCGGAAGGGCTTCACCATCGATGCCGCCGTCGTCGCCGAATTCAGCTCCGGAAGGCCCAGGAGGTCCTCGAAGGTCTTGAGCAGCGAGTACGTCGTGAATGCCGTCGAGACCTTCGCCCCCTTCTTCACGGACGGGGCGACGACGATGGTGGCCACGTGGCAGCTCGAGTCGGACTGGTTGGCGGCGCAGCTCTCGCCGGCGTAGCCGCCCTGGCCCTCGTCCCAGACGATGAACACCGCGGTGTCCTTTGCCTTGTAGACGGTCGACGACGTGATCCGCGGGAGCCAGGTGGACAGCCAGGCGTCCCCGGTCCCGACGCCGCAGTCGTGCATGTCGTTGCAGAGGTTCGGCGTGACGAGAGAGAACGCAGGCGCTGTCCTCTCGCTCGACAGCGCGCGCAGGAGCGGGGAGTTCGACGTCGACCCAAGTGCGACGTCGTGCGTGCTGCACCCGGCCGAGAGATCCGAGAAGTAGACCGCCGGATTGTGCTTCACCGCATAGTTCCCGCTCGATGACCGAGCGCAGCTCGTTGGCATCGACTCCTCGTAGCTCATCGCGCCGCGCGTCGACAGCTGGTTGAACAGGTTGGAGCCCGCCAGCAGGTGCGAGCAGCTTCCCGGCGCGCAGTCGTTGAGGAAGGGGCCGAGTTGGCTGAGCGGCACGCCCCCGACCAGCGCCAGGTAGTTCGGAAGGCTGTTGTGCGTCACGTTGTGGACGTTCGACGCGACCCCGCACGACGCGATGACCCTGTTGAGGTAGGGGGCCGACGACGAGCCCACGATCGATCCGTAGGAGTGGTTCTCCTCGATGATGACGATGACGTGCTTGTAGGTCGGCGCGGTCGCTCTCGTCGCGCACAGCCCCGTCGTCGACGGCGTCGCCCGAGGCGCGGAACCGCCCGCGGCAGCCGAGATCGTCGCGGGAACCGCCACGGCGCCTACGAGGGCGCCCAGTGCGAGCATCGTCCGTCCGGTCACTTTGCGCATCCCCGCATCTCCCCTGTTCGACTCTCGCGCGGGCCAGTCTCCCAGCACCTCCCACGGCGAAGGCGTCAGTCTCCATCTCGGGGCTGATCGCACGACGAGAGTGCCCTAAGAACCCCCTAAGGACGCCGCGCGAGCCAGGCGGGCAGGCTCGATGGGGAGGCGGTCCGTCGCGGTACCATCAGGCGCCGCGGACTCCGAGGCGCCCCTGAGGGACGCCTGTTGCCGTGTTCCGCGTCCGAGGCAGGCAGATCGATGATCGAGCAAGTCAACGCGGCAGAGGGGATCGACCCGCACCTCGCGGCACTCGCCCCCTACGTGCCGTCGCTCGCCGCAGCGTGGGACCTCTCGGGTCCCCCCGGGAGGTGGCGCGAGCTCGACGCGACGTGCTGCTACGTCGACATATCGGGGTTCACCAAGATCTCCGAGCGACTCAGCCGCCTCGGCCGCCTCGGAGCAGAGCAGCTCACGGACTTCCTCGACGACGTCTTCTCGACGATGCTCGGCATCGCCGGGGATCGGGGCGGCTCGCTGCTCAAGTTCGGTGGCGACTCGCTCTTGCTCGTCTTCGACCAGGCAGATCACGCAGTGCTGGCCGCGGACGCCGCCGTCGCGATGCGCGCCGCGCTCTCTGACACCGACGCGCTGCCGACGGCCGCCGGCAAGGTCAGCCTTCGCTCGTCGATGGGGCTGCACACCGGGCGCTTCTTGTGCTTTCGCGTCGGCACGACCCACCAGGAGCTGCTGCTCGCCGGTCCAGCGGCGACAGAGACCATCGCGATGGAGCAGCAGGCGACCGCCGGCGTGATCCTCATGAGCGCGGACACGGCCGAGCGCTTGCCAGCGCACGAGGTGGGCACCGCTGTGGGGACAGGTCGTCGACTTCGCTCGAGGCTCCCCTCGTCGGTGGCTGCCACGCCACCACCGATCGCGACGCTCGGCGGATCGGGGATCGCCGAGAGCGTGCCGATCGGACTGCGGTCATGGCTTGCGCAACGCCAGGGTGGCTCTGAGCACCGAATCGCGAGCATCGCCTTCGTTCGGTTCCAGGGCGTCGACGACCTGCTCGCGAGGCGGGGGCCCGACGAGGCCGCCGTCGCCCTGGACGAGGTCGTCTCGGTCGTCCAGACCGCGGCGGAGGCGGAGGGCGTCACGTTCCTCGCCACGGACATCGACGCCGATGGCGGCAAGGTCATCCTCGCGGCGGGCGTGCCCTCGGCGAAGGAGGACGACGAGGGGCGCATCCTGCGCGCCGCGAGGTCGATACTCGATGCGAACGTGGAGCTCCCTTTGCAAATCGGCATCAACCGGGACCACGTCTTTGCCGGCGACGTCGGCTCGCCCACGCGTCGGACCTTCACCGTGATGGGCGACGGCGTCAACGTGGCCGCCCGCCTCGCGGCGGCCGCCCCGGTCGGCGCGCTGCTGGCGACCGCCTCGGTGCTCGACCGCTCCCGTTCGGACTTTCGCACCGTCGAGCTGGAGCCCCTTCGCGTCAAGGGCAAGGCGGAACCGCTGCAAGCGTGGCAGGTCGGTGGCGCCATCGGCGTCAAGGCGGCGACATTCGGCTTCCTGCCGTTCCGGGGTCGCGAGGACGAGCTCGGCGCCCTGCGCGGTGCGCTCGAGAACGCAGCCGCGGGAACGGGCGCGGTCGCCCTCGTCGAGGGCGAGCGCGGCGCCGGAAAGACGCGCCTGCTCACCGAGCTCACGGCGCTCGGGATCGCGGACGCAACCCTCACGCTGCAAGGCGAGCCCTTCGGCGTGGCCATCCCCTACCTCCCGCTACGAGCGCCGCTGCGCCAGCTACTGGGGATCGTCGCCCAGGACCGCGAGGAGGCTGGTCGGCAACTCGACGCCGCCATCGGGGCCCTCGCGCCTGACCTCGCCGCCTTCGCTCCCCTGCTCGCTGCCGTTGTCGACGCCGAGCTGCCAGGCACCCCCGAGACCGAGGCGCTCGCCGACCGGTTCGTGCGCGCGCGCGTCGTGGCGGTGCTCACCGCCGTACTCGATGCGGTGTTCGCCGATTCCCTGCTGATCGTCCTCGAAGACGCGCACTGGTTCGACGATTCGACGGCCGAGGTCTGCGCGGGCCTCGCCGAGGCGGCGCCACGTCGCCGCTGGCTCATCTGCGCGTCCCGACGGCCCGCCGAGGGCGGGTACTCTCCGGCGGCACCCGACGTCGGGCTGTCGCTGGGGCATCTCACGGACGCCATCGCGCGCCAGCTGGTTGATCACGCGACCGAGGCGGCGCCGTTGCGGCCCCAGGAGCGGGACAGGGTGGTCACGCAGGCGTCGGGGAACCCGCTGTTCCTCGAAGAGCTGCTTCGCATCGTCCGATCCGACGGCCTCAACTCGCTGCCCGACTCGCTCGACGCCATCGCCATGCGCGAGATCGACGCGCTGCCCGGCTCTGCGAGGGCCTGCTTGCTCGTCGCTTCCGTGCTCGGAAGGGTGTTCGACCGCTCGCTCTACGAGCAGCTGGTAGCTGAGATGCATCCCGAGCTGCACGACGATCCGATGGCCGGCCTCGGCGAGGTCCTTCTCCCGGCCGGTGGCGGGGCGTTGCGGTTCCGTCACGCGCTGCTCCAGGAGTCCGCGTACCAGAGCCTTCCGTATCGCGTGCGAACGGCCCTGCATCGCAGGGCGGGCACTGCGATCGAGGCCGTCGAAGGAGACGACGAGCGTTCCGCGACGCTCCTCTCGCTGCACTTCCATGCCGCCGAGGACTGGCCGCGGGCGTGGCGGTACGGTCGCCTCGCTGCTCGCGTGGCGCTCGAGGCGCACGCCCCCGGGGAGGCCGCCGTGCACCTCGAGCGCGCGGTGGGCGCCGCACGGCACCTCGACGAGGTCAGCGAGCGCGAGCTCGCCGCTGTCCTGTGCGAGCTGGGCGACGTCGCGGTCGTGATGGGTGTCTACGAGCGCGCGGACGACGCCTATCGAAGGGCCGGGATCGCGAGTGGCGACGACCTGGTCGAGCGGGCTCGCATCGCGGGGCAGCGCGCGTACCTCCGAACCGAGTACCAAGGGCGGCTCGCCGCGGCGATCCGCCAGGTCCACGCGGGCCTGGCACTCCTGGACGGCCTCGACGCCGCCAGCGCCGAGGCGGACCGCGTGAGGGCGCGCCTCATCACCCGCGAGGCGGTGATCCGCTACCGGCAGGGACGGCTCAACGACGCGGTGCGCCTGAGCGAAGAGGCGGTCCGCGAGTGCGAGCGGGTTGGGCACCGCCGGACCCTGGCGCTGGCGCTGTCGATCCTCGATCAGGCGCTCGCCGAGACTGGCCGCGCCGGCGAGGCGACGAACATGGAGCGCGCGCTCGCCATCTACGAGGAGCTCGGGGACTACTCCGACGCGGCGATGACCCTCGGAAACCTCGGCGCCATCGCGTACTACAAGACCCAGTGGCCGATTGCCGCAGACTTCTACCAGCGCTCCATCGATGCCGCGACCCAGGCCGGCGACCTCGCGACGGCCGCCATCGCCCAGACGAACCTCGGTGAGCTGCTGGCGATGCAGGGTGACCTGCGCGGGGCGATGGACCTCCTCGCGCCCGCGCTGAGGACGTTGGGCTCGTTCGGGTACCGCGCCGGTGCCGCGCAGGCTGCGATGCACCTCGGTCGGGCTCGCGCGCTCGCGGGCGACACCTCCGCGGGCACCGAGCAGATCGGCGCGGCAGCGCGACAGTTCGCCGAGGCGGGGATCCAGATGGGGATGCTCGAGGCTCGGGGACACCTCGCAGAGGTCCTGGTGGTCGAAGGGGATCTGAGCGCCGCCGACGCCGCGCTCCGTGAGGCACGGGCCGCGGAGCGGTCGCTCGGAGAGTCACCCGTCTCCGCGCTGTTGGACCGCGTCGAGATCGCCGCGCTGCTCGCCGCCGGCGACTTGGCAGGTGCCCGGCGCCTACTCGACGGGGCGATCGCCCGGGCCAGGGGCCTCGGCGCCACTTACGACCTGTTCGTGCTGCTCACCCTCGGAGCGAGGGCGGGCGATGACGGTGACGATGCCGAGCGCGCCACGCTGGCGGGCGCGCTCGGCATCGTCGACCTCGTCGTGGTTCCCTAGATCAGCCGGCCCCGTTGTGGAAGATCGGGTCGCCGTAGCCGTCCCAGTTCTCGGTGATCTGAGTGCCGCCGTTGACGTACGCGTACGACTTGCTCGTCGTGCACCACGCAAGTCCCGCCTGCTGCGCCGACGTGCAGAAGGTCTGGGGCTGCCAGGTGGTCCCGCCGTCGAGCGAGACGTAGGTCGGCGGGCACTTCGTGCTGTTGTTGGAGCCGTCCGGGGTGCAGAAGCCCTGCACCGCCCAGACGATCGTCGCGACCACGTGGGCAGTCGGCAGGGGCGTCGAGGCGAAGTCCACCGACTGGACGCCGCCGATCGACGGCACCGGGTCGTTGGTTGTGGCCGTGAACGACTGGTACTGCTTGCACACATTGGTCGGTGCCGGCTGGCCGTTGTAGTCCTTGAAGGTCAGCGTGGCGCTGATCTGGCCGGACTGCGCGGTCCCGTCGGTGGACGCCGCGGTGATGGTCTGCTGTCCGCAGATCACCACGTACTCCGTCGTGCTCTGCTGCGCGGATCCCGGCGCGTAGCTCGTGTTGCCTGATTGGGTGGCATCGATCACGCAGGTGCCTGCGGGCGCCGAGAAGGTGACGAGGCCGGTGCTCGGGTCCACGGTGCAACCCGACGTCGAACTCGGAT
>Ga0209698_10006535_pt1 | contig 12376 bp, 5 predicted proteins | sample LitLauG_LLR_2012_FD_187203 | JGI IMG/M metagenome (GOLD analysis project Ga0209698, IMG submission 187203) | Freshwater sediment microbial communities from Pennsylvania, USA - Little Laurel Run_MetaG_LLR_2012 (SPAdes) (version 2) | ecosystem: Environmental > Aquatic > Freshwater > Creek >...
GATTTGTCTATTCCTGCCCAATCCAAATTACGAAATGCTGACCAGAGAGGGCGGGGGCGCTCTCACGGTTACCGTGCATTCAGTAAGCCAGGCCATCAAGTAAAGATTCGTAAAAGCCCGGCTGCCTTCACAACTTCAGCTGCATAATCTGGTTCATACAAGGGACCAATCGGAATTTCAGATCAAGGAGATACCATGCTCAAACGTTGTTTGCTCGCGCTTACTCTTTCGGCGCTGGTTGCCGCAGCCTCCATCTCGACTTTCTCCCAAACCAATGAAAGCAACGGTCAGCCATCTGCGCCCGCAGGCGAGCAGTCCGGGCACGGACCGGGACATCATCATATGGATCCGGCAAAGCGCACGGAAATGCTGACCAAGGAACTCAAGCTCACCAGCGATCAGCAGCCGAAAGTGCTGGAAATCTTGAAGTCGGAGCAATCCCAAATGGAAAGCCTGCGATCGGACTCTTCGGCCGCACAGGACGATCGCCGTTCCAAGATGATGGAGCTCCGCAAGGCGTCGAACGACCAAATTCGAGCCCTTCTGGACTCCAAGCAGCAAAAGAAATGGGACGAAATCCAGAGCCGGCACGAGCAATGGCAGGGACACCATCAGGAGGCACAAACTCCCGGAGCGCCGCCGGATTCCTCAGGGCAAAAATAAGAGTGGCGCTGAGATTCTGGTGTTGTGACGGGGCCTGTGATTTGGATCGTGGGGGCTGTGGGTCGGCAGCATCGACCTGGGCCGCCCTCGCCGCTTGAGACGCGGCAGCGCCCCTTCCGAGAAGCGCGGGACCGAGTCATACCTCTCGGTCCCGTTTCTGCCACCCACGATTCAGTCGTCTTAACCTGGGAAGAGTCCAGGCGCAGCAGCCCGCATGGCGTCAGTTCACCGTCACCGCGATGTTCGTAGTCGCGTCGGCCCCGCTGCCTGAATTGCTCACCGTGTATGCGTTGACCGTGATCGTGTAGTTACCGGGGGTTGTGCCGCCACCCCCGCCGCCACCCGGGCTTCCTAATCCCGATCCACCACAGCCGGGAACCATGACCATGGCGATGGCGAGAAAGATACAGCTCCGTCCGGATGCGATCCGCCAACGCCCCGATCGTACGCAAAGCGCGGCGAGAAGGGCGACGAGAATCACAAGCCCAGTCAGTCCCCCCCGCGGGACCGCAAAGAGGCCGGCTTGCGCCGCGTTTGCCGTGGTAGTAATGGCGACGGTGGCGGTCGGTGTCAGGGTCTGGCTGAAATCCACGGTGTAGATGTCGCGGCTGTCGCCGCTGGTGATGGCGCAACTGGCTTTGGGCGCATTCGTGGAACAGGACAGATACACGCGGCCGATGTTGCTGGTGGAAGTCAGATTTATCGTGCTGGAGTTGCCGCTCGTCGCCCCCGCCTTGACCGTGATCGGAGCCGGATTCCCCAGACTTGGAGGCGCGAGCGGAGAGGCGGTGTACTGCCGCACGTAGTCAACCGTCATGGTGGCCGGGTTTGGGGTGCTGCTGTCTGGAGGCCCCGGCCAGCTACCCGTACCCCCGACCGCCAGATTCAAAAGCAGGAAGAATTGGTGATTGAACGCCCAGTTGCTGCTTCCGCCCGGGACGTCGCTCGCGGTTTTCACGAAGAACACATTGGTCGGGCTATCCACGTAGAACTGGACCATATACGAAGACCAGATCGCACCGTAGGTGTGAAACGCAGTGTCTACCTGTCCTCCATTCGGGAAGGTGTACTTCTGCCCCAGTCCGTTCCCGCCGTGGTAGGTTGGCCCGTGCAGCGTGGAACGGATGATCGTCGGGCCCAGGCCGGCAGAGGCAGGGACGTTCTCCATGTAGTCCTGCTCGCCGCACGCCGGCCATCCCGCGGTGCCGATGTTTGTCCCCAGCGCCCAGAAGGCTGGCCAGAGTCCAGCCCCAGTGGGCAGCTGCATGCTCGATTCAATGCGACCGTACGGAAAGGACGCGAGCCCGGCTGTTTTCAACCGCGCCGAGGTCCAACTGTTGCTGTATGCAGCGGTACCGGAATTCACCTGGAACGCGTGAATGACCAGGTGTCCGCTGCCATCGAGGTAGACATTATTTTGTGGGCTGTTGCAAGGCAGTTGATTGTTGGGATCTCCGCTCGGCCCGCAGTAATACTCCAGCTCGTTGTTGACGTTGAGATTGCCGTAATCGAATCCCCACTTAGTCGTGTCGATGGTTGTGCCATCGAATTCATCATTCCAAGTGAGGTTCCAGGTTTGAGCGTTGGCGATGCCCTGCATGCCCAGACAAGTGATGGCCAGAATCCACAGAGTCCGTAGCCCGGCTGGGGGAGCAAACAGAGCGAAGCGTCGACTCTTCTCCATGAGCAAATCTCCTGTGGCACTCGGCCGTGCAAGGCGCGGATTGCGGAGAACCTGACCCAAAACCATTCTGGGCAGCCGGTGAACGGCTGCCCAGTCCAAGAAGAACAGGCTAGAAGGTGAATCGCGCCCCGAACTGGCCGACGCGACCGCCCAGGCCACCGTAGCTGGTGATCTTGCCGAACATGGGTACACCGTTGACCGAATCCGACAAACCGGTGTCCGGCCCTCCGAGTTGGTGACGATTAAACAGGTTGAAGAACTCCATCCGGAAAGTGAGAACGTATTGATCCTCCGGGCCCATGGTGACGCTTTTGTGCAGGCCGATATCCTCCGTTGCCAGGCCCGGATATCGAATCCCTTCGAGGAAGTTCCCGGCGGTTCCCAACGCGCCAGCCGCCGGGTTCGTGAAGCAGTTTGCATTCAGCCACTGCTTGTTGAGCGCGGGGCTGCCATTGGTGAGTTTGCATCCCGGAACCAGGTTGACATACACCGAGTTAAATCCGGGATAGTTGTTGGTTGAATGGATCGAGATTGGCGTCCCGGTATTGTAGTGAAAATCGCCATTCAGACTCCAGCCCCCGATGAACTCGTTGGCCATGTGGCTGGCGCCCGAGAAGAAGGTTTTGCCGTGACCGAAGGGAAGCTCATAGGTGATGTATCCCTTGACGATGTGCGTCATGTCAAAGTCAGAGATGTTCCTGGCCTCGTTCTTCAGGTCGTACACGTTCTGCAGACTTCCCGCCCACCACAGCTCGTTGAAGCTGGAGTCAACGTCTCCGTGCGCCCGTGACCAGGCATAACTAGCCTGCACCGAGAGTCCATGTGGGGCGCGCTTGGTCACGCTCGCCTGGAAGCTCTTGTAGTCGGAGTTGCCAAGCGGCGAGCCCACCGAGAACAATGGACCGTAGGCGACGGCCACCTGCGGATACGGTGTGATCCCCTGCCACCCCGGTCCCGTGCCGCCGTAGCCCCAGTATCCATTGTAGGAGGACGGGAAGGTTCCATGGAGGACATAGTTTTGCATGTTGGCCACGGTCGGCTGGTTGGTCAAAAGCGTGCCACTCTGCAGGTGATAGCTGTGGCTCTGAATCCAGCTGAGGTCTACCTTGGTGTCGCGTGAAATTTCGCGCTGCACCCCGATGGTCCACTGCTGCGTGTTGCCCGGCGTCAACGCGCGAGGGTCGATGCTGACCGCACCCCATTGGGTGTAGTCCGGGGTTTTTACCATGGAGAGCGTGGGATGGTATCCGGCGTCCCAATTGAAGTTTGATTGCGAGCTGTGCTGGTAGTATCCCGGATTGCCCGTCTGCTGATAAGGAATGCCGCCCCAGGTGTTCAGGTTCAGGGGCACGAAGAAGACGGCGACGTTGCCCCGCACGACGGTCTTGTCGTCCACTTTAAAGGCGGCGCCGATGTGAGGAGCAAAATTGAACCAATCCTGGCGACGCTCGAACGACTGGCTGCCGCTGGTCAGATACTCATACTGGCCCATCGCCTTGGTGACCGGGTTGGGGTCGTTGATTTCAAAGCTTGACCAGTGACCGTACTTCTCCTTGTAGGGACTGTTGTAATCCCAGCGCAGGCTCAGATTCAGGGTCAGGCGCTGGTTCACCTTGATGTCGTCCGTGCCATAGAGCGAGAAAGCCTTGCGCCGCCCGTACTGCGGGTCCGGAGCCGTAGCGGTCGCTAAATAAGCGTCGCCCAGCAGAAAGCTGCCGAACGCGTTGCCCAGCGAGTTCCAGCCGCCGGGGTAGTTGTACCAGGCTCCAGCGGTCGAGGTTGGATCGAAAGTGATGTTGTTGAAAGTCCCTGAATCCGGATGGCTGTTGAACTGCATGGCGCGGAATTCGGCACCGAACTTGTAGGTGTGACGTCCACGGGTCCACTCCACTTCGTCGTTATAGATGTAGGTGTTGGCCGCGTAGAAGTCGTTGAACTGGCTGCCCAGATTCGAGAAGGCCCAGCCGTTCTGGTAGTTCCCCCAATTGGTATACATGCCCGAGCTGAACGTAATCAGCGGGAAGTTGCCGGCGCCATTGGTGAGGCCCAGAGACTTATCCCAGCCGCCTGCTTGCGAGGCCGCAATGCTGGGATTCCGGAAACGGTTCAGAGTGAAGTGCGCCGTATTGAGCACGTGGGGCGAGAAAAAGTAGGAATCATTCAAGCGGACCGACGGCGCCGTGGTGTTGTGCCAATACGCGTTGGCCATGGGGCCGCCGTACTGCGCCGTCGCCGACCACACCCCGCCCTGATCGGCGTTAATGCGCGGATAGTTGTCATAGTAAAACGAACCGCTGACGTGGTGCTTGTCGTTCAGGTTGTAATCCAGCTTCACGCTGGTCTGGGTGTTGTGAAACCAGGGGTCCGGATTGTAAGCCTGTCCGGCGTCGTTGGCCGTGAGTGACGATTCCGGCTGATAGTACCGGTGATAGAGCTGAAGAATCTTGGCGGTGGTGGTGCTGATCATGCTGGTGGGAATCAGGTTGCCGACGAATACACAGTTGGTGGCATTGTTCACCACCGCTCCCTGATAAACGGTGTTGCCGCAAGGGTCCGTTCCGATGACATTGGCAGTCGTCAGCATCGGGCTCAGGTTGGCAAATTGAGCGACCGTCCCGTCGGAGTTCAGACCCATCATGGCATCGGTCGGAACGGTGCGCGAATTGGGCCCCAGGCTCCACATGTTCTGCATGTAACGCTCGAAGGAGACATAGTAGAACAACTTGTTCTTCACGATGGGACCACCGAAGGAACCGCCCCAATCGGAGAGCGAGTCGCTTTTCCGCGCATAAGCAGCAGCGTTGGCGGGATCGGTGACGATGGCCAGGTGATTCGATGCGCTCAGAGCGTCCAGAGACGTCGAGTGCAGGAAGCCAAACAGGGTGCCGTGAATCTTGTTCGATCCAGACTTCATTTCATAACGGAAGACGCCGCCGCCGGTGCGGCCGCCATCGCCACTGATGCCTGCGGTATCCACCTGAAACTCCTGCACCGCTTCCATCGGAGGCTGTGACTCGCTGATATAGCCGCCCAGCTGCGAGACCGCGGAAGTGCCGTCGATCATCACTTCCTTGCTCAGAGCCATGCTGCCGTTGATGTGTGAACTGTAGTCGGAGCCCTCGACACCCGGCACGTAGGCGAACATGAAATTGGAGAGATTGCGGCTGCCCTGCACGTTCAAGGGAAGCTCGCTCACCACCCGATTGGTCAGGTTGGTGGAAACCGCGGCGTCGGCAGTCTGCAGGATGGGAGCTTCCCCACTGACTTCCACGATTTCGTGCGCTCCACCCACCCGCAGGGTGACGTCGATTTCCGCAACCTGGCTGATCAGCAGGGTGATCCCTTTGCGGTCCAGAGTCTTGAATCCTTCCTTGGAAAAGCTGAGGGAGTAATTTCCAATGGGAAGGTTGCCGGCGCGATAAAAGCCGGCATCGTCTGTGGTCGTCGTCTGCAGGTCGTTCGTGCCCACGTTGGTGACCCGAACCTGGACCCCGGAAAGCACTGCCGACGACGGATCCTTCACCGTGCCGAGAATGGTGGCGCGGTCCGACTGCGCCATCGACAACACCGTTAACAGAAGTAACCCTAAGCCAAGAGCTACTGCCTTTGACCTCATACAACCTCCTTGTGCGCATTAATGTCTTGCGTAGATACCTGGGAATGCCGAACTTCCTGAGCCTGACTCTGGCAGCTTGAAACGGAAATCATCGATCTTCGAAGGACTCCGGCCTGGTGATGCCTGGTGGCTGTGGATTCGCCCGGAGTCGGGCTGATGTGCCTGGTCATTCGGCTAAACCGCTTTAATGATTTCTGAAAAAAATAAATAGACTTCGAGGAGCATCTCTTCCGGCGCAGTTGCGGGCGCAAAGGCACCAGCCTGCGACAGCCTGCAACTCAAGGTATCTTGAAGTGAATCTGAAGTCTGTGATGGCAATCACGGTTCGTGGCCCTACAAAACCGCTTTAGTCTTTAACAAAAGCGGTTTAGCATGGGAGGCGAGCCGCCCATTCCGAACGGCTGTTGCCGGGAAGGTTGTTGATCGGGAACGGAACCCGCGAAAGAAATGGAGACTGCCGTTCTGGATCGTTCCGGGAAAAAATCGCGCAGGGGCCGCAACTCTAGACCGACCCCACCGCCAAAGCCGGTCAGTCTGCGGTCGCTCGCCGAGTATCTGAAGCTGTCCCCCGCCACGGTTTCGGTTGTCATCAATAATTCGCCGGCCGCCAAGGCCATTCCGAAGCACACCAAAGATCGCGTGCAGCAGGCGGTGATCGCCCTCGACTATCGCCCTAATTTTTTTGCCCGCTCCCTGAGCCTCAAACGGGGATTCATGGTGGGCGTGCTGGTGCCGGAAATCAGCGAAGGCTACGCGGCTTTGATCATGCGCGGAATTGAAGACCGGTTGCTGACGGAGGGCTACTTTTATTTCGTGGCGAGCCATCGCGGCAAGCCGGATTTAATCCAGGAATATCCGCGCATGCTGATCGACCGCGCTGTCGAAGGCATGATTCTGGTCAATACTCCGGTGGTGCGGGCGCTCGCTGTGCCCGTGGTCGCCATCTCCGCCCATCATCGTGTTCCGGGTGTGACCAACATCACGGTTGACAACAAAAAGGCGATGTTCACCGCTCTCAAGCATCTGGTCGAGCTTGGTCACCGCCGGATCGCTCTGTTCAAAGGGCATCGGAACAGCTCGGATACGGAATATCGCTGGAAGGCCGTCTTGCGCGCGACCGCAGAACTTGGCATCGAAGTGCGCCCCGAGTTAACCATTCAACTGCAATCCGAGGTGGAGAATCCGGGCCCTTCGGTTCCAGAAGAAGGTTACGCCAGCGCACAGAAATTGCTGGCCACGGGGAAACGGTTCTCGGCGCTATTGGCCTTCAACGACATTTCGGCGATCGGGGCCATGCGCGCCTTGCGGGACGCCGGGTTGCGGGTACCGGAGGATGTCTCGGTGATCGGGTTTGATGACATCCAGGCGGCCGCGTATCTGACGCCTCGATTGACCACCGTTCGCCAACCCCTGCGGCAGATGGGAGAAATGGCCGCCCAGCAGCTATTAGATCGGATCTGTAACCGGAAAGCCCGCAGTCCACAGCTGATTTCAGTGGCCCCGGAATTCGTGGTGCGCGAGTCGACCGGGGTTGCGAGATTGCCGCGCTGAGTTCTTGGGTGCAAAATCAGGTCGAATGAACAAATGAACAGGTGATGTGCGCGGTTTGCGGGCGCGCTGAGGGTAGGAGACCATCTGGGAAGGGCCTTGGCGCTGCAGCGCCAAGGCCCTATCCGGTTGAAGTTAGCGGCCAGCCCTTAAGGAACCGTGCTGATGACCAGGATGGTCGGGTAGGCGCTGGTTTGGTTGTTAACCGCTACGACCTTGGAATTGGAAACGATGACGCCCGAAACTACCCCAGGATGGTCCGAGGTGGTGAAGGTGCCATCGGAGTTCACGGTGAAAGTCTCGCTTACTGGCTGATCGGCCTGCAGGGGAGAAGTGGTTGAGGTGTTGTCACCGGTGCCGGTGGCGCCGGCGCCGGCGAGAGTGGCCGTACCCGTGTCGGTCTCTACCAAGAGGTGGCCGGTCATTTGGGTGGCGAAGAAGTACGTGCCCGAGGTGATGGTGGTCGCCGACTGTGGCTCTATGCTTCCGACGGAGGTACTGGAACCTGTACCGAGCATCCACCCAGTATTCGGGCCATACAGATAGATGATCGGCGGGTGGGTTTGGCAATTGGTGCCGCTCAGGGTCACCTTGCCGTAGGAGTCAATGGCGAAACCGCAGGTTTCGGTGAAGGGTGCGGGAGTGGCCCAGCTGCCGGCTTCGTCTTCGTAGACGCTGGCCGTCAGGGTAGAACCGCTGACGGTGGCGCCTCCAAAGTCAACGATCCCTCCCGCTCCGCCCGACACGATGCCGGAGGTGTAATAGGCGAGATTGCCGTTCAGGGTTAGGGAGCCGCCCTGCAGACGCGCATCTCCGACCAGGGCGCTCGTCGTCGAACCGAGAGGGTCGCTCGTCAGTTCGAGAAAGCGTGTTCCGGAGACAAGATAAGCGGCGCGGTGCGCGGCGATCCCGCTCAGGCTGGTGCTGGTGGTAAAGCGGCCGGTCGGAGTCGCTGGAGAAGTGTAGGTGCCGGTCAAGCCGCTGTGGGTGACATGGCTGCCGCCAGCATCCGAGTCATATTCGCCGGCGGTGAAGGAACCGTTGCTGGCGGTGAGTGTGCCGGCGACGACGGTGCGGGTTTGACTGGTACTGAAGACGCCAAACTGCTCGTACACCCAGACGCCGTTAGGCAACGAAGCTGGAACGGTTTGTTTCACAATAAGGCCAGAAGCGATGTATGGGCTCGGGGCCGGTTCCCATTCCTGGATGGCGCCGCCGGTTGCCGCGCCCGAGGTCGTGTCGAGAGCGAAGCGCGTCGTAAAGGTGTAGAAGGGAGTCACAATCGTGGCGCAGCCGCGATTGTCGGAACCCACCGAGTACGAACTGCCGCTGGCGGTGACGCTGCCATTGTTGACGCCGGCCGAAATCCCGTTGCTGTCGACGGTGCCGGCCGTGATGTGTCCACTGCCGTCCGCCGTGAACGAGCCGATGGCGGCCATGAATCCGGAGGCGTTGTAACCGCTCAGGCTGAAGGCGTATTGGCCGCTCAACGCTCCCTCGTTCCCGCTCCCGCAGGCTGCCGAGGCGCCAACCGTCAGGCTCAACGCTTGCGTCTTACTGGCGGCCGTGGGCTTGGTTGAATCGGTAACCGTGAGTGAGAAGGTGGACGTGCCGGTCGCGGTGGGGGTTCCGATAAGCGACCAATTCGTGCCGGAACCGCCGAATGTCAACCACGAGGGCAGTGAAGATCCGCTCGCCACCGTCCAGGTATAGGGCGCGGTGCCACCAGAAGCCTGCAATGGTGCGCTGTAGGCAACGTTCTCGGTGGCGTTCGGCAGCGACGTCGTGATGATGGTCAGCGGTGCGGGGACGATGAGGATGCTGAGCTGCTGCGTGGCTGATGCCGGCCCCGGCTGACCCTGCGAAGCATCGGTGACCTTCACCGTGAAGCTGGTTGTTCCCGCCGCTGTGGGGGTGCCGGAAATCGCTCCTGGAGTGCTCAAAGAAAGTCCCGCGGGAAGCGAGGAACCGCTGGCCAGACTCCAGGTGAGCGTACCTGCGCCGCCGCTGGCCTGTAACGTCGCGCTATAGGCTGTGCCGACCACCCCGCTGGCAGGTGTGGTCGTCGTGATGCTCGGCAAGGGCGAAACCACCACCGCCGTGGACGCCGATTTCGTGGTGTCAGCCACAGAAGTTGCCTGTACCGTCACCGTCATATTTGCGGAGACCGATGTCGGAGCGTTGTAGGTGGCTGCCGAGGTTGTGCTGTTTGTGAAGGTTCCGCAGGCGACACCGCTGCAGGCTGCGCCCGAAGCGGCCCAGGTCACACCGTTATTGCCGGAGTCGTTGCCCACCGTCGCGGTGAAGTTCAGAGTTTGCCCCTGATCGATGCTGGTCTGAACCGATGGGGTAAGAGAAACAGAAATCGGGGGCGGGGTGATGGTGATGCTGAACTGTTGTGTTTGAGAACACGATCCCTCCTTGCCGCCCGATGCATCCGTGACCTTCACCGTGAAGGTGGTCGTGCTCGCCGTGGTGGGCATGCCGGAAATCGTTCCCAGGCTGCTCAACGAGAGGCCCGCGGGAAGCGAGGAACCGCTGGCCAGACTCCAGGTGAGCGTACCCGCGCCGCCTTTGACCTGCAGACCGGCATTGTAGGCTGTTCCGACTGCGCCGTTGGCCAAAGTTGTCGTCGTGATGGTTGGCCCCGGTGAAACCACGACCGGTGTCGACTTCGACTTCGATGTGTCGGCAGCAGAGGTTGCCTGCACCGTCACCGTCATGTTCGCGGAGACCGATGCGGGAGCGTTGTAGGTTACCGCGGTGGCGGTGCTGTTGGTGAAGGTGCCGCAAGCACTCCCGGAGCAACCTGTGCCCGACATGGCCCAGGTCACGCCGTTGCCACTGGAGTCATTGCCCACCGTCGCGGTGAAGCTCAGAGTTTGCCCCTGATCGATGTTGGTCTGAGCCGATGGAGTGAGAGAAACAGAAATAGCAGGCGGAGTTTTTGCTGAGCTTCCCCCGCCGCAAGCGGATAAGAGCAATAACGCTGGAAAAACTAAGAAAGTTGTCGCAACTACTAATACGCTACGCAGCGCACGCACTCGGTGCGCGCTCGCAGACCGTTTGCTCGCCATACTCATTTCCTCCTGCTGATTTCCCGGACTATCGGGCTTCATAACAGACAGCGCGAAACCGGGGCAGAGTGCCTCACGAAAGAGGAAAGAATTGCGCTATGAAGGTTGGAACGAGGCTCCCATCTCATTGCTGGGCGGGCGAGAATGTGCTACCGGTGGCGACCAGGGATCACTGGGCGAGTTCGGCTTGCAATTGCTTGCGGATGCGAGAGGGAACTGTGGCGGCGGTCGGGGCAGGGAGGAGAGCGAGTCCTTCTTTAGCCGCCGCCCCAGCTTTTTCTGGCTGCCCGGCGGTCTGGTAGGCGCGGGCGAGGGTGAGAAAAAAACCTGGCTTCTGATGATGGCTCATCTCCACCATGCGCTCGGCGCACTGCACCGCCAACTGCGGATCGCGAAGTCCGGTCGGCATGACCATGGTCAAGCCGTTTGCAACCGCATCCAGATCCACGCCGTGGGCATTTTGGTCTTTTCCCACAGCCTTTAGAATAGCAACCCCTTTTGTCGCCAACTCCAATGTCCCCTGTGTCTGGTGGAGCGCAAGCTGTTGTCGGCTGATTCGGATGAAGAGCGAGCCTAACGTGGATCGTAAGTAAAGGTTGTCGGGCTCAAACCGGAGAAGGTGTTCGGTGAGGGAACGTGCTTCCGTTAAACTCCTCAAGGCGCTGGCGGCGTTTGCAGCGCGATCGGCTGGCTCGTCGGTAAATACGGCTTGCGCCCGGTCTTCAAGACACTCGGCTTCATTTTCCAGGATTGCCAGCATGTCGTTTCCGGAGCGGGTATCATTGGGATCCGCCGTGAGAAAGGGTTGGGCCATGGCTTTGGCCTGTTCGAGGTAGGACAACGCTTCCTGGTATCTTCCGACTTCTTTTAGCGCCAGTCCGTTCTTGCTGAGAATGTTAGCCAGAGTCCGCTGGTGGGGTAAGGCCTTTCTCATCTCCTCGGGAAGGGCGTTCATTCCTTGGATCGCTTCACCATAGTCCAACAGCGCAGCCCCGGGATCGGTTTCAGACTGAATATTCGCAATTTTGGCGTGATTCACGGCGATTCCCCGCGAGGCGCGGGAGAAACTCGGATCGAGTTGGACAATGCGCAGGTCCAGCGCCAGCGACTTGCGAAACGCCGCCAGCGCGCCGACCGGATCACTCAGACTGGCGGTGCCATTCTGCCCCATTTCGTCACCCAGACCTCCATAGGCGGCCGCCGCGTCCATTAAGGCACTGGCTTCTGCGCCTGGTCGAGAGGCCAGCTCCTCGAAAGTGGCCGCCGCGGATCGCATCATCGCCACCGCTTCCTGCGTCCTGCCCATTCTGAAAAGCACTTCGCTCCGTGACTGCTGACCCCAGCCCAGCGCATGGGCCACGGCTACATTTGCGGGTTGTTGACGCACCAGGGCGGCGGCGATCGAGAGGGCTTTGTCCAGACTGTTCAGGGCACCTTGGGTGTCGCCAATGTTCTGATCGTAGGGATTGCCTTGCACATTGCCCATGCGGATGTAGGCATTTGCCAGGTCCAGTTCCATTTGTGGATCGCCGGCGGCATCTTTGGCAGCGCGGTCCAGGTGCTCTAGAACCGTGCTGACCAGAAGCTTTTGCGCCGCAGTCGATCCAGGAAGCCTCTGGATGGCCTCGTCAATCTCGGAAAGCAAGCTATTGCTGAGCTTTCGCAAGTCTTCCGCGCGCGCCTCTGCCTTGCGGCGCTGGACGTAGGCAAGGTGGGCCTGCCACGTCACGCCCGCGGTTCCCACCACTACGCTGAGACACAGCAGCGCCGAGCCGGCCAGAACCAGCT
>Ga0209698_10006536_pt1 | contig 12376 bp, 9 predicted proteins | sample LitLauG_LLR_2012_FD_187203 | JGI IMG/M metagenome (GOLD analysis project Ga0209698, IMG submission 187203) | Freshwater sediment microbial communities from Pennsylvania, USA - Little Laurel Run_MetaG_LLR_2012 (SPAdes) (version 2) | ecosystem: Environmental > Aquatic > Freshwater > Creek >...
GACGTAGGTGCCCTGCGCCCCGCGGAGAATCGCCGTGGTCGGCACCAACGTGATGTTCTTTTTGGTGTCCACCAGCAGGTGCATGTTCACAAACTGGTTGGGGAAAAGCTCGTTTTTCGAATTGTCAAAAACGGCTTTCAGTTTGTAGGTGCCTGTGGTGGTGTCGATCTGGTTGTCAATCGTGAGGAGTTTCCCGGTGGCCAGCTTGCTGGTGTTGTCGCGATCAAATGCGTCCACCATCAGCGGCGTGCCCTGCCGCATTCTGGCCATCACTTGCGGGAGTTGATCCTGTGGAAGGGTGAAAATCACTGCAATCGGTTGCAGTTGCGTGATCACCACCAAACCGTTGGTATCGGCAGCGTGGACGATGTTGCCAATGTCCACCAGACGCAGCCCGACGCGGCCGCTGATCGGTGCGGTGATATGCGAATACACGATCTGCAGCTTGGCGTTGTCAATCGTGGCGAGGTCCGCCTTGATGGCGCCCTCGTTGGTGCCCACCAGCGCCTGCTGCGTATCCAGTTGCTGTTTGGGGATCACACCTTCCTTGAACAAAAGTGTGTAGCGCTCGAAGTCCACCTGCGCATCGCGAAGCTGCGCCTGATCCTTGGCGAGCTGCCCCTCGGCCTGCTCCTGCTGCACCTGATAGGGCCGCGGGTCAATTTCGATCAGCGCTTCTCCCTCTTTGACGTATTGCCCTTCTGTAAAATTGATTTTGACGATTTGACCGTCCACCCGGGAGCGCACCGTGACGGTATTGAAAGCGGTCACATTTCCCAGACCGTTGAGGTACACCGGCAAGTCGCCGCGCGTGGCCGTCGCCACCACCACGGGAACCACAAAATTGCCCGGCGCATTGGCTCCGCCAGCCTTGCCGCCGTTGGCCCCGGCAGCCGCCGAATTTGCCTGATTACTCGAGCCTCGGTAATACCAATAGCCGCCGCCGGCCAGCGCAATCACCAGCAGCCAAATCCACCAATGGCCTCCCGTCGCGCTCTGCGAAGTCCTTGAAACCGGACCACCGGGGGTCGGGGTGCGGGGATCCCGCACATCCACCGAATCTGTTGGGGTCATTCGACAATGCTCCTGTCTTCTCTCGGTTAGCTCTGCGATTCGCTGAGGCCTGGCCTCGGGCTTCTGCGGACATCAGGGGGCGAAATCTACACCGGATAGCCTATAAGAATTCCTGCCCTGCTGCTACATATGACGTGACTTCCCAAAGAATCGTTACGTTGGCAGTTTCCCTTATTTGGCCGATCCCGCGTTCACCCCGGCGGCGAGAGAAGGAACTGGGCAGGGTGGCTCAGTTCGTCGTACACTAGCCGGGCATTTCCAGGGTCCAGCGAGTAACGTCGGAGTCCATCTAACCAAAGGGGCTGACAGTAACATGCTAAAAGGCATTGTATTGGGGATCATTCTTGGGTTTGTGCTGGTATTCGCCGGTGCGTACTTCTACTTCTCCAGCGGTCAGGCTCCCGTGGCCACGAATTCCCCGGAAATGCCCTTTGAGAAGAGATTTGCGAAGATGGCGTTGCATGCGTATGTAGATAAACAACCGCACCCCAATTCACCGGTCCCTGCGGATGAATCCAATCTGCTGGCCGGGGCGAAGCTCTACAAGCAGGATTGCGCGGTGTGCCATGGGGTTCCCGGTGAGCCACACAACGCGATTGCCAACGGTATGTTTCCGAAGCCGCCGCTGCTATTCCGCGGCGTTGGCGTCACCGACGATGAGGTTTGGGAGTCTTACATAAAAATTTCGGGCGGGATTCGCATGACGGGCATGCCCGGATTCAAAGATAACCTGAGCGACACGCAGATGTGGCAGATCAGCCAGTTGGTGAAAAATGCCGACAAGCTGCCGGATTCGGTGAAGACGGAATTTGCGGGAACTCCTGCCGTGGCAGCTCCTACCGCTGCGCCGGCCAAAGCGGGCGACGACGCCCACGACCACATCCACTAGTTGTGACTAAAGCGCAACGCGACCGACAGCTACAACCTGTCGGGCAAGTTGCCGCGCGAGGCGCGTGCCAGCGAATCCGCGCGGCGCAACTCTGGAAACATCCACGCCCACATCACGGTGACAATCACAGCTCCCAGACCGCCCAGCACTACCGCGGGCACGGCACCGAACCATTGGGCCGCTAGTCCCGACTCGAATTCGCCCAGTTCGTTAGACGCCCCGATAAAAATCATGTCCACCGCGTTCACGCGCCCCCGCATTTGATCCGGCGTTTCCACCTGGATCAACACGCCACGCACCACCACGCTGACCATATCGGCGGCGCCCACAAAGAACAGCGAAATCAAGGAAAGAACAATGTTTCGCGAGAACCCGAACACCATCGTGAAGACGCCGAAGCCCGCCACACACCACAGCATGGTCGCGCCCGCTCTGCGCCGTATTGGTTTGTAGGCGATTAGGATAGCCATCACCGCCGCACCGATGCCGGGCGCGCTGCGAAGCAGCCCCAGGCCCCACGGTCCAGTGACCAAAATTTCCTTTGCATAGACAGGCAGCAATGCCACGGCTCCGCCAAGTAGCACCGCGAAGAGGTCCAGCGAAATTGAGCCCAGCACCAGCTTGTGTTCCCAGATGTAATGAAAACCGGCGAAGACCGTTTTCAGAGAGAAGCGTTCGCGCGGGCGCGGCGGGGACTGCAATTGGATGCGCATCGTCGTGATCGCCGCAATCGTGCCAGCCGAGAGCGCAGTTGCGTAGACCGCCGCCGGACCGCGGAAAAAGGCATAGAGCAATCCACCCATCGCGGGTCCCAGAATCGTGGCGAACTGAAAGATGCTGGAGTTCCAGGCCACCGCGCCCTGAAACTGTTCCTCTGGGACAAGTTGTGGCAATAGCGCCCGGCTGGCAGGCATGCTGAAGCTGCGCACGGCTCCCACCAGGCACAGGATCACGAAGATTGGCGCGACCGAACCCGGGGCATGCAAGCATTTCACCTCCAGTGCGAGCACCAGCAGGAGGGCCGAGGACAGGGCGAATCCGGCGTAACACAGCGTCAGCAGCTTTTTGCGATTGAAGCGGTCGGTGATGTGGCCCGCCAGAAGAAAAAGCACCACCCCGGGCAGGAATTGTGCGAGCCCGGTCAGACCCAGGTCCAGCGGACGATGCGTGATCTCGTACACCTGCCAGCCCACGGCCACCGACTGCATTTCCGTGCAGAAGACCATGCAGAACCGCGCCATCTGGTAGTAGCGAAAACCGGAAAACTGGAAGGCCGCAGTCCCTGCGGCGGGGGGATGGTCGCCCGTGGCCATGGCTCAATAGTCTGCCATAACCTTTCGGAATCTCGCGGGGTACAATCACAGGCAACTTCACAAATTGGCCTCGACGTTGTAGAAGTAGATGGTCCGCCGATTCGCCGCTTTGTCCGGGAGCCGCCGCTTTTGTACTTTCGCCCTAGCTCGCTACAGGATGCTCTGAATGTACTCGCTGATACTCGCGCCACGATCCTTGCCGGAGGCACGGACGTCTTCCCGGCGCTAGGCGACCGGCCACTGTCCGGTCCGGTGCTGGATATTTCCGGGCTCGAGGAGATCAAGAGCATTCGAACTGAGGCGGAGCACATTGTTCTGGGTGCGCGAACGACTTGGAGTGATCTTCTGGCTGCTCCTCTTCCGCGCGGATTTGATGGCCTGAAGGCTGCGTCGCGGGAGATTGGTTCCGTGCAGATTCAGAATGCTGCCACGATTGCCGGCAATCTCTGCAATGCATCACCTGCTGCTGATGGGGTGGCGGCGCTGCTCGCGCTCGATGCGGAAGTGATGCTTGCCTCTCGCGCTTCGTCGCGAACTTTGCCGCTGGCAAAATTTATTCTTGGCAACCGGAAAACGGCTCGAAGGCCAGATGAATTGCTTACCTGCATCCGCGTGCCGCGGCGCGTGGAAAATGCGGTTTCGACATTTTTGAAATTGGGCGCGCGGCGGTACCTGGTGATCTCCATCGTAATGGTCGCAGCGAATCTGGTGTTGGAGACGGATGGCGCCATCCGCGAAGCATTGATCTCTATTGGTTCCTGTTCTCCGACTGCTCTGCGCATGTCCGAATTGGAAGTGGCGCTTGTGGGCAAATCGGTGCGGTCTGGCCTTCGGCAGTTCGTGAAGCCCGAGCACATAGCGCATCTTTCTCCGATCGACGACGTTCGCGCCACCGCCGCTTACCGCTGGGACGCTGCGCGCATCCTGGTGGAACGCGCGCTGGAAGATTGTGTGCGAAAGGCAGCCGCGGCATGATATCCGGTGCCAACACGCAGACTGCTACCCAACTCTCCATTCATTTGAATGGAGAGCTACGCGCCATTCAATCCGATCCACGTTCGCGCCTCTCGAGCGTTCTTCGCGAGGAATATCATTTGATGGGCACCAAAGTCGGCTGCGACGCGGGCGATTGCGGCGCTTGCACGGTGCTCGTCAACGGGCAGCCCGTCTGTTCTTGTCTCACGGCTGTTGGGCAATTGAACGGCGCAGCGGTGGAAACAATTGAAGGCTTGCGGGAATCTTCGACTGCATTCGACCGCTTGCAAAAATCTTTCCTGCAGCATGGCGCGGCGCAATGCGGCATTTGCACGCCCGGAATGCTGATATCCGCCGTCGCACTGCTGAAGGAAAATCCTCAGCCCAATGAAACACAGGTCTTGGATGCTCTAGGCGGCGTGCTTTGTCGCTGTACGGGTTACCGCAAAATCGTCAGCGCGGTTCTGGAGGCGAATCAGACGTCGTCACAGCCAGCCGCGGCTATCAACGGTCATGGCCCTGTCGGTCAGCGTGTCGCGCGCCTGGACGGGCAGAAAAGAGTGTTGGGCCAGGAAATTTTTGGCGCAGACGAGTGGCCAGTGGGCTCACTGGTCCTCCGGGTAGTCCGCTCTCCGCACCATCGTGCTGAGTTTTCATTTGGTGATTTGCGCGCCTACCAGCAAGCGCACCCGGAAATTCGAGGCATCTTCACCTCGCGGGACGTTCCCGGGGAAAACCGCTTTGGCGTGATTCCGCAGTTTTCGGATCAACCTGTTTTTGCCGAAAGCGAGTCGCGATTTCTCGGTGAAGCTGTCGCCGCTGTCGTGGGCGATCGCGAAGCAATCGCCGCGCTCGACCTTCGCGAATTCCCGGTGACGTGGAAGCCGCTGCCCGCGCTCGCGCTTCCCGAGGAGGCTTTGCGAGCCGGCGCTCCCATTGTCCACAACTCGCGTCCCGACAACATCCTGGTGGGCGGCCGAGTGGTTCTCGGCGATGTGGACGATGCCCTGCGCACTGCTGATGTGACCGTTGAGGGTGAATTCGAAACCGGCTTCATCGAACACGCTTACATCGAGCCCGAAGCCGGCTTCGCGCGCCGCGTGGGCGACCGCATTGAAGTGCAGGCCTGCACGCAGGCCCCGTACTCGGATCGCAGGGACATTGCCGCCATTCTCGGTATTCCTGAAACGAGCGTGCGAGTGATTCCCACGGCCGTTGGCGGGGGCTTCGGTTCGAAGCTCGATCTCTCCCTGCAGCCGTTTCTCATCGTCGCCGCGTGGCATCTGCGAAAACCCGTACGGATGGTCTATTCGCGTCCGGAATCGATAAGATCCACCACGAAGCGGCATCCGTCGAAAATTTATTGTCGCGCAGGTGCCACCCGCAACGGCAAACTCGTGGCCATGGATTTCGCCGCTGACTTCAATACCGGCGCCTACGCTTCCTGGGGACCCACGGTTGCCGCGCGCGTTCCGATTCACGCTTCCGGCCCGTACGAAGTGCCGCATTTTCGCGCCATTACCCGGGCGATACACACTCATCTGCTTCCGGCGGGTGCGTTCCGAGGCTTTGGTGTACCGCAGGGCACCATTGCGCAGGAACAGCTTTACGATGCGCTGGCCGAAAAGATCGGCATGGACAAGCTCGAATTCCGCATTCTGAATTCGCTGGAGAACGCGAGCCCCACGGTCACCGGCCAGGTGCTGGGCAAAGGCGTTGGCATTCGCGCGTGTTTCGAAGCGTTGCGTCCGCGCTGGCGACAAGCTCGCAATGAGGCGGCCGCATTCAATTCTTCCGAGCAAGGTCCGCTGCGGCGCGGTGTGGGCGTTGCGGGCATGTGGTACGGCTGTGGCAATACTTCCCTTCCCAATCCCTCCACGATGCGCGTCGGCTTGAAACGAGACGCCCGGATCGCGATTCACATGGGTGCGGTAGACATCGGCCAGGGCTCCGCCACGGTGGTGACGCAAATCTGCGCGGAGGCGCTGGGCGCACCCTTGGATAAATTCGATCTCGTTTCCGGCGACACGGATATCACGCCTGACGGCGGCAAGACTTCCGCCTCGCGGCAAACGTTTGTGAGCGGAAAAGCGGCTTTCCTTGCGGGCGAACAGTTGAAAAAAATGATTCTGAAGCTGGTTGGCGGCTGCGATTGCGAAAAGTTCGAGCTGACCGATGGGTCGTTGGTTGTTGAGGATGGCGCTAAAAATAAAAGGATCACACTGGGCGAACTTCCACTCGACGAACGCGGATACGTCTTGAGTGCCGAAGCGACGTTCGATCCCGCGGTCACACCGCTCAATGAAGACGGCCAAGGTATCCCCTACGCGCTCTTCGGTTTTGGCGCGCACCTCGCCGAGATCGAAGTGGACTCCGAACTCGGCACGATCAAAGTTCTGCGGCTCACCGCCGCGCACGACGTCGGCCGCGCCATCAATCCCACTCTTGTGGAAGGTCAGATCGAAGGGGGAGCCGCGCAGGGCCTGGGCATGGCGCTGATGGAAGAATTTTTCCCAGGCAAGGGCGAAAACCTGCACGACTACTTGATTCCTACGATCGGCGACATGCCGCCCGTGGAATCCATCCTGATTGAAGACCCTTCCCCCGCAGGTCCCTTCGGTGCGAAGGGTATCGGCGAGCAAGCTTTGATTCCCACCGCGCCCGCGATTTTAAATGCGCTCTGCGATGCCGTTGGAATCCGCATCCGCAAACTCCCTGCCACACCCGATAAAGTGCGCGCCGCAATACTCGCCAAGGCCGCGGCTGGTGTTGCGGATCCAGGAATTGCTTATGACTGACGTCTTCCCTCCCGATACGGTGCGGTGCGACGCCTGCCCGGTGCTCTGCTACATCAAGCGAGGCCATGCCGGCGCGTGCGATCGCTACGCCAATGTTGAAGGGCAGCTCGTCCGCGTGGATCCGCACATCCTGCTTGATCGCGCGAAATCGCAGGGCACACCGCTGGTGCCGTTCCTGGAACGCGAGGGCGACTGGGACGGGAAAATCATGCAGGGCCAGGACACGTTCGTCACCGCCATCGGCGCCGGCACCACGTATCCCGACTACAAGCCCGCGCCATTCATTGTTTCGAGCGAAGTGCAAGGCGTGGACATGGTCACCGTGGTGACCGAAGGAATTTTCAGCTACTGCGGCGTGAAATTAAAAATTGATACCGACCGGCATCTTGGCCCGGAGCGAAATTTTGTTCGCGCGCAGGGCGAGCCCGTTGGTCATGTCACCACCGCCGAATACGGTTCACAGATGCTCTCGCTCGGCGGCGTACGTCATCTCACCGGCGGCACCAAGGGTGAAGGCCGCGTCACCTGCGAAACCTTGCTTGATCTTTGCAACGGTAAGGAAGTGGAACTCACGATTGATGAAGGCGCGAGCATTCGTGTCGCCGCTGGCCAGCCGCCGGTCGTCAACGGCCAGCGCGAAGAGCGCATGCGCGTCGGCTGCGGCTCCGCCACCATCGGCATGTTTGCGAAGCAGTGGTTTGGCAAGGTGGACGATGTGGTGGTGGTGGACGACCATATCACCGGCATTCTTTCCGAGCACCAGGCCGGCAAACTTCTCGGCGTGCGCGAAACTGGCATTGCCATCCATGGCCGCCGCTCCACTCCCGGCCGCTATTTTCAGGTTGCGGAGCCCGGCACCGGCTGGGGCGGAACGAACATTTCCGATCCACTGAAGATTCTCAAACCCTTCAAAGCGAAATTCGCATGGCCGCATCTGCGGCTGCTGATGGTCAGCACCACCGGTGAGCAATATGCCTACTACGAACTCGACGATTCCTTGCGTCCCGTGGAAAAAGAACTTCCGGAATCATTGAAGGAATCCGTATTTCGCATCCGCGAGAATTGCGAGCCCGCCCTCACGACGGTGCTATTTATGGGCGGAGCCGGCGGCTCGTTGCGCGCTGGAGTCACCGAAAATCCCGTGCGGCTCACGGAATCCGTAAAGCGCAGGCTGACGCGGGTCACTTGCGGCGGCGCGCCGGCGTATATCTGGCCGGGCGGTGGAATCACTTTCATGGTGGACGTGACGCGCATGCCAGAGAACGCTTTCGGGTATGTGCCGACTCCCGCGCTTGTCGCACCCATCGAATTTACGCTGAAAAAGGATGATTACGCGCTCCTCGGCGGGCACGTGAACTACGTTCGCCCGCTCGGCGAAGTACTCGCGGAAAAAGAGCGCCAGCGCCAGGTTACTTCCCTGCCGCACAATCCCTGGCCGCTGAAGCCGTTCGAATCGGGCGAGGAATCATGAGAGATCCCGCCCTTATCCGTATGTTGCCCGATGGCCGCAGGCTACACCTGCACGATGGGCCGATTGATCTCATCATCCAAGCCGATGGTTCGAGGGAAAACATTGCCGCTGCCTATGAGGCCGCGGCTCGCCGTTTTGTATTGATTCTCGATGAACTTTGTTCGGAGTTGCCGCTGTTGCGCAGTCAAGTCTGTAAGGATTCAGCGCGCCCGCAAGGTGTCACGGCGCAGCGCATGTTCAGAGCGGTTCTGCCCCACGCTGCATGCTGCTTTATCACTCCCATGGCCGCGGTCGCGGGGAGTGTCGCGGAGGAAGTTCTCTCCGCCATGACTTCGGCGACAGTGCTTGAGCGCGCTTACGTGAACAATGGCGGCGACATCGCTCTGCACCTCGGCAACGCGCAGGGTTACACGATCGGCATGGTCGAACGCCCCGATCGCGCTTCACTTTTCGGGTCGCTCGAAATCTGCGCCTCTAATCCGGTCCGAGGCATCGCCACCAGTGGCTGGCGAGGGCGAAGTTTTTCCCTCGGCATCGCCGATGCCGTATCCGTCCTTGCAGAAACGGCAACCGCCGCTGACGCCGCTGCCACCGTTATCGCCAACGCCGTCGACCTTCCCGGCCATCCAGCAATCACGCGCCTGCCCGCGCGTGAAATTTCACCTGACTCCGACCTCGGCGACTTGCTGGTTACACGCGACGTCGGCCGATTGACGCTTCGCGAAATCAGCGCCGCTCTCGACTCTGGCGCGCGTATGGCTGAGTCGCTTCGGAACCATGGACTAATTCACTCTGCCGCGCTCCATCTCCAACGGCAGACGCGCGTGGTGCATGCATCAACCGAGCTGTTTTCAAGCTCTTGTAGGGCCGGCCTCCTGAGGCGGGGTGCTCCCGAAATTTACTCGCAACTCGAATCCACTGGAAGGACCACGCATGCCTGAACCGCAACTCCGCAAGCGCGTCATCATCGTCGAGGAAATTTTTCATGAGGGCGGTCCCGCTGCCGCCGCGCCGTTAAAACGCGCCGCCGCGCTGGCTGTCATCCACAATCCTTTCGCGGGAAAATACGTCCTGGAAATAGCGGGTTTCATGGAAGATTTGACTCCGCTCGGTCTGGAAATGGCCAAAGCCTTGGTTGCCGCGCTCGGAGGCGATCCTAAAGCGATCGAAGGCTATGGCAAGGGCGCCATCGTGGGCCAAGCCGGTGAACTAGAGCACGGCGCGCTCTGGCACGTGCCCGGCGGTTACGCGATGCGCGAAATTCTTGGTAACGCGAAGGCGATCGTAGCGTCCACGAAAAAAGTTGGCGGACCCGGCACGCGACTGGATGTGCCGATCACCCACATCAACGCTTCCTACGTGCGCAGCCACTTTGACGCCATGGAAGTCGGTATCGCCGACGCTCCCAAAGCTGACGAAATTCTGCTGGCTCTGGTGATGACCACTGGCCCTCGCGTCCACGCGCGCGTCGGCGGCTTGAAAGCCTCCGAAATCAAAGGTCAGGATGGGTTGCGATGAAATCGAAGATCCGCAAAATTGTCACGTTCGTCGAAGAGACCCGCACCGAAATGGGCAAACCTGTGAATCCACCAACGCGACGCGCTGCCGCGGCCGCGGTGATCGAAAATCCGTTTGCCGGACGCTATGTGGAAGACCTCGCGGAGCTCATGGAGATCGGCGAGGAACTCGGGGCTTTGCTTGCCGAACGCGCTGTGGCCGCGCTCGGCATTCCCGGCCCTTCCGCGGAAAGTTACGGCAAGGCCGCCGCGGTTGGCGAAAATGGCGAACTCGAGCACGCCGCCGCGATTCTGCATCCGAAACTCGGCACACCTGTCCGCAAAGCGCTTGGCAAAGGCGCCGCGCTGATTCCATCTTCGAAAAAACGCGGCGGCCCCGGCGTCGCGCTCGATATCCCTCTAGGACACAAAGACGCCGCGTTCGTTCGCAGCCATTTCGATGGAATGGAAATCCGCGTGAACGACGCCCCGCGCGCCAACGAAATTTTAGTCGCCGTTGCCGTCACGGATAGCGGGCGTCCTCTGCCACGCGTGGGCGGGCTGACCAAGGACCAGATCAAAGGTGAAGACGGCCTTCGCTAGTAAAACCAGCTTCAGCTTGTTCTACTTTTTTCACTACTTCGTTGCTTCATTACTTCAATATTTTCGGCAGCCTCGTCGCCGGCGGCGTGTTCCGGCTCCGCTCGCTGCGCACTTCTCCATCAATCACCACCATCCCGATTCCCGGCAAATCGCCCAACCGTACACTTTCAAGCAGCGTCTTGCCGGCCGAGTGTTGCGCTGCATCCATCAGTACAAAATCGGCTGCTCGCCCGACTTCGATCAGCCCGCAATCGAGATCCCGCATCCGCGCGGTGTTGCCCGTGGCAAAGCAAAACGCCAGTTCCGCCGGAATTTCTCCCACTGACGAAAGCGCTGCGATCACGCGCAAAATCCCCAGCGGCTGGACGCCCGAACCTGCCGGCGCGTCCGTCCCTAGGATGACGCGATGCAGTTGCCCCAACTCCTTTGCCGTTCGCAGAGTGAAGAGTGCCGCGCGTTCGTTTCCGTTGTGGACAATCTCCAGCGCACGTGGCGACACTTCGCAAAGCGCGCGAATTTGCGCGTCCGGCAGCGCGGTGTGACCCCCGTTGATGTGGCCGATCACGTCCGCATCCGCGGCCAGAACCACGTCCTTGTCAATCAGGCTCGACCCCGGAATTGATGGGCCACCCGTGTGAATGGTGCTCTGCATTCCATGCTTCCGCGCCCAGGCCACCATCTGGCGCGCCGTGGGACCATCCTTCACACTGCCCAGCCCCACTTCCCCGAGCAAGCGAACGCCTGCCTCCGCCAGCGAGCGAAAATCCTCCTCCACCATCCCCTGCTCAATCACTGGCGCGCCCGCCAGCACCTTCACGCCGCTGGGCCGCAACGCCGCGAATGCCCGCTGTGCGGTGATCGCCATTGCCTTCACGCCGAGCACATCTTTGGGGCGTCCCGGCATGTGCACCTCGCCGGCGGAAATCATCGTGGTCACGCCGCCATGCAGGCAACTGTCAATCCAGCCAATCTGGTTTTGCCTCGGAGTCCAGTCGCCGGCCACTGGATGCACGTGGCTGTCAATTAGGCCCGGCACCAGCGTCGCGCCGTTGGCATCAATCACGCGCGTCGCGCCTTCGGCGTCCAGATCCTTCTCGCGTCCGACCGCGGTGATGCGCCCATCCTTGGCAATCACCGTGTCCGCATCCACTATTGGCCGCTGCAAATCCCCGCTGAGCAACACGCCAATGTTCCGGATCACCAACTTCGTTCCCGCGCCCGATCTTGCTGCTTCTTCCTGCGCCATTAACCAGCCGCCTCTCTTCGATTTTTGATGCGAATACTGTGCTCACCTTTTCTATACAAGCCACGCCGCAGGTGCAACGCTTATTTGGAGTGCGGGAACCTGGCTCCCGCTCTTGCAGCGCTGCGGGTATCTCGTTTCCGAGTTGAATAACTTTGTCCCCGATGCTAGTTATTAGACGGCAGCAGCGTCTCTCCCAATCGCTGGCGAAAAAAAGGATCCACTCAACCGACATGGCGCCCATAAAGAAAACACTTCGCAGCCAATCCTGGTATGGCGGCACGGATCGCAACGCGTTCATCCATCGCGGTTGGATGAAAAATCAGGGCTACCCGGGCGACCTCTTCGACGGGCGCCCGGTCATCGGCATCTGCAACACCTGGTCGGAACTCACACCGTGCAACGCGCACTTTCGCGAGCTTGCCGAGTGGGTCAAGCGGGGCGTCTGGGAAGCAGGCGGTTTTCCGCTGGAATTTCCGGTGATGTCCCTCGGCGAAACGCACTTGCGCCCCAC
>Ga0209698_10006537_pt1 | contig 12375 bp, 14 predicted proteins | sample LitLauG_LLR_2012_FD_187203 | JGI IMG/M metagenome (GOLD analysis project Ga0209698, IMG submission 187203) | Freshwater sediment microbial communities from Pennsylvania, USA - Little Laurel Run_MetaG_LLR_2012 (SPAdes) (version 2) | ecosystem: Environmental > Aquatic > Freshwater > Creek >...
GGATTGGACTTCAGGAACATGGGGTTTGGTCATGGCAGAGTGCCGCGGCCCTTGACATAGTCCGGGCGCCCGCAGGCAAGTGTGAACGCGTGTCAGGCTGAGCAGACCTGATTTCGCCAGCTGTCCCTGACTACCTTTTCCCCAAGTACTTCCCGACTACGGTGGCGCAGGCTTCGACAAACTCCTGTTCTGGTTTATCGAACGTGCCGTCAAAATAGCTGTCGATATCGAGCTCAGCCGCGAGCTTGTTCTTCACGAAGATGGGGACGACGATCTCACACTTCACCATCGGCGATCCCGAAAGATAGCGCGGATCTATGGAGACATCATGCACTACTACGACCTGTGCAGTGCTGGCCGCGGCACCACAGAGGCTGGTGTTGAGGGGAATGCGAGCATGAGGTGTAAAGCTGCCGGCGAAAGGTCCAACCAGCAAGTATTGGCCCGGCGAAAATCATCCGCCAGAAGGGCGCCTACGGCCGACGCGTGCTTGTACATGCCTTCTTTTCGATTGCTTGAGCGAAAACCACCAAACCCACTGATAATCATGCACTCCGACGTTTCACATGGTTCAGCCTTTGCCTTCGGCTCATGAAACTCCCCAAGAGACTTGGAGTCGGATGTAGTCAGGGCTTCTTCATGAAAATCTCAAATCACCGGTTGTCGAATGGCGCGGTGTGAGATGCTAACAATCTTGCCCTGATAGCCATAGAGAAGAGCGAGGGAAGCTTTTTCCCTAGTTTGACGCACCAAGAGCTCGTTCCCCGTGTGGTTTTGTGTACGTCACCAGCGCCTCTGTGAGTCGCCTCATTTCATGCTCCAGTTTCTGAAAAGCCCGATCCACCTGATTCAGATTGCCCGCTCGCGCCAGTGTTCCAACTCAATTGTTGCTTGAAAGGCAGTCGTATTGGTTAAATTGTTCCATTTCCGCTGACGCGGGACAGTCATTCCGTCGCTCGATATGGTATAACTGTTATACTCATGCGGCTTTGGTTCGATGGGCGGAAGAGCGGGCGTTTAAGAGCAAACCCGAAAAGAGGCATCGGATTCGAAGAGGCGCAGGAAATCTTCTCGCACCCATACTACCTTGACCAGCGCTCCGATTGGCCCGAACAATACCGGGCGATCGGCTGGGTGGGGGAGCAGTTATACACCGTGATTTTCGAAGTGCGGGAGGACGACGAAGGAGAGTACTACCACCTCGTGACTCTCTGGAAGGCCACCAAGCAGGAGCAGCAACTTTATGGAGAACACTCGTAGACGTCGGAAACCAATGTCGGCAGAAGCCATCGCCCGCCTTGCGGACGAAGGAAGGGATGTGTCACGCTTCTTCGCCAATAACGGGCGCATGATGGGTCCGATACAGAGGGTGAATGTTGACCTGGCGTCGGGCATGCTGGAAGAACTGGACAGGGCCGCCAAAGAGTTGAACATCAGTCGACAAGCGGTAATCAAGACGCTGATACGTCAAGCGCTCGATCAGCAATATCTGGCACGAGGGAGCCGAGCCTCTGCTAAGCGAAGATAGAATCTTCCGCGGCAGATGGCCTCGCTGACGGTGACCAACAGAGAGTTGAAGCACCGAGAGGCACCCCAGCGCAAGGTCGTGCGAGTGCTGAGGTTGTCCAAACCTGCAATCAGTTTGCAATCACTTAACGTGAACTACCGGGTACTTCCACGTCCTTGGAGTGCCGTCCGTGCTCTGTAAGTCCTTGGATTGACGTTTTCAGGTGGATTCGAGTCCTACCTGAGGAGCCAAATTTCAGTAGTTTAGGGCACCCAACCATTGGGTGCCCTTTGAATTGTCCGTGTTTTGTCCGTGTCTCAACCCGTAGCAAAAAAATTCCAGCCTAGACGGTTGCCAATGTCAATGAGTGTAATCGCCTGTTAGCGTCAGTTGGAGAGCCGTTTATACTGGTTATGCTGTTGCCGCCATGGATACGGAACATGCTGCGATGTGTTCCCGAAATATCGTCAGGGCGATCCTCTACGCCAACTTCTTTCTTTTTGTGTTGTTCGTAATACCCTTGACCAATCACTGGGTAAACCAAGGGTTCCTAGCCCTGAGAGCGATGAACCTGGAAGATGTCGCTGGAAGATCCATGCAAGTGTGGCTAGTGGCATCGACCATCATCGCGACAGCGTTATTCGGCCTGGTCGTGTGGAAGAATCGAAGAGCTATGCTGCCCGTTAGAACGCTCAAGTTTGAGGGATTTCTGCTGCTTGGCTGGTGGATCATTGTCCTCGGAGCATGCGCCTACGGCTTTATGCTTGGCATGGGTGGCTGAATCACTTCCAGTTGGTTGGCGTAACATCCCGATTACGCTCATTGACCCCTGCGACCGGGGGTTTTTAGTGTAATCGCCTGATTACGCCAATCAATTGAAGATGGCTCGATTGCCGTGGGAAGGGCGTGCTTCGTGTGGCTCTGGCTATTGGACCGTCACTGTCACCTGCGTCGTGTGATGGGTTGCGCCCGAGACGCCTTTCACGTTTATTGTGTAATTAGTGGATTCCGTTGCTGTGATGTCGTGACTGCTATTGCTCCCACCACATGCTACTAGCAATAGGATTATCAGCAGGAGGAAGCCGCAGAACATCGAGGGGCGCCATTTCTTTCGCATATCTAGGATCGGGATCATTCCAACCGTCGCCAGGGGTAACCATAAAATGTAGAGCAACTGAGGGTGACGGCCGACCCTACGGGTCAGCATCGCGTAGCGAGGTGCTGTAATGGTCAGCGTCGAGGTGACAAAACTGCTGCCGGGCGTCACCGACGTGGCCGAAAGACTACAAGTCGGCATAGGGGAGGGTCCGGAGACCGCGCAGGACAGTTGAATTGTGCTTCCGAAAGTGCCCTTCACGGGAGCAATGGTAATGACATCGGTCTCCTCTCCTCCGGGGGAGAGTGTCAAGCCGGTGGTTGCTGGGGTCATCGAAAAATCGGGCCAGACGCTGGTATTGATGAGCACGCCCACTGTAGAGTCATTCGCTACCACGAGGTCGGGCTTTCCATCCCCATTCACATCCCCTGTCGCGACCGAGTTGGCGGAGTAATCGCCCGAGCAGAAGGACATTGAGGTCTGAAAAGTTCCGTCGCCGTTGCCCAGTAGGTCGCCGACAGAGCCGCGGTTACCAGCACAACTGTTGTCCGCATTGTTCGCTACCAGCAGGTCAGGTTTACCGTCCCCGTTCACGTCCGCCGCCGCTACCGAGTCGGCGTAATACCCACCTGTAGTGTAAGTGACCGCCGCCTGGAAAGTTCCGTCGCCGTTTCCCAGAAGCACGCCTGCTGTTGACATGGCGGCGGGTCCGGGAGGAACACCACTGTAAAAGTTATCGTTCACAACCAGCAGGTCGGGCTTGCCGTCGCCATTCACATCCGCCACTGCCACCGACATCGCAGTGTCCCCTCCCGAAGCGTAGGCTACCGCCGTCTGGAAAGTTCCATCGCCGTTGCCTAAAAGCACGCTCACGGTCCCGTGTGCGCAGTTGCCTCCACTTACACACTCGTTCGCAACCACCACGTCAGGTTTGCCGTCCCCATTCACATCCGCCACTACTGCCGAAGGCGCTTCGTAGCCGCCCGTGCCGTAGAGGATCACAGGCTGGAAAGTTCCATCACCGTTGCCCAGAAGCACGCCCACTGAATTGTCGAAATTCACCACCAGGAGGTCGGGCTTGCCGTCTCCGTTCAGATCTAAGATGGAAACCGACTGGGCCGCCCCACGCGGATCGTAAGTGACGACCGGCCGGAAAGTCCCGTCGCCGTTACCCAATAGCACTCCCACTGTCCCATCCGCACAGGTGCTGCGGGCACAGGGGCTCACCGCCACCAAGTCGAGCTTGCCATCCCCGTTCACATCTGCCACCGCCACCGACCAGATGTGGTTGCCACCCGCATTGTAGGTCATTATCGGCTGGAAGGTTCCGTCGCCGTTGCCCAGCAATACACCCACCAAGTCGCCACCGCTGGCGCAGCCGATACCGACGCACTGGTTCGCTACCAACAAATCGAGCTTGCCATCCCCATTCACATCCGCCACCGTCAGAAAGTTACCGATCGATCCGCCCAGCCCGTAGGTCACCGCAGACGCAAAGGCCAGCCCCGGTGCAGACGAAGCCGTCCGCCGGTGTGCGGTCGCATCAATGGCCCCAGCCGCGCGCTGATTGAAAGGTGCGCCTCGCGTCATGCGGGAAAGGTTCGCGGGTAACCCCGGGTGCGGTTCCTGAACAAAAGACAGTCTGTTCGCTTGAGTCATTGCAGGGAAGTGGTCAGACTGTGCAACTACGATCACGCTGACGAGAATTGCAGACAAACAGATGGAACAGAAGAAAGGAAGAAGACGGAAGGGCATGACAACCTCCGAAAGCGATCCCTTTTGGAAGGCTTGCTTCCGAGCAGCGCGAAATATGCTTGAAGTATGATTCCTCGCCCTAGTCAAATCAATGTCACGTGTCACGGGCGGGCGTGACGGCGCGTATGTGCTGGAAGGGTAAAACCTAGCCTTGGTGGCAGAAGTTACGAGGCGGGTCCTGGCGCCTGTGACACCACTGCGCGTTGCAAACGGAAACTCTTCCCTTGGAATGGACTAGCCTAAGTCGATTTCTGAAACATCCCCATTCACTCATTTCCGCCGCGATTGTTGACCTAACATCCCGATTACGCTCATTGACCCCTGCGACCGGGGGTTTTGAGTGTAATTGTCTGATAACGACAGTTACCGTGACCTTACCCACTAAAGCCAAAACAGAGCTTGAATGGGCCACCAGCCTTCGATCCGGTCTAACCTCAATCCGATGCGCTGCCGTGGGACCGTCTCGCGCCTTACTGAACCGCAAGCATCGTGGTAGTGGAGTGCGTTAAGGAACCCGTCGCGTACGTGCCGGTGATGGTAATCGTGTAAGTTCCTGCCGGCGTTCCGCTGCTGCCGCCGCTGCTACTGCTACTTCCGCCGCCGCAGGCGACTTGAAGAACCAGGCCCGTGAATAACAGGCAGACCAGCACCTTCGATATTCTCCGTTTCGAACCGAAACCAGCACCTGTCGCCATCAGCCCCATCCACGGCACCCAGGCTGCATAGAAGAGTCCCGAGCCAGCGCTTGAGGGCATTGCGGACGCAGTTGGCGGCGTTGTTGTCACGGTCAACGTCGCCGGAGTCCCGGGCATCACGGAGTTGGGACTGATGGAGCATGTCGGGGCCAGCGCAGGCGCGGGGGTTACCGCGCAGGTGAGGGCAACAGCGCTGAAGAACCCCTTCGCGTCTGCAGCCACACTGATCGTCGACGTGGACTTAGCTCCGGGGCTCACGGAAGTTGGCGTGAGCACGGTAGCGGAGAGCGAGAAGTCGGAGTCAAAGGTCGCGCCCACAGTCTGCGCCGAACTGACGGTTACGCTGCAGGTGCCGGTGCCCGAGCAGGGCGGCGCGACCCAGCCCACGAAGCTGCCGCCCGCTGGCGGCGTCGCCGTAAGTGTGAAGGCCGTTCCGGCGGCCACCCACGTGGCGCAGTTGGTGGAGCAGTTGACGCCGTCGCCCGCCACGGTCCCAGTTCCAAAAATCACCACAGCCAGGGGGAGAGTCTGTGAGCCAGTGGGGTTGATCTTGAACACCGTTCCCAGTGTCAAAGGGCCTCCGACCGGCGTCGTCCCGTAGAGGTTGCCCGAGGTGTCGAGCACCAGACCCGCCGATGGGTTCAGCCCGTCCGGCAGGTTGGCGAAGGTATGAAGTACCGCCTGGATTCCATCCAGACCCATCTCGAACACCGTTCCTGAGGTGCCACCAGTGCCGTCGTACTTCGACGTACCATAGAGGTGGCCCGTCGCCGCATCCAGTACCAATCCAGCCAGGGGCATGTCCGCACCGGACAAACTGAAAACGTTCGCTTCCCCGCCGGTTGGGCTCACTTTGAAAACAGTGCCGCAGCTTATCCGAGGTTTGTGGGTGGCCCCACAGTTGAGGGCGCCGCCACCGGTTGTGGTCCCGTAAAGATTGCCCGACGCATCCAGGATCACCCCTCCAGTAGGACTGAACCCATCGTTACCCAACCCAGTGAAGCTGTACAGCACGGTGTAAGTACCAGTCGTGTCCAGTTTAAATACCGTTCCGCAACCCCTGGTCGCGCAGGTCCCGCCGGTGTTCCCGCCAAACTCGGTCGTGCCGTAGAGGTTTCCTGCGGCGTCCAAAGCCAGAGTTGCTTCTGACCCTGCGCTGGAATCCAGCACGGTGAAGGTGTCAGTCGCCGGATCCAGCTTGAAGATTCCTTCCGATGTAGTGCCGTAGAGGACGCCTAATGCATCCATCACCAGGCCAGCATTCGATCCAACGCTGTGCAGCACGGTAAGAGTACCGGCGATATCCAGCTTGAATATCGTTCCCGGTCCCGAAGTGGCGGCGCCCGAGGTTGTGCCGTAGAGGTTGCCGGCCGCATCCCGCACCAGGCCTGCTCTGGGAGTAGAACCGTCGGTCCCTCCCGTGAACCGGTGCAGCACCGTCTCCATGCCGGTCGGATCCAACTTGAACACGGTTCCGCACGAGCTCCTTCCTTCGTACCCGCAACTGTTCCCGCCACCCGCGGTAGTGCCGTAGAGATTGCCCGCTGCGTCCTGAACCAATCCCGCGAAGGGACTTGCCCCGTCCGGCGCGCCAGCGAATGTGTGCAGCAACGTGAAAGTCTGCGCTTGTGCCGACTGAGTCGTTATGACAGCCGCGAGCCCAACGATCGCGAATGCCAGTACGCAACTGCGCCAGTTCCGAGTGTTTGAAGGAAAGAATGGGGCAGAAATGGCAAGGTGCCTTGCCGAGTTTGAAGGCAATCCAGGTTCTTTCACGGATTTTCACCCTTGACTTGCATGAACGGCGAACGGGGCACGCACACCCTGCCCATTCACGGCAACGGTGAACCAAGATTTCCGTTGTCTTAACTTAGCCCCAGACTGAAGCCCGGACGGGCTGAACTAGTCTCGAAAGCCAGAACCCAGGAAGGAGGAAAACCAATTACCTGGGAACAGGCGCCCCACAACGTGTGTGCAACACTCTGCCCAATAAAGAGCCTTTGTCAAGGTAATTCGGGAGGAATGCATCTGGCATGAATCTGCTCACGGGCGGCTACCAACCCGCTGGACTCCGTTAACTGTTGAAAATCGCGATTACACTGACAACCTGGTCAATTGGCGATAAATCTCTATTGCACTTATTGACCCGGTTCAAGGCGAATATACGGCGCAAACTTGCGCAAGCGCATGATTATGCATTTGACCCATCAGAAAGGTAAAATCTAGTGAGCCGTGACAGGGGAAAGAAGCGGGCCGGAAAGGACTCCCGGCCCAAGCAAATCAGGGACGCCGAACTTTTAGCGCAAGTTCGCGAATTCGGTCAGCTAGTGCGTCGGCAGTGTACAGAGTTGAGCGCACGGTTGCAGCAGCGGCAGCGAGAGATTCTTGCGAGACTCCCGTCTGGGCGGATTCAATGAGCAGGAGATCGTTTCTTTCGAGATCACACAGGATGGCAAATTGCGCTTGGGCGATCTCGAAAAGTTGGCGTACTATTTCGTCGTGGGCTTCGTCTTGCATAAAAAGCGATGTCCTTTCGTTGGCGCGGAGGGGATGGGAGTCGAACCCACAAGACCCGTGCAGAGTCAGCGGATTTTAAGTCCGCTGGGCTTGACCGATGCCCGACCCCTCCGTTTGCTAAACAGAGTTAGAGAGCACTAATTTTGTTTGGAAGTTTGGCGCCGATCCTTTTAAGCAGCGCCATCCTGGTGCGGGGAGCAGAACCTAACTGGACAGGCCTAAAGCGTAGCAAAATTAAAGTTCGCTTGTCCCTGTGAATGTCTGTGGAGACGCGTTGAAAAGGTATCCATGTCAAAGAAATCATTGAAGGTAGACCGCAAGAAATTTGAGGGGATCGTCAAGAACTTGCTGGAAACCAAGCCCATTAAGCGTGAAGATGTGAAGGTGTCGAAGAAGAAGCCGGAGAAGTTAATCCCGCCGCAGAAGTAATTGATTATTTCAGCAGTTCAGGATGCTCTCGCAAGTAATCAAAAACCCTCTCATTGATAGAGTGTGGCACTCGGTGAGGTTCATACCTAGTGACAGGGATAAACAAAATCCGACAAAGCCGGAGATTCGCCACTGCACCGTTATCGAAGAAGAAAGTTTGGGTTTTGGTCTTGCCTGTTACGTAGCGCGACAAGATATTCTTTTCTTCTGGATCGAGCTTCTCTAGCCGATTTTTGATTCTTTGCCAGAAGATCAAAGTCATAACATATTTGTGGGAAGCTCTCCATCCGTGCTCGATCGGGTAGGAAAGCGTGACTAGCGAGGAGAACAGGAAGGCCAAACTGATCCAGGGACGATTGTGGGACACAAAACCATCAAGCGAGAGGGACGCCAGAATTTTGTATGGCAAGAAAAGTAAGGCGGCGCAACTGATGCACAAGACTGCCATAAATCTCGGGGATGCCTCGTATATCTTTAAGAGCCATCCCGCAATAGTTTCCAGTATCATGAGTGCTTTGCATGAAGCAAGCTCCTGCGATACACTCACGTAGGAGCGTTTTCCCGCAACCTCCAAGTTTTGCAGAAGGCCCGATTCGCAGTCGGGCCTTACGCTTTTAGAATGGCGAATTTTCGAAACGGGACAACATTTCCTCGCCGATCTCTTCAATTGTTTTAACGATATGGTTTGGTGTCTCAAGCACTGCTGTGCCGCCCTGTATGGCTAGGTTGAACTGTCCCTTGCCTGCTCCGCACTCATACGTGATGATGTGTGCGACGGGGGAATAGGAAATCTTAAGTGGGCCACGTGACCTGTCGCGCCGCTTTATGCTGATAGTTCGGTCACCATCGATTTGGATTGGGGAATTCGCGTCCGTGCTTGACTCTAGAAGCAGTTCATCGCGCCCACGGTGTTTGTTGTACTTCACTACCTGAAGAGTCAGCCAATCTTTAAGTTCCGCAAAGTAGTCTGGGCCGTATTTGTCCTTGAGCCGATATTCATACACTTCCCGCTCTTGTCGCATGGCACTGGCGCGATCTTGTTCTGCTGCTTTTTTTGCTGCTCGTTCGGCCCAGTCACTCATGCTTGTATCCTCTACGGCCTGACAAACGGCGTGAAAGCATTCTCCTCTACCAGCTTGGCATAAGGCAAATTCCCCGCCAGCGCCATCCTTCTCACCGTCATTCCAAAAAGGTCCGGCGCTTTCCGATTGTTGAACCGGAATGAGAACTCGTTCAAGTAGCGCTGAAGGTGCTTTAACGAGACCTTGTGGAAGGCTCCCGTCAATCCTCTCTTGAATAGGGAGAATGCGGACTCGACTGTGTTCGTGTGGACATTGCCGCGCACGTAGATTTTGTCTCTGTGCCGGATCGTCTCATGCTTCTCGCCATGAATGCCCGCTCCGATCATCGCTTTCGGATAGGCTTGCCATTCGTCGGTCACAACCATTTTAACTGCGGGATCGATGTGCTCTTTGATTTGCTGGCCGAGATTTTCTGCGGTGGGGCTTTCGATATGGATGAGCCGAAGGTCGCCGCCGCGCTCTCGAATCCCCATGACCACTTCTTTGTTGAGCTGCTTGCGGCGGTTCCCGCGCTGTTTTCCACCAACGTAAGTTTCATCCACTTCCACAACTCCCTTGAGCTTGGGCGGGTCCGGCACAACCATGGCCTTGCGGATTCTGTGCGCCAGATACCAAGCTGTGCGGTACTGGACTCCCAAAGCGCGGGCGAGCTGATTGGCGGAGATGCCCTTCTTCGATTCCGTGATGAGCGCAATCGCGAGAAACCACTTGTGCAGCGGGAGATGGGTGTCATGGTAGACCGTGCCCGTCGTGGCCGTGAACTGGAAGCGGCACTCATTGCACTGGTAGAGGTGACGATCCGGCCCGACCTTGCCTGTTCTCCGGTTCTTCTTTCCCTTGGTGGTGATGCTGGAAATCCTCAGCGATTCACAGGAGAGGCACTTGACTCCGCCCGGCCAGCGCATATGCTCTAGGAAAGCAAGGCACTTGGATTCGGTATTCAGCTCTTTGTAAACGTCTAAGAGATTCATGACTCAGCCTCAAGAGCATGATGGCAGAAAGTGCGTGATGTGTCAAGTGCATAATCATCCGCAAGCGCCCGTTCACGACAGTTGACCGCGGACCTCGCTCGCAAAAGCATGGGGACGTTTCTGGGCAAGCCGGCCCCCAGACGCCACCGCGGGACGGCATTCTGGGGGAGCGGCTCGCTTGATCATCGGTGCGGCACTCGCCTACTGCGATTCACAACGGCTACGGTCGAACGAAGGTGAAGACCTTATCGGAAGAGTTCACTCCAAAGACGCCGGCTCCGGAGCCGACGGCAATGTTTTTGAGAGAACCGGTAACCTGGACCCAAGATGTGCTGCTGGGGTCAAAGCGAAATATGCCGTCGGCCAGGTTAACGCCCCACGCGCCATCTCCCCCGGCCGCGATCTGACCCAGTGTTCCTCCTATCTGGGGGAATTTGCCGGTGGAGGGATCGTAGCGAAAGATCTGATTGGACCCGTTGATCCCCCACACGTCATTCACCCCCACCGTGATCTGCACCAGGGTGCCCGGTACGGATACGAAGCTCTTGGAGGCAAAGTCGAAATGGAAGATGTTCCCCGAGCTATTGAGCCCCCACACGTCGCCGCCACCGGTGGCAACCTGAGTCAGGAGGCCGCTGGTTTGGTCGAACTGGTTATTGCAGAAGTCGTACCTGAAGATCCCATCGGACGCATTGACGCCCCAAACTTCGTAGGGATGGCAATTGTCCTGGGTGCCTTCCCCGACTGCAATTTGTGACAGGACGCCGCTTATTTGACCGAACTGCGTGGTTCCGTAGTTAAACCGGAAAACGTTGCCGTTTGCGTTTATTCCCCATATCTGATCACGTTGCGAGAGGGTGCCGCCCCCCACTGCAATCTGGGCAAGCGAGCCGGGAATTTTTACGAAGGACTTGGTGCTGGCCTTATAGCGCCAGACTGCGGAATGAGTGTCGAGGCCGAAGACCTCGTTCCGGCCAGCCGCGACACTGGTGAGAGTGCCTGTCACCTGATTGAAGTGCTGTGCGGATGCAGGCACGGCGAGCGAAGCGCAGCAAATCAGAAGCAGAAGAATGCTGCAGGAAGCGTTTTTGCGCGACATAAGAATCTCTCCTTAAGGAATTTGTTTCTTCTCGGGTATCCGGAGTGGCAGCAAGGACCTCTTGTGGCTCGTAAGCCCTTTCTTTGCCCTGAATTAGCGGTCACCTTGGGAACAATCGTGGTAGAATTCCCGCCGACCTCGGCTTACGCTAATCCCGCCATCCCCGCGGCAAAGCTACTTCGCATGCTCTTCGCAGGTCCTAAAATCGGCGCTCAAAAGTTCTCAAAACCTCTAAAAACCGTGTTATGCCCGGTCTGAACAGCAACTTGTATCAGTTCGGCGAGTTCAGCCTCAACGGACAGAGCCGGGCCTTGATGAGAGGCGGGGAAGCCGTGCCACTGACCCCCAAGGCACTCGATGTCCTCCTTTTGCTGGTGCAAAACTCCGGCAGGATCGTGACCAAAGACGAATTGATGAAAGCAGTCTGGCCGGACAGTTTCGTGGAAGAGTCAAACCTGACGCAGACCATTTTCATGGTGCGGAAAGCGTTGGACGAGACAACGGATCGGCGCTACATCCTTACCGTGCAGAGCCAGGGTTACCGGTTTCTGGTTCCAGTCAGAGAAGCAGCCAAAGACGAGCCGGTGATAGAAGCGCCTCCGCCCCCTTCCCACACGGGAACTGTCGCCGAGATTCAAGGGCACTCGGACATCCGACGCGCGACAAATTGGAGGTGGGCCATTATCGCCTCCGCAGTCGCGCTGGTCCTGATCGTGGTGCTTGCCATCTGGCTCTGGCGCTCGCGGAACGGCTCGGCTGCGCGGCCCGACAAAATCATGTTGGCGATCCTGCCGTTTGAGAATTTCACCGGCGATACGGGGCAGGAATATTTCAGCGATGGCCTGACGGAGGAAATGATCAGCCAGCTCGGAGACCTCGATCCCGGGCATCTGGGGGTGATTGCCCGGACTTCGGTGATGCACTACAAGCACCCCAGGAATCAATTCCCGAGATCGGAAAGGACTTGGGGGTGCAGTATGTGATCGAGGGCAGCGTGCGGCGCGATTCGGAGCGGGTGCGAATTACAGCGCAGCTGATTCAGGTGAAGGACCAGAGCCACCTTTGGGCGCGCGAATATGATCGCGATTTAGGCCACCTGCTGGAGCTGCAGGCGGAGATCGCGCGCGAGGTTGCCAATGAAATCGAATTCAGCCTGAGCGGGCGCCGGCCGATCGAGGCGGCGCAGAAGGCAGCAGGGCCAGCGCCGGGAGCGAAGTCATATGA
>Ga0209698_10006538_pt1 | contig 12373 bp, 10 predicted proteins | sample LitLauG_LLR_2012_FD_187203 | JGI IMG/M metagenome (GOLD analysis project Ga0209698, IMG submission 187203) | Freshwater sediment microbial communities from Pennsylvania, USA - Little Laurel Run_MetaG_LLR_2012 (SPAdes) (version 2) | ecosystem: Environmental > Aquatic > Freshwater > Creek >...
CGACGGCGTGCGCGCGGCGCTGGCCGACATCCGCCGCGTGATGCCCGCCGGGGTCAACATCACGCCGGTGTTCGACCAGTCGATCTTCGTCAAGGCGGCGCTGCAAAGCGTGCTGATGGGCGGGGCCATGGCCGCGGGCCTCACTGCACTGATGATCCTGCTGTTCCTGGGCAACGGCCGCCTCACCCTGATCATCCTGGCCGCCATACCGATGTCGATCATCACCGCCATCCTGCTCATGTATTTCGGCGGCAGCACGCTCAACACCATGACCTTGGGCGGTTTCGCGCTGGCAGTGGGCATACTGGTGGACAACGGCACGGTGGTCATCGAGAACATCGAACGGCACGTGGGCATGGGCGAGGCCCTGGAGACCGCCATCCTCAACGGCACCGGCGAGGTCGGCGTGCCCACGGTGCTGTCCACCTTGTGCATCTGCATCGTGTTCGTGCCGGTGTTCCTCCTGCAAGGCACCGCCAAGTACCTGTTCTCGCCGCTGTCGGTGTCGGTATGCCTGTCGCTGCTGGCCAGCCTGGCGCTGTCCTTCACGCTGGTGCCGGTGCTGTTCAAGTACCTCATGCGCAGCAGCGCCGGCGCCCACGCCGCGCTGGCCGAGGCCAGCCTGGGCGTGGCACGGCCCGGGTTCGTGGCCGGGGTCTTCTACGCGCTGCGCGGCGTGCACGTGCGCTTCGAGCGCGGTTTTGAGCGTTTTCGCGAGTCCTACCGCGACGCGGTCGCCTGGGCACTGGCGCAGCCCGGGCGCACGATCGCCTTTTTCGGCGTGCTGATGGCCGCTTCGCTGGTGCTGTTTCCGTTCCTGGGGCGCGACTTCTTCCCGCAGGTCGATGCCGGCCAGATGCGCCTGCACGTGCGCGCACCGCCGGGCACGCGCTTGGAAAAAACCCAGGAGTATTTTGCCGACGTCGAACGGCAGATCCGCCGCACGGTCGGCGCCGACCAGATCGAGGTGATCCTGGACAACATCGGCCTGCCCTACAGCGGCATCAACCTGGCCTTGAGCGACACGGCCACGGTCGGCCCGATGGACGGCGAGATCCTGATCTCGCTGCGCGAGCGCCACAAGCCCACGGCGGGCTTCGTCGCGCAGTTGCGGCGCGAGCTGCCGCGCCAGTTCCCGGACCTGCAATTCTTCTTCCAGCCGGCCGATATCGTCGACCAGGTGCTCAACTTCGGCCAGCCGGCGCCGATCGACATCCGCATCTCCGGCTATGACAGCGCCAAGACCTATGCCCTGGCGGCACGCCTGGCCACCGACTTGCACGCCATTCCCGGCGTGGTCGATTCCCACGTGTTCCAGGTTCCGGACGCGCCGGCCTTGACGATCGCGGTGGATCGGTCCCTGGCCACCGAAGTCGGGGCCAGCCAGCAGGCCACGGCCAACAGCGTGCTGGTGGCAACCAATTCGAGCGCGCAGCTGGCGCCCAACTTCTGGGTCGATCCGCGCAACAGCGTCAGCTATCCGCTGGTGGTGCAGGTGCCCACCTATCGCATCGACAACGCGCAGGACCTGTGGACCATCCCGGTCTCGGCCGAGGCCGGCGGCGACCAGCGCCAGCTGCTGATGAACATCTCCGACTTCGGCCGCGCCCGCATTCCCCTGGTCACCTCGCAGTTCAACATCCGTCCGGTGTTCGACGTGCACGCCGACGTGCAGGGGCGCGACCTCGAGTCGGCCGCGCGCGCCATCGCCGCGGTGATCGCGGCGGACCAGCCGCCGGCGGCCGATGCCATCTCGGTGGTGCTGTCGGGCCAGGTCGAGACCATGCGCGAGAGCTATACCGGCTTGTTCACCGGCATCGCGCTGGCGGTGGTGCTGGTGTACCTGTTCCTGGTCATCAACTTCCAGAGCTGGATCGATCCGCTGATCGTGCTCCTGGCCGTGCCCTTTGCGCTGGGCGGCGTGATGTGGATGCTCTACCTCACGCAGACCCACCTGAGCGTGCCGGCGCTGATGGGCACCTTGATGTGCATCGGCCTGACCACGGCCAATAGCATCCTGGTCGTGACCTTCGCCAACCAGCGCATGGAGGCGGGCGACGACGCCCAGGTGGCGGCGATCACGGCCGGCTACACGCGCCTGCGCCCGGTGCTGATGACCGCCGGCGCGATGATGCTGGGCATGATCCCGATGGCGCTGGGCGTGGGCGAGGGCGGCGAGCAGAACGCGCCGCTGGCGCGGGCCGTCATCGGCGGCCTGCTGTTCGCGACCTTTGCCACCCTGGTATTCGTTCCCACGATGTACCGCCTGCTGCGCCGCCGCCCGCGGGGCCTGCTGCCCGCTGTGGCGGGTCCTGGGCCGGCGGCATCTCACCCATGAGGAAACCCGTGCAATCCGGCAACGCATCCCCCGATTCCCCCGCCCACGACAACGCCGCCGGCGCGGCGCACGCGCCGCCCGAGGACGTGGCGGTGTCGCTCGCCTTCACCCCGCGCACCGGGGCGCGATTGCGCACGACGGCGATCGGCGTGGCCTGCGTGCTGCTGGCCGGCTTCCTGGCCGTGAGCCTGTTCAAGTCGCACGACCAGGGCGCGCTCGCCACCGAAGCCCGCGAGGACGGCCAGCGGCGCCTGAGCGTCACGGTGTTCCCGGTGCAGGCGGCGCTGGGCGAGCGCCTGCTGACGCTACCGGGCGCCACGGCCGCCTGGTACGAAAGCACGATCTACGGCCGAGTCAATGGCTACGTCGCCGCCTGGCACGCCGACATCGGCGACCGTGTGCGCCAGGGCCAGACCCTGGCCACCATCGACACGCCGGAACTCGATGCGCAACTGGCCGCGGCGCAGGCCCAGCTGCATGCGGCCGAATCCGAGGTCGTGGTGCGCCAGGCCGAGGCCGAACTGGCCACCACCACCTACGAGCGCTGGCGCGATTCGCCCAAAGGGGTGGTCTCGGAGCAGGAGCGCGAGGAAAAGCACGCCGGCTTCGACAGCGCCACGGCCCGGCTCAACGCGGCGCGCGCGCAGGTGGCCGTGAGCCAGGCCGAGGTCGACCACTACGCCGCCCTGGCCCAGTTCAAGCGCGTCGCGGCGCCGATCGACGGCATCGTGGTCGAACGGCGCATCGACATCGGCAACCTGGTCACGGCCGGCTCCACCTCGTCGACGACCTCGCTCTACCGCATCAGCCAGGACCAGCCCATCCGCATCTTCGTCGACGTGCCCCAGCGCGCCTCGGCCGAGCTGATGCGGCCGGGCGTGCCCGTACAGGTGCGCGCCAACAACCTGCCGGGCCGCGTCTTTGCCGGCAAGATCACGCGCTCGTCGCGCGCCATCGATCCGCAGGCGCGCACGCTCAAGGTCGAGGTCGACCTGCCCAACGCCGATCAGGCGCTGGTGCCGGGCATGTACGTCGATGTGGCCTTCGACCTGTCGGGCGGCGGGCTGCTGCAGGTGCCGGCCGCAGCCATGCTGTTCCGCTCCACCGGACCGCAGGTGGCGCTGGTCGACGCGGACAACCGCGTGCACTTCCAGCCGGTGACCATCGCCCGCGACGATGGCAACGTGGTGGAACTGGGCTCGGGCGTGCAGGCCGGCCAACGCGTCGTGCTCAACGCCAGCAGCCGCCTGGTCGAAGGCGATGTGGTCGTGCCCAGCGAAGTGACGCCGCTGGCCGCGACCGCGCCGCCTGCCGCCGGGGCGGTCGCCTCGGGCAAGGCCGCCACCGACGGCAATGCGGCCCCGGCGGGCGGCGGCGCCAAATGACGGCGCACCGGCGCTTGCGGCCCGCGTGCCGCGCGGTCCTGGCCGGCGCGCTTGCCGCCGCGCTGGCCGGCTGTGCCGTCGGGCCCGATTTCCACCGGCCGGCCGCGGTGGCGCCATCGGCCTACTCGGCGGCGGGCACTGCCGCGGCGGCGGGTGATCCTTTGCTTGCCCAGGCCGTGGACCCGACGGCGTGGTGGCATGCCTTGCAGGATCCGCTGCTCGACAAGCTCGTCGACCAGGCACTGCGGGACAATCCCACGCTGGGCATCGCCGTGGCGCGGCTGCAGCAGGCACAAGCCTTCGAGATGGCGCTGAGCGGCTACGCGCTGCCGCGCATCGACGCGGCCGCCGCTGGCGGCCGCGGCACCGGCAGCGACCTGAGCCGCGGCCACCTGGGCGCTCCCCTGGCCTCGGCCGACCGCGTGCTGGGCTCCGGCGCGCAGATCAGCACCATCGCCGGCGCCCAGGCGCTGTGGGACGTGGACCTCTTCGGGCGCTTTCGTCGCGCCATCGAAGCGGCACGCGACGACGCCCAGGCCGCAGCGGCTGCCCGCGACGCGGTGCAGATCGGCCTGATCGCCGATGTGGCGCGGGCGTACGTCGATCTGCGCGGGTTGCAGATGGAAATGGCCGTGCAGCAGCAGAACCTGGGCGCAGCGAGCAAGCTGCTCGACATCGTGCAGGCCCGGTACGACCGCGGCATCACGAACGAATTCGACCTGATGCTGGCCAAGCGCGAGTACGCCACCGTGCAGGCGAGCATCGCCCCGCTGCAGGCGCAGATCGCGACGGCCGGTTATGCCATCGCCACCTTGCTGGGGCGCTTTCCGGAGGATCTGGCGCCGGAATTGCAGCAGCCCGGCGTGATCCCCGTCATCCCGGACGCCGTCGCAGCCGGCACACCGCTGGAGTTGCTGCGCCGGCGGCCCGATATCCGCGAGGCCGAATGGGAACTGGCCGGTGCAACGGCGCGCATCGGCGTGGCCACGGCCAGCTTATTCCCGCAACTGAACTTGGGTGCCGGATTGGGCATCGAGGGCCAGGGGCCGGCACTGTCCACGACCAGCCACCAGCGCATCTGGAGCGTGGGCTATGGCGCGGTGCTGCCGCTGCTGGACTTCGGCACGCTCGACGCACTGGTAACAGTGGCCGACCTGCAGGCGCGCCAGCAGTTGCTCAATTACCGCCGCAGCGTGCAGGCGGCGGTGCAGGAGGTCGACACGTCCCTGGCCAGTTTCCGCGGGCAGCGCGAACGCCTGGCCTTGCTGGGCGAGGCGGTGCTCGCCGCCCAGCGCGCCACCGCGCTGGCCACCGAGCGTTATGACCGCGGCCTGAGCGATTTTCTCAACGTGGTGGACGCGCAGCGCCAGGAATACGAGCTCGAAGGGCAGTTCGTGCAGGCCCAGATCACCGTGGGCGAGCAGTTTGTATTCTTGTACCGCGGCCTGGGCGGTGGCTGGGAGGACTACGCCGGGCCGCCGCCGCTGCGCACGCCCGAGCCGGCCGTGATGGCGATGTTCCGCCGTTTGGTGCAGCCGACTGCGCCAGGCCTGTCATCCGCCCCGTAAGCCGGGCTCGGTTCCGTGCCGGCGACCAGGCCGGTGCGTGGGCGGCGCAAGGCCGCGCAGGGGTGCGGCAGTGCCGGCGTCCCCCGCAACGCCTTGGGCCCGGCCCCAGCGTACGAAACGGCCTCGCGCCTTGCTACGGCGCCGCCCCTTGCGGCAGTGCGCGCCAGGACCCGCCATTGAACACCTGCGGAAATTTCCCGGAGCGCAGGATGCGCGCGGCGGCAGCGCTGCGCATGCCGCTGGCGCAGCACACCACGACGCCGCGCGTCGGGTCGAGCTCGCGCATGCGCGCGGGCAACTCGTTCAGGGGAATGTTGCGACTGCCCGGGAAATGGCCCGCAGCAAACTCCGCCGGTGTGCGCACGTCCACGACCTGCGCGCCGCCGGCCAGCAGAGCGGGCACGTGCCGGCGCACCCGTACGAGCGCGATGGCGCGCCAGGCAAGGTAGCCGAGCAGCAGGGCGGGGAGAAAATAGTCCGGGTTCATACCCTGGCTCGCGCAAGCTTGTGCCGCCCGGGGCCGCTCCCGTCGAATGCAGCCGGCGCCACCGGGATGGCGGCGCGCCTGCCCGGGTGCGCGCTGCGCAACCCCTCGAACGGGCTTTGGTGCTCGACGCTGTGCGTTAGTGTCATTTCATCCTCCTCGTAGCAGCAGCACGCCGGCGCGCCGGGCCGGCCGGAAAGGTAACGCACGAAACTTCGCCGGGTGCGCCGGCTGCGGCTGCCGGTCCGCCCGAGCGGCGCACGCGCGGCCGGCAATAGGCCTCGTACAGTGCGCGGATGACGCCCAGCGCCGGGCCCTCGTTCAGTTCATAGATGATGGCTTGGCTGCGGCGGCTGGTGCGTACGACCCCGGCCGCACGCAGCACGGCAAGGTGCTGCGACAGCGCGGACTGGCTGAGGTCGAGGCTGCGGTGAATCTCGCTCACCGGCAAAGGGCCTCCAACCAGCGCGCACAGCACCTGCAGGCGCTGCTGGTTGGCGAGCGCCTTGAGCAGCGCCGCAGCGGCATCGGCGTGCTTGCGCACCTCCCGCAATCGCGGATGCATAGCGTCGATCGGCTTGTTGATGCTGCGCTGCATCGGCTCCGCCTCTCTGCGGAGCCCCAGCCCCGCTTGCGCTGGATCAAGCGCGTGTTATTTAAGCACTTACTAATTTAGCATAGTTGCATTCAAATCTTGCTGAAGATCAAGGCCAGGTCCAGGAAAACGGGGGCGCGCGCCATGCATCAAATCCGGCAAGCGATGCGAACACTTGCGGCGGCCGCCGCGCTGGCGCTTGCCCTGCCGGCGGCGCAGGCGGGAAGCGGGCCCGGCGCCCTGCCCGTCGAGACCGAGGCCCCGACGCCACCCAAGACCCCGCAGGACCACCGCCAATACCAGGAGCTGCAGGGGCCGTTTCATTCGGGCAGCGAGGTGACGCGCGCCTGCCTGCGCTGCCACACCCGGGCGGCCCACCAGGTGCAGTCCACCCTGCATTGGACGTGGAAGGCGTGGGATCCCCAGCGCCGGCGCATGGTCGGCAAGCACGAGATCTACAACACCTTCTGCGTGAGCCCGATCAGCAACGAGCAGTTCTGCACGGTCTGCCACGTCGGCTACGGCAGCACCGACCCCGCGACGTTCGTGCCCTTCGAGCAGCGCGGGGAGGATCAGGTCGACTGCCTGGTCTGCCACGACCAGACCCGCACCTACCGCAAGATCCCGTTCATCGGCGGCAACCCGGCAACGACCCGCATCGCGGTGCGCCCCGGCTGCAACGAGGTCTATGGCACCGACAAGCCCTATGTCGATCCGATCGACCTGGCGGCGGTAGCCCAGTCGGTGCGCGCGCCCAGGCGCGAGAACTGCGGGGCCTGTCACTTCTATGGCGGCGGCGGCGACGGCGTCAAGCATGGCGACCTCGACAGTTCCCTGGCCGCGCCTGCGCACGCGCTCGACGTGCATATGGACGCCAAGGGGCTCGACTTCCCCTGCCAGAAGTGCCACGAGGCCAGCGACCACCAGATCAGCGGGCGCCACTACACCATCGACGCCCGCCCCGAGTCCGAGGCGCGCATGCGCGGTTCGCCGCGCAACGGCAACGCCGCCACGTGCCAGTCCTGCCACGGCCAGCGGCCGCACACGGGCACCAGCCTGGCGGGCGCGGCCGTGGCCCGGCTGATCAACCGCCACACCCAGGCCATTGCCTGCCAAACCTGCCATATCCCGGCCTTCGCGCGCGGCGGCATCCCGACCAAGATGGACTGGAACTACGCCACCGCCGGCAAGCTCGGGCCCAACGGCTCGCCGCTGGTGCTCAACGACGCGCAGGGGCGCAATTCCTACTGGGGCGTGAAGGGCAGCTTCGCCTGGGGCGAGAACGTGGTGCCGGAATATCGCTGGTTCAACGGCGAGGAGCAGTGGACGCTGATCGGCGAGAAAACCGCTCCCGGGCCCGACGGTACGGTGCACGTGAACGAGATCTTCGGCAGCGCGCAGGACGGGCGTTCGCGCATCTGGCCATTCAAGATCTCGCGCAACCACCAGCCCTACGACCCGAAGAACCAGGTGCTGGCCGTCTTTCACTCCTTCGGCTTCGATGCCGAGGCATTCACCATGACCTACGACTGGCCCACGGCGATCGCCGCCGGCATGAAGGCGGCCAAGCTGCCGTATTCGGGCAGCTACGACTTCGTGCGCACGCAGATGTACTGGCCGATCGCGCACATGGTCGCACCCAAGGAGCAGGCGCTGGCCTGCGACCAATGCCATGTCGCCGGCGGGCGCCTGGACAAGGTCGCGGACGTCTACATCGCCGGCCGGCCGGGGGACCAGATGCCCGTCATCGAACGGGCCGGCCGCACGCTCGCGGCCCTGGCCCTGGGCGGCGTGCTGCTGCACGCCATGGTACGGATCGGGCTTTGGCTCAAGCGGCGCGGCGCCAAGGCAAGGGAGGCCCCATGAACAATGCAAGCGGACACCGGCTCTACCTGTTCACGCGCTTCGAGCGCTTCTGGCACTGGTCGCAGGCGCTGCTGGTGCTATCGCTGCTGGCAAGCGGAGCGCGCATCCACGGATGGACCGCGGCCGTGCCGTTTCGCAGCGCCATCCTGATCCACGAACTGGCTGCCTGCCTGCTCGTTATGCTCTGGGTGTTCGCCATCTTCTGGCACTTCACCACCGGGGAATGGCGCCAGTACATCCCTACTTCCCGCATGCTGGTGGCCGTGGCCCGCTACTACGCCCTGGGCATGTTCCTGGGCGAGGAGCACCCCTTTGCCAAGACGCGCGCGCACAAGCACAACCCGCTGCAGCGGCTGGCCTACCTGGGCCTCAAGATCGTCATCAACCCGCTCATCTGGCTCACGGGCCTGGTGCTGCTGATCGCCGCCAACGGCGGCATGTCCGGCAGCTCCTGGATCCTGGCCTGGCGCGACTGGGCCCGGCTGCACACGCTGGCCGCCTACCTGATGCTCGTGTTCGTCATCGTCCACGTCTACCTGACGACGACCGGGAAAACCCTCACCTCCTACATCCGCGCGATGCTGACCGGCTGGGAGGTCGACTCGGGCGCGCCGGCGCAAGGCGCCGCCCGCAGCGGGGACCGGCCATGAGCGGCCGGCGCTGGAGCCTGGCGGGGACTCTCCTCCTGCTCGCGGTCGGGGCGGCGCCGGCCGAGGACATTCCCCCGCCGCGCTTGGTGGCCGATCGCATCGCGCTCGATTCCGACCTCGTCCTGAAGACCTACATCTGGGCCTATGGCGCGGACCGGATCGACGCGGCCGCGATCCTCACGCGCAATTCCGAGGACATCGCGCCACCGCCGGCGGCCGCGCCTACGCCTGAGCAGCGCACGGCCGTCGAACGCATCGCCAAGGACCTGCGTGCCCACCCGCAGCTGGTGATCCATGCCGACGACATCGCCTTCGCGCCCTCGGCCGGCCACCCCGGCGCCTTCGACATCACCAACCGCCTGTTTGTCGACACCGCGCGCTACTACTTCGACAACTCGCGCTACCACTACGTGTTTGTCAATGCGGTCGGCTTGCGCACCTGGGCGCCGCCCTCGCGTGCGCAGGGCGCGGCGCTGGCGCGGGATGCGGCGAACTACGAACACTTCCAGATGGATATCGCCGCCCGCGTCGTGCGCGCCGATGCGGCCCAGGCGACGCTGCGACTGGCGATCGAACGCGTCGACCTCAAGTCGGCGGCCGGCACTTTGCTCTGGTCGCGTCCGGTGGCAGGCGCCGCGACGCCCTGATCACTTGCGCGCGATGGCGTCGATGAGCGCCGAACGCCCGTGGTGGGCACTGCCCTCGGCGAGGTCCGCTTCGTGTTCGTCGAGCAGCAGCCACTGGGCCTCGGGCAACAGGGAACGCAACAGCGCCGCCGTGTAGAGCTGCTCGACCCGGTCGGGGCCGCCGGTGCGATAGTCGAGTTGGCGCGGCGTGTAGCCCTGGACCAGCAGCAGCCCGCCGGGGCGCAAGCTGCGCCACATGCCGGAGAACATTTCTGCACGCAGTTGCGGCGCCGCGAACTGCACGAACACCGCAACGACCGCGTCGAAGGCCGTGGCCTGCCAGTCCCACTGGGCCGCCCCACATACCTGAAAATCCACCTGCAGCTGTCGCTCTTGTGCCCACTGCCGCGCCTTGGCCACCGCCACCGGCGACAGATCGAAGGCGGTGACCGCGTGGCCCAGTTCCGCCAGATGCAGGGAATTGCGGCCCTCGCCGTCGGCAACGCACAGCACCCGGCTGTGCGGGGCAAGGCGGTGCGCCTCGCGCCGCAGGAACTCATTGGCCTGCTGGCCGAAGAGCCAATCGGCGGACGCATAGCGCGCGTCCCACATCGCCCGCGGATCCTGCGCTGGGGCCTGGTCCTGCCCGGTCATAGGCTGCTCCTGATGGCCGCCCGCGCATGCGCCCGGGATGGGCGGCCTGCCGCCACGGCGCCGACCGGTATTCTATTATCTGCAATGGCTTCCGATCCGCGCGTGTACTTTTCCGCCGAACGCACGCAACTCGCCTGGCTGCGCACCGGCCTGACGGTGATGGGCTTCGGTTTTCTCATCGCCCGCTTTGGCCTCTTCCTGCAGGTGATCGCCCTGCAGGCGCCCGATATCGCCCGCCACACCGGATCCGGCGGTTCGGCCATCTTCGGCGTCTTGCTGGTGGGCATTGGCACGGCGATGGTGGTCGCCTCCTCGATCCAGTATCGGCGGATGATCCAGTCCCTGCCACCGCAGGACCGCCCGCAGCCGCAGAGCGGCGGCACGCTGCTCATCGCCAGCAGTGTGGCCATCGCGGCAGTTGGAATGGCGCTGGGCGCCTACCTGCTGGCGACGACGGCCGGCTGACGAGCCGCATGTGCGCCGGCTTGCGGGCGCCACCTGGACGCTTGCCCACGCGTCGACGCCGCACAGTCCGGCGCCGTGCGCATGGGGGAGTTTTTTTGCGGCTCTTGTGCGCGCCGCGACCCCTGGGCGACTAAACCGGCAGCTGTCGCTTCGTGCTGGGCATATGCGCGCGCAGAGCCATGCCCTTGGGCCATGCTCCAGCATTGCGTGCCCGGCAAATCCCCGGCGCACTAATTGTTTTGGAACAGCCGTGCCGGCAATGGCCCAGGGCCGGCTAACCGCACCCAAGAAAAAGCCCGCCGTGTTGCCACGGCGGGCTTTCTTAACAAGTACCGATCCGACGCAGGCAGTGCCTGCAATCCGATTAGAACCGGTGACGCATACCGACGGCGAACACGTTGGCGCCGCTCTGGCTGTGCGCAACAACGGTCGTGTAGGTGCCACCCATGGAAGCGTGGTCGAAGCCGGCATACACGTCGGTACGCTTGCTCAGGTTGTGGTCGAGCACCAGCGAGGTCCAGGTTTCCTTCTGGTCGGTGCCGGTGGTCGAGGTGGCGGTGGCGCTGCTCAGGAAGGGATCGAGCTTGAAGTTGTAGTAGGCCAACGCGAGGTTGGTGGTCGGGGTGAAGGAGTAGTCGCCGCCAACCCACCATAGCTTGAAGTTCTTGTCCGTACCCGTGTAGTCGGCCAGGTTACCCATGGCCGTCGAGAACGTGTAGCCCAGTTCGCTGATGCCGCCCAGCGTCGCGGCCTTGTCGGACGCACCCTTGCGCTTGTAGCTCTCGTAGCCCAGCTTGACCGTCAGGACATCGATCTTGTACTTGCCTGTCACCATCCAGCCGGTAGTGTCGTACAGCGTGCCCTTGACCCCGGTGGTGTTGGTGGCGGTGGGGGTGGCGCCGGCGGTCTGTACCACGTCCTTGTAGCTCTGCGCCACGGCCTGGATGCCGAAATCGCTGGTCTCGTAGCCCAGGTTCAAGCCCACGCCGCGGGCGGCCGAGGTGCTGCCGGCGATGTTGCCGAACTTGTAGATCGCGCGGACGTTGAAGCCCTCGAAGCGGTTTTCATAGCGAATGCTGTTGTCGTCGCGCAGTTCCTCGGTCAGGCCCAGGGCACCGCCCTGCGAGCCGGAGAAGCCCAGCGGCGAGAACAGCTGCGAGCCCTTCTGCGGATCGTAGGCGCCGATGACATCGAAGCCCGGCGCGTAGTTGCGGCCCAGGGCGATCGAGCCCAGGCTCGAGTCGGACAGGCCGACGTTGGCCGCGCGGTTGAAGAACTGCCCGCTCAGCGAACTGTCGGCGTTGGCCACGGGGTTGCCGTTCGCGAACTGGGTCTGCGACAGCGCCGCGTTGTTGATCGACCCCGTCGGCAGGTTGAAGCCCGATTCGAGCACGAAGAAGGCGTTTTGTCCGCCACCCAGGTCTTCCTTGCCCTTGATGCCCCAGCGCGAGTCGGACATCGGACCGTTGACCATGGCCGTCAGGCGATGCAGGTTGGCCTGGTTGTACGCGCCGGTGTTGTTGTCGAGGGTGACCGGGAAGGTCTCCGAGGCGTTCACCGATTTGTCAATCGTGGCGATACCCACGTCCAGGATGCCGTACAGCGTGACGCTGGAGTCGTCGGCGAAAGCGGTGCCAACCAGCGCGGTCAGCGCCAGAGGAGCAAACTTGATGAGCGAATTACGCGACATATTTTCCCCAAGGGTTCGAGTTGGAAGGGTGAAAAAAGCGAAGGTTTGCAAA
>Ga0209698_10006540_pt1 | contig 12368 bp, 15 predicted proteins | sample LitLauG_LLR_2012_FD_187203 | JGI IMG/M metagenome (GOLD analysis project Ga0209698, IMG submission 187203) | Freshwater sediment microbial communities from Pennsylvania, USA - Little Laurel Run_MetaG_LLR_2012 (SPAdes) (version 2) | ecosystem: Environmental > Aquatic > Freshwater > Creek >...
GATCTCGAATGGAGCGTGTCGAGGTGGCGGGTAGGAGCTTCGGTGCCCCGTGGCCTTGATACCCGGGCCACGTCCAATTAGTTCCGCAAAGTTTGCGCCAGCACGCTTCCAGCGTTCGCCGTCTGGGTCCAAAGCCGGCTCAACCGGTTGCTGAACCTCAAATCTTGAATTCGACGCAGCAATTGCGTGCGTGTAGCATCGGGCAGCCGCGCCACAATTCGACTCCACAGTGCATCGATGTTGTAGGGTGCATCGCCAGCGATAAGACTTACCGGAATTGAGTCGTTGTTATCAAATTCTAGGTCGATGGATGCGGCAGCGATGGCCGCTCGTATTGAGTCGACCTTCGGCCTTGTGTTGTCATTCAGATCATAGGGTGGTGACCACTCCTTGAATGGCCGCAGACGATCGATGTGAGTGAGCACGAGAAGCATCGGCGGCTGGCGCTGAGCTGGATTGGCTGCAAAGCGACTGCGAAATCCGGCGATAGCGCGGCCGTCGAGACTGCGGTCCGCGACATTGGCGGCGATGACCCACAAGACAAGGTCGCATTCAGAGGAACGTTCCACCAGGTCGTCCATGGTCGCGAGGTTCGGTTCAAGGCCGGGACTGTCGATCACGAGAGCGGCCGGCAGACCGGCTCTGGTCAGGGTGTAAGGAACGTAGGCCGACGTCGTCGGTAACACATCGACCGCCGCTTGTAGTTCGCCGGCGAGCGCGTTGACCAGGCTCGACTTGCCGGAGCTGGTCTGCCCGGCAATCATGATGCGAAGGGGCTCGCCGACTGGTTTTGCCGCGGCATCGAGATCGGCGCGGGAGATACTTGTCACGTGGGCGTCCAGTTCGGGCTGACCGATACCGAGGCGTCCGCCATAGAGGTCGATAGCCGCGCGGCCAACTTCCCTGACGTAGGCCTCAGCCAATTGCCGCGTGAGATGCTCGCGGCCCCACTGCAACAATTGCCTCGAAAGGCGCTCACGGATCTCTTGTGTAGCCGCCGTCAAGGGGTTTACCAACCGCAGCAGCCGCCACACGTCATAGGCCCTTTCGGCCGTTCTGACCGAGCCGCGCCACCGATAGAGAACAATGGCCTGCGAAACGGTCAGGCGATCGCTCAAGGGGACGTGATCATAGACGAATGTTCCAAGGCGCTTGCTGACGCGCTCCAGCATCGCAAGGGCCTCGGGAACGGTGAATTGCCAGATCGGCTCGCGAACTTCGGGATGGAGCCTGCGCGCCACGGCCTCGATCGTCTGGAAGGCGAGCGCCAGGGCCTCCTGCTGGTTGGTGACACGACCGGGATCGATTCGGCGCGCGATGGCCAAAACATCCTGCCACGCGGTTTCTTCGGCAGGGGTCCAGCCATCCGAGGCGTCGGCGAGTCCGGTGCCCTCGGCATTTGGTTCGTACCCGGCGGGTCTACCAGGCTCCGGAAACAGCCGCCTCTGCAAAATATAGGCAAGACCGACGAGTACGGTGGCGAGAATCGCCCAGTCGAAGAGCAACCCGTGTTGCCAAAGCCAGAGGCTACCCAACGGGATCAGTGTCAACGTCGGCAAGATCAGGCCGGCCACGATCGAAAGCAGCCAAAGCGTTTGCCGTGAGCGGGATTGTTTATTCATTTCGGAGCATCCGTTGCATGGCCCTGCAATTTCCTCTCCTTGGCGAGCCGAAACGCCTCGCGAAGCGACTGCTGATAGACGGCTGCCACGCCACTCATGTCGACTAGGCCCTTGCGTCGGCGATGCAGGAAATAGATGGCTGCCCTGCCAAGAGCATAGGTCACGGCAAAGCTCATGGCCGCGGAAGCGGCAGCCGCGGCCGTTTGCCCATAGACTGGGATCAACTTCGCCAACTGGCGCAGTCCAAAGCCGGTGAGCGTTCGTGCCACCACGCCAGTGCCAAGGGCCGCGGCAAACTCGCCAATTGTGCGCCTGTCCCAGGTGACTTCGTAGATCTGGCCAAGGCGACGGAGCATCTGCGTTTGCACCGCCGAAACCGCTACCGCACCCGCGACCGGCACCAGATCGGAGCCGGCAGCAGCCATCGCGTGGCCGATCACGATCGGATCGGCCACGCGAGCAAATTTGTCGTGCGAAAATGCCGGCAAAGCTGACAGTGCCAGTATCAACGCCTGTGGCGCGACACCGACGAGCGCGTCGGCCAGGGCATTCATGCCAAAATCGGCAGGGTGGAGGCCGTCGGCCTCCGTCGTGAAGTCGATCGGAACAAAGACAATAGGACCGCGCCCTGGCATTCTGTCGAACAGGCCGCGCTGGAACGCTAGGCTTCGCCTCAGGTCTTGTTGAATTGCGGGTGCGTTCAAGTCGGAACCGAACGGATAGGGTTGGACATGATCCGTTCCAGGCGGATAGGCCTCGTGCAAACAAGTCTGCGCGACGACGATCGGCCAGTCGGGATGGCGACCGCGTACGGTTTTGATTGCACTGATCAAATCCGTCTGGCGCGGATCCATGGCGCGCATTGTCACCAGCAGCAGATGCGCCTGCTGCTCGGCGAACCGCATGTCGTCGGTCGGGTCGTAAGACACTTCTCCGATCCCCTGCGTATCGAGAAAGCGCAGCATCGGCAATTCGATTGGAAAATCGTACACCTGGGCGGTAGTCGTGCACCGCTTGAAGCCCGTGCCGATTTCGGCGCTGGTGCTGTCGGTCATGACACGAATGATTGAGCTCTTACCGCTTTGCACCTTGCCCATCAGCCAAACGATCGGCGCGAGTTCGCGCTCCCCAGACACGGCGCTGATTTGACGCTCGTGTTCCGAGTCGAGCTGATCGATGGTGTGGCCGGGTGGGATGCTTGGTCCCGCGCCGAACGTTTTCTTCGTCATAACAGTTGGACCCGCAAAGATAGCGCATGGGAGCTCACCTGCCCCCGTAGTGTCAATGTCAGGTCACTTGCCGCAAGTCGCGTTGCGGATCATGCCCGTTCTGGGCTGGTTGCGGAACGGTCCCGCTGCTCGCTTTCGGGCCGAGAGGAGCACCTGGCGCACCCTTGGGCCAAAGCAGAAGAGTTACGGCGGCGCACATGAGCAAGAGCGGCACATTGCGTCCAAGAACCCGTCCCAATCGTTGAGCGGTTGCCGCCCCCGCCTCGCTATTCAACAGAGTTCCGATCAAGGCCAGCGGCATCTGTTCTGCTGCCGCCACAACGCTCGCGGTCGTCGATTCGGCAGACTCTGCTTTTGCCTCCTTGGCAGTCTTGTCTTCGGCAACGACCTCTCGACGCTCTTGGCCAGTCACCACGATGGCTGCGATGAGCCCGATTGCCGTGAAACCCGCCGCCAAAATGAAAAAGGCGGTGCGGGCACCGAACTGCTCGACCAGCAGAAGGGCCGTGCCAGCCGTGGCAAATCCCAAAGCGATGGCGAACGGCAACATCACCGACGCGCGGGCGGCATATTTGGAGACGACGGAACCAGCGGCCGATTTGGCATCGTGAATGAGTCCTTCCAACATGGCCGTCGCCCTTCGTGACTCTCGAGGCACCCCGCTACCTAGGACTTCCAGATCGCGCCAAGGACAAAACCCAGGACCGCAACGATTGCGATCGTCGCCAACGGCTGTTCCTTGATGGAAGTGACGACAGCACCCTGCAAATTGCCGGCAACCTCTCGCACATTCCCACCGATCGCCCGGCCTTCATCAACCACGCGGCCGGCGATGCGCTCCGCTTGACCAGCTGCCTCGTTGAAGGTTCGCGAGGCGGTGTCGGTGATATTGTCGATTTGGTCCGTAACCTTATCCTTGATGCCGTTGGCCGATGGGTTGGATTGATCTGACATCGAAGCAGCCTCCTAGGTTCTGTTCACACCACATGGCGAAGCGCGTTGGCCCCACCCAAGTCTTTCGATTGTGGCGACTAGATTCCAGCTTCGGCCAGCCTCGGAATCTACTCAGGCGCATCATCTTGCGCCGGTGCCTCGTGACCAAAGCCCGAAACCCGATTGCAAGCGCCGCAGCCAAACCAACGACAGCCTGAGTATTTTCCGATTCTAATGGCCGTCGATTGATTCAGTCTAGCGTTGAGTTCGAGAACATAGGTTCAACAGGTCACGACTGGCGCTCTTTCGCAGCGCGGCACTGTGTGATCATTAGCGCCTTAGAGCGTGATTTCTGTTCCAGCTTAGACCAAGAGGATTGGCAATGCGTACCACTGTCCAGCCGCCACCTACATCGCGCTGCGATCTTTGTGGCGGTCAACTTGTGCTGAAATGCACCGACATCGCCCATTCGATACTCGGGCTGAGGAGCAATGTCTTCGTCTGTGCCACTTGCGGCACGGAGCAGTCATTCACGGAGCACCGGGATGTCGGTGCGTCGCGTTTCAACCGCAGGGTCGTTTGTTGAAACATCTAGCGCTCCATATCCATGTGACACTCGGGAGCCAATCCACCACGGAATTCATGTTCGGCGCACGCTGCAGCCTGGTATCGCCGCTCACCGCGAGGCGATCTGATATCGACTTCGCACGTAATCCTAAGGCTTGAGGATCATAGAATTTAGTGCCCGAATGATTTGATTTGGTCGACATGGCTTCTTGATGAAAAGTGCGCCGCGGAATGCGTCGGGCAGCTGCTCAGGTGAATAGCCAGACAGCACAATAAAAGGCAATCCACGAGCTGTCAGCGCTGATGCCACCGGGCTTGCACTCACACCCGCAAGGTTGGCATCGACGATTGCAGCATCGCAAAGGCCTTGGTCAACCAAACCCATTGCCTTTTCGAGTTTCTCCGCGACGCCGGCGATTGCGAACCCCTCACTGACAAGCAGTTCTTCGAGGTTGAGCGCTATCATCGGCTCGTCTTCGACAATAAGGATGCGCGCGAGCTGCTTACACATTTGCGCCCCACGTTGAACGAGTTAATCGTACCGGTTCCAATGCTTCGGAAACAGGGGCGGACAATTTCCAAGAGAACCCACTCTCCCGATATTCGACTGTAGTCATGCCACTGACCGCTTTCTCCACCATCCGCCCGATCACCATTTGGCCGAAACCCTTACGCGTGGGCGGCGCGACACTGGGGCCGCCCTCTTCGGACCAAGACATCAGAAAGAGGCTTTTCGGTTCGGCTGCTGCGACTTGCCAGGAAATGCGTACCCGGCCCTCTCCGTTGGAAAGTGCACCATATTTACCAGCGTTGGTGGCCAGTTCGTGCAGCGCCATGCCAATGCCCTGGGCTGCCGCCGGGGTCAACTGCGCCGGCCCGCCGTCGAGTAAGACGCGCGTGCCGATCAGATCCTTGAAGTGGGCGAGCTGCGCCTCGATGAGCTCCAACACTCCAACGCCTCGCCACTCGTTTCTGACCAGCAGGTCTTGACTCGCGGCGAGCCCTTCGATGCGTTCGGTGAGCCGCTCCACGAAGGTTACCGGATCACCGCGGGCGGTCTGTTGGGCAACGGCCTGCACCACAGCCAGCAGATTCATCGCCCGATGATTAACTTCAGCCATGAGTAACTTGTTGTGTTCCTCGACCCGTTTGCGCTCCGTGATGTCGCGAATATTGCATTGGATGACCGCACTACCGTTCTCATCATAGAGATTGGCAACGACTTCAACTTCCTTGTGCTGTCCCCCTTGACTTTGAAGCGGTAGATCTTCGTAGCGGACTTGGTGCATATCCTTCAGTTTGCGCAGCATTTCTCGGCTCGCATCTTCATCCTCCAATAGGCCGATCTCAAACAGTTCCTTGCCGACCAATTGTTCGTGCGAATAGCCCAGCAGCCTGGTCATGAACGGATTGGCGTCGGTGATTTTGCGAGTTCGAGGGTCGAGGAGTAGAACACCGTCTTGCGCCGCTTCAAAAAGTCGACGATAGCGGATCTCTGAAATGCGCACCGCCTCCTGTGTTCGCTTGCGGTCGGAGATGTCCCTAACAACGGCGAGCAAGCCGGCCGGCTCGCCGGCGACGGCTCGTAACACCGTGACGCTCGACTCGACTTGCAACTCTCGGCCGTTGGTTTTGACATGGACATTTTCGCCACGCCACGCGCCGCCCTCACGCAGCGCAATCGCTGCAACTGTCTCGTCTCCGGGTTGGAGCCAGCGGGTTTGATAGACCTTCGACAGGCTTTGTCCAAGCACTGCCCCCAAGTCGATGTCGTATTGTCGTTCGGCTGCCGCGTTCAAGTAGGTGACCCGATGGTCGTCATCGATTGCGATCACGGCGTCACTGACTTGCGCGAGTATTTCGCCCCGGAACCGATTTGATGCCGCATCAACACCCTGCAGAGTAAAGACCCGCGGACCGGTGCCGCTGTCAATCACGAGCGCATCCACTTCGCAGGATTGAATTGCGCGCAGCAATTCTTGCGCCTCGTCGAGTTGCACGCGCAACGTATCGTTCTGTGCCCCGAGTATCAGTCCCTCTGGAGGTTCATTCCGCATGTCAGTTTAGGTATCTCTTGCCAAAGACAGATCCTCAGCCACCTGATGCAAATCAAGCCCGAGCAAAATTCGTTTGGTTTGCGACATGTCGCCAATGAACCGGCGCAGCGGCAGCGGCAACTTCCTTATCAGGGTCGGAGCGGCGATAATCTGCTCACCTTTAGCCATCAGCGGATGCTGGGATATGTCGACGACTTCCAGCTCATAGCGTCCTGGCAGGTGCTCCTCGCAAATCTTCCTGATATTTGAAATGGCCCGCATGGATCTTGGCGTCGTGGCAACGACGTAGAGAAGCAAAACGTAGTGGGTAGCGGTGTCGGTCAATGCGACGGCACCCAGCGTTTCGAGTTCCATTGTGCCAAACGTTCCTTCCGATGAAATATCATGAGCTGAGCGGATGTACGTCGAGTCCAACGAGTACCCGGCTTTCGTTCGAAAGATCGCCGATGATCTTTTTGATCGGCTCGGGAAGACGCCGCACCAGGGTCGGTATAGCCAGAATCTGATCGCCAGCCGCAAGTTGTGGGGTTAGCCTCAAATCGATAACGTCAATCCGATATTGACCGGCCAAGTGCGTCTCGCAAATACGCTTGAGATTGGCAATTGCCGCGATCGATTTTGTAGTTTGTCCGGCTACGTATAGCCTCAACTCATATGTGGGGCTGGTTGTCGCCGTCGCGCTCGTCGTTTGGGTTGTCATGTAGTTGACGTCTCTTGCTTGGCTTGGCCGTTGAAGCCTATGGTCCCGCCGCGTAGCTGTGCCATGGTCTTGGTGTTGTGCTGACTGGTCTTATCTTGCAATGTCTCTTGTGCGATCATGAAGTTCACATCCGCCGTACTCGATTCCGCTTCCTCCTGCAGAGCGGCGATCTGGGCCTCAATCGCCTTTCGTTTACCAGCGAGTTGCACAAGCCTGCGTTGGTGATCACGGTGGCGCACCTCCAAGGCGGCGCGCTCGCGCGACTCTTGCGTCACGCGCGCGGTGCCAGTAAGGACGCGGTCGGCCCCGACATAGACATCCACCAGTTCAATGCCCTCATTGCTCATCACGAACTCGCGGATTTGATTGGTGTGCGCCATGCCGCGGGATTTCAAGACATAGATCGTGCGATTGCGTTCCCCGTTGAATTCGACATTGCGCAAGAGCAACCACGTATCCATGAGAGACGAGACGCCGAGCGTGTCCTCCATTGTTCCCCCGTTGCCAGAATCGAGGCTGGTGAAGAGCGTGGTGATTTGTTGCTGTTTGAGAAAATCGATCAGCCGCATGAGCGTCGGTATCAACTCCAATTGACGGCGGTCAAGAGTGAGATTGCTGATTGGATCGACGGCGACCACACTTGGACCGAAGGCGTGCACCGCGTCGTGTATCATCAGCAGATGTTGCTCCAATCCGTGCAAGGTGGGGCGGGATGCGAGAATCTGAAGGAGCCCGGTTTTCAACCAGGGTTCGAGGTCGATGCCGACGGAGCGCATGTTGCGCACGATCTGCGCACTCGATTCCTCATAGACAAAGAGCAACGCACGTTGACCACGACGGCAGGCGGCATCGACGAATTTGGCGCCCATGCTGCTTTTCCCAGTGCCCGCCGAACCTGATACCAGCACGCTGCTGCCGCGGAAGACACCCTCGCCGCCGAGCATCTCGTCGAGCCGCGCAATACCAGTGGGCACGCGTTCCAAGGAGGCGTGGTGGTCGAGTTGGAGCGACGTAACAGGTAGCACCGAAAGGCCGCGCTCACCGATCAGGAAGGGGTATTCATTCGTGCCATGAGCCGTTCCACGATACTTTACAACGCGTAGCCTTCGGGTCGAAATTTGCTCGTCCACCCTCTGGTCAAGGATGATCACGCAGTCGGCCACGTATTCTTCCAACCCGTGGCGTGTGATGTTGGCGTCCCCCTTCTCTCCGGTGATGACCGCCGTGATCTCGCGATCTTTCAACCACCGAAAGAGCCTCCGCAACTCCGGGCGCAGGACGGCATGGTTAGGTAGCCCGGCGAACAGCGCTTCAACCGTGTCGAGCACAACTCGCTTTGCGCCGATCGCATCGATAGCGTGACCGAGCCGAATGAACAGCCCTTCGAGATCATACTCGCCCGTCTCCTCGATCTCGCTCCGCTCGATGTGAACGTAGTCGAGCAGGATCATTTTCTGGGCAGTGAGTTTTTCGAGATCGAAGCCAAGTGAGCGGACATTGGCGCTGAGTTCCGCCTCGTTTTCCTCGAACATCATAAACACGCCGGGTTCGCCAAACTGCGTTGCTCCCCGAACGAGAAACTCCACCGACAGCATCGTTTTGCCACTACCCGCTGGTCCGCATATGAGCGTTGGGCGCCCGGCGGGAAACCCACCCCCAGTAATTTCATCGAGCCCCTTGATGCCGGTTGGGGCTTTCGGCAGCGTGGGCAGACTGTCGTTCAGTTTTGTCATCGGTTGCCGTTCTCAGGGTGCGACACAGGACGTCGGAGTTTCTCAGCGCCGTTGTGCGTCGACTTCAGGCTCGCTTGCATGGTCGTCGCAGCCTATCGCTAGGACACTTGAGAATCTGGATTTGGGGAAGCATCGGAAAGTACCCATGCTCCGGCAACGGTCCGCTCCGGATCGACCGATCCAAGCGGTGCTCATCCATATGTCACAACTTCGTCAGCATGTGTTTCGCGGTTCGCGTCGCACCCACCGTTCGTATCGAGCGCTCGGAACGAGTCGCGATGGCAGCCGCGCGCACGGGGCGTTTGAGTAGTTTCCGACACTAACGCGTCGGCCCAACGCACGTGCATGGTCGTCCCAGAACGAGCTCACCACACGAACATTTCGTCCAATGACGACGACACTCTCAAAAATGAACAAACGAGGTTGAGTATCATGATGAAAAAGATCGCGATGACAGTCGCTTTGGCCCTGTCGGTGGCTTCAATCGGTCCCATGTCCGACGCGTCGGCCGCGGGTAGGCGGATGTGGATCCCCGGTGGACACATGCATGGTCACCATTTCGGGGGCCGAGACTTTGGCGGTAACCGCGGCATTGGTGCCGGATTGGGCCTTGGCGCCGGCTTGGTGCTCGGTGGAATTGTCAGCAACGACTACTACGACGAGAGCTATGCGGGCTCTTGCAACTGGCTACGCATCAAAGCCCATCAGACCGGCGGGCAGTATTGGTGGCATCGCTACGAAGCCTGCATCAACGGCTGATTTGGCATTCGCACGACGGCCGGTCGGAGTCATCGAACACGCTTCGACGTCTCTGCCCGCGCCGTCGGGGCATTTCGAACCGCCATTCTTCATCCAGAGGTGACCACGACCTCAACAGACATTCCTGTGAAATCATCGGCCGTGCCGATGAAACTACCGGACACTGGGGCAGCCTGTCGGATATCGCGCACCATGGCAACAGGTATCAGATTGAACCCTCCGACAGATCGGTTCGTTGGGTCGAAGGTAATCCAGCCCGCACCGGGGATATAAACCTCGGTCCAGGCGTGGGTCGCCCCGGCGACGTTTGCGCCAACGGTGTTTTGATCGGGCTTGTACAAATAACCGGACACGATCCGCGCACCCAATCCCAGGCTGCGCACCGCCTCGGCGAATAGCACCGCGATATCCCGGCACGAGCCCCAGCCGCGACTAAGAGTTTCGCTCGGCGTCTGAGTGCCCTCCTCTTCGCGACTTTGATAGCTGATCGTCGCCGACACCCCTTCACTCAAGTCCTTGAGCAGCGACAGGGTATCTGTTGGGTTGCTGCGCACGTAGGCTTGCGCCCAGGCTTTGAGTTTCCCCGAATCGCCCGCAATTTGCGGTACGGACAAGGCGCCGAGATCTGTCCACTCGGCATCAGAATACTTGAACGGATAGGACATGGCCGAGACGTCGATGTCAAAGACCGGCCAGGCAACTGCCGCTAGCTGCAGCTCTGCGACGCTGTCGATCACCAGGGTAGAAGTCATTGTCTGAAAAGTGGCTGTCGCCACTGCATTGCCAAAGACGTCCTGCGCCCAGGTTATCTTCGCGCTGGGTGTTATCACGATCTCGTTCGAAATCAGCAGAAGTTCACGGTTTTCGCGAGGACGAAGCATAAGACGATGAGGCTGTAGCCTCACCAACTTGTTGAAGCAATAAGTGGTCGTGTGACGAATTTTCAGTGTGATCAATGTCAACTCCTCTCGAAATTCATGAAGAGCCAAAAGACCATCCAGATCGCATGTACTCCGGACCCGCCTCTAAAATTCCCGGCGGATCCGATTGCACGGAAAGCAGCCGGCGATGCCAGCGCTGTGCGCAAGCCTTATCATGTCGGTCTTTTTTGCCTCTCCTGGCGCACGGAGCATGACCAGGGGGGTCACCGCGTGCGGAGCCTAAGATAGGTGATGCCGCAAGCGAGCGAGCCGTTTCCAGACTCGCTGGCAACTGCGCGGCGACGCCGACGGCCACCGATCAACTACTAACCCGATCACCATCCGGGCACGCCGCTCAGCGAGCAAGTCGAGAAGCCATTTAGAACCAGCGCCCGCGACCATAAAAGCCGCCACCGCCGAGAACAAGAAGTATAAGGATTATAACCAACAGTGTTGTCGTATCCATGGTATTCTCCGACGATCTGGCCTTGGGTTTGTTCGTGCATCCAAGCCTAGGCGGTAGACCGTGGATGGGACAGACTCGGAAACTACTCAGGTGCCATCCCAAACCCTGACCGACTTAATCTCGATCGCCATATCGGTGATTTTTGGCCAACCCCGCCAACGGCGTGAGTCGCAGGCGCCTCGATTCGGACTTTTGCGCCACGCGGGCTTGGTTGTCTCCCATTTGCGGTGCGAATGTGTCACGAGACTTGTGGGTTATTCGCGCGAGCTCGGCGTCGACTGCCGCCTCCCATTGGCTGGGCGGCAGCGTTCGCAGGATTATCCCGACGCGTTTGAGGGCGCGTCGTCTAGCCCACTCTCGACCCCAAACGGCCGGAATGAGCGAAAGCCATCTATAGGCTGGGTTTCGCATTCTCGTTCCCGTGACATCGTCCGACCTGCGCTGAGGATCATCACACTCTGCAAGCCTACTGAGCGGCGATGCGGGAACATTGAACCAACCAAATCACGGACGGCAGAATCGGAAAGTACTCAAGTTGTCGACGTGTTTGCGAGGTGGAATTGTACACGTGGGCGTCATCGATCGGCGAGAACGCCGATCGGGTCGAATTGATTTTGAACTCCAGCAGTCGACGAGACCAGGTTGGCTGCTTCAGTTTCGTGGAGTGACGGGATAGCAATTCCCGGCCGGCCATAGGTCGAAATGAGTGCTGAACTGGCGCATTCGCCAATCGAAGGCCTTCAGGCCAAATTCCCGCGCAAGCGGGCAGCCCGCCTGACAGCAGCCGAATTCCTTTCGGCATTCTTGCTCAGACCGACAAACTCGGACGTTGGCTTGCACCTGGGGACAGAACTGCAGGCGTGGATCAAGCATTGGATTTGCCTCCTATGTGGAACGTCGCCGCGCCACCGTTAGCGAATTGTAGCAGTCGTGCCCCATCGCAAAACTATCGCTCAACAACCAAGTTATCGATGGTCATGGCATTCAAGCAGTAGCTGCCCATCCCGGTTTCATAGTCGCCTCTTTCAAGGTCATTTTTGCAAAGGCGCCAGGCCTTGCAAGAGGCGCATACTCGCTCGAGTTCCGCGAAGGTCGCAGTACGTGCCAACCTCAGGTAACCAGGATCGAGGTGCAATAGAGTCAACCGAAGCGGCATGAGTTCGGACGGACCGGGGTGCTTGAACGCGAGGAGTGAAATCCAGTGCGGACCTTGGCCAACCCGTGGTGCGACGCGTTGGTTGGCTGTGTAGGGTCGCGCCTGCAACGCGGATGTCGACTTGCTCTTGCGCCGTTTGCCGCGCAGCCGACACCTTGGATGGGTAGAAAGAACTGAAGAGGCAGAGGTTGTCATGGCCCACGTCCGTTGAAAAGTGCAGCAATTT
>Ga0209698_10006541_pt1 | contig 12367 bp, 12 predicted proteins | sample LitLauG_LLR_2012_FD_187203 | JGI IMG/M metagenome (GOLD analysis project Ga0209698, IMG submission 187203) | Freshwater sediment microbial communities from Pennsylvania, USA - Little Laurel Run_MetaG_LLR_2012 (SPAdes) (version 2) | ecosystem: Environmental > Aquatic > Freshwater > Creek >...
GGCCGCAAAAATAGCGACAATCGCACCCTTAACATCGCCAACAGGGAATCATGGAAAGAAAAACGCGCTGCCAGTCAGTTTTTCCGCAGCCTGCTAGGGAGCGACCCTCAAGACATTGCCACGCTGTAACTTTTTACGTTTGCCTTAAAGCGTGGACTCGATCTCGAAGCCCCAAGCTTCCAGAAGAGGCTCGGGGATATACTTCGAGTTCTTGTTGCGGCGTGCCCACTCCCGCAGACGAGTCGATCGCAGATACTGGTCGGGGGAAAGTTTGTATTCGCGCACAACCTGCTCAAATTCGGTGATAGTCGGGGTAATCGGCCCGATCGGCTCGGGCTTGCCCCAGTTCGGATTTCCGCGTCGCTTCGCCATGAAAAGTGCCTTTCCACCTCAGGGGGAAATAAACAGCCAAGTCTCTAACTATAGGATTCTCCGTGTCGTCTTCAGGATGCAGGAGCAGCCACATTCCTGGCGTGGACAAACCAACACCTTCAACGACCTAAATACGAACGCAAAGCTGATCGGAGACTTAGTATCTTATGGTCAAATTGCTCCAAAAGTCAATGGGAAATTTTACCCACAGGACATTAGCAAATACGTTTTAAATATATGTAAATAATAGACTTATCATCCAATTCCATTCGCTCCGGGGGCCGAGCGGGGCTGACCGTTCCCCCCCCGCGATTCGGGCGAAACCTCGACAATGGGGAGACTCGCGATTACGGCAGTAACTCGTTGCCGCGGAGAACCGTTGATCCCTACTAGAACATAGACATACTGTGCAAGCAGGGTCCCAAAAGATCCGATTCCGGTTGCTTTTGCAACTTTCGGGACTGGGGTCATTCGGCAACCCTTGGAGTTCGCGACTCCGTAGACGGGCCTGCTCATGAGTCTGAAGTCATTGCTGCTTTGTTCGGACGAGAAGATCGTACGGGTATTGCGCCGGGTATTGGGCGATCTCGATATTGCCGTCGATTTGTGCAGCGACGCCGATGCCGCGTTGCGCAAACTGACTCGCCAGCGGTTTGAGGCGATCATCGTCGATATTATCGACGACGGTGCCTCTGACGTTCTCCGCAGTGCCCGAAGCGCTCCCTGCAATAAGCAAGCGGTCGCAGTCGCCATCGTCGAGCCCATCATCGGGCTGAAGGAAGTGTTCAAGATTGGCGCTCATTTCGTGTTGTACAAGCCGGTTTCGAGCGAGCGGGCCAAGTCCAGTTTTCGAGCAGCCCGGGCCCTGATGAAGAGCGAACGTCGGCGCAATACGCGCGTAGCGGTGCAGGTTCCTGTCGTGATGCGGAACTTGACTGGCGGCGCCAATATCAAGGTGACGACTACCGACTTGAGCGAAGGCGGTATGGCAGTCAGCGTAGCAGGTCAACGTCGTCCCACAGGACACTGGCAAATCGTGTTCACCTTGCCTGGGACGGGAACCTGTCTGGAAATCCCGGCCGAATTCGCCTGGGAAGGAACCGGATCTCAAGCAGGCCTGCGCTTCCAGCATGTCCCGCCGGAGGCGACGCGCCAATTACGCGAATGGCTGAAGCAGAATTCTCCCGACGCCGAACAGGACGATCCCCCGATCCGCTGCCAGTTGACCGATCTGAGTCTGGGTGGATGCTACCTCGAGATTCCCTCCCCCTTCCCCGTCTCCAGCCGGGTGATGCTCTCGATGCGGGCTGGCGGAGCGGAAGTTCGCGCCCAGGGCGTGGTGCGGGTCATGCACCCGGATAAGGGCATGGGTGTGGAGTTCACACAGACTACGCCGGAACATTGCGCGGCGGTGGGGAAATTTCTGGGAGTGCTCAGCGACAACCGCGCGCTGCTACCCGAATTGCTGGTCGAACCGGAAGGGCTGGAGTCCGACCCCAGTGCAAACAGACCGCAGGCCAAAGAAACGGATGATCCGTTACTGCAGTTGTTTTATGGCGAGCCTCTCACAGCGGAATCGTTTCACGAAGCGCTACGCAGCCAGCGAGCAACTCCGCCCTCCGAGAGCCGAGGCTCGGCCGCCGCAGCCCACGCGTAGCCGGAATCTCACACTCTTCATTTGTCGAAACGCTGTCGAAACCGGTTTGTCCGACCCGGTTTGTCCCGCTGGTTGTGTCAGCCCTCGTCCAGTGTCCAAAGTAAAATGATCGCGAGCCGCGATGGCGAAATTGGCAGACGCAGCGGACTCAAAATGCAATGGGTGATCCATCGTAACTCTAAGCAATGAATAGAGATGCGGACGTGTTAACAGACGCAGCGGATTTTTAGGGGTTAAGTGCTTGAGGAAACTGGCGATGCAGAACTGCGCAAATTCGGGGAACCTCATTGTTGTTCGCGACCGCTAACGACAAAATTTCAGTGCATCGCTGAAGAACTCCGAGTTTATTGTTGAGGCCCAGTTGTTGGTTGTGCATACAGTATCGCTTGGCTCCGACGAATATGGGTGGGGCTGGCACCGAGCAGGCCGTTGGCGGCAAGCAAATTCGACGCCGCCATCACGGCAGGAACGTATGCTCTCGTCTCTGCTGGAATCAACCGCTTGCTGCTCAAGACTGCAAAATCATTGCTACCGGACCTGAGAACGGCATTCCGCAGGACTGTCTCGCCTGCGCCATATGCCGCGAGAGCGAGTGACCAGTCTCCGAACTGTTCGTGCAGATCGCGGAGGTAACGCGCTGCAGCCCGTGTTGATTTCAGGATGTCCATGCGGTCATCAGTCTCACTATTAATGGTAAGACCAAAGCGACGTCCGGTCTCCGGCATGAACTGCCAGATGCCCCGTGCGCCTTTGGGGGAGAGGGCGGTCGGCTGTCCACCGCTTTCTACTAACACGATGGCCGCAATTTCGCCCGGAACACCTTCATCCTGCAAGATGGGAGCTACGACCGGTCTGAGTTCCATCACTCTCGAAACTGCGCGACGGACGGCTTCATCGTTGCCGTTCCAATATTGCTCCGCGAACTGGTGCAGAACATTCGCATCTGGCGGGCGTGTAGTATTGGTTCCGGCTTCAACGATCCGACTACTTAATTCTGCTTCCCGTATCACATTCGCCAAAGCCGAGTCAGCCGCACTGTCCAGGGCCCGGCCGTAGGCCGCAAAATCATCTCCGACCGAAGCCGCCGGGACGGTATAACGTTGCGTCTGCGACCAGGCGTGCACTGTGAGCACCAACAGCATGACCAGGGGGGTGATCGGACACTTCAGTCTATACATGTACCGGCTCCCCAACGTTCCTCGGTTCAAGTTCCTTGGGTCCCTGCTGTTTCAGTTTCGGCTTTACCTCGAAGTTCCATTTCCAAATTGCGAAGACCGGCGGATAAATAATGAGTTCCATCAGGAACGATGTGATGATCCCGCCGATCATGGGGGCAGCGATGCGCTTCATCACATCTCCGCCAGACCCCACCGACCACATAATTGGAAGCAGTCCAAACAGCATGCAGGCCACCGTCATCACCTTTGGCCGGAGACGTTTGACGGCCCCGACCACGATCGCTTCCCGCAGATCATCCCACGTGGTCATTCGGCCCTTGCTGATGGCGTCATGGTAGGCAAGATCCAAGTACAGCAGCATGAAGACGGCGGTCTCGGCATCCACTCCGAGCAGCGCGATCAGCCCGACCCATACTGCAATACTCATGTTGTAATTCAAGAGGTAAAGGAACCAGATTGCGCCGATCGCTGAGAACGGCACAGCGAGGAGGATGATGAAAGTCTTTACTGTGGACTTGGTATTGAGGTACAGCAACAGGAACACGATGAAAAGCGTGATCGGCACAACGATTTTCAGGCGCTCTTTTACACGCTCCATCGATTCGTACTGGCCGCTCCAGACAAGTTGATAGCCTGCGGGGACGCTCACCTTTTCGGCCACAACCCTTTTCGCATCGGTAACGTAGCTACCGATATCTCGTCCGGAGACATCGACGTAGACATATCCACTGAGGCGACCGTTTTCATCGCGGATCATGCCGGGACCGGTCTTTAACGAGATGCCGGCAATTTGCCCCAACGGGATCTGCGCACCGGAAGGCGTGTTGACCAGCACTCGCTGCAGTGCGTCGATGTCGCTGCGGTAATCACGCAAGTAGCGGACATTGACTGAGTACCGTTCCCGGCCCTCAATGGTCGTGGTCACCGGCTCACCGCCCACGGCGGACATCAGAACATCATTTGCATCGTCCACGGTTAGACCATAGCGTGCGAGCTGATCGCGTTTAAGGTCGAAGTCCAGAAAGTATCCGCCGGTCGTGCGCTCAGCAAACACGCTGGTGGTACCAGGGATGTCTTTTAGCGCCATCTCGATTTGTCCGCCGACTTTTTCGATTTCGCTCAGGTCGGAGCCGAGCACCTTGATACCGAGAGGCGTCCGCACACCGGTGGTTAGCATGTCGATCCGCGCCTTGATCGGCATAGTCCAAGCATTCGAGATGCCCGGCATGGTCAGTGCACAATTTAGACCTCCGGGACCGTAGATCACTTCCTGAGTGGTCTTGTGGTCCGGCCAGAAGCGGCCCAGTGTGCCCTGTAGCCAATTGGGAGCCCACTTCGAGTACCAGCGGTCGTGCTTCGGCCAGTCAGTTTGAGGCTTTAGGATGATGACGGTCTCCATCATCGAGTAAGGCGCAGGATCGGTGGCACTCTCCACACGCCCGGCCTTACCGAATACGCGATAGACCTCAGGGAAGCTCTTAATGATCTTGTCTTGCACCTGTAGCAGCCGGGAGGCTTCTGTTACGGACATGCCGGGCAAAGTCGTAGGCATGTACAGTAGCGTGCCTTCATCGAGCGGCGGCATGAACTCCGAGCCCAGCTTGAAGAACACCGGCACGGTCAGCACCATGGCAATGACGGCGGCGGCAATTGTCTTCCACTTGTGCTCCAGCACGAACTCCACCACGGGGTGGTAGAGCCTCATCAATGGGCGGCTGATCGGGTGGTTGTCCTCGCTGTGGATTGTGCCAACCAGCACACTGTTTACGATTGCTGCCAACCATCGCGGACGGAATCTGAACTTATCCATGCGAGTGAACAACAGCCGCATGGCGGGATCGAGCGTGATGGCCAGCACTCCCGCGATCGCCATCGCAGAAGTCTTGGTGAACGCCAGCGGCTTGAACAGGCGACCTTCCTGTGCTTCGAGCGTGAACACGGGCAGGAAGGCGACAGCGATGACGAGCAGCGCGAAGAAGCTGGCTCCCCCCACTTCCTTCACAGCCGAGATCACGACCTCGTGATAGTCGCCAGGACGACCTTCCGCATTCCAGTGTTCAAGCTTCTTGTGGGTTTGCTCGACGACTACGACGGCCGCATCAATCATGGCTCCGATAGCGATGGCGATTCCGCCGAGCGACATGATATTGGCTGACATGCCGCTCATCTGAATGGGAATAAACGCCAGGATCACGGTGACCGGAATGGTGATGATGGGAATGAAGGCACTGGGGAAGTGCCACAAAAAGATCATGATCACAAGGCTGACGATGATCAGTTCTTCAATGAGCGTGTGCTTCAAATTATCTACGGAGCGGTCGATCAGGTCCGAGCGGTCATAGGTAGTGACGATCTTCAGCCCTTTCGGAAGGGTAGGCTCAATGTCCGTTATCCTTTGCTTCACCCGCTCAATGACCTTCTGGGCGTCCTCGCCGAACCGCATGATGACGACGCCACCGACCGCTTCCCCTTGGCCATCCAGTTCACCGACGCCACGCCGCATGTCTGGCCCGAAGGTGACCGTAGCCAGGTCCTTCACGAGCACGGGCGTGCCGGTTTGTGGGTTCGACATGACGACGATGTTGCCAATGTCGTCGAGCGATTTGATATAGCCGCGTCCCCGCACCATATACTCGCGGCCGGACATCTCGACCAGTCGGGCGCCGACATCGTTGTTGCTCTTCCCAATTGCGTCCACGACCATATTGATCGGGATCTTGTAGCCGAGCAGCTTGTTGGGGTCGATATTGACCTGGTACTGTCGAACAAAACCACCTAACGGTGCCACTTCGGCAACGCCGGGCACGGATTGTAGCGCATAGCGCAAATACCAATCCTGGTAGCTGCGTATCTTTTCGATGCTGTATTGCCCAGTGGTATCGACCAGAGCGTACTGGTAGACCCAACCGACGGCGGTCGCATCTTTCGCTAATTCAACCTCTACGCCTTTCGGTAGGCGTGGGACGACGGAATTCAGATACTCAAGCGTTCGCGAGCGTGCCCAATAAATGTCGGTGCCTTCCTCAAAGATGATGTAGACGTACGAGTACCCGAAGTCGGAGAAGCCGCGGATGTCTTTCACATTCGGCAAGCCCAATAACGCCGAAGTGATCGGATACGTGACCTGATCTTCCATGATGTCCGGGCTTCGGTCCCACTTGGAATAAACGATGACCTGCGTGTCAGACAAGTCGGGAATCGCATCCAGCTTCGTGTTCTTCATCGAATGCCAGCCGACGAGCACTGCCACGCCGACGAACAGAAGAACGAGGAATTTGTTCTTCGCGCAGATATCGATGATTCGGTTAATCATTGCTGTTGGGCCTCCGCCAGCACTTCATTCAGGCTCCGCAAGACACCACCGTTCTGTGCCACGAATGTCTCTGCTGCTTTTCGCTCGCTGAACGCGAATGTACCGGGTGAGCAGCGATCGAACTCCAACTGTTCCGCGCGCTTGGATTCATCCATCTTCGACATGTCGTGTTCGCAGGCGATCGCTCGACTATCCTCGACAAACCAAGCGCCATACGGCGTCACCATCTTTCCGGTGGGATAGTCCGTGACTTCGATCAGCCGAAGGGGTTTCTTCTCCTGTCGTGCTTCCGTTACCGCACAGTGCGCACAGCAGACGTTCCGGCGCCTCCCGCCGACTTCAGCCACGACATGCGCCTTCGGATTGATGTGACGCCGGCAGAATCCGCATTCCGTCTGCGAGCGACGGTTCATCAGCAAGTACCCGCCCGCAAACAGGGCCGCCACTACACCCAGGACGATCGCCGAATAAATCGATGCTTTCTTTGCCATAAAAATCTCCTTAGTGCTGCATCCCGGCCATCGCGCTCTTCAGACGACTCTCGGAATCGATCAGGAAGTTTCCAGAGGTCACGATGGTTTCCCCAGAATTCAGGCCAGACAGAACGACGACGTTGCCTTCGAGCTTTGCCCCCATCTGAATCACGCGCGGTTCGAACACGCTGCCGTCGTGGACGACAAACACGTACTGCTTGTCTCCGGAATCCATGATTGCTTCCTGGGGCACGACAATCTGCTTGCCGTAATTGATCTTCAACTGCACGTTGGCAAACATCTGCGGCTTCAAGTCGAAATTCGGGTTCGCAAATTCTATCCGTGCTTTTACGGTATGGGAGACGGGATCGACAGTCGGGTAGATGTAGGTGATTTTCCCTGAGTAGGTCTTGCCAGCGTAATAGCTGAGTTGCATGTCCGCGGTCTGGCCCACCTTCACAAACGGCACCTCATACTCGTACACATCTGCGTTCACCCAAATCGTGGACAGATCACTGATTGCATAGAGATCCATATCCGGGGTGACGGCGGTTTGCAAAAACGCCTTACGGTCGGTTACGAAGCCACTGACCGGCGAATAGAACGTCAGAGTCTTTGTGACCTCGCCGGTCTCGTCGAGCTTCTTGATCTGCTCGTCGGTGATGTCCCAGAGTTTGAGCCGTTCACGTGTCGAATGCAGCAGTGACTGCGATCCCTGCGAAACGTCGGGGAATTGCGAGGAGCCCATCTCGTTCGCGCCACGCTTGGCGATCAGGTATTCCTCTTCGGTAGCCACAAGGTCCGGGCTATAGAGCGTGAAGAGTGGTTGGCCTTTCTTGACGAGTTGCCCGACGAAATCGACGTAACTCTTGTCGATGTACCCGGTGACCTTCACATGGATATGCGCAAGCTTCGTTTCATCGCTTGTAAGCTGTCCAGTTGTGCGTACGGTGCGCGCCAGAGACTGCCGCTCGACAGTGGCGGTCCTTACGCCGATCAGTTGCTGCTTCTCCGGTGCGATCTTAACGGTGCCAGCCGGCATCGCCGCTGTGGTTGTCGGACTTGCGCTCTGAGAAGCGTTGCCCTCCGCGTATTGAGGCACGAGGTCCATGCCGTCCGGTGCTTTTCCGGGTTTGTCGTAATGGTTCTGCGGGCTCATGGCGTCATACCAATACAGGACTTTTCGCTTTGTTCCTGCAGTCGTCGTCTGCGAAGCGGACGGCTGGTGTTGGAAAATGGCTAACACTCTTCCGCCGAAGGTCACTCCTACCGCCAACGCGATTGCTGCGACAAATGCCGAAATCCTTAGGACTTTGTAAAACATTGCTTTACTCCCCTCCCGCCGGGTGTTGGTTACCCGGTTGCGCGGCCGTCGAAGTCAGGTCCACGCCCACCATGCTCTCCATGCGCGCCAACGAAGATTGGTAATTCGCGAGCTCGCGGTAATAATCGATTTCATAATTCAGAACCGTCGAAAAGTTTCCCAGAACGCTCAGAAAATCCACTGTGCCAACTTGGTAGGCAGACATAGAGGATTCCAGTGCCAACGACGACTGCGGCACGACGCCCTGAGAAAACAACCGCAAAAGTTCGTCCGAGGCCTTAGCCGCGAGGTATTGCTGTTTGAGTTCGAAATTCAGCTCGTTCTTCCGATTGTCGCGGCTGCTCTCGGCCGAAAGCCGCTCTTCCGTGGCCTGCCTCACTTCCTCGCGTTGTTTGCTCTTGTAGAAGACTGGGACGTTTATGGTGAACGTCATCCCGTACATGTCGGGCAGCATCGGGCGTTGCAGATACATGAACCCGACGCTTATATCCGGGTAGTAGTCCTTCTGTGCCAGGTTCACTGCGAGTTGGTTGCGCTCAATCATCTGCTCCTCGCGATGAAGGCCGGGATCATTCTGTCGGGCCAGCCTGTACAGATCGTCAAGTGAGTAGTTCAGAGGGGACCGCTCGATATTCTCGGCGGGTGGGAGTGGCGCTTCAGGGCTACGCGCTAGCAGCGTGTTCAGGCGTGCCTGCGAAGTATTTCGTTGCTGTTGCAGCACGGTGAGACGTTGCAGTAGCAATGAGATCTCGACTTGTGATCTAAGAACGTCCTGCTGAATGCCTTTGCCAACCTTATAACGGGCTTCGGCTATCTGGGACAGCTTCGTCAGCAAATCCTTATCTTTCAGAGTGGTCTGAAGCGCTTTGTCATAGAACCAGTATTCGAAGTAGGCCGTCTTTACGTCTGCGGTAACACGCCGACGAACCGCTTCCAGGTCCAAAGACCCGGCATCAACTTCTTTCGAAGCAATCTCGCCGCGTAGCTTCAGCTTGCCGGGGTAAAGCAGTTGCTGGCTGGCCGTAACGGCACGATAGCTGGAAGGGTCGCCCGACTGGACGCTGAAAGGCGTGATGTTTCCAGCCCAACCGATCCCAACCGTTGGGTCAGGCAGTGTCTTCGCTTGCGGCACACGCCGCCGCTGCGATTCCACGCTATGCAAAGCGCTCTGGATCGCCGGATTCTTTTGCAGCGCTTCGCGAACTAGGTCTTCGAGGTTGACGGTGGACGGGTCCCGAGGTTGTGTGGTGGTATCGGCCTGAGGTGTTTGAAGCGTGAACGGAACCTGAACCTGTTGTGCCGTACTGAGGCTTGGCCATAAACAGCCGAACGATATCAGAGTGAGTATTTTACTGATCATAAGAGTGTTCTCTATTGCTCAGACGACGCTGAAAATGCGTGTTCAAACCTTAGGCAATCACGCCTAAGAGGGATGAGCAAAAAGGGACAGTGCTAGATCAGGAAAGTGCAGAAAACGGACTGCAGGCTGGGACAGGATGCTCGTGCGAGCGTATCGGGAAGGTCGGCTCTTGTCAGAACCGCTGGGACATCGAGAATCGAAACGGTGAATGTCGGAGCCACGTAGCCACTTACGCTTGGAACCTGTGCTGTTGAAGCGGGGGTCGGTCTGGCAGCAGAGACTCGGCAGCAGGAGTTATTTGCGGGTGCTTCTTGAATCGTAACCGAAGGCGCATGCGCGCTCATCATCGGGCAGTGCGGTGTGCAATGCTCGACCGCCGTCATTTGCCACCAGCACGAGCCCAATGCTGACAATGGCATTGCCAGCAAAATCACTACGAGCGCGGAGGCAACGAGTTTGAACCGCCAGGTCATGTTCTTAAAGTATATTAGGGGGCCGAGCCCGCAAGGGCTGTGACCGAGATCACAGACGCTTGTAATCGCCACTACGAACCTGCAAGGCGGCGGTAATCTCGCTTGATAGTTTTGTCAGTGGAAAATGCGACCGAAGCAGGGTTCCTCCCACGCTTCACAGGTCACTTCAGAGAGAGGTTCCGAATGTACCGTTACTTCGTGGAAACTCTGTTTATCGCAACGACCAAGAACCACCATCAGTACGCCGATCACCGTCCAAATCCACACCCCCCCATCCATCCGTATGCATGGTTCATCACAGGGACCCTTCCGTTCTGCTCAGCGGTTCTCTACTTTGACGACTTCGCCAAACGCATCGGTACTCTCGCGCAAAGCCTCAGTTCATCGTTGGATCTAGCTGCAGCAACCATCGCTGCTCTTCGGAGTTCCCGCAGACTTGTCCAGGTATTGCTCCGGACTAAGGTCGAATTTCTCTTTGCACTTGGAACCGCAGAAGTAATAGGTCTGCCCTTTATGCTCGGTTCGTCCAGCGGCAGTAGCGCTTTCCATATCCATGCCACAGACAGGATCTTTCACGGCTGTTGTGCTATTCATTATGACCTTCCTTAGGTTCCGTATCGAGGTTAGCAATCGACGCGCCGATGGTCTGAGCGAGAGTGCTCACTCTGGCGCGACCAATCGGCTGTACCCTCAACGTTTGACGAATGCTTGCGCGCCACACGACAGCGTTCGGTTTCCGGCCAGGGATTGTCATTGCGATCTCGACATCAATTGGGGCTCAGAACGGTCTTCTCGTCAAGGACAGGCTCGCACTCGAACGTGCCCGCAAGTTGGATATGGTGGTTTTCGACAAGACCGGGACCCTCGCGCGCGGATCCCCCGCATTGTCGGGGGTCGCAGCTGCGCCTGGCAGCAACGAGAGTGACTTGCTCGGCTTGGCCGCTGCCGTCGAAGCCAACTCCGAACATCCCCTCGCGAAAGCAGTCGTGGCTGAAGCCAAACGCCGAAATCTGCCTACCACCGCAGGCTGCCGACTTCGAAGCGCTACCCGGTCGAGGGGCACAGGCACTGGTAAACGGCAAGAGCGTCATTGTCGGGGGACCGCGTTTATTGACGGAAGAGAAGGCAACAGTCCCCCGAGAAGTTGAAAAGTTGACGAGCCAGTGGGCATCGGAGGGAAAGACAGTCCTCTATGTCGTCGTCGAAGGGAAGCTGCTCGGTGCTTTCGCCGTCGAGGATGAGATCCGGCCCGAATCCCACGAGGCTGTCAAGGAACTTCATGGCCTTGGAATCCGTGTTGCAATGATCACGGGAGACTCAAAAACGGTAGCCGATTCGGTCGCGAAACGCATTGGCATAGACGAAGTCGCAGCGGAGGTGCTTCCCGCTGACAAGGCTTCGGCAGTGAAGCGCTTTCAGGCCGGCGGCAAGAGGGTCGCAATGGCTGGTGACGGTGTGAACGACGCACCAGCGCTGGCGACCGCGGATGTTGGAATCGCAATTGGCGCGGGAACTGATGTGGCGATTGAATCGGCCGGAATCGTGCTCGTGCGCAGCGATCCCCGCGATGTTGTGGGAGCAATAGAACTCTCTCGTGCCAGCTACCGAAAGATGATCCAGAATCTGGTTTGGGCAACTGCCTACAATCTTGTCGCCATCCCGGTTGCAGCGGGCGTTTTCGTCCACTGGGGACTCGATCTACCGATGAGTATTGGTGCAGTCGCGATGAGTCTCTCTACCATCATTGTCGCCGCAAACGCTCAGCTGCTTCGCAGACTGAAGCTGCAACCTCAGATGGTCTAAAGGGGAGAGAGCAAACCCTTGTGCATGTGAAGCGACGAGTTGGTGATGAGCTTGGAACCCAAGGCGCCGCCACATCCAGCTTCGACCTTCTGAAGCGGGCGCTCTTTCATAATGCACTGAACTCGGCATGTTCCAAATAGGTGTCGAGTCGGAGGACGTTTGCAAAGCACACCATTCGCGAATGAGAGCCCATGCGCAACCCAACCTGCCGGAATCCTTGAAAGTTACACAGTTACTTACACTCTTCCACAACTGTCACAACGTAATATTATTATTATCAATCATTTACTGGCCAGACGCAGCGGACTTAAAATCCGGATCATGCCTTATTATAGAAAGGCAATCAGACAGCCACGCGGGCGTGGCGGAATGGCAGACGCAGCGGACTTGAGAGAAATTTGAGTGCTCGCCGGG
>Ga0209698_10006542_pt1 | contig 12367 bp, 9 predicted proteins | sample LitLauG_LLR_2012_FD_187203 | JGI IMG/M metagenome (GOLD analysis project Ga0209698, IMG submission 187203) | Freshwater sediment microbial communities from Pennsylvania, USA - Little Laurel Run_MetaG_LLR_2012 (SPAdes) (version 2) | ecosystem: Environmental > Aquatic > Freshwater > Creek >...
CACTTTCCTCGCATAGGCCAAGGAGCCGAGGAATACCCAGCGGCATGCTGTAGGCGACGAACTCCGCCTCACGCCGCCAGCTTCCTTCGAGATTCTTCAGTTCGGGGGGAAACCGATTTTCCTGGTCGGGATGAGATGCATCGACAAGAACGATGCCGGCAATTTCGCTGCGGTACAGGCTGGTGTAAACGCGAACATCGTAGCCGCCCATCGAGTGTCCCACCATGACATACGGCGGTGGGATGCTAGCCGCTTGCAACAGGGAGTGCAATTCCTCGGAAATGACTTGGCTGGTGCGGGCCCGGGAACTCGAATCGCTGTAACCGAGTCCGGAACGATCGTAAGAACAGACGCGGGTGAATTTAGCGATTTCCGGCTCTACTTTTCGCCACGAGAGATAACTGTCGCCCAAGCCAGAATCGAGCACCACCACAGGGCTTCCCGTTCCGGTGCAGTCGATGTGCATTTTGCGACCGCCCACATTCACCAGTTGGCCTTCCATCGGATTGAACCGGCGGTCGCGGGCCTCGGAGATGTTTTCGTAGAGGAATCCGGCAACGGCCAGAAGGATTACGAAGGCGAGCAAGATCAGAACAACTCGGCGAAAGAACGGTCGCGACGACGCTGATCGAGAGCCAGGGTTTTGCATGAGCACAGAAGATGCGGCGCGAGCCCACCGAATTCGTGCACTGCATTCTACATGACGGGAGGCACGGTGATCCCCATGACTGCCAGCGCCCGGATCAGTTCGCGGCGGACCACGGCCACTGTCGCCAGCAGGAAGCGCTTCCGCGCCTCGTCGGGCTCGCTGAGAATGGGATGCCGGTGATAGAACGTGTTGAAGAGCTGCGCCAATTGGAAGACATGTTTCGCCAGAAAGGCAGGTTCCGTGGTAGCGATGCATTGAGCGATGACGTAAGAAGTCTTGGAAGACGCCTGCCAAAGCTCCCAGATCTCGTTTCCGTTCGCATCGGACAAATACGCCCGCATGTCGTCCGCAGACGGGTTGGCAGCCGGGGCGCTGGAGGCATCGGCATCCACGCCAGCCTTGCGGAAAATGCTTGTGGCACGGACCACGGCATACTGCGCGTACGGGCCGGTTTCGCCCTCGAAACTGAGAGCATCTTTGAAATCGAAAGCGATCACGGACTGCTTCGTGTACTTCAGCATGAAATAGCGCAGCGCACCGATGGCAATCTGCGTAGCAATGCCGAGCCTGCCTGGTTCGCTGAGCTGCGGATGCCGGGAATCGACTTCTTGCTTGGCAGATGCGATGAGCTGATCGAGCAGGTCGTCGGCTTTGACGCCGAAGCCCTTGCGCCCGCTGACGCCGATGAAAGACCGCGCTTTTTCTTCCTCGCTCAGGTTGTAGCCAAGCTCGGCCGCGCAGCGCGGAGTCAGCACGACCATGCCGTAGGAGAAGTGCGTGAAATGGTCGGCAGCCGCTCCGTGACCCAGGTCGCGCAGGGCCTCCTTAACTGTGTTTTGCGCTTCCGACTGTCGTACGTCGATGACGTTGTAGATTTCCGCCACCTCGCCGAAGTGCGGATGATCTTTCTCCCCGTCAGTCGTTGAAATCCAGCAGTCGTGCTCGTTCGGATACCGGTAGAATTTGCGGTAGCCGAAATCGAGACCGAGCAAACCGAACTTCCACATGTGGTAGGCAATGTCTTTGCCGACGTAGCCGACAGTGCCGTTGGAGCGGACGATGACTTTCTGGTCTTCTTCAGCGAAGCTCGCAGGAGTGCGGACGTCAACACCGTCAAGCGGTTCGATCTCTTGCAGTCGATCGTCGTCGACCTCCGTGTTCCCTGTGTCCTCTGTGGTAGAAGTTTTTGCAGTCCCCGCCCTCCGCATAACCCAGCAGCCCTTGTTCTTGCCGCTGTCTTCAAATATCAGCACGCCAGCTTCCTTCAGCTTCGCAAACGCGGCATTCCAGAAATGAAGATGCAGAATCTCACTCTCGCGCGGCAGGAAGTCATATTCGATATCGAGCCGATCCATGGTCTCTAGATGGCGACGGAGAACTGCGGTAGAGATAAGATCCGCAATCGCAGCTGTCTCGCTGCCCGCGTCTTCAATTGCATGAAGCGTTTGTAGCCGAACCTGCCGGTTCTGCTTGTCCGCTTCGTACCATTGGGACACGCGCGCATAAAGGTCCCAACAGTGGTAATCGAAGCGCGGCTGTTTTGTAAGAACCTCGATGTCGGCTCGCGACTTCTTTTCCAAATGCATGAAGCCGAGGACTACATCGGCGACCTGCACACCCGTGTTATCGATGTAGTTCTGAATGTCGACTTCCCTGCCGGAATAGCGCAGCAGGCGGACGAAAGTATCTCCCAGAATTGCATTGCGCAGATGACCGATGTGCGCCGCCTTGTTCGGGTTGATGCTCGAATGCTCGACGAGAATCTTGCCACGCGCCGGATCCGCCGGAGGCTTATGATCTGCCGCCAAGGCAGCAGCCGTCCAGGCACGATCAATTTTGACGTTTAGATATCCCGGAGGAGCGACCTGCAACTCGGCAATGCCTTCCACCGGACCGATCTCATTGCGGATCGCTTCGGCGATCTTCAACGGCGCCGAACGTAAGGGCTTGGCAAACGGAAACAACGGGATGGCGAAATCTCCCAGTTCCACCTTCGGCGGCTGCTCGATCACCACGTTGGGGAGCGCAACACCGGGATAACGCTTCTGTAAACACTCCAGCACCCGCTGCGCGAGACGAAGTTCGAGATGACGATACAAGGAGGCCCTCTAAGCTATTGAAGAAACAGTGATTTTACCAGAATCGACCAGGAACCCACGTTTGACCACAGATGCCACGCTTCCCTATGATGAAAACTCGGTCAACATGGTGGATGCCGCAGCTCAAGAGGCGCAGCTGACCAGCAACCACCGCCGGACAATTCTCATGCGCATTGCGTACCTAGAGTGCTTTTCCGGCATCAGTGGCGACATGTTCCTGGGCGCGCTGGTCGACGCCGGAGTGTCGCCTCAAGTGCTTCAGGATACGGTCGCGGCCTTAGGAGTCGGCGCGAAGCTGGAGATTTCCAAGGTGTTGCGCAGCGGGATCTCCGCGACGAAGGTGGATGTGTGGGTCGATGGCGAGAAAGATATGCCGCGGGAGGAATACTGGGCGAAGAAGGACGCGGCCGGCAGCCAGCACTCGCATGATCACCCGCACTCCCACGAGCACGGCCATGATCACTCGCACAACCATGCACATGATGAGGCTTCCGGTCACAAAACGCAGGCGCAGCAGGAGCACCAGCATCCTCATCGTGAATTGAAGGAGATCCGCCAGATTATCGCTGCGGCGGCGATCTCGGAGAAGGCGAAAAAGACTGCCATTCGGATTTTCGAGGCTCTGGGCACGGCTGAAGCGAAGATCCATAACGTTCCGGTCGAATCGATCCACTTCCACGAGGTAGGAGCCGTCGACGCCATAGTGGATATCGTCTGTGCTGCGGTGGGAGCCGAGGCACTGGGCGTTGACGAAATTGTTTGCTCTGCGTTGAATGTGGGCGGCGGCATGGTGAAATGCGCGCATGGCACGTTTCCGGTTCCCGCGCCGGCCACTCTCGAGTTGCTGAAGGGAGCGCCATCGTATTCGTCAGGCGTGCAAGCGGAACTCGTGACTCCAACGGGAGCGGCGATCGCGGCAACGCTGGCTTCTCGCTTTGGCTCATTTCCAGAGATGACAGTTGAACAATCGGCGTACGGGGCGGGGTCACGGGATTTTCAAGGACATCCAAACGTTCTCCGGCTGGTGATCGGAGAAGGGCTGCCTTCACTCTCTTCGAAAACCAGGTCTGAGACCATCTCGGTCCTCGAGGCCAACCTCGACGACCTGAACCCGCAGGTTTTCGGATATGTGATGGACCGACTTCTGGACGAAGGGGCACTGGATGTCTTCGGGGTTCCGGTGCAAATGAAGAAGAATCGCCCAGGGACCTTGCTGACCGTGCTTTGCCAGCCGGATCAGGCAGAGAAGATGATGCAACTGCTTTTCGCTGAGACGTCGACCCTGGGTGTCCGCCGCCGCGAAGAGTCGCGTCAGACGCTGGCTCGCCGCTGGGAAATCGTGCGCATCGAATGGGGCGAGGTTCGCATCAAGATCGCCAGCATGAACGGGACGGTCACGAATTACGCGCCAGAATACGAGGACTGCCGGCGCATTGCCGCCGAGCACCACGTCCCATTGAAGACTGTCATGCAGGAAGCGACGCTGGCTTACGCCGCCAGCGAAAAGCATTAACCACGAAGGACACGAAGTTTCACGAAGGAAAATCTTTCTGTACCCTCGTGGTCTTCTTAGTGCAAAGAATCTATGAAACCGAAGTTCTACATCACAACACCGATCTACTATGTGAACGCGCGTCCGCACATCGGGCATGCGTACACGACCATCGCTTGCGACACGATCGCCCGTCGACGCAGGCTACTGGGTGATGACACTTTCTTTCTGACCGGCACCGATGAGCACGGGCAGAAGATCGAGCGGGCCGCAGAGGCGGCCGGCAAGTCTCCGCAAAAGTATGCCGACGAGATCTCCGGAGAATTTCGTGCGCTGTGGAAGCGGATGGGAATTTCCAACGACGATTTCATTCGGACGACGGAAGAGCGGCACAAAAAACGACTGCAAGAACTGTTCCGCCGCATTCGGGACAACGGGTACATCTACAAGGGCACGTACACGGGACAATACTGCGTTTCCGACGAACTCTACGTCGATGGCGCGCAGCCGGGTGATCCCTGCCCACTATGCGGGCGAATCACCGAGACCGTTCACGAAGAGAATTACTTCTTCAAGCTCTCGGCATTTCAGGATAAGTTGCTGGAGCTTTACGCGAATCCCGATTTTATTCGACCTGAGACGCGGCGCAATGAAGTGATTTCGTTCGTGCGCTCGGGGCTGCGTGATCAATCGATCAGCCGCTCGACCTTTTCGTGGGGCGTTCCCGTCCCCGACGATCCCAAGCACGTGATTTACGTCTGGTTCGACGCGCTGGCCAACTACATTACCGCGATCGGGTACGGCTCGGCCCATGCCGGGGCTCAGGAAGCATTCAAGAAGTACTGGCCGGCTGATGTGCACATGATCGGGAAAGAGATTGTCCGGTTCCACTGCGTGTACTGGCCGGCATTCCTGCTGGCGGCAGGATTGCCATTGCCCAAGGCAATCGTCGCGCATGGCTGGCTGCTTTTCGAAGAAAGCAAGATGTCGAAATCACGCGGGAACATCGTGCGCACTGAGACGATTCTCGACGTGCTCGGAGCCGATGCCCTGCGGTATTTCCTGTTGCGCGAGGTCGTCTTCGGGCAGGATGGATCATTTTCGTTCGATGCACTGGTGCAGCGATATAACTCGGACCTGGCCAACGGGATCGGGAACCTCGCGAGCCGCACGCTGACGATGATCAACCGGTACTTCAAGGGAGAAGTGCCGTATCCCTCGCATGCAGTGGCCAAGAAACCGGCGGACGATGCGGTGGCCGAGACTGCGCGGAAAACAATCCGCGAGTTCGCTACCCTGTTCGATCAATTCCAGTTTTCGCGCGCCCTGGAAACAGCATGGAACCTGGTCGCCGCGGTCGACAAGTACATCGTCGAAAACGAGCCTTGGACGCTGGGCGAGAAGCAGGATGACGAGAGCCGGGCGCGGCTGGCCACGGTTCTGTATACATCCGCCGAGGCTCTGCGGATCGCGACCGCGCTGGCTCACCCGGTGATCCCAGACGCAACGGCAAGAATCTGGCAACAGATGGGGCTGGGGGACATCAAGAAACTCGACCTGAACAAGCTCGAATGGGGTCAATTGCCGCTCGGCACCAAGCTGGGGGAAATCAGTCCCGTATTTCCGCGCGCCGACAAGAGCGCGATCGAAAGGATGCAGACGATGGAAGAGCAGCAACGTGGGCCGGTAACCGAGGAAGCGAAGGCACCGGCCACATCCGCGGCGCCCTCGGCCACTTCGCCGGCGCCTGTCCCGACGAACGATGGCAAGATCACGATCGACGATTTCGCGAAAGTCGATCTGCGGGTGGGAATCGTGAAGGTCGCTGAGCGCGTGCCGAAGTCCGACAAGTTGTTGCGACTGGAGGTCGATATCGGTACAGAAGTCAGGCAAGTTCTCGCTGGAATTGCGGAAGCCTATGCGCCCGAAACTCTGGTGGGCCGAAAAGTGGTGATCGTGGCGAATTTGGCTCCGAGAAAGATGCGCGGCCTGGAGTCGAACGGAATGATTGTGGCGGCTTCGCTCGAAGGTGGAAAGCCGGTGCTGGCTAGTTTTCTGGAAGATGTTCCGCCGGGAGCGCGACTCAAATAGACGGTGCCAGGGAGCCTCGCTGCGCTCGGCGGACAGCCGAAGGCGGCTGTCGCCACATATTCACGTATTGAAGATTTCCCATGTTTGTTGACTCTCACGCACATCTCGATGGCAAGCAGTTTGACTCGGATCGCGAGGCCGTGATCGCACGCGCACTCGAGGTAGGAGTCACGACCATGGTTGCGATCGGCAACGGGGATGGGCCGCCGGAATTCGATGCCGGAGTTCGTCTGGCGGAGAAATATGCGTTTCTGTTTGCGACCATCGGAATTCATCCGCATGAGGCAAGATTGGCGTCGGACCACGCCTACGGCGAGATGGAGCGTCTGGCGAAAAACCCGAAGGTGATCGCCTGGGGAGAAATCGGACTCGACTACTATTACGATCATTCCCCGCGCGACACGCAGCTACAGGTTTTCGTTCGGCAAATGGAACTGGCCGGCGCAGCCACACTGCCCATCGTCATTCACTGCCGGCCCTCCGATCACAGTGAAAATGCGTGGGATGACTGTCTGCGACTGATCCAGGAGCACTGGGCTCCGAAGGGGATTGGCGGTATCCTGCACTGTTTTACCGGGAACTGGCCTCAGGCGAAACGGGCGTTGGACATGGGTTTCATGATCTCGTTCGCCGGGAATATCACGTTCCCCAAGGCGCAGCAGATACGCGACGCCGCACTGGAAGTCCCGCTCGACCGGATGTTGATCGAAACCGATTGCCCGTACCTGGCACCCGTTCCCTATCGAGGCAAGCGGAACGAGCCAGCCTATGTGAAGGAAACCGCCCGCAAGATCGGCGAACTGCGCGGCGTGACGATGGAAGAGGTGGGAGAACGTACGGCCCGGAATTTCTACAATTTTTTCAAAATCTCTGAAATCACTGAAACCAAAGTTCCCAACCGCTAGCCGCCAAGTTCTGTTAACCTCTGGTTACGATTCCTTTATTTCAGAAAGATTAGAAATCCATGCCCGATAACAGTTTCGACGTGGTGAGCAAGGTCGATATGCAGGAGGTCGCCAACGCCATCCAGCAGGCGTTGAAGGAGATTCATACCCGTTTTGATCTGAAGGATTCGAAGTCGAATATCGAGCAGGAAAAAGACGCCGTCGTGCTGCACTCGGCGGACGAATACAAGTTGAAGGCCGTCAATGACATCCTGCAGCAGAAACTGGTGAAGCGCGGAGTCTCGCTGAAGGCTCTAACCTATGGCCCCGTGGAACCAGCTGCAGGCGGAACCGCCAAACGCCGCGTCACCATGCAGCAGGGGATCGCGATCGAGAAGGCCCGCGAGATGGTTAAAGTAGTGAAGGATTCGAAAAAGAAGGCCCAGGCGTCGATACAGGGGGACCTGGTGCGCGTCAGTGGAAAGGACCGGGACGCGCTTCAGGAGGTAATTGCATTGCTCCGCGGACACGATTTCGGAATCGATTTGCAGTTTACGAATTACAGAACGAACTAGAGTCAAAAGCTTTCACCGCAGAGGACGCGGCGGACGCAGAGGAAATCAGAACGATTGAGCGCGCCGGCCACCATTAACGGTAAAGAAGTATTCGATCTGCTGCGGGACGATCTCGTCGCGCTGGAGGACGAGTTCGGTCGCGATACTGTTTCCAAGGTCCGAGCCATCACCGAGATTGGCGAATACCTGCGCGCCGGCGGAGGAAAACGAATCCGCCCCGCCCTGCTGCTTCTCTCGGCCAAACTTCTGAACTATCAAGGCCGCGGAGCAGTTCGTTTGGGAGCAGTCGTCGAGATCATCCACACGGCGACGCTCGTTCACGACGACATCATCGATGAGGCCAAGACCCGGCGCGGACGTCCAGCGGCCAACACGCAGTGGGGAAACTCCAAGTGCGTTCTAGCCGGTGACTGGCTCTACATGCAGGCCTTCAAGATTGCGGTGCAGGAGCGCAATTTCCGCATCCTCGACACGCTCATAGAACTCACCCAGCAGATGGTCGAAGGCGAGTTGCTGCAGATGGAGACGCTCGGCAAGCTGATCACGCTTGACGAGCATTTTGACCTGATCTTCCGCAAGACGGCGTGCCTGTTTTCGGTGTGCATGCGTCTCGGGGCGATCCTGGGGGGAGCGAGTGCGGAGGAGGAATCGGCGCTGGGACAGTATGGTCACGATCTGGGGATGGCCTTCCAAATCGTCGACGACGTGCTGGATCTCACTGCGTCCGAAGAAGTTCTGGGAAAACCGGTAGCGAGCGACCTGCGTGAAGGGAAGGTCACGATGGCGGTAATCCATGCGCTCGAGCGCTGCACCCCGGAAGAGCGCACGCAGATCGAGAAGATTCTGAGCGATCGCGCCTTCAACGGCGTATCCCATGCCGATATACTCGCGATCCTGCAGCGCTACGGATCTCTCGAAGCGGCCACCACTCGGGCCGCCGAGTATGCCGAATCTGCCCGGAAGTCGATTTGCTTCTTCCCTGATTCCGAAATCAAGCGCGCCTTGCTCTGGGCCCCGGAATTCGTAGTGGCGCGCGAGAAGTAACAATGCAAGCCTAGTCAGGGGCTCCTAGTCTCCGAGATCGTTCCAACCTTCACTTGCGGCTTTCTAATCTCTGAACTCAATTCCCTATCCCCTCTGTATCTGCCGGTTTGAGTTTTCCCATGCACTGATCCGCTGTGATCTGGAGCACAGACAATCGCTAACCCCCTGCTTGATTGCCGTCACTCTGGTCGGTGACGAATGCCACAGAATCTTCAGGTCGAGCGGCGCGAGAATGCATCCAGTTGGCGGAAATGTCCGTAGGAGCGGAAGGGTAACGAGACGCACTGGCATGCGAGTGGGGCACGGACGTGACCTCACTTCTCCCCTTGGCACCTGGGAAAGGCAGGTCGTCGGGGGCCGATCCGCAGGGACGATCCATCAACTACGAACGGCGGCTTCAGTCGAAGTTTGAGACGAAGAGCGCCTGGCTTTTTCGACGCACCGGCCCGGACAGGGCCGGAGAGACTTCGAGTGCAAGCCACTGTCTCACCCTGTCGAGGAAAGTCCTCCTGAGAGACTCGCTCCTCGCATGGCAAAGCCGGACGGCCCCATCGGAACCGTCCGGCTTTGTTTATACTGATTCCTTTGCCGCTGGGGCGAATCAAATCTCTTACACAAATTTATGAATGAACTCCTGACGAGCCTCGCGCGCCATGGGTATGCAGTGACCTTTGCCGTACTGCTGGCGGAAACCATCGGCCTGCCATTTCCCGCATCCATCGCCCTGGTCGCGGCGGGCGCTGCGATCGCGTCGCACACGTTGTCGGCTTTCGCCCTGGTGCTGACTGCCCTTTTGGCGTTGATTCTCGGCGACATTTGGCAGTACTGGCTGGGACGTTACACGGGGTGGGCGCTATTGGGATTCCTCTGCCGTCTCTCGATGAATCCCGAGACTTGCATTCTGCGCTCGGCGGAGTCGTTCTATAAGCGCGGCAAGACCACGCTCATCTTCGCCAAATTTATCCCGGGCGTAAACACCATGGCCGCTCCCCTGGCGGGCAGCATGAAGATGCCCTTTGGCCAGTTTCTCCAGCTTGATCTTGCCGGTTCGGCGCTCTACACCTTGACCTACCTTCTAATTGGTTATCTGTCGCGAGACTTCCTCGCGGCGACTTTGAAAAGCATTTACGCGGCCAGTCGGGCGATGGAGGGAGGGATCATTGTCGCGCTCATCCTTTACGTCACGTACCGCATCGTGCAGTATCAGAAATATCGGGAATACGACTTCATCCCCCGGGTTCTCGCCAAGGAACTCGCGCAGCGTCTGGCCGATGGCGAAGGGGATCGCCTGCAGATTGTCGATGTCCGCAGCCATGGTTACTACGACGCAGGGGCCGAGCGCATCCTGGGCTCGATCCGCATCGAACCCAATAACATCGGGGAAGAGATCAAGCATCTGCCCAAGGACAAGGACATTTATCTGTACTGTACTTGAGCACGCGAAGCGACGAGCGCCCGGGTGGCGCAGATACTGCGAGACAAAGGATTCAACACGTACGTGATCGACGGCGGCCTGACCGCCTGGCGTAAGGCTGGGGGACATTTCGAGTCGGTTCCGAAAAATGATCTGGTAAAGCTGCCGACGTTTTCTTAACGAGTATTTTCGGGTTGCCGGGGCAACTTCCCGCCAAGCGTGAGGCTCCAAGTGAGAAATACCCGTTCGAGACTCTTGTTGGAGGTCGTCCGTGTCACGGGTTGCGATCGCCGCTGGTGTAATCATCCTCGCCGCAGCCGCCTGGCAAATCACTGCTTCCGCCTCGTATCCGATACCCAAAATCAGCATTTACGACCCAAATCCCCAGCACATTTGGAACCGTCTCTACTCAGTACTTCTTGTGCGCCACGACGCAACCGGAGCATTATTCGGAGCCAACGACCTTGACCCAGGGCCTTTGCTATTTAGCCGACATCTACTCGAGCCGAAATCTCACCGCGACGCTGTTCGAGTCCTGGATGAGTTCCTGAAAATGAAAGCCGAGAATCTGATTCGTGATCCGGTCAAGCGTGCACTTTTCATCCGCGATCTCTGGCCCGTATTCGACTGGGCAGTGACGCGAGTCCCGATGAGGGATGGCGATCCGACGTACGACTCCGAAAAGCGGGAGTTGCAGATCCGACTGGCGGAGATCCTGCACAGACTGGCGCTTACCCAGCAGGAAATCGAGGCCCTACCCGACACCTACGCCCAGGCGGTAAGCGCAGGAGTATTCCCCAAGGAGTACGATCCGCTGCACCCGGATCGCGCTTTTCTACCAGCGGACTTGTTTGACCCGCACGGTCCGTGGGTTCCGATTCAGCGCACTGGCCCGCCGGTCGCAGAACAGCATGTGCTGTTCTTCATGGGCCGCTCCCGGTTCCTGATCTTTATTCGTCTTCCTGGCGGCCGCAAAGCCACATACGACTACTTGCGCGCGCTGTGGGAATCGAATCAACCGCTCGAGGCCAGCACTCCCGCCTCGCCACCGCAAACCGGTTTCAATCCACTGTTGCCGTCCTTTCCAGCCGGCACCCAAGTCGCGCTGGTACGGCAGATGACGATGTTTGATGACCACGGAAATCTACGAGCGGCTCCGCTTACGGAAAGCGTTCAGATTCGGCTGTCTCGCGCCGTGGCTGCTAGCAGTGGTCCCACAGGGCACATGACGGAGATCAACGAAACGAGTGGGCAGCAGTTTTATGAGATCCGTCTCGATCGCAGCCTCCTGTTCGCTGGCCGGACCGGTGGGCTGCGCGAAATCGGGCGGGATGAAAAACAGCTCTTTCTGTTCAACGGCATTCCGTTCGACCAATTCGACAATCCACAGACAAAAATCAACTGGAGTTCGAGGACACCGATCCTGCAGGATTGTGCTATGTGCCATCGTGCGCCGGGCATTCATTCGCTGAACAGCAGGGCTGCGCTGCTCAAGCCAAATCCGATGCAGCATGAGACTGGCAACGAATTGGCGGATCGCTGGTGGGAGCAGGATGGGACACTCCTTTGGAAAGAAAACCGGACCGAGTGGGCTGCGATGAAGAGTTGTTGGAGACAGGCGCGTTAAGCACGGTTTTCAACTTTCACGCCCCGAACTGCCGCAGGTGATGATCGAGATGCTTGTACATACCCCGGCCCCATTCGCTCGGCGTTAGTGAACCGAAGAATGGATGCGGATGCCGCGTGCATTTGGCTTCCCCGCCCTCTTGAAACTCCCGCACTTTTGCCTTCAGTTGGTCTCGCTCGCGCTGAAAATCGCGCTGATCACTGACCACAAGCTTCGGATCCGTCGGATTGTTTTTCGAGAACGGCTTATCGTTGCTGTAGATCGGCCGCACCAACCGACCGATCAGCCTGCCGATAAACAGGCGCGGCAAGTCCAGCTTTCCGGAAGCCATATCGAGCGCTGCGGAACAATGCGCCATCATCTGGGCGACGTCCATTTTGCCCCACTGCCTCTGCATGGTGGGTTGCATGCTGTCGATCCGTAACAAGAGTTCGTCCGCCGATTCTTTCTCAAACAAATTCTTCATGGGACCTCGCTGGGTTGGAAATCATA
>Ga0209698_10006544_pt1 | contig 12366 bp, 9 predicted proteins | sample LitLauG_LLR_2012_FD_187203 | JGI IMG/M metagenome (GOLD analysis project Ga0209698, IMG submission 187203) | Freshwater sediment microbial communities from Pennsylvania, USA - Little Laurel Run_MetaG_LLR_2012 (SPAdes) (version 2) | ecosystem: Environmental > Aquatic > Freshwater > Creek >...
ATTCGAATACGATTCCTGGCGCAGCGTGAGCAACTGGTCGGTCGACTACTCCTGGTGGAAGAAAGACGCACGCGAAACCGTACTCAGTGACCGCATTCAGAAATTTCTGAGCGGGCAGGGCCTTCCGAGCTTTGTCGACCGCTACACACTCGACGGCAAGCCGCTGTCGACGCGGCATTCGGTCGGAATGGTCGCGACGACGGCGGTCGGCGGTCTGGCCGCCACGCTGGGGCCGGTCTCGAAGGCGTTTCTGGCAGAACTCTGGAACACACCCGTCCCGTCAGGCGAACAACGCTACTATGACGGCCTGCTCTACCTGATGAGCCTGATGCACTGCAGCGGAAACTTCCGAATCTACTGAAAAGCTGCGGCGTGGATACAACCGGTCTCCTCTGTGTTCCCTGTGCCCTCTGTGGTGAAGCCCTTGAGCAGATCTTACTGCGCCGCTTCTTTGACGGAGATGACGCGATCTCCTGCTACGTTGTGCAGCGTCTGCACGATGCCCGACGGCCAACGGATTTCGACCAGATCGGCGGTTGCATTCGAGCCCAGGCCAAAGTGCACGGGGCCGGCGCTCGAGGAAGCGTACCCACAGCTCGTCGTCATGTGGTTGTACTGCGCGCCCGATTTGGTCACGACCTTAATTCGGGCGCCGATGCCGTCGCGGTTGCTCTTGGTTCCCTGGAGCTTGAATTCGATCCAGTGATTGCTGTTCGGGCTCTGGTTGATCCAGACTTCCGCCGGGGCGCTCAGAGCGCTGACCACGACGTCCAGCTTGCCGTCGCCGTTGAGGTCGCCGACGGCCGAGCCGCGATGGCGCGATGGGGGCAGCGCGGTGAATCCCGCTTCCGCAGTAAGCGCGGCGAATTTCATCCCGCCAAGATTGCGGAACACGGTGTTGGGCTGTTCGATGGCCATGTTTTCCGCCGACGCCAGCGACTGCACGTGGCCGCGGGAGACAAAAATGTCTTTCCAGCCGTCGTTGTCAAAGTCGGCGATGTTGGGCGAATAGCCGCCCATGGGAAGGCTCAGCCGCGTCATCCCGCTTTCGCGCGTGACTTCCTGAAAACTGCCTTTGCCCGTGTTGCGATACACCGGGAAAGTTTCGCCGTCGAGCGCGACGATCACAATGTCGGGGTAGCCGTCGTTGTCGATGTCGCGAAAATCCACGCCCATGCCCGAGATGTAGACGCCGTCTTCACGCAGGGCAACGTTTTCCTCGAAGCCGGCCTCTTCGAACTTCCCGCCGCCCTTGTTGCGGTAGAACGAATTCATCAGCTTGTCGTTCGGGATGATGACGTCCATTCTTCCGGAAAGCTCCGAGTCGGCGATCGCCGCGCCCATGCCTTTGCCGGGATGCGCCCGAAATCCGGATTCGACCGAGGCGTCGCGGAAGGTGCCGTCCCCGTTGTTGATAAAAAGCTGATTGGGTGTCGGCTTGTACATCTTGGGATGGCAGTAGTCGTGATGGCCACCGCCTTCGCACGACGGCTCGTGATTGAAGTCCCACTTCAGGTAGTTGATGACGAGCAGGTCGAGCAAGCCGTCGTTGTTGAAGTCGACCCAGGCAGCGGTCACCGACCACAGCGGCCCGTATTCGAGATCGGGCTTGTCCAGGCCCGCTTTCGCCGTCACGTCGGTGAACGTGCCGTCGCCGTTGTTGTGGTAAAGCGTGTTGTGGTAGACGCCGGCGACAAAGATGTCTTCAAATCCGTCGTTGTCGTAATCGCCGATGGCGACTCCGGTGTCGTAGCCGGTGCCCGCCAGGCCTGCTTTCACGGTTACGTCGGTGAAGTGTCCGTGGCCGTCGTTTTCGAAAAGCCGGTTGGAGTATTTCGGCGAGTCCTTTTTCAGCGTTTTGATATCGGCGCCGTTGGTGAAGAAGATGTCGAGCTTGCCGTCATTGTTGTAGTCGAAAACGGCAACGCCGCCCTCCATGGTTTCGGGAGCATGGTGCTCGGGGGTCTCGGAGCTGTCGAGCTTGAAATCGATCGGCTGATAGGCGAAGCGGATGGGGCTATCGGCAGCAGGCTGCGCCGAGGATGCGGCCGGTTTCGCCGCCGACTGCGGACGCCAAGCCGGTTGCGGCGTCAGCACCGCGAGCACAGGCAGTAGTGTGAGCGAGCCGGCAAAGCTGCGGATGTTCATCTCCCGAGGCGCATGTGCCCTGTTCCCATCTTAACCCGACGGTCACGAACACGACTCACCGCCGAGAAGTTCGGGCATCAGAATGGCAATGGGAGCTAAACCGTTGAGAGATTTGGTGGACCTGGTCGGGATCGAACCGACGACCTCTTCCATGCCATGGAAGCGCGCTCCCAGCTGCGCCACAGGCCCACGTGTAGAGACACTACTGTTCTTCGTGCGGATACCTAGTTATTTTCGCCGACTGCGCTCGGATAGTCAACGCGGCCGACGGCCCGCATCGCACTGGTGGTGGCCCAGGTTGACTCGGCGTCATCCCCAACCGCGGCGCAGTCCACCGGGGGGGATCTCCCAGAGTATGAATTTGTGGTAGATCCCTCTCTCCGCCTGAAAAACGGCTCCGCTCGGGACGACGCAGCGGAGAGGAAATTCAAAATGAGTCGCTAATTACGAATTTCTCCCGTTTCTTTCCACAGGCGTTTCTGCCATAATTGATTGTGCACGCCACCTGCACAAATTTCCCAATACAATTTAGAGCGAGGACGAGATGCCGGCGAAGTACATCTTTGTGACGGGCGGAGTTGTGTCTTCCCTGGGCAAGGGATTGGCCGCGGCTTCCATTGGCTGCCTGCTAGAGAGCCGCGGGATGAAAGTCAACCTGATGAAGTTCGATCCCTACCTGAACGTCGATCCGGGGACCATGTCGCCGTTTCAGCACGGCGAGGTGTTTGTCACGGACGACGGGGCCGAGACCGACCTGGACCTGGGCCACTACGAGCGCTTCACCCACGCCCGGCTTTCTCGCGATAACAACTGGACCACCGGGCGCATCTACGAGCAGATCATCGCCAAGGAGCGGCGCGGCGATTATCTCGGCAAGACCGTGCAGGTCATTCCGCACGTCACCAACGAAATCAAATCCGCGATGAAAAAGGTGGCGCAGGAAGTGGATGTCGTCATCGTAGAGATCGGCGGCACGGTGGGCGACATCGAGTCGCTGCCCTTCATGGAGGCGATCCGGCAGATGCGCCAGGAGTTGGGGCGCGAGCACACGTTGTTTGTGCATGTGACGCTCGTGCCGTTTATCGCGGCGGCGCAGGAGTTGAAAACGAAGCCCACGCAGCACTCGGTGAAAGAGTTGCTCAGTATTGGAATCCAGCCGGACATACTGCTGTGTCGAACCGACCGTTTTCTGGCAAAAGAGATCAAGTCGAAGATTGCGCTGTTCTGCAACGTCGGAGAAGAAGCCGTCATCACCGCGAAAGATGTCGCTTCGGTCTACGAAGTACCGCTCGTATTCGCCAACGAAGGGGTCGACACGCTAGTGCTCAAGTATTTACACATGGAGGCAAAGGATCGCGATTTGTCGAAGTGGGAGGATATTGTTCACCGCGTCTACAACCCGAAGGATACGGTGACGATCGGGATCGTAGGCAAGTACGTCGAGTACGAAGACTCGTACAAGTCTCTGAAGGAAGCCCTGGTCCATGGCGCGCTGGCGCACAATCTGAAGCTGCAACTGAACTGGATTGAGGCCGAAGGGCTGGAGACCGGCGACCAGAGCTACGAGGCGCAACTCGAAGGTTACGACGGGATTCTGGTTCCCGGCGGATTCGGCAAGCGCGGCATCGAGGGCATGCTGATTGCGATCCGCTATGCGCGCGAGAAAAAGGTGCCGTATTTCGGCATCTGCCTGGGCATGCAGACAGCGTGCGTTGAATTTGCCCGCAACGTGGTCGGCCTGGAAGACGCGAACTCGAGCGAGTTCGATCCGGCGACACCGCATCGCGTCATTTACAAGTTGCGCGAGTTGCGCGGCGTAGAGGAACTGGGTGGCACTATGCGACTTGGCGCGTGGACTTGCAAGATCGAGCCCAACACGCTGGCGCATAAGATCTACGGAACGCTCGAAATCAGCGAGCGCCACCGGCATCGCTATGAGTTCAACCGAGAGTATGAGGAGCCATTGACGGCGGCGGGCTTGCGGATTTCCGGAGCGACTCCGGACGGTACCTACGTCGAGATGGTGGAGTTGCCGGACCATCCTCATTTTATCGGATGCCAGTTCCATCCCGAATTCAAGTCGAAGCCTCTCGAGCCGCATCCGCTGTTCCGTACATTTGTCGGCGCGGCGTACGAACATGGCCGGAGACGCAAGGCGGAGAAAGAAACGGCCGCAGTAGAGATGTTTCATCGGCCGGAGAAAGTCGGACAACGATAGAATCACCACGAAGGGCGCGAGGTTACACGAAGGAGTCGAAGAAAACTTCGTGATACTTTGTGTCCTTCGTGGTTTATGGTCTTTCGGTCTCGGAAAATGACAACATCTTTTTCGGTCGGCGATGTTCGCATCGGGTCGGGCGATCTGTTTCTGATCGCCGGGCCCTGCGTCATCGAAAGCGAAGAGCACGCCATTCGGATGGCGGAAATTATCAGGGGCGTGGCGCGCTCGCTGGAGTTTCCCTTCATCTTCAAGGCCAGTTACGATAAGGCCAACCGCACCTCGATCCGCAGCTTTCGCGGACCGCGCCTGAAGGAAGGCCTGCGAATCCTGAAAAAGATCAAAGACGAACTGCAGTTACCCGTGCTCACCGACGTGCACGAGACCGCCGACGTCGGCAAAGTAGCCGAGGTCGTGGACGTTCTGCAGATCCCAGCGTTTCTCAGCCGGCAGACTGATCTGGTAGTAGCGGCGGCTCTCAGCGGGCGCCCGGTCAACATCAAGAAAGGACAGTTCGTCGCGCCCTGGGACATGCGGCACGCGGTCGAGAAGTGCCGCGACGCCGGCAATACACAGGTGTTCCTGACCGAGCGCGGCGCCAGTTTCGGCTACAACAATCTTGTCGTGGACATGCGCTCGCTGGCCATCATGCGCAAGTTCGCTCCGGTCGTTTTTGATGCGACGCATTCGGTGCAGCTGCCGTCGTCGCAGGCGGAGGGCAGCGGCCCGGCGGTGAGTGGAGGCCAGCCGGAGTACATCCCGCTCTTGGCGCGGGCCGCGGTGGCGGCTGGCGTCGACGGCGTGTTCATGGAAGTGCACGACAATCCGAAGGAAGCGAAGTCGGACGGGGCCAACGCGCTGGAGTCCACCAAACTGCGCGGGGTGCTCAAGGAATTGCTGGCGGTGAGGAAGGCCCTGGCCGAGGCGCATCAGTCGCCATAGACCCTCGAATGAGAGGCCAATGAGCGCTAACCCGGCCATCAAGAACAATTTAGCCCAGCGCTGAAAGCGCTGGGCTAAATTGTTTTCGCCCAGTCGCGCCTTGGGACCGACCTTACCCGCGGCACGTCGTCCAATACGAAACGGGACGGCTCACCAGTCCGTCCCGTCGTTCCAGCGAAGCGGTGCCTACTCCAGCACAAAGATATTCTTCTTCGCGCACATCTCCTTGAGCACCTTCGGCCACACGGTGACGCTTACCTCGCCGAGGTGGGCCTTCCGCAGTAACAGCATCAGCGTTCGCGACTGGCCGATGCCGCCGCCGATCGACAGCGGTAACTCGTTGTTCACGATGCCCTGGTGATACGGGAAGCGCAGGTTGTCGAGCAGGTTTGACATCTCCAGTTGCCGGCGCAGAGTTTCAGCGTTGACCCGGATTCCCATGGAACTGAGTTCGTGGCGGCGCTGCGTGACGTGGTTCCACACCAGAATGTCGCCGTTTAATCCGTGCGTATCGCGCCCGGTTTCCATGCTGGTGTCGGTGATCCAGTCGTCGTAGTCAGCCGCGCGCATTTCGTGCGGGTAGCCGTCCTTCAGCGGCCAGCCGATGCCGAGAATGAAAATTGCCGGGTACTTCTGCAGTATGACCGTCTCCCGCCGTTTGCGCGGCAGGTCGGGATACATGGCCAGAATTTCCTCGGCGTGAAGGAACGTCAGTTCCTCGGGGAGATTGGGATAGCGCGGAACCTTCAGCTCCGGCAACATTTCCTGCGCGAATTTTTCGGCGCCGACAAGGACCTTCCAGATCTTTTGCACGATCGACTTCAGAAATTCCAGTTTGCGCTGTTCCGGCGTAATTACCCGTTCCCAATCCCATTGGTCGACGTAGGCGCTGTGATCGTGGTCGAGGAAGTAGTCCTTGCGCACGGCGCGCATGTCGGTGCAGATGCCTTCTTCCGGCCGGCAATCGAACTGCTTCAGCGCCACCCGCTTCCACTTGGTCGCAGCCTGTACAACCTGTGCGTCAATCGGATGAAGGTTGCGGTCGTTGGAGATGTGGAACTGGATCGGAGTGCGCGATCCGTCGCGGTCGAGCATGTCGTTGACGCCGCTTTCCGCGTCGACGATCAGCGGGACCTCGACCATCATCAGGCCCAGCTCTTTGCACAGGTTGTCTTCGATGTAGCGCTTTACATGAAAGATGGCCTGCTGCGTTTCTTTCGGGGTAAGAAGCGGGTGATAGTCGCGCGGAAGGATTTTTTCCAGTTCGGTGTAGTCGCCGATGCCGGGGCCCGCCAGATCGGCTCTCTTGCGCGAATCGCTGTTGGTCGAGGCCGCCCTGCTTGTGCCAGTATCCAACTCGGAAGTCTCGGGCAGAGTAGTGCTGACTTCATCGGAAACGAACAGACTCATAGAAAGGTACTCCTTGGTTGGGACGCGCCGGAAGGCAGTCCCGTTCCATTGAACGGCGATTGCGAACCTGCCTCCGTGATCGAGATCACACGGTGGCGTGAGCAGAACAACAGTGGGTACCAGCGCCGAGGCTGGAGCCAGATTCGACAGCCGTATGGTAGATTGAAAATTCTTCTCATGAAGCACATTGCCGAACAGGCCCTGGCGGCGACTACGAGCCGAGGAGTCACCTATGCCGATGCACGCGTTGTCGCGCAACGCAGCCGTGCCCTGACGACGAAAAATGGCAAGGTGGGCAGCGCCTCTGAGGCCGAATCGGTGGGCTTTAGCGTGCGCGTCCTTGCCGATGGAGCTTGGGGGTTCGCCGCGTCGGCCAGGCTGGATCGCGAATCGGTCAAAAGGACCGCCGCCCGTGCGGTCGAGATCGCCCGCGCTTCTGCTCGTGTCAAGCAGCAGGATGTACTACTGGCTCCGGAAAAGCCGGTCGTCGCCGAGTGGACGACGCCCTACACGGTCGATCCCTTCACGGTTTCCGTGGAGCAAAACATCGCCTTGCTTCTGCAGATTGACGCGGAACTGCGGTCCGTGGCGGGCATCACGCTGGCGGAATCGAACCTCAACTTCAATCGCGAGGAGCAGTGGTTCCTGTCGTCCGAGAGCGCGGACATTCACCAGACGAAGCTCTCCACCGGCGCCGGGTATGCCGCCTACGCCTTCGCCGGCACGGAAATTCAAAAGCGTTCCTATCCGAATTCTTATGGCGGCCAGTGGCAGAACAAAGGATACGAACTCGTCGAGGAATTGAGGCTGGTCGAAAACGCCCGGCGCGTCGCCGAAGAAGCTGTCGCCCTGCACAAGGCGGATCAGTGTCCGGAAGGGAAGTTCGACATCATCCTCGACAGCTCGCAACTGGGATTGCAGATTCACGAGTCGGTCGGGCATCCGATTGAGCTGGACCGCGTGCTGGGAATGGAAGCGAATTTCGCCGGAACCTCATTCCTTACCCTCGACAAGCTGCGAACGCTGCGCTACGGCAGCGACCTGGTCAACGTAGTCGCGGACGCCCGCCAGGAGCACGGTCCCGGCCTGGGCACGTTCGGTTTCGATGACGAGGGCGTGCCCGCGCAGTGCACGCCCATCATCACCAACGGCCTGTTCACCGGCTACTTGACGTCCCGGGAAACGGCGCATGCCATCGGCGCCAACCGCTCTGGAGGTACGCTGCGGGCCGAAGGCTGGAACCGGCTGCCGATGATCCGCATGACCAATATCAGCCTGCTGCCAGGCGAGAAGCCGCTGAGCCTGGAGCAACTGATCGAAGCTACCGATCACGCCATCCTGATGGAGACAAATCGATCCTGGTCGATCGACGACAAGCGCTATAACTTCCAGTTCGGGTGCGAGATTGGGTGGGAGATCAAGAACGGCAAGCGCACGCGGATGCTGAAGAATCCTTCGTACTCGGGCATCACGACAGAGTTCTGGAATGCGCTCGATGCCATCTGCTCGCGCGATGAATGGACGCTGTGGGGCACACCCAATTGCGGCAAAGGCCAACCGCAACAGGTGATGGGCACCGGGCACGGCGCGGCACCCGCGCGATTTCACGGGATTAAGGTGGGGAGCGCGTACCGCTGAATGCTGACTCATGACCAGGCCGGCGCAATCTTCGACCGCGTCCAGCGGCTCTCGACTGCGGACGAAGTCGAAGTCCTTTTCTCCGGCGGGCGTTTTGCGCTGACGCGATTTGCCAACAACACGATTCACCAGAACGTCGACGAGGAGAACTACGTCGTCTCCGTGCGCACGGCTTTTGGCGGAAGGACCGCGCGCGCCTCCACCAACAAGTTCGATGACGACAGCCTGCGCCAGGTGGTGCGGGCTTCGGAGGACTTGGCCCGGGTGCAGCACCCGGACCCGGACCTGCTGCCCATGCCCGACGCGCGTCAGGCTCCCACTCTCAATCCCGCCGTACCCTCGCGCCACTTCGAACAGACAGCAGCAATCACTCCCGAAGCGCGCGCGGATGGCGTTCGTAAAATTGTCGGTGTCGCCGATCAGCACAAGCTCACGACCGCGGGAATCTTCTCGAGTTCGGAATCCATTGACGGCATTTTCAACTCCCGCGGTCTGGGTCGTTGGCACACGCAGACTTCGGCCGAGATTTCCATCACCATGCTTGCTCCCGATTCTTCCGGCTGGCAGAAAGCGAACTCGCCCGACGTCGCGAACCTCGATCCTTCGCGGATGGCCGAGATCGCGGCACAGAAGGCGCTGGATTCCGCCCATCCCCGAGAGATTCCAGCAGGGAAGTACACCGTAATTCTTGAACCCTCGGCTGTGCTCGACGTCGTCGGCTTCATGTTCTGGGACTTCGCCGGCATGTCGGTCCTGGATCAGCGCTCGTTTCTCACGGGCAGAATCGGGACCAAGTTGTTTGGCGAGAACATCACCGTCTGGGACGACGTGACTCATCCTCTGCAGACGGGATCTCCGTTTGACGGCGAGGGCATGCCGCGGCAGACCCTCAGGCTCGTTGAGAAAGGCCTGGTCCAGCGCCTGGTGTACGCGCGCGGAACGGCGGAGCGGGTCAGACGTTCGGAGTTCGCTGACAAGGTCGGTCCCGTCGAAGCGACCGGCCATGGATTTGCCCTGCCCAATGAAATGGGCGAAATGCCCTTCAATGTCGTATTCGCTCCGGCGGATTCTCCTCAGAACCTGGATCAGATGATCGCATCAACCGATCGCGGCATCCTTGTAACACGCCTCTGGTATATCCGCGAAGTCGATCCCTACGAAAAGATCGTCACCGGCATGACTCGCGACGGCACCTTCTATATAGAAGACGGCCGCGTGCAGCATGGTATCCGCAACTTGCGCTTCAACCAGAGCCTGATTGCTATGCTGTCGAATGTCGAAGCGATGAGTGTCCCGCAGCGCTCTTGCGGGGAAGAATCGTTCGATATGGTGGTGCCAGCCATGAAGGTGCGGGACTTCAACTTCACCGAAGTGACGAAGTTCTAGCATCGTGTCCGACAAGTTCGTAACGTAAGCCCACGCTGTCATCCTGAGCGAAGCAAAGGACCTCTGCACTCGGATTGCCCCACCTATTTTTCGCCTCGTCGAAAAATTTGCGGCTTCTGAACCCATGCCGCATATCTCCGGGACACGAGAATGGTTCCACGCATTCTCCCTCCTCATCCCCGTTTTCCTTGCCCTGCTTGACCGCCCGCGCATCGCGGGATTCGTCGGGGTTTTGCCTGGTTTCTTCCTCGAATCTTGGGCTTTGGGCGGCATGTTTTGGTACAGGTTTCCGTTCCGCGAAAGTCGTCTAATCCATTCATAAAAAAGAAGTTAAGACCCATCGGTCCATGACTTCGGTAACTTTGCGCACCGAAATTGCGGGTGTACGCTGCCCTTGAGTTTGGAGAATTTCGGAAAAGTGGCAGCAGAAGCCGAACGAGCGATGGCCGAGACGCACGCCAATGCGGCGCACTACGAGGAGATGCAGAGCGCTCCCCGTTTTCCTTTGCACCTGACGGCTTCGGTGAAAACGCAAGGCAGCGCGTACACGGCCGAGACCGAAAACATTTCCGCCAACGGCGTATTGCTGGCGATGGATGAAGATGTGCCCGTGGGCTCGATGGTCGACTTCACGATCATGCTGCCGGCCGATGTTGTGGGCGCCCGGCAGAACGTCCAGATCGACTGCCGCGGCCGCGTGGTGCGGAGTTTCGAAGATCGCGGCCGCCGCGGTGTTGGCGTCGTGATCGATGAATATCACATCGAACGAGCGTGAGCGCAGGAACTCAATGGCTAGTATTCCGGTGAGCATGGAAGAAAATTTCGGGGCGGGCGACAACGGGGGCAAGGGCCAGTTCCTCCGCGTCATCGTGGCCGATACCCAGGCCATCTTCCGCGCCGGATTGCGCAAGATCTTCGCGCTCGAAGACGACATTCGAGTAGTCGGACAGGCGGAAACGCTGGCTCAGGCGCAGGCCGCCGTGAAGAAGTTTTCGAGCGACGTCGTGATCTTCGAGGCGGCACTCGCTCCCAACCCTATCGATGCGGTGACGGAGTTGCTCCGTCAGAATCCCGGAGTGCGATTTGTCGTGGTGACCCCCGGGGCGGATGAGGAAATGACGCTGGACTTGTTCCGCCGCGGCGTTCACGGGATTGTCTCTCGCGATGTTGAACCGGAATTGCTGGTGGACTGCCTGCGCAAGGTGGCTGGCGGCGAAACGTGGCTCGATCAGCAGGCGGTCCGTTGGGTCCTCGAGGCCTACCGCAACCAGCAGAATCGTCCCGCCGGTTCGCGTCCCAAGGTGCAACTGACTCCCAAGGAATCCATCATCGTTTCCTGTGTCACCCAGGGCATGAAGAACAAGGAAATCGCCCTGCGCGTGGGCACGACCGAACAGGTGGTCAAGAACTACCTGCGGAAGGTATACGACAAACTCGGCGTCGCCGACCGGTTGGAACTGGCGCTCTATTGCCTGAACCACCACGTAGTGGATGCCGCGAAGATTCCGCCCCTGCCCGCCTCTGCGGCGATCGGCAAAGCCGCCAGCGCCGCCGCTGCTGCAGGAGCAGGCTCCACTTCTTCTTCGAGTGTGGTGCCCGCCGCTCCTGCGAACGCGGACCCGGAACAGCAGACCTCGTAGCCCAACATCGCTTAACAGCGGACTCAGGCCTCAAACCGGTCGCATTCGAAATGACGTTCCCTCCACTTTCGAAAGTATCGCGTCCCGCAAGTTTGTGACATAAGTCCAGCCTGTCTTCCTGACCGAAGCGAAGGACCCATCCACTTTTGGTTGTGCCACCAGTCTTCACTTCGCTGAAGAAATTTGCAGGACGAACTTATGCCGCGTATTTCCGGAACACGGTCCTGGGAGGGAACTCGACCGACCAGGCGTCGGGTTTTGAAAGGAGGCGGCTCTTGGCCGCACCGTAAGTGCCCTCAAAATCAACTGAGGCTTTTGTCGCCCGGGCAGCATTTCATTACCGAAGAAAATCTCTCAGCTGTCTGCGAGAAGTCTCCACCGCGTCTATCGTAGGGTCGCCTTCATTCTTCGGATCCGATCGGTACGCGATTACTTCTCCACGATTCTCCGCGGGCTTGCCGATCTCCCGATCCGGTACCTTCCAGACCTTACTCCCGCTGTGTGGGCTGTCCACCATTCATAGACTCAAGCGACCAGGGCACACTAAGGGATTCTTGCGACTACAAGCCGATCGCGGCCACTCGGTCATTACTTCCTGTTGGCCGACCATCCTCCCGAAACAGCGATGACTCTGCATCGTGACAGAGATCAAAGTGTCACAATCGTGTTCCCACAGGGTCTGACAGATGCAAAGATTGGCTCATGGAACAACGTCGAATCATGTTTTTTCGTTTGCTCATGGTTCAATTGCTCTGCCTAGCCCTCCGCAATTCGGTCGCTCAAACCCCACATGCCGAACCGAGATCAGGCGGTCATCCTTCTCCGACGGAGTCGATTCATAACCTGAGCCAACTCGTCGACAAAGCACATCAAAATGGCGAAATCAGTAAAGAGATCGAGTACCGGAGAGACCTTTCTCGTTTGGCATGGGACCAGTTTGCCCGGCACTCCAAGTCTTTAGACAGGTGGGATCGCTGGTCAATC
>Ga0209698_10006545_pt1 | contig 12364 bp, 11 predicted proteins | sample LitLauG_LLR_2012_FD_187203 | JGI IMG/M metagenome (GOLD analysis project Ga0209698, IMG submission 187203) | Freshwater sediment microbial communities from Pennsylvania, USA - Little Laurel Run_MetaG_LLR_2012 (SPAdes) (version 2) | ecosystem: Environmental > Aquatic > Freshwater > Creek >...
TGGATCGTTGCCGATGACCCACGTCGTTACGGAATCCTGCATCCGTTGCAAGTACACCGATTGCGTTGATGTCTGCCCCGTTGACTGCTTTCGCGAGGGGCCCAATTTCCTCACCATCGATCCGGACGAGTGCATCGACTGCGCCGTCTGCATACCGGAGTGCCCGGTCAATGCGATCTATCCGGAGGAGGACGTTCCGGCCGATCAGCAGAAATTCATCGCCCTGAACGCGGAACTGGCCAAGGAATGGCCGTCCATCACCCGCATGAAGCCCCACCCGGCCGACGCGGACGAGTGGAAGGATGTCAAGGATAAATTGCAACACCTCAAGCGCTGATTGGTCCGGCGGGCGGCAGTCGCGTCGGACATTTTCGCGGGCGGCAGGAGCCGTTGGCCAGCCAGAGTAAACGCCACCCAGCGATCGGAGGTTCAAGTGCTCTATCAACTGCACGAATGGCAGCGCAAGCTTCTCAATCCGCTTTCGGCGTGGGCGGACGCCACGGCGCATGCTTTGAACAGCCCGTACAGCCCGCTTTCCTACACGCCCTTTTCACGGCGCCTCGCGGCCGGCTACGACCTGCTGCACCGGCTGGGCAAGCACTACGAGAAGCCCCGTTTCGACCTCGACACCACGACGGTCGACGGCGCCAAGGTCGCCGTTACCCAGACGGTGGCGGTGACCAAGCCGTTCTGCCGCCTGCTGCATTTCGAGCGCGAACTGCCGGCGGACCGCAAGCCCGATCCGGTCGTCCTGATGTTCGCGCCCTTGTCGGGGCACCACGCCACGTTGCTGCGCGACACCGTTCGCACGCTGCTGCCGAGCTTCGACATCTACATTACCGACTGGATCGATGCGCGCCTCGTGCCGCTTTCGGAGGGCCCGTTCCACCTCGATGACTACGTCCACTACTGCATGGACTTCATCCGCCTGCTGGGGCCGCGCGTGCACCTCATTTCGGTGTGCCAGCCGACCGTACCGGTGCTGGCGGCCGTTTCGCTGCTGTCGAGCGCACGTGATCCGGCCGTACCGCGGTCGATGACCATGATGGGCGGTCCGATCGACACCCGGCGCAATCCCACCCAGGTCAACGCGCTGGCCCAGCGCAAGTCCTTCGAGTGGTTCCGCGACCACGTGGTCTTCAAGGTCCCCTCCAGCCATCCGGGCTACCTGCGCGAGGTCTACCCGGGATTCCTGCAGCACGCCGGATTCGTTGCCATGAATCCGGACCGCCACGTCGAGTCGCACTGGGATTACTACATGGACCTGGTCAAGGGGGACCAGGACGACGTCGATTCGCACCGGCGTTTTTATGACGAATACAACGCGGTCATCGACCTGCCCGGCGAGTATTACCTGGACACCATCCGCATCGTCTTCCAGGAACAACAGCTACCCAAGGGACTGTGGCACGTTGCCGGCAAGCGGGTCGCGCCCGAGGATATCCGTGACGTGGCACTCTTCACCATCGAAGGCGAGCTCGACGACATATCCGGCAGCGGGCAGACCGAGGCCGCGCAAACGCTGTGCACCGGCATACCGGCGGGCAACAAGCAGCACCTCACCGCCATGGGAGTGGGGCATTACGGCATCTTCTCGGGGCGGCGCTGGCGCGAGAACATCGCCCCGCGCATTACCGAATTCATCCGTGCGCATGATTCGCGCGATGCGCCGGCCTGACGCGGGCTGGCGCACTGGCAGGACCTTAGCCGTTCAATCCGGGGAGAACAAGCATGCATCGTGAAAGCGATATAACCCGCCCGTCGCCATCCGTAATCCGGGTCCGCGCCCTGCAGCGCCCGCTGCGTAGCGCGATTGCCGCACTGGCCTGCGGCAGCCTGCTGGTCATGGCAATGCCCTTGCCGGCGCAGGCCGCGCTGGTAGGCACCGAGCAGGTGCTGCATGCCGATGGCGCAGGCCGCGCCCGCATCCAGGCCGTCCTGGCGCGCGCCGACGTCCGCCGCGAGCTGTTGGCCAGCGGTGTCAATGCGGGGCAGGTGCAGGCGCGCATCGATGCGCTGACCGATGCCGAGGCCGCCGATCTTGCCGGCCGCATGGACAGCGCACCCGCGGGCGGCGACGTGCTGGGCATCGCCTTCGCGGTGTTCATCGTGCTGCTCATCACCGACATCCTCGGCTTCACGCACGTCTTCCCCTTCACCCGCCCGATTCGCTGATCACGCGGGACCCCGCGGTCCTGCGCGCGGCGCCCCGGCGCAGATACGAACCACCATCGAGCGCGCGCTGACGCCAGGTGGACTCCGCCTCACCCGCTACGGGCAGACCATGGCGCAAGTCGCTCCGGCGGCGCGGTTGCCGCCCATGCCGCCCATGCCGCCCATGAACTCCACCGGCGGGCGCGGCCATCGCCCGGGGCGCTCTGGGATAATCGGCTGATGCACGGCCCCGACATGCCTCCCCTGCAAGGCGCCGCGTCGCCACTCACGGCCGCGACGGCGGGCCGGAGCGACGCCGTGCAGGACACGCGCGTGATCGCGATCGACGCCGTGCTGCCGCAGACCCAGTGCCGCCAATGCGGCTATGCGGGCTGCCTTCCCTATGCGCGCGCACTGGCCGAGGGCAGCGCGGCCATCAATCGCTGCCCGCCGGGAGGCGACGCCGCCATCGTGGCGCTGGCCGGCCTGCTGGGCCAGCCGGTGGTGCCGCTCGACGCCACCTGCGGCACGCATCGTCCGCTGCATCTTGCCGTGATCGACGAATCGCGCTGCATCGGCTGCACGCTATGCATACAGGCCTGCCCGGTCGATGCCATAGCCGGTGCGGTCAAGCGCATGCATACGGTGCTGCCCGACCATTGCACCGGCTGTGATCTTTGCCTGCCGCCCTGCCCCATGGACTGCATCGTGATGGTGGCTGCCGAGCCGCCGCGTGCGTGGACCCGGGCCGATGCCGATCGGGCCCGCGCGCGCATGCACGAACGCTCGGCGCGGCTGCAGCGCGAAAGCGCCCGCAACGATGCGCGGCTGGCCGCCAAGGCGCAGTACAAGCTCGACGAACTGCGCCGCGGGGTGCAGGGCGACCCCGGCGCGCTGCCGCCGCAGGAAGTGGCGCGCCGCACCGCCGTCATCGAACAGGCGCTGGTCCGCGTTCGCCAGCGTCGCACCGCCGGGCACGCCGGGGCTGATGCCGCCAAGCCGGGACGGAGCGCAACGTGAGCCCGGCCAAGCGCCGCGCCCTGTTCGCCGCGCTGGCCAGCGCGAATCCGCAGCCCAGAAGCGACCTGGTGTATTCGTCCACCTTCGAACTGCTGGTGGCCGTGGTGCTGTCGGCGCAAGCCACCGATCGCAGCGTCAACCTCGCCACCGCCGGCCTGTTTGCCCGCGCCCGCACGCCGGCCGCCATCGTTTCCCTGGGAGTCGAAGGCGTCGAGACCTACATCCGCACCATCGGGCTGTTCCGCGCCAAGGCGCGCAATGTCGTGGCCTTGTCCCAACAGCTGCTGGAACAGCACGGCGGCGAGGTGCCGCGCAGCCGTGAGGCGCTCGAAGCCCTGCCGGGCGTGGGGCGCAAGACCGCCAACGTGGTGCTCAATATCGCCTTCGACGAACCGAGCATCGCGGTGGACACGCACGTCTTTCGTCTGGCCAATCGCACGGGGCTGGCGCCAGGCCGCAACGTGCGCCAGGTCGAAGACGGCCTGCTGGCGGCCGTGCCCGGGCAATATATGCAGCACGCGCACCACTGGTTGATCCTGCATGGCCGCTACGTATGCAAGGCCCGCAGGCCAGAATGCTGGCGGTGCATCATCGCGCGCCAGTGCGAATTTGCCGACAAGACCCGGGACCCGGCAGCAGCAGCGGCAACCGGCCGCGCAAGAAAGCGCGTGGGCCCCAGGGCCGCGCCTGCGCCGGCCGCGGCGCCGGCGCGCCCAAGGAGCAGCCGCCGTGTTTGAGCCGTCGCGCGACGAGGTGCGGCGCTTTTTCTGCGTAGCCTGGGGCAGGCACCTGGCCGGCGCGGTGGTTTCGCCGCTGGAGCGCATCGCCGTGGCCTGCATGCTGGAACACCCGGAATACCACGCCGTCCTGGCCGACCTGGACGGCGCCCTGCAACGGGAATTCCCCGTCGAAGCGGGCCGCGAAAACCCCTTCCTGCACCTGTCGCTGCACCTGTCGCTGGAAGAGCAGGCGTCCATCGACCAACCGACGGGCGTGCGCGCCCTGCTCGAGGACCTGGCGCGGCGCCATGGCGACCGGCACGCCGCCGCGCACGAAGCCATGGAATGCCTCGGTGAAGTCATCTGGCGCGCGCAGCGCGGATCGCTGCCGGCCGACATCGCGAGCATCAACCGGGACTACCTCGAGTGCCTGCGGCGCCGCCTGGGAACCTCGCATTCCTGAAATTCGCGATCGAACCTTCACCACGAAGTGAGCATCATGACCGTCGACACCCAAAAGCCCGGCCCCCGATTCACCGGAACCGCCACCTACGTGGCCAGCGACGACCTGCGGCTGGCCGTGAACGCGGCGCTCACGCTGCAGCGGCCCCTGCTCATCAAGGGCGAACCCGGCACCGGCAAGACCATGCTGGCCGAGGAGGTTGCGCAGGCGCTGGGCATGCCGCTTTACGCCTGGCACGTGAAATCGACCACCAAGGCGCAGCAGGGGCTGTACGAGTACGACGCGGTCTCGCGGCTGCGCGATTCGCAGCTGGGCGATGCGCGCGTGGCCGACATCGGCAACTACATCCTGCGGGGCGTGCTCTGGCAGGCCTTCGAGAGTCCCGAGCCGGCGGTGCTGCTGATCGACGAGATCGACAAGGCCGACGTGGAGTTCCCCAACGACCTGCTGCGCGAACTCGACCGCATGGAATTCGCCGTCTATGAGACGCGCCAGACGGTTCGGGCGCTGCACCGGCCCCTGGTCGTGATCACCTCGAACAACGAGAAGGATCTGCCCGATGCCTTCCTGCGGCGCTGCTTTTTCCACTATATCCGGTTCCCGGACGCCGCAGCCATGCAGCAGATCGTCGATGTGCACTTCCCGGGACTGCGCGCCGACCTGCTGCGCAATGCGCTGGACACCTTCTTCGCCATCCGCGACCTGCCCGGCCTGAAGAAGAAGCCCTCCACCTCGGAACTGCTGGACTGGCTGCGCCTGCTGGTGGCCGAGCAGATTCCCCCCGAGGCGCTGCATGCGCGCGACGACGCCATCTTCGTGCCGCCGCTGCACGGCGCCCTGCTCAAGAACGAGCAGGACCTGCAGCTCTTCGAGCGGCTGGTCGAGATGAACCGGCGCAACCGCTAGGGCGCCTGCCAGGCAGGGCGGCCGAGGGATCAACAGATGCTGGTCGACTTCTTTTTGCACCTGCGGGCGGCGCGGCTGCCGGTATCGATCACCGAATTGCTGACCCTGCTCGAGGCGCTCCGGCGCGAACTGATCCCGCCCTCGCTCGACGCGTTCTATTTTCTGGCGCGCACCTGCCTGATCAAGGACGAAAGCCGCTACGACCGCTACGATCGCGCCTTCGGCGAATATGTCCGCGGCGCCATGGCCGCGGCGCCTCTGCAGGCCGAATTTCCGGAGGAATGGTTCCGCCAGCAGCTGCGCCGCGACCTGGGTCCCGAGGACCTGGCCCGGCTCGAGAAGCTGGGCTGGAACAAGCTGATGGACGAACTCAAAAAGCGCCTGGAGGAGCAGGACGGCGCCCATCACGGCGGCAGCAAATGGATCGGCAGCGGCGGCACCTCACCCTTCGGTCACGGCGGGGCACACCCCGAAGGCGTCCGCATCGGCGGACCCTCCAAGGGCAGCAACAGCGCGGTGCGCGTGTGGGAATCGCGCGCCTATCGCGACTACGACGACCAGGTGGAAATCGGCACGCGCAACATCCAGGTGGCGCTGCGGCGCCTGCGCCGCTTCTCGCGGGAAGGCTCGGACCTGGAACTGGACCTGCCCGACACCATCGCCTCGACCGCGCGCAATGCCGGCACGCTGGACCTGCGTCTGGTGCCGGAACGGCGCAACCGGGTGAAGGTGTTGCTGCTGCTGGACGTGGGCGGCTCGATGGACGCGCACGTACGCGTGGTGGAGGAACTCTTTTCGGCCGCCCGCGCACAGTTCCAGCAATTGCAGTTCTACTACTTCCACAATTGTGTCTACGACCACGTCTGGCGCCACAATCGCCGGCGCCACGCCGAGCGCTTCGAGACCCTGGACCTGCTGCGGCGCAATCGCGCCGATACGCGGCTGATCTTCGTGGGCGACGCCACCATGAGCCCCTACGAGATCCTCCAGCCATGGGGCTCGATCGAGAGCGGCAACGAGGAACCGGGCGCGGTCTGGCTGCAGCGGCTCGCCGGACAGTTTCCGCATGTCGCGTGGATCAATCCCGAACCGGAGGGACTGTGGCAGTACCGGCAATCGATCGGCATCATCCGCAACCTGATGGGAGATAAGATGTATCCGCTCACCCTCGAGGGCCTGTCGCGGGCGATGCGCTCCCTTGCACGGGGCCATTGAACCCGCCGGCGAAACAAGCGGCAACATGGGCTGGCAAGGGCCGCGGCAATCCAGCGCCGGCTAGCCACGATGCTCAACGGCAGTGGCAGCGAACGCCGCGCGTTCACGGCCCCAGCGATGCGATCCAGCTGCCATAGGCGCGGACAAACTCGGGCAGCATCTCGAAATGCGGCAGTGCGCCGGTGGGCAGCACGTCGACCTTCCATTTCGGGTTGTTGCGAAAGGCCTCGAGACCCGCGTAGTTGACGAAATCGCCGCGCACGCCGTGCACTACCCAGACCGGGCACTGCAGGGCGCGGTAGACGGTGCCGCTGTCGCCGCTGAACAGGAAACCGGTGAGAAAGCGCAGGGGTGCGTGCTCGGCGCCCGCCGGGCGGGTGATGGCATAGTCGTAGTCGAGCAATCCGGCATCGATGGCCGACGATCCCCACGTGCGGCGCAGAAAATATGCAATCACGCTGCGGCGCGTGAGTTGGCGGAACAACCAGCGTCCCACTCGGGGCGAACCCATCACCGAATACAGTCCCGCCAGGCCGCGATCGCTGCCGGGCGGGCCTTCGCGCAGCGCCGAGCGGTTAAAGCCGGTGGGGCTGACCAGGCCCACGGTACGGTACGCTGCCGGCATCTCGGACGCGGCGCGGGAGAGAAACTCGCAGGACAGCGACAGCGCGATGGCGTCGACCGCCATGCCGCCATGGGCCTGCTGCACCTGCCTCACGAGGGCGTGGACGGCGTCCGTCATGAGTCGCGGGCCATAGGGCCGGCGGCTGCGCTCGGAGAGTCCGAAACCGGGCAGGTCGAGCGCATAGACGGGGCGGCTGCGGCGAAAGTGCTCGTAGAGCGGCTTCACCTCATAAGCCGAGCCGGCGGCATTGATGCTGTGCACCAGCACCAGGGGTCGCGCATTCTGCGCCGCCTCGGGCGGTGCGTCCTGATACCAGGTCCAGCGGCCCACTCCCGGCGTGGTCAGCTCGTGGTGCGCCCCGGCAAGGGCCAGGGGCAGCGCGTTCACAGTCGCGGACATGGGCAGGGCATCGGTGCGGGCGCTCGCGGCCCGGCGGCTGGCCGGGCGGGCAGTGAAGGAAGAATCATTGTACGCGGCGCGTTGGTGCCGGCCGGCGGACGGGCCGCGCACCCATTTACCGCTTCTCAATCCGGACGTAGGATGCGGGCATTCCCTGTTGTCTTCACGCGCGCCGGCTGCCCGGGGCGCCGGAAAGATTGCCTGCGGCCGACGCCGCGACGGATGGCCGATGATCTACCGAAAATCGCTCAAGATCCTGCATGAAGTCGGCGCCGTGGGCGTATTGGGCGCGCTGGCCTCCTGCATCGTGCTCGTGTACACGGCGCCGCGCGAATCCATGGCCGAATACGCGGCGGTACGACACGGCATCGCCGCCATCACGCAGTGGCTGCTGGTGCCCTCCCTGGCGGTTGTGCTCATCAGCGGACTGCTGTCCATTGCCGCTACCGAGGCCTACATCAACGCCGCCTGGCCCTGGCTCAAGGCCATTACCGGCATCAGCATGTTCGAGGGCAGCCTGCTCACCATCAGCGGCAGTTCCCGCCAGGCGGCCGACCTCGCCGCCCTGGCCGCGGCCGGCCAGGGCAACCCCGCCATGCTCGAGCAGGTATTGCATACCGAATGGGGCGGACTGTGGATCATCACGGTGGTATCCATTGCCAACATCGTCATCGCCGTGTGGCGTCCGCGACTGGGGCGGCGAACGGCGCGCGAGTAAGCGCAACGGCGGCCACGCCCTGTCCCCAGGGCCGGCGATGGTCCACGGTGTGCGCGTGCAGCATCGGCGGGCGGCGTCCACAGGCGGCACAGACGGCCGTAGAATATCGTCCACACAAGAAGCCGCACCCGCGAGGCGCCGCAGTGCGCCTCCCAGGGCGCATCAAGCTCGATGCCCTTCAAGGAAAGCATGCCGACCAACCCGCGCAACAAGACGGCCCGCGCCATATCCGCGGCCGAAGCCGCCGCGCTCGTGCGTTGCGGCAACTGGCTCGACTATGGCACGGGCCTCGGGCAGCCCGACGTCTTCGACAAGGCCCTCGCGCTGCGCACCGCCGAGCTGCGCGACATCCGGGTCCGCAGCGGCCTCACCATGCGGCCCCGCGCCATTCTCGATGCCGATCCCGAGGGCAGGCACTACGCCTGGTTCAACTGGCATTTCTCGGGCTACGACCGCAAGAAGCACGACGCCGGCGTCTGCCACTACATCCCCCTGCACCTGGGGGAGGTTCCGGACTATTACCGGCGCTTCATCGATCCGCCGGACATCGCCATCCTCAAGACCTGCCCTATCGATGAGCAGGGTTTCTTCAATCTCAGCGGCGCCAACTTCTGGCACCGCGCCGTGGTGGAACGCTCGAAGGTCGTGATTGTCGAGACCAGCAAGGGACTGCCTTATGTGTGCGGCCCGGAAAACGGCGTCCACATCAGCGAGGTGGACTACATCATCCAGGGCGACGACCTGCCGGCGGCCGAGTTGCCCAACCCGCCGCCCTGCGACGTGGACCGTGCGGTGGCGCGGCAGATCGCCACGGAGATCGGCGACGGCGCCTGCCTGCAGATCGGCATCGGCGGCATGCCCAATGCCGTGTGCGCCCTGCTGCTGGAGAGCGGCGTGCGCAACCTGGGCATACACACCGAAATGCTCACCGACGGCATCTGCGACCTGTACAAGGCCGGCTTCATCACCGGCTCGGCCAAGACGCTGGACCCGGGCAAGATCGTGTTCACCTTCACGCTGGGCTCGCGCACGCTCTACGACACCATTGATCGCAACCCCGACTTCCTGTCGTGCACGGTCGACTACACCAACCTGCCGCACAACATCATGCGCAACGAGCGCGTGGTTTCGATCAACAACACCACGCAGATGGACCTGCAGGGCCAGGCCGCCTCGGAGTCCGACGGCCACCGCCACCTCAGCGGCACCGGCGGCCAGGCGCAATTCGTGCGTGGCGCCTACGCATCCCCGGGCGGCAAATCCTTTATCTGCCTGGCTTCCACCTACGAAAAGCGCGGCGTCCGCAAGAGCCGCATCGTGCTCAATCTCACACCGGGCAACATCGTCACCACGCCGCGCTCCGACATCATGTACGTGGTCACCGAATACGGCATGGTCAATCTCAAGGGCAGGTCGGTTGCCGAGCGTGCCCGGGCCATGATCTCGCTGGCCCATCCGGATTTTCGCGAAGGCCTGGAGCGCGAGGCGCGCGAGCACGGGCTGGTACCGCGCGCTTTTTACTGACAGGAGTCCGCAATGGCATCGAAGACGGCAGCGCAACTGGTTCAAGAGGCCCGCCAGCGCGTGCAAAGCCTGAGCGTGGACCAAGTGGCGGCGGAACTGGCGCAGGGCAGCGCCACGATTATCGACGTGCGTGAACCTGCCGAGCAGGAGGCCGGTGTCATTGCCGGCGCTTTTTCCGCACCCCGCGGCATGCTGGAGTTCTTCGCCGATCCCGCCAGTCCTTATCACCGGCCGGAGTTCGATCCGGGCCGGCGCATCATCGTGCACTGCGCCTCGGGCGGCCGATCGGCACTGGCCGCCGATACCCTGCAGCAGATGGGCTACACCAATGTCGCTCACCTCGATGGCGGCTTCAAGGCCTGGGTAACTGCCGGCAAGCCGGTCGCGAAGCTGGCCGGCTGACCGCACGCGCAGGAACCGCTGGTTGCGCACGGGCCGGACCACGGCCGGCGCGCAACTCAGGCAAGGACCAACGGCAGTTTGCGCAGCCGCTTGCCGGTGAGCTTGGCCAGCGCATTGGCCACGGCCGGCGCTATGGCTGGCACGCCCGGCTCGCCCAGGCCCGTGGGCGGATCCTCGCTCGGGACGAAGTGCACGGCCACCGGAAAGGCCTCGGTCATGCGCGGCGGCGTGAAATCGGTGAACTGCGACTGCTGCACCACGCCGTCCTTGAGCGTGATCTCGAATCCCGGCTGGGTCATGGCAAATCCGAAGATGGCCGCGCCCTGCACCTGCGCCTCGGCCGCCAGGGGATTGACCACCAGGTTGGCGTGGACGCCCGCCGTGGCCTGGTGGACGCGCGGCCGGCCATCGACGATGGACACATCGACCACGTAGGCCACCACGGATCCGAAGGATTCGTGTACCGCCACGCCCCAGGCATGGCCCTGGGGCAGCTTGCCGCCGTAGCCCGACCTCTTGACAGCCAGACGCAGCGCAGCGCTGTGACGTTCGTGGCTGCCGGCGGCGAAACGGTCCAGCCGCCAGGCGACGGGGTCGGCGCCGGCGGCCTGGGCCACTTCGTCGGCCATGGTCTCCATGACGAAGGCCGTGTGGGTATTGCCGACCGAGCGCCACCAAAGTACCGGCACGGCAACGTCCGGGTGGGTTATGCGCAGGCGCAAGGGAAGGCCGTAGACGTTCTCGACGACACCCTCGGACATGGTGCCGTCCACGCCGTTCTTGATGAGGAAGCCCTCGAAAGGCGTGCCCTTGACGAGCGACTGGCCCACGATGACGTGATCCCAGGCCAGCACCTTGCCCTTGTCGTCGAGCGCGGCATCGACCGTGTGCAGGTGCGCAGGGCGGTAGTAGCCGCCACGGATGTCGTCCTCCCGGCTCCACATCACCTTGACCGGGCCGGCCTTGTCGCCCTGGCGTTCGTACCAGGCCTTTGCGATCCCGGCGCCTTCGCGCAGGTAGTCGGAGCTCGGCACGGCACGCCGCCCGAAACCGCCGCCGGCGGGCAAGGTGATGAGCTGCACCTGTTCGGGCTTCAGGCCAAGTGTCTGGGCGACGGCGCCCTGGTCGATGGTCTGGAACTGCGAGCCGGCCATGACGGTTGCCGTGCCGGACTTGAGCTCGAATGTGGCATTGAGCGGCTCCATCGGCGCGTGGGCGAGGTATGGGAAGCTGTATTCGCCGCCCACGTGGCGCACCGCGCCCGCCGCCGCGCTCATATCGTGGTCCAGGGCGAGGACGGCCGGACTCCTGGCCGCATCGCGGTAGGACGCCAGCAGGGTGTCGCTGCTGACCGTTCCGCCAACGCCGGCCTTCCAGGTAACCTGGAGGAGATCGCGCGCCTGCTTGGCGGGCCAGTAACCCTCGGCAACGATGGCGACGCCCGTGCCGCCCCGGTCGGTGGAAACCTGGAAGATATCGCGCACGCCCTTGATGGCCAGCGCGCGCGTGGCATCGAAACTGGCAACCTGACCACCGAAGGTGGGGGCGCGCTGCAGCAGCGCCACCATCATGCCGGGCAGCCGGGTATCGATGCCGTACTTCTTCTTGCCGGTGGCGCCCGCGGCGGCATCCAGGCGTCCCTTGCCCTTGCCGATGATCTTGAACTGGGACCGCGGCTTGAGCAGCACTTTTTCGGGCACCGGCTGGCGGGCGGCAGCTTCGGCGAGCGCGGCGTAGGTGGCGTGGTGACCGCCGGAGCGCACCACGCCGCCGCCCGTTGTGCAGCTTGAAACCGCGACCGTCCATTGATCGGCTGCCGCTGCTACCAGCATGGCCCGGGCAACCGCGCCGATCTGCCGGTACTGAAGCCAGGAATGGTTGATGGCATTGGATCCGCCGGTCATCTGAATGCCAAAGACGGGATCCTTGTACGCATCGCCGGCCGGCGCCAGGCCGGCGCGTACCTGGCTCCAGTCCACATCGAGTTCTTCGGCCAGCAGCATGGGCAATGCCGTAAGGGCGCCCTGGCCGAAGTCGAGCCGGTTGACCAGGATGTCCACGGTATTGTCGGCATTGATGCGGACGAACGGGTTGGGATCCGGCAACGGCTTGGCGGCCTCGGCCGCTGCACCTGCGGCGGCCGCCGCAATCGGCGCATGCCACGATATGACGAGTCCGCCACCGGCGAGCGCCGTCAGGCGCAGGAAATTGCGCCGATC
>Ga0209698_10006547_pt1 | contig 12363 bp, 10 predicted proteins | sample LitLauG_LLR_2012_FD_187203 | JGI IMG/M metagenome (GOLD analysis project Ga0209698, IMG submission 187203) | Freshwater sediment microbial communities from Pennsylvania, USA - Little Laurel Run_MetaG_LLR_2012 (SPAdes) (version 2) | ecosystem: Environmental > Aquatic > Freshwater > Creek >...
CCCCCACGCCGACGACCCGCCGTGAGGCACGGCCTCGTCATGCCCACGACCAGGGTCGTCTGGCGTCGATCTCCGTGCTCAAGAAATCCGTGGCCATCGTGTCCGCGGCCGTCGTGCTCGCCCTCTTCGGGTCCATGCTCGAGACCAATCGCCAGGTCGAACTGCATCAATTGCAGAGCCAGGTCCTGCAGGGTCAATCGGCCTACGCCGCCCAAGTGGGATCTCTCACCAACCTGTCGGCGCCCAGCGTCGTCGTGTCCCAGGCCAGCGCACTTCACCTCGTGAATCCCACTTCGGTGACTCAGGTCCCCGCCACGTCGCTTGATGCGATCCTGCCGCTGCCGAAGTTCACGGGGTACGCGCCGGTCACATCAAGGACGCAGCGGTGAGCTCGCACGCGTCACCCACTCACGCGCGCCGTCCGAGCAACCATCGGCCCGTGGGCCCCTCGTTCTCACCGCGGCGCCTGCAACTCGTGCGCGGTCTGTTCATCGTGCTGTTCGCCGCCTTGGCCGCGCGCCTGTTCGCACTCCAGGTGCTCGACCACCCCCACTACGCACAACTATCGGTGAGCCAGGTTCGCCACGACCTCACGACCAATGCGCTGCGCGCTGGAATCTACGACCGCCACGCACAGATCCTGGCGATCTCTGAGCCGACGTCTCTGGTGGTGGCGGACGATATGCAGATCACGCAACCGAGCCTGGAGGCTCAAGCCCTCAGCGGCTTGGTGAAGGTGCCCGTGGCCAAGTTGACGACGCTCCTCTCGAAGAAGGGCGCGGGTAGCGGCTACGTGATCTTGAACGGCCAACTCGACCTCACCGACGGCCGGGCCATCGCCAACGGCAACTTCGCCGGCATCGTCGTGCAGAGCGCTTCGAGCCGCTCCTACCCCAACGGCACCCTGGCCCAGTCCTTGCTCGGACGCACCAACGCGGCCGGCGCGGGTTCGACGGGACTCGAGTACCAGTACCAGGCCGACCTCGCGGGCAAGACCGGGGTCACTCGCGAGTTCGTGTCCTCGTCGGGTGTCGCGCTGCCGAGCACCTACAGCAGCGTGATCAAGCCGGCGCAACCTGGCGTGGGACTCGAGCTCACCATCGATGCGCCCTTGCAGTTCGTGACCGAGCGGGCCTTGGCCACCCAATTGCGCGCCGTGGGTGGTCTTACCGGCGTCGCCGTCGTGATGGACGTGAAGACGGGCGAGATCCTGGCCGATGCCTCACTGGTCAACACCGCCACCAAGGCGGGTGTCCTCGGACCGATCCCCGCGTGGGGGACGTCGGTCGGAGTGCCCGGCATTCAACAGACCATCAACAACCTCGCCTTCACCCAGGCCTACGAGCCGGGCTCCGTCTTCAAAGTGGTCACCTTCTCGGCCGCGCTCGCCGCCGGCGCGATCACGCCGTCGAGCGTCTTCAGCGTCCCTAATTCGGTGTTGGTCGGCGGGCGAGCCTTCCACGACGCCGAGAACCACGCTCTCGAACACCTGAGTGCGACCCAGATCCTGGCGCTGTCGTCGAACATCGGGACCTACGAGATCGGCACCAAGGTGGGGGAGAACGGCATCCTGGCCCAGGTCCAACGTCTCGGTTTCGGTCAGACGACCGCCGTCAACTATCCCGGTGAGACCGCGGGACTGCTCGTCGACGCGGCGCACTGGTACGCCAGTGACCAGGTGGCCCTGCCGATCGGCCAGGTCGACGCCGTGCCGCCGATCCAGGTCCTCGACGCCTACAACGCCATCGCCAACAATGGCACCTTCGTCGAACCGCGTCTGGTGCGCGCACTCATCGAACCCAATGGCGTGCCCCAGGCGCTGGCGCCGAGCGTGACCCGCCAGGCCATGACCCCAGCCGTCGCCTCGACCATGAACAAGATGCTCCAGCAGGTGGTGCTGGCCGGCACCGGCACGAACGCCATCATCCCGGGCTACACGGTGGCGGGTAAGACGGGCACCGCGACCATGCCCTACCCGGGCAAGGACAAGCTGCTGATCGGCCAGTACAACGCGAGTTTCGTGGGTTTCGCCCCGGCGACGAATCCGACCCTCTCGATGATCGTGGTCATCGAACGGCCCGAGACCACGATCTTCGGCGGGGCCACCGCGGCGCCCGTCTTTCAACAGGTGATGTCCTACGCGCTGCGCCACTACGGGATTCCCTCGAGCGGCACGATCGTCAAGCCCCTGACGGGACCGGCGTCCATTGCATCGGACGTGACCTGATGCAACTCGGCGACATCTTGACGGACGAATCGTTCGACGTGCTCACCGCCAGCGTGGAAGTGGAGCGCGTGGAGATCGATTCGCGCCAGTGCGAGTTCCCCACGTTGTTCTTCGCCCTGGCGGGTTCGACGTTCGACGGGGCCGATTTCGTCGCCGACGCTATCGACCGCGGCGCGGTGGCGATTGTCACCTCACGGCCGCTCAAGGCACCCGTACCCGTGGTCGTGGTACCCGAGACGCGTCTTCCTCGGATCCTGGCCGACGCCAGTGCGGTGGTGGCCGGACATCCCGAGGTCGGCGTCGAACTGGTGGGAGTGACCGGCACGAATGGCAAGACGACGGTCACCACCCTCGTGGCAGAGCTGGCGCGTGCGCTGGACTGGAACGGCGCCACGATCGGCACGTTGACCAACGAACGCACGACGCCCGCCGCACCGGAGCTCTATCGGACTCTCGCGCGCCTGCGCGAGACCTTCGTCGACGACAGGGTCAAGTCCGTGGTCGCACTCGAAGTGTCGAGTCACGCGCTGGACCAACAGCGCGTGGTGGGCACCACCTTCGCGGTGGTGGCCTTCACCAACCTCAGCCACGACCACCTCGACTATCACCGCACCATGGACGCGTACTTCGCCGCCAAGGCCCGACTCTTCAGCCCGGACTTCTCACCTCGCGCGGTGGTGTGGGTGGACGATCCCTACGGTGCGCACCTGGCCGGCACCTCTCCGGTCCCCGTGACGCCGGTCTCGCGCGGCGACGCCAGTGACATCTCGAGCACGTTGGCCGGGACGATCTTCTTCTGGCGAGGGCATTTGGTCAACACGCCCCTGATCGGCGATTACAACATCGACAACGCCTTGATGGCGATGAGCATCATGACCCAGCTGGGCGCTGATGACGCGCGCGTGGCCGCGGCGATGGCGGGCGTGGCACCCGTGCCGGGCCGGTTCGAGGTCGTGCATCGTGGCGAGGTGACCGTGATCGTGGACTACGCCCACACTCCCCACGGCCTCGCACGGCTCTTGCGTTCGGTGCGCGAGATGTGCCACGGTCGGGTCCTCACGGTCTTTGGCTGTGGCGGTGACCGCGACGCCAGCAAGCGTCCCGAGATGGGTAAGGTCGCCTCCGAACTCTCCGACGTCACCATCGTGACCTCGGATAATCCGCGCCATGAGTCGCCGGATGCCATTATTGATGCCATCATCGCCGGCGCAGTCGTCGGCGCCGACGTCGAGAGGGAAGTCGACCGACGCGCGGCGATCTCGCGGGCGTTGGCGCGCGCGGCGGCGGGTGACGTGGTGGTGGTGGCGGGCAAGGGCCACGAGACGACCCAGACCTTCGCCGATCGCGTGGTGGCCTTTGACGATCGCGAGGTCGTCGCGGAACTCGTGAAGGGATCGTCATGCTGAGTTTGATGGAGTCGGGCGGCGTGGGATTCTTGATCGCGCTCTTCGCGACGCCCCTGTGGATCCGCTTCGTGCGCGAACGTTCCCTGGGCCAGCAGATTCGCGAGGACGGTCCCGCCAGCCACCACGCCAAGGCCGGCACCCCGACGATGGGCGGCGTCGTCATCGTCGTGGCCGCGGTCCTGGGCTACCTGATGGGTCACGTGGGGACGTCGATCGTCTTCACGCGCGGGGGGATCCTGGCGATGAGCGTGACCATCGCCTCGGGGGCCCTCGGTCTGCTCGACGACTACCTCGGTATTCGCAACGCCCGCAACCTCGGACTGAGGAAGCGAGGCAAGTTCGCCGGACAACTCATCATCGCCGGCCTCTTCGCGACCCTGGCGATCGGGTGGGTGCACACCTCGACGCACCTCTCCTTCACGCGGGTGACCTTCCCGGGTTGGAACCTGTCGGAACTCGGTTGGGTGGCGATGGCCATCTTCATCGTTATCGGCAGCTCCAACGCGGTCAACCTGACCGACGGTCTCGACGGCCTCGCGGCGGGATCAGGAGCCTTCTGCTTCGGCGTGTTGTCGATCATCGGCTATTGGCAGTTCCGCCATTTCGCCATCTACCACCTTCACGCGGCGCTGGACCTCGGTCTGGTCGCAGTGGCGCTGGTCGGAGCCTGTCTCGGATTCCTGTGGTGGAACGCGGCACCCGCGCGCATCTACATGGGTGACACCGGCTCGCTGGCCATCGGCACCGGTCTGGGTGCCCTGTGCCTGTTGATGAACCTCGACCTGTTGTTGCCGATCATCGGAGGGCTCTTCGTGGCCGAGACCGCCTCGGTGATCCTCCAGGTCGTCAGTTTCAGGGTGTTCCACCGGCGGATCTTTCGCATGGCGCCCTTCCATCACCATTTCGAATTGCGGGGTTGGCCCGAGATCACCGTGATCATCCGGTTCTGGATCCTGGCGGGGCTACTGGCGGCGTTGGGACTGGGCATTTTCTACGGTGACTTCCTTCGCTCGGCCAAGGTGGTCTAGACCATGGCCCGCCTCGTCTCGCGCGTGTTGCAGCCCTTCCCCCGCGGGGATCGGGCGGGTGCCGCGTTGGTGCTCGTGACGGCGGTGATGGTCGGCTACGGCACCGTCATGGTCGGTTCGGCGAGTGACGCGCAGTCGGCCCTCAATGGCGGCACCTCCTTCGCCCTGGCCATCCGCGACGTCGTCTACCTGGTGATCGGCGCGATGGTCTTTTGGGTGATCGCACGCGTGCGCCTCTCGTGGCTGGTCAATCTGGCGCCCATGCTGCTCGGTGTCGGGCTCGCGCTGTTGATGGGCGTGGAGCTCGTGGGCATCACCGTCAACGGGGGCAAGCGCTGGTTGCCCACTCCCTTCATCCAGATCCAGCCCTCGGAATTCTTCAAGTTGATGATCGTGATCTACGCGGCGTGGGTCGTGCAGCGTCATCACCGCAGTATCGGCAACTGGCAGCACCTGGCCCTGTGGATGATGCCGGTGCTCGTCGGGGTCGGACTGATCCTGCTCGAGCACGACGTGGGCACCGACACGGTGGTGGTCGCCATCGCGCTGACGGTGCTGTTCGTGGCCGGTCTGCCGCGCAAGATCATCAACGCCATCTTGTTGCTCAGCGTTCCGGTGATGGGCATCTACGCGATCCTCGAACCGTATTCGGTGCGCCGGCTCACCTCCTTCTTGCACCCCAACGCGAACCTGGCCACCAGTGGTTACCAGTTGCTGCAGTCGCGCATCGGGCTGGGCGCGGGCGGCCTCACCGGCCTGGGCCTCGACCACAGTCGCGAAAAGTGGGGCCTGTTGCCCAATCCCCACACCGACTTCATCTTCACCATCATTGGTGAGGAGCTCGGCCTCATCGGCACGCTCAGCGTCATCGCCCTTTTCGTCGGCTTCTTGCTGGCCGCGACGCGGATCGCGCGTCAGTGCACCAACGAGGTCTACCGGCTGATGGTGGTGGGCATCACCACCTGGATCGTGCTCGAAGCCGTGATCAACATCGCCTCCGTCGTAGGCTTCTGGGCGGTGACCGGCATCCCACTTCCTTTCTTCTCCTACGGGGGGACGGCCTTGATCACTGAACTCGCGGCGGTGGGATTGCTCTACAACATCGCGCACGACCGGAGCCGATCGAAGCACCTGGTGATTGGTGACTCGGTCCCGGGTTTCATCGCGGTGGCGGCACCGGCGCGGCCGTCGCGTATGCGCGATCAGCACCGTTCACCACTGCGCGCTCCGCGATCGTGACCGGACCGGTGGTCATCACCGGGGGAGGGACCGGGGGTCACATCTTCCCCATGCAGGCCATCGCCGACGCATTGCGCGAGGCGGGAGTGCCCGACGCCGACATCCACTACGTGGGTTCTCGTCGCGGCCAAGAAGCCACGTTGCTCGGCGGCGGGTCGATCCCCCTCACGTTGTTGCCGGGACGCGGCCTCCGTCGATCGCTGGCGCCGGGTGCGTGGCGCGACAACGCGGGAGCACTTCTCGGACTGGCCCGCGCGTTCGCGCGAGCTCTCTTCGACGTGAGGAGGTGGCGACCCCGGGTGGTGGTCTCCGTCGGCGGCTACGCCTCGGCGGCCGTGGCGAGCGCGGCGGTCATCTGGCGTCGGCCGCTGGTGCTCGTCGACCTCGACGCCACCCCCGGGGCGACTCATCGTCTGCTCGCCCGATTCGCCACGGTGCGCTGTGTGGCCCTGGGTAAACCCAGCGACCGCGTCGTCGTCACCGGTGCGCCGGTGCGCCGTGGTCTCACCGAGCTGGATCGTTCACCCGATGAACGCGAGCGGGCCAAAGCCCGGCTCTCGCCGCCGATCGGACCCGAGCGACGGGTCGTGGTGGTGATGACGGGATCATTGGGGGCCGCTCAGGTCAATCGCGCGGTGGTGGACCTCGCGCGTCGCTGGCGCGAGCGCACCGACCTAACCCTGGTGCACGTCACGGGCCGGCGCGATTACGAGTGGGTGACGTCGCAGCGACCCGAGGTGACGGGACTCGATTACCGGGTGATCGAGTTCGCAGAGATGGCCACGTGGTGGGCGGTGGCGGACCTCGCGATTTGCCGCGCCGGGGCGACGACGGTCGCCGAACTCACCATCTTGTCGCTGCCCGCCATCTTGATCCCGCTGCCCGGCGCCCCCGGCGACCACCAGGGCTACAACGCCCGGGCCCTCGCCGCCGTCGGGGCCGCGACCGTGTTGGCGGATGCGGCGTGCACGGGCGAGAGGCTCGACGAATTGGCGCTCGACATGCTCGATCCCGAGGTGTGGACTGCGATGTCGCGAGCGAGTGCCCAACTCGCCCAGCCCGACGCCGCCGCGGGCATCGCGCGCACGGTGTTGCGGGTGGGGGGGACCCCGTGACGTTCGCGGCGGGCGTGCGCGTGCACATCGTCGGCGTGGGCGGTGCGGGGATGAGCGCCTTGGCGGTCGTGCTGCGCGGATATGGCTGTGTGGTGAGTGGGTGCGACGTCGGCAACGCCCACGTGCTGACTCAACTTCGCGCGCTCGGCGTCGACGTTCTCGAAGGGCACGACCCGGCGCACGTGAGGAGCGCTGACGTGGTCCTGTGGTCGCCGGCGGTTCTCGAGGACCACCCGGAACTGGTCGCGGCGCGCGAGGCGGGGGTCACGATGTGGGCACGACCTCGCGTGCTCGGCGAACTGTCGTCCCTCGCTCGGGTCATCGGGGTGACGGGCACTCACGGCAAAACTACCGCGACGTCCATGCTCGTGAACATCATGGCGAGCGCGGGTCGCGACGATTCGCGCCTGGTGGGTGCACCGGTGCGCGGTGTGGGATTCAGCGGCTATCACGGCGACGGCGACCTGATCGCTGAGGTCGACGAGAGTTACGGCGCCTTCGCCGAGCTCACCCCGTTCGCACTCGGACTGCTCAACGTCGAGGCCGATCACCTCGATCACTACGGCTCGCTCGCGAACCTCGAGTCGGCCTTCGTCGACGTCCTGTCGCGCACGACCGGTCCCGTGGTGGTCTGGCGCGATGATCCCGGGGCCGCGCGCGTGGCCGCTCGCCTGACGCGCCCGTGGCACCGCGTGGGCACCTCATCCGACGACCAGTGGCGCCTGTGCGACATCGAACTCTCGTCGCGCGGCGCCCGCGCGCGTCTGGTCGGAACGCACGACGTCGTCATCGACCTTGGCGTCACCGGACGCCACAACCTGGCCAATGCGGCGGTCGCCGCCGTCCTGGCGATGGAGCTCGGGGTATCGCCCGACGACGTCACGCGGGGTCTGGCGAGGTTTCGCGGTGCGCCGCGGCGCTTCGAGCATGTCGCGCGTTGGCGGTCGGCCGACGTGGTGGACGACTACGCGCACCTGCCCGGGGAGATCGCCGCCACCGTGGAGGCCGCGCGCGCCGCGGGCTACCAGCGGATCGTCGCGGTCTTCCAACCGCATCGGATCACCCGTACGCGCAGCGTGGGTGACGCGTTCGCGCCCGCCTTCGATGACGTCGACGACGTCATCGTCACCGAGATCTACACCGCCGGCGAGGCCAATCCCGAGGGACTGAGCGCTCAGGTCGTGGTCGAGTACATCCGCGAGCGCGGACGCACCCGAGCGCGCTTCGCACCCACGCTCGCAGAGGGCGCACGTCAACTCGCCGAGGTCGCCGTCGACGCGGACCTCGTCCTGATCGTGGGTGCGGGGGACGTGACGCGCGTGCTCGAGCACCTTGAGGACGTGCGGCCTCCCCGGGACGAGCGAGACCCCGAGGGGCATCGCTCTTTCCTGGGTCAAGATCCGTGCGTGCACTACGACGCGCCGCTCGGGACGCGCACCACCTACCGAGTGGGCGGCTCGGTGGCGGCCGTGGTGACCTGGAGCAGTGAGGACGACCTCGCGCGGACCTCCCAACGTCTGGCGGACGATGCGCGCACGCACGTGGTGATCGGCAATGGATCGAACCTGCTCGTCGCCGACGGCTGGCACGACGTGGTGGCGGTGCATCTCGAGGGCGACTTCGCGCAACTGGCGCTGCACGACGAGGGCGACGACGTGGTGGTGGTGGCCGGCGCCGGTTTGGACCTGCCCGTGGCCGCGCGCCGATTGGCCGGCGACGGCGTGGCGGGTTTCGAGTGGGCGGTGGGGGTCCCGGGTACCTTTGGCGGTGCGGTCGCGATGAACGCCGGCGGCCACGGGTCCGACATGAGCGCCAGCGTTCGTCGCGTCGAGGTATGGTCGCGCGGGCAGCGCGCCTGGCGCGACGCCCGAGAATTACATTTCTCCTATCGTGCCAGCGCCCTGGCGCCCGGGGAGATCGTCACTCGCGTCGAGCTGGTGCTGCGTCGCGGCGACGTCGCGACGTCGCGCGCGCAGATCTCGGAGATCGTGCGGTGGCGTCGCGCCCATCAACCCGGAGGCGCCAACGCGGGCAGCGTGTTTCGCAATCCCGAGAACGACACCGCGGGAAGGCTCATCGAGGCCGCCGGACTCAAGGGCCACCGCCTCGGTTCGGCCGCGGTCTCGGACAAGCACGCCAATTTCATCATCGCCGACCCGGGCGGGCGCGCGAACGACGTGATGGCGTTGATGCGCGAGGTGCGCTCGCGGGTCGCGGCGACGAGCGGCGTGTGGCTCGAGACCGAACATCGCCTGGTGGGATTCGAGGAGGGCTGGTGAGTCGACGTCCCCGCGCGAGCACGAGCGACCGCGGGTCCACTCGCGCCCCTACGGCACCGCGACGACGCGAGAAGCGCTCCTTCGTCGCCGCGACGTCGCGGCCGTCGGCGCCGGTCGCCACGATCGAACCACGTCGGCGCCGCCGTGGTCTTCTCGCGCTCAAGATCACGGTCGGCGTCGCCCTGGTGGCCACGACCCTCGGCGTGGGGGGCCAGTGGCTCCTGCACCAATCGATCTTTCGTGTCCAACACGTGGCGATGACCGGTGAGGTCCACGAGACGTCTCAACAGATCCTGCAGGCGACGCGACTCGACGCTCACCCTGCGCTCATCGACCTCAGTCAAGCGGCGCTGCAGCGCGAGTTGAGCGTGTATCCGTGGATCGGCTCGATCTCGTTGGTCAAACGCTGGCCCAACACCGTGGACCTCGCGATCCACGAACTGACCGCCGTGGCCGTGGCGTTCGATCCGCATCATCGCTTGCGCTACGTCAGCACCGATGGCCGCGATCTCGGTCCCGCCCCGGTGACGGCCAATATGCCCACGCTGGTGAGCAAGCCCGCGAGCGTGGCGAACACCCACTGGCCCTACCAGGGACCCCAATCGGCGGCCGCGCTGGTGGCCAGCCAACTGCCCGTCGCCTTTAGCGCCCAAGTCAGCCAGGTCATCGTCGACGCTCAGGGCAACGTCACGCTGCAATTGACGAGTCCGCTCAAGTTCTACCTGGGACCGCCTACGGATCTGAGTGCGAAATTCGTCGCCGTGGCGTCGGCGATCGCCCACGGCACGTTCGCGGCCGGCGACCTCGTGGACGTCACGACGCCCAGTGAATTGTCGGTCACGGGCCCAACTCCCTCGTGAGAAAGCCATTTGACCCTAAACTGGGGGCCTTACTAGCCTTCAATCAATTCAATTCGCACGAATCGGTCGTTGACAACGAGACCCGAGTAGTTTCGACACACCACAGCAAGGGGAATTCATGAGTCTCAACCAGGGCAACTATCACGCCGTAATCAAAGTCATCGGCGTCGGCGGCGGTGGTGTGAACGCGGTGAACCGGATGATCACCGCCGGTCTGCGCAACATCGAATTCATCGCTGCCAACACCGACGCGCAGGCGTTGTTGCTCTCCGAGGCCGACCTCAAGATCGACATCGGTCGCTCCCTGACCCGCGGACTGGGTGCCGGCTCGGACCCCGAGATCGGTCGCCAAGCGGCCGAGGACCACCGCGCCGAGATCGAAGAGGCCCTCAAGGACACCGACATGGTGTTCATCACGGCCGGAGAAGGCGGTGGCACCGGTACCGGTGCGGCGCCGGTCGTGGCCGACATCGCTCGTGCGCTGGGCGTCTTGACCATTGGTGTGGTCACGCGCCCGTTCGCCTTCGAGGGCAAGCGCCGGGCCACGCAGGCCGAGAAAGGAATCCAGGCGCTGCGTGAGAAGGTCGACACCTTGATCGTCATCCCTAACGACCGTCTGCGCCAGGTCGCCACCTCTGAGACCTCGATGCTCGACGCCTTCAAGATCGCCGACGACGTCTTGTTGTCGGCCGTGCGCGGGGTCACCGACCTCATCACGGTCCCCGGTCTGATCAATACCGACTTCGCCGACGTCAACGCCATCATGCGCAACGCCGGCACCGCCATCATGGGCGTTGGCATGTCGACGGGTGAGGGCCGCGCGATCAACGCCGCGCGCGCCGCCATCACGTCGCCGTTGCTCGAGGCCTCCATCGAGGGCGCGCGCGGGATCTTGATGAACATCGTCGGTGGACCCAGCGTCACCTTGAACGAGGTGACCGACGCCGCCAGCATCATCCACGACGTCGCTCACCAGGATGCCAACATCATCTTCGGTTCGGTCATCGACGAGTCCATTGGCGACGCCGTGCGCGTGACGGTGATCGCCGCCGGTTTCGACCACATGCCACCGGCGAAGGGACCGGCCGCGGCCGCTCCGGCCGCCCCGGCCGCCGACGTACCGCGATCGGACATCTTCGCCAACACCACCAGTGACGACTTCTTCGACGTCGGTGGCGATGACGACCTCCCCAGCTTCCTTCGTTAATCCTGACGAGCTCGCGCGCGTCGCGGCCAATCTGGCCGAAGTGCGCCGTCGCATCGTCCGCGCCGGCGGCGATCTCGCGTCGGTGGGGATCGTCGCCGTGACCAAGACCTTCGATGCGGCCACGGTGCGCGCCGGCGCCGCTGCGGGCCTGACGATGATGGGTGAGAACTACGTGGACGAACTCACGGCCAAGCGAGCCTCGTGCCAGGACCTCGCGGTGAGCTGGCACTTCCTGGGTGCGCTGCAGTCCAACAAGATCTCCCGGGTGCTCGCGGTGGCCGACGTCGTGAGCGGCGTGTCGCGCGACAAGGAGATACGCAAGATCGCCGAAGTGCGCGCCGGCACCACCATCGACATCCAAGTGGACCTCACGGGCTCGCCGGGGCGCAATGGCGCCGCGCGCCACGACGTAGCGACGTTGGTGGCGCTCGCGCGCGCCGAGGGCTTGGACGTGCGAGGGCTGATGACGGTCGCCTCACCCGAGACATCGACCGCGACGCGCCAATTCGCGACGCTGCACACGATGGCGACCGATTTGGGTCTCCGCGGTCGTTCGATGGGGATGAGCGACGACCTCGAAGTGGCCGTTGAGCAGGGAAGTACCGAAGTCCGCGTGGGCCGTGCCTTGTTCGGTCCACGACCCACCCACACGACGCTGACCTAACATGGAGCCGGGCGTCGTAGCCACGAGGAGACGTACATGAACGAAAAGATGCGCAAGGCACTCGGCTTTCTGGGCCTGGTCGAGGATGACTACAACGAGTACGCCGCCGCGGAGCCGTCTCGGCCCTACGCCGACGAGGTTCGTGAGGAGCCCTCGTGGGCGCCGCGACAGAACGCCGCTCCCGTGCGAGCGAGCGCTCCGGCGCCGCGCGGGGCCGCGGTCAAGACCGCGAGTGTCTGGCAGGTGCGCGAGCCGCTCTACCGCAGCTCCTCCGGACGCTCGCGTCACTATCGCCGCGAACTCGCCGCGCTCGCGGCCTATCTTGCCCGGCCGTAGGA